>FTIP01003256.1_pt2 | contig 12108 bp, 11 predicted proteins | sample 1658301 | NCBI WGS metagenome assembly FTIP01 (sample SAMEA3914813, study PRJEB12502) | metagenome | biome: forest; material: soil | place: Canada | collected 2011-07-07 | depth 0.3 m
CCAGCGGCGGGCCCACCTGCTCGAGCCGGCCGCCGTTGAACAGGGCGATGCGGTCGCCCAGCGTCATCGCCTCCACCTGGTCGTGCGTGACGTAGATCATCGTGGTGCCGAGGGCCTGGTGCAGGCGCGCGAGCTCCAGGCGCATCTGCACGCGCAGGGCCGCGTCGAGGTTGGACAGCGGCTCGTCGAACAGGAACACACGCGGCTCGCGCACGATGGCGCGTCCGATGGCCACGCGCTGGCGCTGGCCGCCCGACAGCGCCTTGGGCAGGCGATCGAGCAGCGGGCTCAGCTGCAGGATCTCCGCGGCGCGGCCCACCGCGGCGGCGATCTCCGCCTTGGGCCGGCCGGCCATGCGCAGCGCGAAGCCCAGGTTCTGCGCCACGGTCATGTGCGGGTACAGCGCGTAGCTCTGGAACACCATCGCCACGCCGCGGTCGGCCGGCGCCACCCCGTCCATGCGCTCGCCGCCGATGCGGATCTCGCCGCCGCTGGCGTCGTCCAGACCCGCGATCAGCCGCAACAGCGTCGACTTGCCGCAACCCGAGGGGCCGACGAACACCATGAACTCGCCGTCGGCGATGTCGAGGTCGAGGCCGCGCAGGACCGGCGTGTCGCCGAAGGCCTTGCGCACGCCGCGCAGCTGCAGGTCAGCCATGGCCGGCCTCGCCGCGCAAATTGGCGATGGTTTCGCGGTACCACAGCGCGCTGTCCTTGAGCGTGCGCCGCTGCGTGGCGTAGTCCACGTGCACGAGGCCGAAGCGCTTGTCGTAGCCCGAGTCCCATTCGTAGTTGTCCAGCAGGCTCCAGTAGAAGAAGCCGCGGATGTCGACGCCGGCCTCGCGGGCGCGCGCGATGGCCTCCAGGTGGCGGCGCATGTAGTCGATGCGCGGCGCGTCGGCCACGCGGCCGCCGGCCAGCACGTCGGCGTTGGCCATGCCGTTCTCCATCAGGTAGATCGGCGGCAGGCCGGCGTAGCGCTGGTGGATGCCCGTGAGCAGCTCGGTGAGGCCCTCGGGGTAGATCTCCCAGCCCATGTCCGTGACGCCCAGCGCGCACGGCGCGGGCACCGGCGGCTGCGCGGTGCTGGCCCAGATGCGCGTGTAGTAGTTGATGCCCAGGAAGTCCAGCGGCTGGCCGATGATGGCGAAGTCGCCCGGCTGCACGTTGCGAGGGTAGTGCGCGATGCCCGCGTCCCGCGGGTAGGCGCCCTCGAAGATCGGCTCCATGTACCAGCGCACGAAGCTCGCGTATTCGGTGGCGGCGCGGGCCTGGTCGGCGGCGCTGTCGGTGGCCGCGCTGGCGGACGAGTGGTTCAGAACGATGCCCAGTGGGGTACGGGTGCCGGCCGCGCGCATCGCCTGCAGCGCCAGGCCGTGCGACAGGAGCAGGTGGTGCGACACGTCTGCGGCCAGCGCCTCGTCCCGGAAGCCGGGCGCGAACTTGCCCCACGCGTGGCCCAGCGTGGCGGTGCACCAGGGCTCGTTGTGCGTGGAGATGGAGGCCAGGCGATCGCCCAGGCGGCGCGCGATGTGCGCCGAGTAGTCGGCGAAGCGCAGCGCGGTGTCGCGCGAGGCCCAGCCGCCCAGATCCTGCAGTCCCTGCGGCAGGTCCCAGTGGTACAGCGTGGCGCTGGGGCGGATGCCGCGCGCCAGCAGCGTGTCCACCAGCCGGTCGTAGAACGCGAGGCCGGCCTCGTTCCACGCGCCGTGGCCCAGCGGCTGCACGCGCGACCACGAGATCGAGAAGCGGTATGCGTCGACCCCGAGATCGGCCATCAGTGCGACGTCCTCGGGCATGCGGTGGTAGTGGTCGCAGGCGACGTCGCCGGTCTCGCCGCGCACGGTCTTGCCGGGCGTGTGCGAGAAGGTGTCCCAGATCGACGGGCCGCGGCCGTCGACGGCCGCGGCGCCCTCGATCTGGTAGGCGCTGGTGGCGACGCCCCAGGCGAAATCGCGCGACAGCGTGGCGCGCGTCTGGGGAGTGAGGGCAATCGGGTCGTTCAGATTGGACATGTCGGCAAGCTTGAAATCGTTATCAGAGGGAGTCTTCAAAAGGCCGCGGGGTGTGCGCGGCCGGTCGAGGGTGCGGGGCTCAGTGCTTGACGGCTCCGGCGGTGAGCCCGGAGATGAGGCGGCGCGAGGTGAAGGCGAACAGCACCAGCAGCGGCAGCACGGCGATGGCGGCGCCCGCGCACATGGCGCCCCAGGGCGTCTGGCCCGAGCCCTGCAGCGAGCGCAGCGCCAGGGGCAGCGTGTAGCGATCCATGTCGCGCAGCACCACCAGCGGGCCGATGAAGTTGTTCCACGAGCCGATGAACGTGATCAGCGCGAGGGTGCCCAGCGCCGGCCCCAGCAGCGGCAGCACCACGCGCCACCAGATCATGAATTCGCTGCAGCCGTCCAGGCGCGCGGCCTCCACCAGGTCGCGCGGGATGGCTGACTCGATGTACTGGCGCATCAGGAAGATGCCGAGGGCGCCGCACGCGCCCGGCACGATCAGCGAACGATGCTCGTTGGTCCAGCCCAGCCAGCTCATCGTGAGCGCGGTGGGCACCATGAAGATGAAGCCCGGCAGCAGCATCGTCGTCATCACGGCGGCGTAGAAGCGCTCCTTGCCGGCGAAGTCGAGTAGCGCGAACGCGTGGCCGGCCAGCGCGCAGAAGAACAGGTTCAGCGCCGTGGTGGCGATGGCCACGTGGAAGCTCCATCCGAGGTTCCACCAGAACGTGGGCAGGCGCTCGAGCAGGTCGCGCAGGTTGTCGCCCAGCGAGCCGCCGAACCACATGGGCGGCGGCATCGAGAGGATCTCGCTGTTGCTGTGCGTGGCGAACACGAACATGAACCAGAACGGCACCAGCATGACGAGGGCACCGGCCAGCACGGCCACGCGGCCGATGAACAGCGCGCTGCGTCGCTCGCGCGAGACGCGCCCGCGGGCGGGGGTGGCGCCGGGCAGTCGGGCGACGGGCATGGTGAGGGTACTTGTCATGCGCGTGCTCCCAGCAGACGCTTGTTGATCCAGGTGGAGCCGGCGATCAGCATGAACAGCAGCCACGCGATGGCCGACGCCGTGCCGAAGTCGCCGTCCATGAAGGCCACCGCGTACATGTGCATGGCCGCGGTCTTGCCGGCCTGGTCGATGCCTCCGGTGCCGCCGGTGAGGATGAAGGGCTCCTCGAACAGCTGCAGGTTGCCGATGATGGACAGCGTCACCGCGAAGAACATCATGGGCTTGAGCAGCGGCAGCACGATGTGCAGGAAGCGCTGGCGCGCGCTGGCGCCGTCGATCTGCGCGGCCTCCAGCAGGTCGGCGGGAATGGTCTGGATCGCCGACATGTACAGCACCGTGTTCCAGCCCACGTAGCGCCAGAAAACGACCGCGCTGATCATCCACTTGGTGTAGCCCGGCTGGCTCCAGTCGATGGATCGGCCCGGCATCAGCCACCCCAGGACTGGCACCTCGCGCAGCGACGCGAACGCCGCGTTCACCAGCCCGAAGTCCTTCGAGAACAGCGACGAGAAGACCAGCGAGATCGCCACCGTCGACGTGATGAAGGGCAGGAAGTACGCGCCGGTGACCGCGTTGCGCGCCCGACCGAAGCCGCGGTGCAGGAACCACGCGAGCGGCAGCGCCACCAGGTGCTGCGGGATGCCCGAGACGAGCGCGATCCACAGCGTGTTGAACATCGCCTTGCGCAGCCAGTCGTCGCGCGTGAGGGCGTAGACGAAGTTGTCCAGGCCCACCCAGTGCATGCCCGCGACGCCGGCCACCGGATCCCATTGATGGAACGACAGCACGATGGAGAACAGCAGCGGGAACAGCCCGAACGCGCCGAACAGGACGAAGAACGGGCTGATGAAGACGTAGGGCGCCCAGCGCGCGGGGATCAGCGGCTTGCGGAGGGAGTTGTTTGCGGCAGTCATTTCAATACCGGCGCACGCGGCGCTCGATGGCGGTGCGGGCATCGGCCAGCGCCTGCGGGATGGGCTTGTCGTGCTCGAGCACCTGGTCGAGCTCGGCGTTGACGATGTCGTTGGCGACCTGGTCGTAGCGATCCACGTGCAGCGCGGGGACGCGCTCGCTCGCGGCGCGCCACTGCAGGCGGGCGGCCTGGCCGCCGAGGTAGGCGATCGGCTGCGCGAGGTAGTCGTCCTGCTGCGCGGCGACCAGCGCCGGGAACGCGTCGAGGCGGCGGAAGGCCTCGAGCTGCTGCGCGCGATCGAGCGTGAGCGTGCGGATGAAGTCCCAGGCGAGCGCCTTGTGCTCGGCGCGCGCGGGGATGGCCCAGTACGAGCCGCCCCAGGACGCGAACGCGCCGCCGGGCAGCGGCGCCGATCGCCACAGGCCCGCGCTGGCCGGCGCGATCCAGTTCTTCAGGTGGCCCGCGAGCCACGAGCCCATCATCTGCGTGGCCACGCGGTCGCGCCGGAAGCCTTCGCTCCACTCGGTGCTCCAGGCGGCCACGCGCGCATCGATGCCCGCGCGGCGCGCCGCGCGCGCCAGCGTGAAGGCCTGCACGAAGCGCGGCGTCTCCACCTGCGGGTGGCCCGCGTTGTCGAAGAAGATGCCCTGGCCGTCGGCCAGGCCGGCGCGGATCAGGATGTCCTTCAGGTCGATGGCGCTCGCCAGCAGGTAGACGCCAGTGGCGCTCTTGAGCTTTCGGCCCGCCTCGATGTACGACGCCCAGTCGCGGGTGAGATCGTTTTCGACGAGGCCGGCGCGAGCGATCAGGTCGGCGCGGTAGAACAGCGCGCCGGGACCGATGTCGGCCGGCATCGCGCGCAGCTTGCCGCCGGCGCCGGTGGCCGGGCCCAGCGTGAAGTGCGCCAGCAGCGGCGCGACGGCGCCCGCGTCGTAGGGCTGCGCGACGAGGTCCTCGAGGCCGCTGGCCTGCGTGAACTTGCCGAGGTAGTCCATGTCGACGGCCATCACGTCGGGCAGGTTCGCCCCCGTGGCGATGGCGGTGGTCATCGCGGTGTGGTGGTCGGCGTAGGCGCGCGTGGTCAGCTTGACCTCGACGTCCGGATGCGCCGCCGCCCAGGACTCGATGGCGATCTTCACGCTGCGATCGAGATCGGGGAACGCGGCCACGGTGAGCGTGGTGCGCGTGGCGCCGGCCGGCATGGCGAGGCCGGCCAGGCAGGCGAGAACAAGCGTGAGAATGCGCGGGCGCATGGCGGAATCGTGTCTCCGAGAATCTTTGATATCGTTTTCAGAATTCAGTGTGCGACAACGTTGTCAGTCGAGTCAATGGGTTGATGCCGCAGCTGGTGAATACCCTGAGAACGAGCGTCAACAGAGGTGGTTTCCCGCGGACATAGGCTTTAAGCAAGGTCAACTCGGTGATTTCCAGCACGCTTGCAATCGATTTCATGATTAGACTGCGGGCTGTGCCGTGCGACGGCGGGTTGGCGTGTCCTCACGACGCTGCCATTCCCGCACCGCCGCACGGCCCCCTCATTCCTGACGCTCGCCAACCCCTCCATGCCTACAAAGGACAAGCCCCTCGCCGAATCCGCCACGCTGCTCGATGTCGCGCGGCTGGCCGGCGTCTCGGCGGCCACGGTGTCGCGCATCCTCAACGGCACGGCCCGCGTCACCGAGGACAAGCGCCAGGCCGTGGAGCGCGCCATCGAGCGCCTGCAGTTCCGCCCCAACTTCGCGGCGCAGAGCCTGCGCAGCGGCTCCACGCGCACGATCGGCGTGCTGACGCAGGAACTCGAGTCCCCGTACTTCACGCGCGGCGCCCGCGGCATCGAGGACGGCCTGCAGGGCAGCCACTACGCGCCCATCGTCGTGCCGGGCCACTGGAACCCGGCGGAGGAGCTCGATCGCGCCCGGCTTCTGATTGCGCGCCGCGTCGACGCGATGGTGATCCTGGGCGGCAACCTGACGGACGAGCAGGTGGAGGACATGGCGCGCAAGCTGCCCATCGCCATCACCGGCCGCGAGCTGCAGGCGTCCAACGTGTTCTCGCTGCACTGCGACCAGGTGGACGGCGCCTGCCGCGCCACGCGCCACCTGATCGAACTGGGCCACACGCGCATCGCCCACATCAGCGGGCCGGTCGCCTACCCCGACGCCGTGGATCGCCGCGACGGCTACATGCGCGCCCACAGCGAGGCCGGCCTGCCGGTGGATCCGCGCCTGATGGTGGTGGGCACCTACATGGAGACCGGCGGCGCCGAGGCGATGCACCGGCTGCTCGACGCGGGCCATCCGTTCACCGCCGTGTTCTGCGCCAACGACCAGACGCTGTGGGGCGCGCGCCAGGTGCTGGACGCGCGCGGCCTGCGCGTGCCGCACGACATCTCGCTGGTGGGCTTCGACGACCTGCCGCAGTCGGCCTACATGACGCCGGCGCTGACCACGGTGCACCAGCCGATCTACGAGATGGGCCGCGCCGCCGCCCACCTGCTGCTGGCCGCCCTTGGCGCGGCCCCCGCCGCCACCGAGCCGGTGCCCGGCCTGCGCCTGGTGGTGCGCGGCACCGCGCGCCGGCTCTGAACATGCAGGAGGCGACGCTGTCCGCCGCGCGCGCGCCGGTCGTGCTGCACGGCCACCACGTGCGCCGCCTCGAGGGCGTGGTGGACTTCGTCGACGCCCACCTGGACGCCGAGCTGTCGCTGGAGCGCATGGCCACGATCGCCGCGATCTCGCCGTTCCATTTCCATCGCCTGTTCCATCAATGGAGCGGCGAGACGCTCAACGAGTTCGTGCGCCGCCGCCGCCTCGACGTGGCCGCCGGCCGGCTGCGCCATTGCCCCGACGAGAAGATCACGGCCATCTCGCTGAACTGCGGCTTCGCGTCGCCCGAGGGCTTCGCGCGCGCGTTCCGCGAGCGCTTCGACATGACGCCGTCGGCCTGGCGCGGCGGCGGCTGGGCCCACGGCCGCGTGCCGGCCAACGACAGCTGGATGTGCCGGATGCCGCGGGTGACGATCGCGCGCGAGCCCGAGATGGACGTGCTGTTCATGCGCGGCCGCGGCGACTTCGGCGCGCTGGCGGCGCCGCTGTGGGATCGCTTCATGAGTGCCGTGCGCGCGCTGGGCCTGGCGGACCAGCCGCTGATGTTCATGGGGCTGGACGATCCGGGCATCGTCGGCGCGTCGCGTTGCCGCATGGACGCCTGCGTGCAGCTGCCCGCCGTCGCGGGCGCGTTGCCGGCGTGCCCGCCGCCGCTGCTGCACAAGCGCATCCCGGCGCGCTGGGTGGCCACGCTGGACTACGACGGCCCGGCCGACGACATCGCCGAGGGCTGGCACGTGATGCTGGATCAATGGCTGCCGCAGGCCGCGTTCACGCTGGCCATCGGCCCGTTCTTCGAGCGCTACGACCCCGCGCAGGGCGCGCCCGGCGGCCGCAACGTGCGCTGCCGGCTGGGCATGCCGGTGGAACCGCGCGTCGGCTAACTCCGCAAGATCCGTCAGGTACTCCGCAAGCGCGCACCAGTGCGACGGCGTGCCGGCCGGCACGATGGCTCCGTTCGACAACAACGACCGGAGACATTGAATGGACACCACGATCTCGTTGGGACGCATCGGCGTTCTCATGGGGCTCGTCGCCTCGCTGGGCCTGGCCGGCTGCGGCGGCGACGGCAGCGCGGGCAGCCCCGCGCCGACCCCGGCGCCGACGCCCGCACCGACCCCCGCACCGACGCCCGCGCCGACTCCGGCACCGACCCCCGCACCGACGCCGGCCCCCACGCCCGACACGGCCTTCGCCACGCCGCTGGACGCCGCCGACACCGTCGAAGGCGGCTCCGTCGCTTCGTACGCCTATGCGGCCACGTCCGGCAACCAGACCGCGGCCAGCGTGACCTACGCGTCGGGCACGGTGACCTTCTCCGCCGCGCTGACCGCGGCGGACACGTACGGCGGCGCGGCGTTGCGCCTCTATGCGCCCGGCAACACGGCGACCGGCACGGCCGCGCCGTTCGATGCCTCAGGCTTCTCGCAGCTGCGCTTCCACCTGGCCTCGACGACCGACGCCACGCTGACGATCAAGCTGCAGCCGTCCCCGGTGGCGGCCGACGGCTGCGTTCCCACGGCGCAGGCGCTGGTCTCGGCCACGCTGTCGGAGATCGTGATCGACCTGAACGACGCGAGCTTCGCGGTCCCCAGCTACTGCGCCGCGTCCACGAAGACGCTGCACCAGTGGCTGACCGGCCTCTACACGATCGACGTCATCAACGCCGCCAACACCGCGGGCAACCACGACGTGGTCGTCGGCCGCATCTCGCTGGTGCCCTGAGGCCGGCACGTCCCGATCATTCCAACGACAACGGAGACAACCATGCGTCAATTCCTCACCGCGATCGCGCTCGCCGCGTCCTTCGCCCCCGCCGCCCACGCCACCAACTTCTTCGACGGCTTCGACGGCAGCGGCGGCCCCAACGCCGCCAACTGGCAGGTGTCCAATTGGGCCAACGGCTCGCCGTTCGGCTGCACATTCGCCTACAGCGAGGCCTGGCTGGCGGGCAACAGCAACCTCGTCCTCAACGTCAACAGCTCGAACCGGTCCGCCGTCAAGTGCGCCGAGATCCGCACGTTGCAGAACTTCACCTATGGCAAGTTCGTGGTGCGCCTGCAGCCAGGCACCATCGCCGGCGGCGACAGCTCGTTCTTCCTGTACACCGGCACCGCGGGCACGCCCAGCCACAACGAGATCGACATCGAGTTCATCAACGGCGGCCGCACGCTGCACACCAACGTGTGGAAGGCCGACGTGCAGAACTACCAGCAGTTCGCGGTGGCCACCGGTTGGCGCACCATCGGCTTCGAATGGCGCCCGACCTACGTGCGCTGGTTCAACGTGTCGGACAGCGGCGTGGAGACCGAATTCCGCCGCGTCACCATCAGCGTGGCCACGCCGATGCAGCTGATGCTCAACCACTGGGTCGGCGACAACTCCACCAGCGCGAAGAACTTCGTGGGTACGTACAACGGCGGCGGCGGGGCGGCGTACTACGACTGGGTCAAGGTCAGCGACTGAGGCTAGCTTGCCTGCGCCGCGGGCCGGCCCAAAGCCCAAAGCCCAAAGCCCCAAACAGCGAGCCCCAAGACCTCAAATCGCGCGCACGCTAAGCAAGCGTCTCCACCAGCACCGCCTGCACGAGACTCGTCAGCGCCGCCTCTATGTCGTCGCCCGGCATGTCGTCCAGCAGCGCGCGGATCGGATGCCGCGCGCCGCCCAGCGCCAGGTAGACCGGCACGCCCGACTGCCGCTGCAGCGCCAGCGCATGGTCCGCCTCGCTGTGGTGGCAGTCCACTGCGTCGTAGAGCATCGGCAGCAGGCGGGCGGCGGCGTTGCGGGCCGATGCGCCGTCGGGGCTCAACAGGTCGGGCGCGATGCGCGAGACGCGCGCGCCCAGCCGCGTGGCGGCGCGCACGAACAGGTCCTCGGCCGGCGTGGTGCCCGCATCGGCCGCGATGGCCACGTGGCGCCCGGCCAGCGGATGCGCCGCGTCGCCTTGCTGCGCGGCGCGGTGCAGCCGCTGCGCCGTGTGCAGCAGCAGGCGGCGATCGTCGTCGGCGATGGAATCCGCGGCGAGCAGGCGTTCGCTGAGGGTCGCGAGCCTGGTGCAGGTCACGGGTAAGGGCAGGGGCAGGGGCAGCATATGCGCCGAGCGTAGCGGCCAACGCGCGCGCCGGCTTGAGGCGCGTCAAGCCGGCGGGCTCGCGTGGGCGGCGAGGGCCGCCGAAATGGCCCGCTCGAGGTCGCGGCGCGAATAGGGCTTGGGCAGCAGCTCCCAATCGAGCGGCGCCGACTGGTCGGCGTCCACCAGCTCCTGCGAGAAGCCCGACACCAGCAGCACCGCCAGTCCGGGATGGCGCTGCTGCGCCCGCGCGGCCACGTCGGTGCCGCGCAGGCCGGCGCCCAGCGCGATGTCGGTCATCAGCAGGTCGAACGCCGGGGCGTGCGCCAGCGCCGACAGCGCGTCCTCGCCGGTGGAGCAGCTCGTCACCACGCAGCCGAAGCCGGCCAGGAAGCCGGCCGCGATGTCGCGCACGGCGGCGTCGTCCTCGACCAGCAGCACGCGCAGCTCGGGGGCGATGCGAACCGGCGCGGCCTCGTCGGCGCCGGCGGGCGTGCCGGCGTCCAGCGTGGGCAGGTACAGCGTCACCGTGGTGCCCGCGCCCGGCGCCGACGCGATCGCGACGCTGCCGCGCGACTGCTTGACGAAGCCGTGCACGGTGCTCATGCCCAGCCCGGTGCCGCGGCCCGCGCCCTTGGTAGTGAAGAAGGGCTCGAACACGCGCTCGCGCACCTCCTCGCTCATGCCGCTGCCGGTGTCGCTGATGGCCACCCCAACGAAGGCCTGCCCGGCCTGCTCGGGCGCGATGTCGGGCACCGGCGTATCGCAGACGGCCACGCGGAACACGAGGCGTCCGCCCTCGGGCATCGCGTCGCGCGCGTTGATCGCCACGTTGAGCATGGCCGACTCGAGCTGCACCGGGTCGGCCAGCACGGCGGGGCAGCCGGACGCGATCTCGAGCTCGATGCGCACGCGCTGGTCCAGCGTGCGGCGCAGCATGTCGGCCAGCGACACCAGCAGCGGCCCGATGTCCACCGGCTGCGGCTGCAGCATCTGGCGGCGCGAGAACGCGAGCAGCTTGCCGGTGAGCTCCGCGGCGCGCCGCGTGGCGCGGGTGGCGGCGTCCACCATGCGCTGCGTGTTGGCGTCGCTCGCGAGCGCCGGCGCGTCCTCCAGGAACTGCAGGTTGCCCTGGATCACCGTGAGCAGGTTGTTGAAGTCGTGCGCGATGCCGCCGGTGAGCTGGCCCACGCTCTCCAGGCGCTGCGCGTGGTTCAGCGCCTCCTCGGTCCGCGCGCGCTGCAGGCAGGTGGCGAGCAGGCCGCACAGCGCGTCGAGGAAGCGCATCTCGTCATCGCCGAAGGGCTGCGCGCGGCGCGACAGCACGGCCAGCACGCCGAAGGTCCGACCGCGATCCACCAGCGGCAGCGCCGCGCCGCAGTCCAGGCCCTGGCGCACGAGGGCCGGCGGCAGCGCCGCGTGGCCGGGGCCCAGCAGCGCGGGGCCGGCGCGCTGCAGCAGCAGGCCGGGAAACGTGTCGGGGCGATTCTCGACGCGCACGCCGACCGCCCGCGTCTCGTCCAGGCCCGTGCTGCTGGCGACGCGGAACTCGCGGCGATCGGGCTCCAGCAGGTAGACGAGCGCCGCGTCGGCCTCCAGCGCCGACGTGGCCAGCGGCGTGACCTGGGCCAGCAGCGACTGCGGGTCGCGCACGTCGACGGCGGTGCGCGCGAACTGCGCCAGCTGCTCGCTGTAGCGCGCCCGCAGCAGCGCCTGGCGCACGCGCGGGTAGGTGCCGATGTCGCGGATCGAGGCCACCACCAGCGGCAGGCCCTGGTCCTGCAGCGGGCTCAACGCGATCTCCACCATCACCACGCTGCCGTCCTTGCGGCGCGCCGCGAGATCCATCTGCGTGCCCATGGGCCGTGAGCGCGGCGCCTTCGCATAGGCGCCGCGGTAGTCGGCGTGGCGCGGTCGGATGGCGTCGGGCACCAGCACGTCCACGTTGAGGCCCGCGAGCTCGCCGGGCTCGTAGCCCAGCATGCGCTCGGCGGGCGCGTTGGCCAGCACGATGGTGCCGGTCGCGTCCACGATGATCAGCGCGTCGGGATAGGCCGCGAAGACGGATCGGAAGACCGTCTGCGCGTCGATGCCCGCGGGCAGGGTCGTCGTCCTTGTCATGCGACGGCGACCGCGGGAATGAGCACGTAGCCGGCGCCACGCACCGACTTGATCAGCTCGGGACGCTCGGGATCGGCCTCGATCTTCCTGCGCAGCCGGCCCACCTGCACGTCGATCGTGCGGTCGAACGGGCCGGCCTCGCGGCCGCGGGTCTGTTCCAGCAGGAAGTCGCGCGAGAGCACGCGGCCCGGGTTGCACAGCAGCACGCCCAGCAGGTCGAACTCGCCGCCGGTGAGCAGCACCTCGGCGCCTTGCGGGTCGAGCAGGCGGCGCGCCGCCTTGTCCAGCGTCCAGCCGGCGAAGGTGAAGCGCTCGCCGCGAGGCTCGGCGGCGCCGGTCGCCGGGGCGGCGGGCACGATGCGCCGCAGCACGGCCTTGATGCGCGC
>FTIP01000519.1_pt2 | contig 12087 bp, 13 predicted proteins | sample 1658301 | NCBI WGS metagenome assembly FTIP01 (sample SAMEA3914813, study PRJEB12502) | metagenome | biome: forest; material: soil | place: Canada | collected 2011-07-07 | depth 0.3 m
CGTCGACGAGGCTCGCCCCGCCGAGCGCAAGAGCTTCCCGAGGCGGCTCTACTTCGCGCTCGGCGGCGCGCTCGGCGGCACGTTGGCGTTCGTCCTGATCGTCGTGGTGCGCGGCTCCATTGCGCGGCGGCGCGCGCTCGCCGAGCCGAACTGACCGGCCGCCCGACCAGCCGGGTGATTGTTCCTCAGGACGCGACGGCGCCGCGCGCCCGGGAACCCGCACCGGTCGGCACGCTTCGCAGGATGTCGACGAAGCACTCGCCAAAGGCCTTCAAGCGGGCCTCGTAGTCCACGGCAATGGTGAGGGGATCGATGGGCCGCGGGCCTTCGGCCAGGCAGTCGCGCATGTGGCCGGCCAGCGCCACGGGGTCATCCGGCGAGAAGAAGCGGCCGAAGCGCGGCGACTGCTCGCGGTGAACCGGAAGATCGGACAGCAACAAGCGCTGGTGGAACGTCTTGGCCTCCTCCACCGTTGTGCTCCAGCCCTCGAAGCGGGACGGGTTGATGACTCCGCACGAATAGGCCATCAGCCCCTGCAGATCGACGTAAGGCACCACGCCGAGTACCTTGAAGCGATCCTCCACGCCTTGTTCGCGGCAGTACGCCATGAGCTCTTCGAAGAACTGCGGCTTGCGGCCGTCGAAGGTCTTGCCGGTGCAGACGATCGTGGCGTCCACGCCCTGTGACTTGAGGAGCGCGAGCGCATCGATGGCGAGGCGATGGTTCTTGTTGCTCCAGAACTGGTTAGGCAGGTAGAAGAAATTGTCCGGGATGACGTGGCGCAGCAGCAAGTCCTCGCGCGCCGGCAGCCTGTCGAACGACACCGGATTGGAGACGAATCGCAGCACATGGCTGGGCAGCTTGCACCACGGCGCGAAGCGCTCGAGGTCGTTCAGTGCGTCCTGGCTGCTCACGATGATGCCGGTGCCATAGCGGCACGCGCCGTTGTAGCGTTTCTCGGCCCACGCAATGTCCTTCGGCTCCCAATACTCGGGCAGGTGCATGAACTGGAAGTCGTACAACCAGGGCAGCGTACGGACCCGGCTGCGTGCACCGAGGTGGCTCGAGTGCGTGAGGATGTCCACGCGGTGGCGCACGAGGAAGCGCTCGAGTAACGGATCTGAACCGAGCGCACGCAGCGTGAGCTGGCGCACGAGCCATGACGGGTGCATGCGATCCATGAGCGGCGTGCGCAAGACCTGCAGCCACGGAAACGCCTCCGGCAGGGAAGTCTGCGTCTTCTCGCCAATGACCAGAACGAGCTCGATGTCGCTCGGCGCCAGCTTCGCGAACGCCGTGAACAGGCTGCCGAAGTAGTTGCGGCCGCCGAGCCAGTCGCCGTCGTTGAAATTGTAGGCAATCGCCACGCGAACGGTCACGCTGCCTCCTTGCCCGGCTTGACAGCATGCAAGCGGTACCAGTCCGCATAGCGCTGCAGGCCTTGCGCCAATGCGACGCGCGGCTCCCACCCCAGTTGATGCCGGGCGCGGAAGCAACTGGCCGTCAAGCGGTGCGGATTGCCGGTGTGGGTCTCGCCCGTGAACGTGATGTCGCCCGAGGCGGCCGCCAGCGTCGCCAGGTTCGTGAGAACGTCGCGCGTCGTCGCCTTGTCATGCCCGCCGTTGTAGACGGCAAAGCGCGGTTGATCCTCGGTTGCCGCGGCGGCCAGCAGCGCGGCAGCGTCGTCGACGTGGATCCAGTCGCGCCACTCGTGGCCCGTTCCGAAGAAGCGGAATTCGCCGCGCTCGAACTTGTTGAGCGCGTCCCACAGCAGTTGCTTGCGCAGGCCCTCGCCGTAGACCGAGAACAGGCGTACTACGCTGGCCGTGACGCCGAAGAAGCGGCTGTAGGAGTCGCACAGGATCTCCGCCGTCATCTTGTGGAAGCCGTACGGCGAGATCGGTGAGCGCACGGCGCTTTCGTCGGTGTCGATGTCGCCCTGGTCGCCGTACACGGCGGCGCTGGAGGCGACGACGACCCGCGGTAGGTCGGCGCGGCCGCGTACGAACTCGAGCATCGCCAGTGTGCTGTCGACGGAGCGTTGGTAGTCGGCCATCGGCGCGCTGTAGGAAAAGGACACGGCGCCGCTGCCCGCGCACTGCAGCACCGAGGAGATGCGGTCGGCGCCTGCGATGCGCTGGAGGTTGTCGAGCGTGATGTCCGCATCCAGCCAGTGGGCAACGCCCCAGCGCGCTCGTTCCTGGGCGCTCCATTCGCCATGGCCCAGGCCGCGCACCGCAAATCCACGCCGGTTCATCTCGAGCGCCACGTGCCGGCCGATGAAACCGGCGGCTCCCAGTACCACGGCGACTGGTCGGTCGCTGGGTTCAGCTTGCGTTTGCATGGGGTTCCTGTCTGTCATGTCGTGCGTCGCGCCCGGTCAGGCGACCAGCGCCGCGATGTAGGCCGTCTCGCTCGGCAGGTTGCGCAGATGTTGCGCCAAAGCGGCGGCGCGAGCGTCGTCGTCGTTGGGCAGCGTGGACCACGATCCCGCCGTCCAGTCGAAGGTCCGGATGACGCGCGCCGGATGGCCGGCGGCCAGGCAGAGAGGCGGCACGGAGGTGCGCAGCAGCGAGCCCGCGGCGACGATGGCGCCGAAGCCCACCTCCACACCGCCCAGGATGGTGGTGCCGACGCCGATCCAGGCGTTGGCGCCCAGTGTCATAGGGCCGTAGGACAGCACTTCGGCCTGGGCAATGGCGCGCTTCGGATCGTCGTAGCGGTGGCCAGCTGCGAGGAAATTGCAGGCGGCGCCGACCACGGCGTCGCGCCGGATCTCAATGCGCTCGCCCGCCGAGAAAAAGCAGTTCTGCCCGATGAAGCAGCGCTCGCCGATGATGATGCGTCTGCCCGGACCTTCGTCGTTGCAGTGGAAATGCGTGCCGCGTTCGACCTGCGTGCCGGCGCCGATCGACACATGCCGCCAGCGGCGCGCGCTCACGCCCCAGGCGACGTAGGCGTCAAGGCCGCCTGCACCGAACCGGCCGGCGAAATCGCGCAGGTTCCGGCCACGCAGCGCACGCCCCAGACAGACCCGCAGCGGGAACGGCACCACGAGCCTCAGCATCTTGCGAAACAAGTCATTCATCTTCGCGGGTCTTCGACCTGTCGGTGGAACATGGCACGCGCCTCAGGCCGGAAGCCTGAACGGCCGGATGATCCGGCGACGCACATAGAGATTGAACCAGAGTGCGCCGGGCAGCATCACGAATGCGGTGCTCAGCGGAACGGAGGCCACGCCGAGACCAGCCGCCTTCAAGATCTGGAATGTCGGGACGAAAAGCAGCGCGGACGCGACGGCGAACGCGATCTGGATCCTCAGCCGCTCGACGGCGTTCATGAACACCGCGCCCGCATAAGCCAGGAGCTGGATCGCGACCAGCACGGAGAAGGCCATCACCTCGTGCATCGAGACCTCGATCTGGCCATGGCTGTAGATCTGCACAAAAGGCCGCACGACGAACGCCGAGACCAGGAACAGCCCCGCCGTGCCAGCCACCGCCACCGCGACCAGCCCGACCTGGATCTTGTGAAGCCCGGCGGCATCGCGCACGCTCGCCGCCTGGCTGATCCGGGACCACGCCACCACGATGACCACGTTGAACAGCGTCAGCGGTATCTGGTAGACCTTGTTGAGGATGTCGTACTTGGCCGCCGCCGCCGGCGAGAACGACGTGTACGACAGGTACGTGCCCAGGTTGAACAGCACCAGGCTCGTCACCTGCAGTACGAAGAAGGCACCGCCGATGCGCATCATCGCCACGACATCGCGCGAAGGCCGCACGTTGGTCAGCCGAACCAGGAAGCTTCTATTGGCCATCCCCAACCCGCGCAGTGCACGCACCATCTGATAGACGCAGACACCGCCCCACAGCAGCGCAAAACCTATGGCCAGCACTGTGATCGACGGATGCGGCCCCAGCCAGACGACGAAAGCGAGCCACAGGAGCATCTGCACCAGCGAGGCCTGGAAGGTGACGCGCGACAGTCCGAGGCCCTGCAGGATGTTGGTGCCGACGCTCGTGGGCAGCATCAGGAAGGCCGAGATGTACAGCAGCGCCGACTCGAGGGGGAAGTCGCGCGCGACGGAAATGAAACGCCAGGCCGCTGAATAGACCACGATCAACACGAACCCGATGACGCCCGTCAGGGTCATCGCCGTCGCGATGCTCTGCTGCAACTCGGGGTTGCTCCGATCGGCCGCGACCCGGTTGCGGATCACGATGCCGATGCCGAAATCCGACAATTGGATCCAGACCAGTGCCGAGATCAGGGTCGCCCAGGCGCCGTAGGCGGTCGGGCCCAGGTTGCGCACGAGGAGCGAGACGCCTACAAACGTGGCGCCGATCGCCGCCACCTTGTAGAAAAGCGAGAGCAATGTCTCGCGGGAGGCGCTCATGGTCGCGCCGGCAGGATCAGTTGCGTGAACAACTTGAGCTGCGAAACGGGACTCGCCCGGAATGGATAGCGCGCCGCGACCACATGGCGCAACGCAGCCAGGTGGTCGCCGCGCGACTTCAGCGCCCGCACGCCCGAACGCAGGTTGGCCAAGTAGATCTCGTCGCGCAGCGAGTCAGGGTACGTATACGTGGAATGCTGGCGCGCGAAATCCTGGACGCGGCGGCACCAGAAGTCGATCTCGTCGAGCCACGGCTTCGACGCGATCGTCTGCGCAGTCGAACCGGAACTCCACACGCGGTACCCGCATGCCACATCCGCAATGAAGGCGGCCGATCCAGAGAGCGCCACCCGCTGGTAGAAGTCGTTGTCGCTCGCGGTGACCTTGAACGTCTCGCAGAAGCCGCCAAGGCGTTCGAAGGCGGCCCGCCTGAAGACGATGCCGGGCGGTCGCGCCGGCACGCCCAGGCGGACGCGATGGAAGCCCGCCGGCGCCGCCAGGGCCTCCGCGATGGGTTGCCACGTGCCGGTCACCTGGTCGTGCTCGTCGATGATGTGGTGGCCGAAGAACAGGATGTCGGCGGACGGGTTCGCCCGGATGGCCTGCTCAATGCGGGCGATCGAGCCCGGATAGTAGAGATCGTCGTCGCCGGGCATCACGATCCAGGTGGCGTCGATCGCACGCGCCGCGCAGTTCCAGTTGTGCGTGACGGGAACGACTTCCGGCTGCCGCACGAACCGCACATGCGCATAGCGTTCCGTGAACACCGCCTCCAGGTTACCGCCGTTGTCGCTGACCGCGATCGGCACACCGGCATCGATCGAGTCGAGCAGGCGCGCCAGCATCTCGGGCCGCTTGTACGAAGGAATTGCGATGCCGAGCAACGCTTCGGAAGTCATTTGGAGAGAGGTTCCAGGAAAAGGAGTTGCCACTGCGACGAGGGCGCACCCGGGTCGCACGGACGTTTCAGCGAGCGCGCGTCGCCGAACCGGGAATCGAGGATCGACCATCCGGGCCGCGGCCTGCGGACGGCCACGCTCATCGTTCGACGACCTCGTCGCGCAAGCGCCGTCCGACGCCCAGGCGCCGGGCATGCCACTGCAGGGAGCGCTGGATCGCCGAGCCGACCGGAACGGTCGACCGCACGCCCAGGCGCGCCTGCGTGTTCTGCAGGTCCGGGAAGAAATCGTGAGCGCGACCGCCGACGCCCGGCTTGCTCTTGTGGACAAGCGAGGGCGCCGGCGTGGTCATGGCCGCCACGCGTGAGGCCGCGTCGGAATGGCTGATCGGCTCGGTGCCGCCCAAGTTGTAGACTTCACCGTCGTGCCCGTCCAGCAGCAGCTTGAGAAGCCAAGCCGCCGCATCGCTGCCGTATAGGTAGCTTCGGCGCGTGGCACCGTCACCGTGGATGCGGATGTCGTTGCCGGACAGCGCATCGCGCATGAAGTTGTTCAGCGCCCAGGGCGCGTCGAGCGGCTGGTAGGGCCCGATGAACGTGAAGGCGCGCGTCGTGCTGGTCGGAATCCGGTATTGCCCCGAATATGCCGTGACAAGGCTTTCCGCAGCGCGGCGAGCCTCCGCGTAGACGTTGTGGAAGCGGGTAAAATCGAGGACGCCAATGTCGCTCTCGACCAAGCCACGGTCGCTCGACGTCGCGCCCAGCGCCAAGCCTGAGCTGATGTTGACGAAGCGCTGCAGCAGTTCCAGGCGCGACGCGACCGCCAGCGCGTGTCCGATGCCGTGCACGGTGGTCTGGAACACCTGGTGCGGATCCGAGGCGTGCATGCGCGGGTCTGCATGCCCGGCGGCGAATAGCACCAGGGTGGTGTCGCGCGCCAGTTCGAACGGCGATCGGACGTCGACCGACTGGAGGGCGACGTCGTCGCGCACGAGATGCGGATGAGCGGTGGTCCAGGCCGTCGCGCTTCGACCCAACAGGTCGATCCGGACGCGGCACCCCAGTTCGTCGTTGAGGGCCGCGACCGTCTCTGCCAGCCAGGAACCGATGAAGCCCGTGCCGCCGATCACCGCGATCCGGTGGCCGCTGAGGCGGGTGGCCAACCCCGGGAGCGCATCGAGAGAGCCCAGGCAATCCCGGCGCAGAGACGATTCGATCTGGTCAGGCATGCACGCCTCCTGCAGGGGTCTTGGCTGCCTTCAATGCCAGGGCCACCTCGAGGATCAGGCTCTCCTGGCCGGCGACTGCATTGCGGCGGCCGAGCTCGAAGAAAATGTCGCGCGGATCGATTCCGTGTTCCTCGCCAACGCTGTTGACCTGCTTGATGAAGCCCGAGAACACGCCGGACATGCCGCTGACGATGCTCGTCGAAGAGATGTAGGGCATGGACTTGATCATCTGCTTCTCGGCCAGGTCGGCGGCGTCCAGCATCTTGTAGAGGTCGATCCCTGTCTCGTAGCCCATCTGCTTGAACACCGCGACGAGCACTTCCAACTGGGCATTGCCGGCACCCGCGCCGAATCCGCGCGCGCTGCCGTCGATGATCGTGGCGCCGGCCTCGACTGCGGCCACCGAGTTGGCGACGCCCATGCCCAGGTTATTGTGGGCATGGAATCCGACCGGGATGTTCAGCGCGTCGACGAGCGTGCCGATGCGGCGCGTCACGTCCGCGGGCAGATAGGCACCCGCGGAGTCCATGATCACCAGCGCTTCGGCGCCGTAGGCCTCCATCTTGCGAGCCTCGTCCGCGAGCATTTCGGGCGACGCCATATGACTCATCATCAGCACGCCGTAGACCTCCTTGCCGCTCTTGCGCGCGAAGTCGATGTGGCGCTGGGTGATGTCGGCCTCGGTGCAATGGGAGGCCACGCGGATCACGTCCACGCCCATCTCGACGGCCATGGTCAGGTGGCGCTGGATCGTGCAGAAGCCCGGGATGGCGTGGATGGCCATCTTCGATCTTGTCAGGTTCTCGCGTGCGGTCCGGAGGATGGTTTCGTCCGTCAACAGGCATTCGCCGATGAGCATCGACGACGCGCCGAGCCCGTTGCCGTGGCCAACCTCGACAATCGGCACGCCGGCGCGGTCGGCGGCGGCGCAGTAGGCCGCGAAGCTCTCTTGCGTGATCTGGTGGCGCACGGCATGGTTGCCGTCGCGCAGCGTGGGATCACTGATCAGGATTTGCTTGCTCACGTCGTTACTCCTTGCCCCGGCGGGCGATGGCCTCGGCGATGCCGATCGCCGCACAGTTGATGATGTCGAGGTTGCCGGCGTAGCGCGGCAAATAGTCGCCGTTGCCCAGCACCTTCACGGTGGTCATGATCTTGCCACCTTCAACCGTCGGCGGAACGATGAGCTGGTAGCCCGGAACGTAGGCAATGATGCGCGCCATCATCTTGTCGACGGAGTCGCGGATGGCGGCGAGATCTGGCTTACGGATCTTGGCGTAGATCGTGGTTTGCATGTCGATCGGCGGACGTGCGGGATTCAGGATCAGGATAGCCTTGGACTGCTTCGCGCCACTGAAGTCGATCAGCGCCTGCTCGGTCGTCTCGATGTACTCGTCCAGGTTCGCGCGCGTCGCCGGTCCGGCGCTGCGCGACGAGATGCTGGACGCCACCTCGATGTATTCGATGTCGTCCTGCACTGCGGCAATGGCGTTGGCGATCGGCACCGACGCCTGGCCGCCGCAGGTGATCATGTTGATGTTCATGGTGCGGCCGGAGACGATCTGATCGGCGTTGATCGCGGGCACGCACAGCTCGCCTATCTTGGCTGGCGTCATGTCGATCACCGTCTTGCCGAGGCCTTGCAGCACGGGCCAGTGCTCGAAATGAGCGGCGGCCGATGTCGCATCGAACACGATGTCGATGTTGTCGGCCTGGGCGACGATGCCGTCGAGCCCGCGGTCGGAGACGTTGACTCCGAGGTTGCTGGCCTTCTGCATGCCGTCCGAGCGGAAGTTGCGTCCGACGAACAGGGTGCATTCCAGCAGGTCGGAGCGCATCGCCTTGATGAGCAGGTCCGTGCCGATGTTGCCCGTGCCCAGGATCGCGACACGCGTTTTACGAGAGGTCATTCTTTCTTCCATGCAAGCTGCTTGAGCCCTTCCCGAGTCCTTCAAGAATGGCTGTTGTCTCCGCGATCACGCCGTCGAGCGACGAATACGTGGGTTGATAGCCGAAATCCGCCGCGATGCGGTTCAGCGAGTAATAGTGCGCCTTCGTGCCGGTCGCGTTGACTGCGACCTGCGTCGACGCCGGCGCGACCTCAACCTCGAGTCCAAAATGCGTCTGCATGGCATGCAGGAGTGTCGGCTTGTCGACGGCCTCGCGCGTGTAACAGTCGACGGCGCAGTTGCGCGCCGGCGCGTCCAGCACGGCCTCGACGAGCCGATGGAAATCGGCCGGATGAAGGAAGTCGCGCACCATGTAGTCGGGCGACGCGCGCAACACGCGCCCGTCGCGCAGGGCGCGCACGATGTCGGTGGCAAAGAACCGCGCCTCGATGTCCTGGGTCCGGCTGAAATAATTGAAGACACGCAGGTCGACGATCGACAGGTGCGGGCGCGATCGGTGCCGCATCTCGGCATGGAGCTTCGCGGCGGCGTACCAGTCCTGGGGCTGGACGTCGTTGACAGGGATGCGGGCCTCGGTGCGCGCCGTCGCCGGCTCGACGAACGCGTTGCCGTAGACGGCGCCGCTGGACAGAAAGAGATAGCGACGCTTCGGATGCCGTTCCAGGTCGTCGAGCACGCGGTCGTCGAACTGGCTCGTGATCTCGAAGATGGCCGCGCCCATCTCCGCGGCGCGGCGCGGATCCCCGACGCCCACGAAATTGAGCACCGCGTCGTGTGGCAATTCCCCATACGACTCGTGCAAATGCACGGAGCACGCGGCAGCCAACCCGTTCGCCTCCAGCCATGCCGTCATGACCTTGGCATCGCGCACGTAGAGGAGCAGGTCCGACCGGCCGTTCGAGACGAACGACCGGATCAGATCCATCGCGATCTGGCTGCTGGCGCCGACAATGGCGATCCGCTGGGTCATTGGCTTGGGCCCCGCACGCTCATCGCAGCGACGCCGACTTCGGATGCACGCCCACCAGCATCGCATCCGTCAGCGTCTGCAGTGAGACCAGAGGAGAGAGATCTTCCAGCGGTGGCGACACGAGATCGCCGTTGGGCTTCGCGACCAGTCCGAGCTTAGGCGTGAACAGCTGCTCGGGGTGCATGAACACCTCGCAGATGACGGGTCCGTCGATGGCTTGGACCTTCGCAAGCACGTCGTCACACTCTTCCCAGCCACGGATCTGGAACGCCGGGAAGCCGAACGCCACGGCCAGCTTGCTGAAGTCGGGGCAGGAGATTCCGGAGCTCCGGTTGGTGCCCACGTAACCCGACTTGTTGAACATCGCGTTCTGCGTGTGCTTGATCATCAGGTAGCCGTCATTGTTGAAGATGAACAGCTTGATCGGCAGGTTGTGGTGCGCGATGGTCTGCAACTCCTGCAGGTTCATCATCATCCCACCGTCGCAGTTCAGGCACATCACCTCGCCGCGGTCGGTGGCGAACGATGCGCCAATCGCGGCGGGCAGGCCGTAGCCCATCTCGCCCAGGCCCGTCGAGGTCATCAGTCGTTGCCCGGACGCGAACTTCAGCACCTGGTGGCCGCACAGCAGGGCCGTGCCCATGTCCGTCACGACGATCTGGTCGGGCTTCATGAACCTGTTCAGACGTCCCATGAAGCGGTAGGAATTGATGAAGCCTGCGGGATCGGCATGCTCCGGACCGACCCACGGGAAGTCGCGTCGATAGCCTTCACAACGCTCGATCCAGGCTGTCTTGGCGCCGACACTCGTGCCGGCCGCCTCACCCAACTCGCGCACGAAGACACCGGCATCCGCCTGGATGAACTCACGCACGCGCGAGCCCAGTTTGGCGCCTTCGTCGGCATCGATGTCCACAACGTCGATCTTTGCTCCGCGTGCAAGCTCCGTCAGGTCGTAGCCCACTTGCGGGATCGCCAGGCGCGTGCCGATCGCCAGCACGTAGTCCGAGTTCTGCAGCACGAAGTTTGCGGCGCGCTGTCCGTAGACGCCTGCGCGGCCGAACACCAACGGGTGATCGGAATCGAGCATGTCGATGCCGGCCCACGACACGAGCACCGGGACGCCGAGTTTCTCGACCAGCGCCGGCAGGTCATCGACCGCGCCGGCCAGGCGAATGCCGTTGCCCAGCCACAGCACGGGCCGCTCGGACCGGCGCAGCGCTTCGACCACGCGCGCCACGGCGCCTTTGGCCGCGGCCCGTGCGGGCGTCGCCTCCGGAACGAAACGTGCCAGTTCATCCACGGGTAGCCGGGTCGCCTGCATGTTCATCGGGATCTCGACGTAGGTCGGGCCCGGGCGCTGGTCCAGCGCGATGTGGGCAGCCTTCTCCAGTTCGTAGAGCGTGCGCTTCGGATCGACCACGCGCACCGAATACTTGGTGACCTTGTCGACCATGGCCGACGAGTCGTAGCCCTGCACGCCCCACATGCGCAGCGGATTGTCGGGAGTCGTGAACTTCGAGTTCTCGTTGCCGGCGATGACCAGGCCGGGGATCGAGTCGGCCCAGGCCGACACGATGCCGGTGACGCCGTTGGTCGCGCCGCCCCCGGTCGTCAGCAATGCCGCGGCCAGCTTGCCGTGCGTGCGGTAGTAGGTCTGCATCGCCATCGTGGCGACCTGCTCGTGGTGGACACAGACGATCTCGGTGTAGCCGCGCCGCGCGATCGATTCGAAAAGGTGGACGTTGCCGGCGCCGATGATGCCGAACGCATGGCGGATGCCCATTTCCTCGAGCAGGATGGCGACCTGGTCGCTGACTTTGACTTCGTTGGTCATGGCTTGTTCAGAAATTGAGGCCGAAGAATTCTTCGAGCTTGTCGACCACGTAGTCCAGTTGCACGGTCGTCAGCCCCGGCCAGACGCCGAGCCAGAAGGTTTGGTTCATCACGGTGTCGGTGTTCGTCAGCTCACCGCTGATGCGGAAATTGCGGCCGATCATGTAGGGCTGGCGCGTGAGATTGCCCGCAAACAGCAGGCGCGTGGCGATCTTGCTCTGGTCCAGGAAGTTGATCAGGTCGGCGCGTTTGACGCCCGCATCGTCCTTGAGCACCAGCGGGAAGCCGAACCACGAAGGTTCCGAATTGGGCGTGGCCTCGGGCAGGTGCAGGAACTGCGCGCAGTTGGCGAGGCGCTCCTTCAGGTATTTGAAGTTGGCCTTGCGCGCCGCGATGAAGTCGTCCACGCGATCCATCTGGGCGAGCGCGCACGCGGCCTGCATGTCGCTGATCTTGAGGTTGTAGCCGAGATGGCTGTACGTGTACTTGTGGTCGTAGCCCTCGGGCAGGTCGCCCAGCTTCCAGCAGAAGCGCTTGTTGCAGGTATTGTCCTTGCCCGGTGGGCAGTAGCAGTCGCGGCCCCAGTCACGGAACGACTCGGCGATCAGCTTGAGTTCCGGATCATTGGTGAACACGGCGCCACCCTCGCCCATCGTGATGTGGTGCGCCGGGTAGAAGCTCAGCGTGCCGATGTCGCCGAACGTGCCCACCATCTGGCCGTCGTACTTCGCGCCGAGCGCGTCGCAGCAATCTTCAACCAGCCACAGGCCGTGCTTCTTGCAGATGGCGGTGACGACCTCGAGATTGAACGGATTGCCCAGGCTGTGCGCCAGCATGATCGCCTT
>FTIP01040226.1_pt1 | contig 12086 bp, 19 predicted proteins | sample 1658301 | NCBI WGS metagenome assembly FTIP01 (sample SAMEA3914813, study PRJEB12502) | metagenome | biome: forest; material: soil | place: Canada | collected 2011-07-07 | depth 0.3 m
GGCGTGGTGCTGGGGCCGTCGGCCGAGGCGGTGGCCATGTCCAGGGACCTGAAGAAGCGCGGCTGGAGCTTCGTCGGGCCCACCACAGTGTATGCGTTCATGCAGGCGATGGGGCTGGTCAACGACCACTACGAGGGCTGCCACGCGCGCGAGAAGGCGGCGGACGCACGAAAGAAGCTGAAGAAGCCCGCCTGAGGGGCCTGGTGGTCTTGCGGCCTACAGGTTCGGCTCGCCCGTGACGCACAGCGGCTCGACGCCCAGGTGATCCATCACGTGCCGGCGGAGTTCGGCGGACAGGGACGCGTCGAGCGGGCCCACCGTGAGAACGACGTCCGGGTCGTCGTCCATCCCCCCGATCCGCGCGTTGAACCGGGCCTCGAGCAGGATGGGCACGAGCTGCGTCAAGTCGGGCTTCATGTCCTTGCTGGTTCGGTAGAAGCGATAGTGAGATCCGTTGGCCGAACACACACATGCGATGCGCATGATTGCCTCCTCATGTTTGCGCGAGATCCCGTCGCGCGGGGCAATCGATCATCTTTCCGTCGCCGGGAAATGAGTATGGGGGAAGTCTTGGGCGGGAGCTAATGCTGGGCTAACTTTTGGAGATGCGGGGCGGGCGGGTGGGTGCACTCCAGACAGCCACTTGCGACCCGTTGCCGACACCGAGAGCGTCGATTTGGTCGCCCGAAAGCGGTCGTCAGGTTAGATCAGCCTCGTAGCGCCGGATGTACTCCTCAGTACGCAGTGCTGTGCCCGTCGAGATAACTGTGCCACTGTGACGGTTCACGATGAGCGGCGCATTGCCGCCTAACGCATACCGAAACTCTTCGATCTTCGCGTACATGTCAGAGCCCCAGAAAAATACCCAGCCGAATGGGCGTTCGATGGTGTGCTCCAAATACACCGCGAGCGAGTCGCCCTCTGGAAGTGGCATCGTCGCGATTTCGGTCCTCACGAGCGCTATAGCTTCGTCGTAGTCAAGCATCGAGCGCGAGCCTACCTTGGAACGGCCAAAGACTGGTGGCAGTTGCTCACGACACGCGTCACCGGCCGCTTCGTAGAAACTCTGCTGCCTCACCCGTAAAGCAGCCCGGAGCACGTTGTCGCAACTTCATTACCTCTGGCGACGCGGACCGGGCTTCGCTTCCGTTCATATCGTTATTCAGTCGATCCGTGAGAGTCTGTAGTTGATCGCGGCTAGCCGCGTGCATGATCGCGTCGAGCCGATCTGCCAGCACACACCGGCAACCTGCTTCGAGGGCCGGGCGAAGTTCGGTCTGATAGCGTGTTCCAGTCAGGAATGAGGCGCGCAACTGACTAAGTGTCAGCTCCGTCTGACCAGCAACCCCGGCGGCGGCCAACATGCCCGGCAGCTTGGAGTCTGTGATTCCCACCGCGCAACCGTCAACGAAGGCAGATGCATGGTTCTGCCGCGCATTCTCGAGGGCGGCCGTGTCCGACTCACCGCCAGCAAGCGCAGAGACGGCCGATAGCGACAGGACAATCAACAACACTTTCTCTACCGGTGAGTTCAATGTGTGCATCCTATGAAAGTGAGGAACAAGACCTTCGGCGTCATGACTTGGCTCACATCGGAAGGCGGCCCAAGACCGGTCATTCGCGACTGACAGCAACTGGCCGCAGGCAGACAACGCATGCTCAGCGCGCTCGGACTATTTGCCGGCGTAGGTTTGCAAGTAGCGACCAGCCAACTTCTGCGCCGCGTCGAAGTGCTCCGGCGGGAACGCCGCCATCAATCTGGAAAGCGCGTCATTGGCATCTTTGAGGATGGCAACCTCTACCTCGTCGCCGTTCGCGCTAGCAGCGCGCGCACTTGACACCGCGCAGGTGTACCAGGCGTACGCCTCGACATCGCTTCTTTCCACTCCGTTGCCGCTCTCATAGGCCTTTCCAAGATGAAGCGCGGCTTCGGAGTGGCCTCGCTGGGCTGCATCGGTCCACAAATGGACGGCGGTAACTTCGTCGCGCTCGCCCCCCAGACCCTCCGAAAGCAGGTATCCGAGGTTGTTCATCGCCGAGGTGTCTCCCTCAAAGACGGCCTTCTTCCACTCTACGCGAGCAGTTTTGTAGTCTTTGGCTCGGTAGGCCGCCACGCCATCGTTGTACGCTGAATGTGTCTCTGGTCGTGACGCGCAGCCAACCATCGACGCCACGAATATCACAGTCGCAGTCAAACGAATCAAGCTCATATTCCCCCCCCCCCCAGCTGGGATGCTACCGCACCGATGGGCGGACGACCGCAAGGGCCGGTAGCCTTTGAATGTGCGTCCCCGGACCGGTCGTTCACGAACGACAGCTATTGGCCGACATGCGTCCTCGGCGCCGGCGGCCAGGCCGCTCGGTACGGCGGCGTCGGCGTCCGACTGCTACGCGCAGCATACCTGGCCGTCGACGTCGGCAGACGGGCAGCAGGGCCCGACCCGAAGCAGTCCTCCTAGCCTACGGCCATCATTCTCGAAAGCGGCCGTTGAGGAGATTTCTTCAAATTAGCCGTTGCTCTAGTGGTGCACGAATCTGAGGTGCCCAGTCTCGTTCTGTGACGATTGCCTCGTACCCAGCTGCTGAGCAAGCTTGCATGAACGAGTCGACGTGATTGGCTCCGCAGATCATCAGCAGCGGGAAAACGTCCAACCTCGCAATTCTCTGAAGCCATTCAGATTCGCGGCGCGCATCGCTGCAGTCAGCACCGCCATCAAGCAAGGCCAGGGCCTTCCGTTCCGCGTGCGTCGGATCGCAGAACAGATGCTGCAAACCGATCGACGCGGCCGTCTCTTGGGCTATAGAAATAGCACCGCCGCCAAGTGCTTCGACGCTCATTTCCTCCGCCAACATTTGTGCTCCGCAGGCCAGCGCAGATTGGCAAATTGCCTTGGCAAACTCAGCCTCTGCTGCATTCGGGCTACCGACATCAACCACTCGCTTCTGCAGCGTATGAGCGGTGCCGATGATGTGAATTTGCTTGTGCCGCGGAGCCACCGACATTCTCCTTAGTTGCTCGCTGGCGCAGGAGCGTCACTTTGCGGGAGGCACTTCACCCGAGCTGCGGACTCGTAGCATAGGCTGATCCTCCCAGTGACGGTATCGAGGACCCAAACACGGTCTTCGTCTGGTGTAGATCCCTGTGCCGCTTGGAGTTGATAGCGCGCCTGGCCGCCACAACCCGCAACCAGCAACGGAACGCATAGAAAAGAGAAGCAGCACAAGAGCCGGTGCATCTGACGATTTGGCCGAAGCATGGATTTCCAATCAGCGATTGACTACGGCGTCCGGCTCGCGGCAGCCTTGTTGCGCTCCAAGAGCAATGACTTCCACGCGCTCTAGACTGCCTGAGAGCGGTCGGTCGCCAACTTCTGCTCCTGGCCGAACTGAGTCCTCAGCGTCGGCAACCAGGCCGCACGACAGGCCATCGACCAAGGTGCGACAGTAGCCCGGAGCATAGCGGTTCGGGCGGTTCAGAAAGGCATGCTACGGGCCGCTTGTACCCAAAATGTTCACAAAGCCGGCCCATGTGTCGACGACCGTCTCTGCAGACGCGGCACCAGCAACCAAGTCGATGGACACGAGCGACTGGGTCCCAGGGCTTCGGACGTCGAAGGCGATCAATTCACCTCCGCCGTTGCCTCCGATGACGAAGAAGCCTTGTCGAAGCCAGTCCGCGTGCCACTCCTCGCAGATGTTGGCTAGCATTGTGCTGACGTCGTCAAGACAGACGCTGTACGGCTGAACTGGGAGAGGGCCTTCGCCACCATCGCTCAGCGCTAGAAGTTCCAAGTAGGAATCTGGCACTTCTGAGGGCATCAGGGAACGCAGGGTTTTGAGCGCGGCGGCATTCGCGCCGGGGTAGCCGAACCACTCACGGGTATCCAGAAAGGTTGCCATCGCGCTTCGCTTCATGCAATAAATCTATTGGTCAGCCTACCGGGAGCAGACCTTTGCGACGGCTGCTGATGGCCAATCAGCGCCTTCCGCGGCACGTGCGGCAGGCTACGAGCCTACGTTGATTCTGACTCGCGCGCCGTCAGGGAGCTCTCGGATCTCCTGGAGGATGTGTCCGGTGAGGGCAAAGTGTTCGCGCGCGTTGACAGGGTTCAGATTCGAAACCTCATAGGTGCCTTCCTTGAAGACTGGCAGCGTCACGTAGGTGAAGCATTCCCCAGGAGAGGGACGCTTCCCGGCACCGTGAAGGCGCTCTACGAGATCGGGCATGAACCAATCGTGCACAAGGTCGGTACCGAGTAGGCTTTGGAATTCCTCGACAGAGCCAGCGATCCGACTGACCTCTGCCGTTCCTGCGTTGAGCCACCAGACGCCGCCAGAACGGGGCTCGAAAAACACATCACCGAGTACCGAGAACAGAACGGGTACGAACGGCTCGCGCAGAAGCCATGACCAGGACTCTCGAAGCTGCTGCACGGCCTCGTCACTGGGTACGAACGTGAGCGACGACCATTTGTGCGACATGTTGTACGGGCGGAGATCGTTGTACGGAGCTCGCCGATTGTGCCTTGAGCGGTGGTCCTCGCCGCACGACCCCAAAGCGGCCCCTCGCGACCGGCAGCAAGTGGCCGGCGGCTGGCTTGCACGTCGGGGCGCACTACCAAGTACCCGTCGAGCCAACCAGCTTGGGTAAGTCGTCGGGCCACACGATATCCGTGGTCCGTTCAAGCTCTGCGCGTGTCCACCATCTGTGGTCTGCCATTACCTCGACCTCAAGGGCGGTCCATCCGTCTTTGTAGATCATCTGATCTTGAACACGCACCAGGAAAAACCGCTCGTCGGAAATGACGTCCTCCCCATCAGGAAGCCGCAGTTCGAACTCACGTCGGCCGATGGGCTCACCAACGCTGTCAACAACGAACCCGGTCTCTTCCCTCAACTCGCGGATTGCGGCGTCGGCGAAGCTTTCACCGGGCATCAACTCGCCACCCGGCGTGGCCCAAAACTGACTGCCGGACAGCGCTCCGCGGCTGTGCACGAACCGGAAAAGCAAGAGACTTCCGGTCGGGTCGAGGACAAGCAATCGAGACGATGGGCGCACACGCAATGGGAATCCTCCAACAGGGATGCAGGTCGAGCGGCGCCCGCGATCGGCAGCCAACCCGATAGCCGACCAACGTAACCGACCGGACCTGGCCGAACTGCGCCCTGTCCGAGCACCCGGGATCAAACCAAGTGTCGCGCAGAGCTACGTAATCCGGCCATCCTCTGACGGATAGGATCCTGAAATCCGGCGCAGCGCGGAAGTCTGCGTCTACTTGTGTCTGAATAACGTGAATGTCGGGATCTCAACCTCGACTAGGCCCTTAGGCTCGGCAACGGTCACGCCCTTCGACTTAACCACTTCGAACAGGTCCTCGGAACCGCGCGCGTCAAACGGTTTCACCTTCGGCGGCGTTCGCCAGGCCGACACGGAAATGAACCCCTGGTCGGTCTCAAGCTGCAGTTGCTGCTTCTTGCCATCAACTTGCAACGATGTGTCGAACCCATCCTTCGTGCTCAACGCCACGCTCTTGATTTGCGCGTAGTCGAAGCTGAGATCCACGATGTAGGCGCCACTGTCTTTGTCGTAGTTAGCCAGGATGAGGCGGGTCGGCGTCGCGAGCACGGTGCATGTGCTCATCGATTTTGGAGTGGTCGAGGCAATCCAGTGGTCGGTGCGCGTGTAGACGCATCTGCGGTCGACAACGACGTCCGCAACGGGTATGGCCAAGTCAGCTGCGATCTTGTCCTTGCCATCGCCGGGCACGTACGGGTCGAACGACATGGTTGCTGCTGATACCGCGACCGCAGCGCCAATGCCAACCATTCCGATGACGATGCGAACGAGGCTGGAATTCAATGGACTCTCCGTCTGACGCGCCCTCGACGAGCCGCGTGGGATGAGTCTGAATTGTCATTGCTGACGTTCGCAAGCTGGTGGCACAGAGCGTCGTTTTCGTGAGGTTTTGCCATGGCCGGGCAAGTTGCGCAGACGACGTTGCGCTAAGCAACCTGTTGCTGCACGTCCCGAGTCGCCCAAAACCCGCCATTCACGAACGTCGGCTGCTGGCCGAAACCCGAGGTCGCCACTCCTCATCCCGAGACGCCAGTGCCGACGAGCAGCACTTGCACACGTCCGTTTGCCGGTAGAGCAATAGAACGGTTGTTCTCGATCACCAGCTTGAACGGGCCGCGTTTCAAGCGCATTCGGCCGAGATGAACGAGCGATGGATCTTCTCCCTGTCTGGCAGGACAGATCGCATCGAAGGTTCGCGATTCAACCGCTGGCTCGTTCTCGCGCGAGATATTCAGAGTAAGGGATAGTGGGGATTCCGGATGGCCGCAAGCGAAGTCGAGTTTGTTGTCGTATCCCCCGCGGTCAAGAGCTGGAACTCGCCAAGCTATGAGGTCGTAGGCCTCGTCCATTGGTGCAGCGACCTTCTGGACTGCGACTTCGCCAGTACGGCCCAGGTCGATGAACACGTCATGTAACGCCTGGTTGTTGGCGCACAGAGTCAGAAAGTAGAGTGCCAGACCCAAGGCTGGCTTGGCGCACAAGGCAGCGGTTGTCGCGTTCATGATCTCGCAGAGTGCGCAGGCGCAATACCTGGCACTGATGTGGAAGTTTGCTCAGTATTACCCGCTGCGAAATACCGAGGTGCGCGGTCTCCGTGTTGTCGCAAGACGATACCGGAAGGCTCGCATGTGGACCCCCTCTCCTGCAGGTCTACGCATGCAGATTCACCGCCGCAAAGCCGACGCTTTCGACTGACAGGGTGTGGCCGGCCCGGAAACTTCGGAGCCAGCCAACACTGCTCACGGCGTTGGCCTTTTGTCGGCGATTGTTCTGAACAGGTCAATCGTCTTCTTGGGTTCAGGCGCATCGGGGTTAAAGAACGCGATGGACTGAGACGGAAGTAGCACGAAGCCTGGCTCGTCGGGGACGAACACGTACTCGGACGACGCCTGAAGCAGGCGGGGTGCCTTTGTACACCTCCTCCACTTCGAACTTGCCCTCGACGATGTCGGCTTGATCACCAGGATTGGCGGGGTTCACGAACTGTGTCAGGCGAACCTCCACCACTCGAGCGCGGAAAACTGACTTCGCACGCGCGAACACCTCCTCTTGCGTGCGTTCGAACTGACAGGCAGCCGCGGTCAGTGGGGCCAACAAGAAAGCCAATAGCCAGCGTGTGTGCTTCGTTGCGCCTATCCGCGAGCAGTCGTTCGCCACTGGCCGGTTGTGGCTCAAAAGGCGAAGCAGAGGCAGGCGCCTTACTCGGTTGAAATCCGTTCGACCCAGACACTTTGCCCGGGATGGTGCTCTTCCATTGTCAGCACCGCGCCTTCGATGTTTTCTTGCGCATCCAAGCCCGTGAACGCGTACGAGAAGATCGTCACGTTCCTCTTCAACATTTCGCCGCTATCGTCGCCTGTCACGGCCTCGCGACCACACCAGACATGGTCGTCCTCGCCTGCGGACGCCAATGCATCGGACAAACCTTTCGGGGTAATCGCGAGGAAGATCATGGGGCGAAGCGTACTCCAAAGCGGCCGGTCGGGATTGACGGCTGCTGCCCGAACCCAGCCTTAGCCTAGAAAAACTTTTCGGATGAAACTGAGTGGCGTCTCAGACGCTTCCATCCCCGGCAGAGCGTGCGTGTAGCGACCATGACGGATCCGATGAACGATCTGAGTAGGCGACATGACGTACCCGAATTCAGCTTTTGCGAGATCGACGGGCCGCCGCGCGCTGGTCATTGGTTGATCAGTCATCCAGACGCGCCAGTTGACCGAGGTTGAGGCGCCGAGGTCCTGCGGCGGAACGGTACACCACAGTTGAGTCGTCCGGGATGGAATGTCGCGGCTCCCCGCTACTTTCCAGAGGTCAAGTGTTTCGCCAGCTCGCAGAAACACGTGGGCTCGAAAGAGCCTGGGAAGGGTCTCGAACGACGCAGCCCAATCCGGCGAAGCGGGTGCAATGACGTCTACGACATTGCTGCCTGGCAAAGTCGAGTCGTTCCCGATGTGGTGAACCAACCCAATGAGGACGCCGTCTACGATTTCGTAGACTTCGCCAATCCGCCTGCGAGCAGCCATGCAGCAATGTACCTCGAAGTTTCGAGTTCGCTGCTTTGCGACCTGAGTCCATCGGATCGACTTCGCCTCCAGCTCACCTGAAACCAGTCATGGGCCAGCGGCTGCTCTTGGTCGACTACGGAATCGCGCTTCGGCGCACTCCACAACCTTGTCATGGCCGCTGGCACCCCTAATGCGCAGGTTCAAAAATGCCCCTGCGCTACAAAGAAACGGGCAATATCGAATCTGCTGCATTGCAGCATTTCCCGACAATGATCGCCGGCCACCATCGGCGCTCTTGACGAGAGGGTCGCTGGTCCACCGGAGCGCGCCGCGGCGCGGTGCTCGCCGAACCTTGTCTTGGAGAATCGCGATGTCCCGGCCCTCAGCTCCGAAATCGCGTGTGCGTCCGACCGCCGGCCTCGGACGTGTCGCAGCCATTCGCGTGCTGCTCGCGCTTGTCCTGCTGCGCGCAGTGGCTGCATCCGCCGCCCAGGCGCTGCCCGCATTGGGCGCCGACGAGACGCAGACCTCCGTGTCTGGCTTGTCATCGGGCGCCTTCATGGCAGTCCAGCTGCAGGTGGCCTATTCCAAGGACATCGTTGGCGCTGGCGTGGTCGCTGGCGGCCCCTACTATTGCGCCGCCGACAACATCATCTACACCGGCATCTGCATGGGCCAGGTACCGTTCGTTCCACCCAATGCCTCGTTGATGGTGACGGCCGCCAAGGGCTTTGCGAAGGCCAGGTCGATCGACGGCTTGAGCAACCTGGCCAAACGCCGGATCTACGTGTTCAGTGGCACCGACGACAGCATCGTGCGTCAGCAGGCGGTGGATGCAACGGTGCAGTTCTTCAAGCAGGCAGGAGTGCCTGCGATCAACCTGCAGTATGTCAACACGGTCCCGGCGGGCCACGCCATGATCACGCCAGATTTTGGCAACGGGTGCGGCGCGAATGCGGCACCGTACATCAGCCATTGCAATGTCGAAGGCCAAGGGTACGACCAGGCTGGCGCGCTGTTGCAGCACATCTACGGGCCGCTCAAACCCAGGTCCGAGAAGGCAACGGGTCAAGTGATCGCGTTCGACCAGCGGCCATTCTCCAAGTCGATGCCGGGCGCATTGGCGGACACCGGCTTCGTCTACGTACCGCAGGCCTGCAGCGTGGCCAATGCCCATTGCAGGATACACATCGCGATTCACGGCTGCGGCCAGTCGGCGCAGTCCGTGGATCAAAGATTCGTGACCGAGACGGGCTACAACGCATGGGCGGACACGAACCAGCTCCTGATCCTCTACCCGCAAGTGGACAAGTCGGATATTCCGTCGAACCCGGCCGGCTGTTGGGATTGGTGGGGGTACACCGGCAGCAGCTATGCCACCAAGGGCAGTATCCAGATGAAGGCCATCGTGGCCATGGCCAAGCGACTGGGACAGAGCAACTGAGTGCCACCGGGCCGCCGTTTCGCATTCATCGGCGGTTGTTCTGCGAGGGCCGCACCAGCCGAATCGGCCGGGGCGACGGGTCATTCCGGCAGCGCAAATCCAATCTGTCTCAATGTGTCCGCGACGAGTTCGAGCCGCAGCAACGGGCTGTCCAGGGCCATGAATCGATGCTTCAACTCCGGTTGCAGTGGCAACAGCTCGCACCAGCGGTTGGCCAGCCAGCCGCAGTCGTCCCAGCGGCAGGGCTCGAGCAGCGGCAGCTCAGGGTCGGCATCGCCGCCCTGCTCGAGGCGCAGTTCGATGTCTCGCACCAGGCCCTGCAAGCCTTCGCGCGTGAAAGCCAGGTCATCGGGCACCGGCACCTCCGCGTCGTCGGCAAGCAGTTCCACATCGGCGATCCACAGGCCATGCTTGAGCTGCTCGCTGCGGTCGACCCGGAAACGCTGCGCGCCGACGCAGGCGATCATCATCAGCCCCGGTTGAGGACGCTCGAACTTCGTGATGCGCGCGAGCGTGCCCACGGGAAAAAATGATACATGAGCGAAACCCTCTCCGTCCGCCGCGCCGCTCGCACGACGACGGGTGTCGCTTCCTTCGCTCAGGCAGACCACGCCGAAGGGTTCACCGGCCTTGTGGCAACGACCGATCATGTCCAGGTAGCGGACCTCGAAGATGCGCAGGGGAAGCGAGCCGTCGGGGAACAGGACCGTTTGCAGCGGGAACAGCGGCAACGCCGTCATCCTGGCGGAAGTCGTGCTCATTCGAGATGCCAGTGCAAGGCGTGGAAGCGGTGGTGTTTCACGGCCGGTCGGGCAGCGTCACCAGGCACCGACGTTCGGCATGCTCGACCAGGGTTCCGCCGGGGGGAGGGCGGGCCCGTCCTGCAGCAGTTCGATCGAGATCCCATCGGGAGAGCGAACGAAGGCCATGCGGCCGTCGCGAGGCGGACGGCTGATCGGCACGCCGTGATCCGACAGGCGCTGGCACGCTGCATAGATGTCGGGCACCGCATAGGCCAGGTGGCCAAAATTGCGGCCGCCGGTGTAGGTCTCGACCTCGCCCTGGGCGCTCGGCCAGTTGTACGTCAGTTCCACCTGCGCCGTGCTGTCGCCGGGCGCCGCCAGGAAGATCAGCGAGAACTTGCCGGCCTCGCTGTCCTTGCGCGAGAGGACTTCCAGTCCCAGCGCATCGCGGTAGAACCCGAGCGAGGCCTCGATGTCGGTGACCCGTACCATGGTGTGAAGATATTTCATGGCCAGGATTCTCGCGCTTGGACCGACCCCCGCATGATTGACCGTGAAAGCTGACCCTGGCGAAGGGGCGTGGAGGCGACGGGTCCAACGTCGACCACGCACTTCCGCTTACCCATTGGGTAGCCGCCCAGCACCATGAATCATGGCTGTGGTGATCGCCAGCCTGAGCTTGCTGTGTCTGCGGGCCTAGGAGTCGAGTCCCGGCATGCGCCGGCCGCGGCGCGCGGTCCCGACGCCGAGTCCGGCAAGCACCAGGCCGCCTACCAGCAACGCCAGCGCGGAGGGCTCCGGAACGGTCGAGACGGCGTTGCCGTTGCCCACGCCGTCGCTCAGGACGATGCGGTAGGCGCTCGCGTCGGCGAAGCTGGGATCGATGTAGATGCGCGGGTCCGCGGAAGCGTTCGCGGAATTGGGCGGGATGTCGGCGTAGCCGCCGGCCAGAGCCTCGATTTCCAGGGTGACGACGTTGCTGCCGAGCTCATCGGCCAGCACGTTGACCTGGAGCGTGGTGCTGAGGCTCGTGGAGGAATCGATGCACGACGAACTGCAGATCACCGCGCCGGTCGAGCTGCGCGGCGTGTTGACCACGATTTCCGAGAAGCCGTAGGCGGGCGAGTTGCTCGAGTTGACGGTCTGCTGGTTCAGGACGACGTCGATGTCCACGGGGACCACGGTGTCTTGCGTTCCGCCGACGGCCGCGAAGTTGTAGTTCAGCACGACGAAGCCACCCGAGCTCGCCGGCGCGCTGGCGTCGTAGGCGGCGCTGGCCGTCAGCACGACGAAGGGCGACGTCGTCACGGAGGCCGTGGAGTGGTCGATGGCGCAGCTGGACGTGCCGCCGACGTGCGAGCCGTCGTCGGCCGTGCAATCGACCAGGCTCGTCGCCGCAGGCACGCCGGCGTCGGCGCGGGCGAAGCCAGGGCAGAACGTCAGCGCCGCGACGAGTGTCGACAGGCCGCTCAACAGGGTCGCTTGCTTCATGACGTCGCTCCTTGGGCTGCAAAGCCCGTGGCGCATGCTGGCACAGGCGTGCCGGGCAGAACATCCCGCAGATTTGCTGCGCCGGCCGACGCCCGACGGAGCAAGCCGAGGATTCAGGCCGACTTCCCGGCGCCCACCGCCGCCCGGTACTGCCCCGGCGTCACGCCCCACGCGGTCTTGAACCGGCGCACGAGGTGACTCGCGCTCGCATGCCCCGTCGCACGCGCCACATCGTCCAGGGACGGCGCGCGCGGCGATCGCAGCAGCGCGGCGGCGCGCTCGATGCGGCGCGCCACGATCCACTCGTGCGGCGCCACGCCGAACGA
>FTIP01388907.1_pt1 | contig 12007 bp, 10 predicted proteins | sample 1658301 | NCBI WGS metagenome assembly FTIP01 (sample SAMEA3914813, study PRJEB12502) | metagenome | biome: forest; material: soil | place: Canada | collected 2011-07-07 | depth 0.3 m
GGAGGCCGCCGTCGATCAACTGGAGCGCGAGGACCGGGTCGCGCCGGCGGCACTCGGAAAGGCGCTGAAGGGTCTCAAGGAGTCGCTCAACGAGGTGCGGCGCATCTCGCACCGGCTGCGTCCCGCCATGCTCGACGAGCTGGGACTTCCCGCCGCACTGGAACTGCTGGCGCGCGAAGCCAACGATGCCCTCGCGACGCGGGTCGACCTGCGCATCGACGGCGCCGTGATCCCTTTGCCCGACGAAGTCAAGACCGCGCTCTTTCGCGTCTCGCAGGAAGCCCTCGCGAACGCGGGCAAGCACGCGGACGCGCGGACGGTGCAGATGGAGCTGCGCTTCGCGCCGGACGGCGTCCTCCTGGAGATCGCCGACGACGGCAAGGGCTTCGAAGCAGACCAGGTGCAGCTCGATCCGCGCCGGGGCATCGGACTGCGCAACATGCGGGAGCGCCTCGCGTCGATCGGCGGCTTGTTCGAGGTGTGGGCAGCGATCGGCAAGGGAACCCGCCTGCGCGCGCGGGTCCCGATCGAGGCCATCCACCGGCTGGGCTAGCGGCCGTCGCCCTTGCCGGTCGCCACGAAGCCAGTGCGGCGCGGGACGTCGCGCACGGTCGCCCCCTCCGGGTTCAGAAGAGCTCGCGCATCCCCAACGCGAACTGGTTGAAGCTCAGGTCGCCGGCGGCGGTCAGGCCGGCCGGAATCGCCGTGTCGAACCGGGCGACGCCGTTGTTCAGGAACCGGGTCGCCATGGCGTACAGCGCCGTCCGCTTCGAGAAGTCGTACTGATAGCCGACCCCGTAGGCGTTGGTCTTGGCGGACCGGCCCGCGGCGACCACATTGCCCGTGGTGGTGTTGTCGATCTTGTTCTGCACCCACTGCGCCTTGAACAGGTTCGCTCCGATCCGGTAGTCCGCGCCGAGCCAGAAGCCGGTCCCGTCCTGCCTGACCGCGACGCTGCGCTCGTCGTTGCCGCGCAGGTAGCCGCCGGTGACGCGCAGCGCATCGAGCGTGTACTTGGCGGCGACGAGGATGGTGTTGACATCGGCGGTGGTCGCCGCCGCTGCGCCGACGGCCTTGTCGTTGACGATGGCCACGACCGCGTCGACACCGTACCCCGTATATCGGACGGAGGCGTCGAACAGGCGCGTCTTCGTCGACTGCCCCGTGACTTCGCCCGCGCCATAGAGGCCGCTCGCCGTGAAGCCGGCGAGGGACGGCGTGCTGTAGCGAACCGAGTTGTTCACCCGGGCCGGACTGCCGTTGACCTCCGCGCCGGTCGCGTTGGTCAACGTCGTCGCGCTGGCGGAACTTCCCTGGACCGGCTCGTACCCGCCGGCATAGCCTCCGATCACCGCGGTCGTCGCGCCGACCGGCGTGTTGCTGAAGATGCTGAACTGGTCGGTGATGATGTAGGCAGAGCCGTATTGGCGTCCCGCGCTCAAGGTGCCGAAGTCCGCGTTTCGCAGGGCTCCGAAGGCCTGGCGGCCGAACAGCGCGCCCCCTTGGGCCGAGCCGCCCGTGTCGACGTTGATGCCGCCCTCGAGCACGAAGTCGACGAAGTTGCCGGAGCCGAGGTCCTCGGTGCCCTTGAACCCGAGGCGGCTGCCGTTCAATCCACCGCTGGTGAGCCGGACGTCCGTCGCATGCCCGGACAGGAATTCGCCGTCGAGGTCGACGACCCCGTAGACCGTGACGTTCGATTGCGCGAATGCGGCAGGCGCGGCAAGCGTCAACACGATGACGCCGTGGGTGAGTTTCATGGATGTCCCCGTTTCATGAATGAGTTGGATGCCGGGCGAGCGGATCGCCCGTCGTCGATAGCGTTGTTGTTTGAAAGGCGGACGTGGGACATCGATTGTCGAGTTGCGGTGTGATCGTCGCCAGTTCTCGGCCTACCTCTGCGGAACAGCTTTCATCCCAAAAGAGACGAGTCGGCGCGTGTCGTCCCTATCCCTCCGGACATAGGAGCGCGCCACGCGCACGCGGCCTGGCGTTGCGGCTGGATTCACGGCGAACGCGGCTCGGCGCCCGGCTCAGGAACTGGTCTTCAGGCGCTCCACGATGGCCACCAACTGCGGCACGGGCGGCGGCGACGTGATGATCCGGGCGCGCGCGCACCAGGGATACGGAAAGGCGCAGACCCAGTCCGTCACCACGTCGGCGTCGCAGCGGGGAATCTGCAGCGCAGCGATCGTGATCGACAGCGACCGGGCACGGTGGCCTCCAGCTTCGAAGTGCCAGTCGTAGCGGCCGCATCCGATCATCGGCAGGCCGTCGCGCTTGGCCGACATCGCCATCATCCAGTCGCACGAGAACTCCCTCGCGTCGTCCTGCGGCCGGGTTCCGATGCAGAAGGTGTAGATGTTCTCCCAGGTCTTGTGGAAGCCGGTGACCAGCGCCTCGGCGATCGCGGCGCGGCCCGCAGCCTGCGACGGCAGCCCGATCCGCGCGGCATCGCCCCGAATGGTCAGCCGGGCGTCCTCGGTGAACGCGGTCAGCAGCGCATGCGGGCGGTTCCCGTCGCGCGCGGCCACGTAGGCATTGATCGCGTCGACGGCGCGGGCGGGTTCGGGACGCGATCCCGGCGATGGGATGAACCTTGTCGAGGGCATGCTTCTCGGGCGCCAGGCAATCAGCGGCAAGGCGAGGAACCGCTTCCAGGGCGCATCAACTGCCCTGTTCCAGCGCGTGGGTACCGGCAGCCTCGAGGTGTTCCAGGATGGCCCGCGCATGTGCGCCCGGTGGCGGCGTCGCGACGATCTCGGCCGCGTCGCACCAGGGATACGGCAACAGACAGACCCAATCCATCAACGAGCCCACGTCGGCCGTCACCACCTTCATCGCGCTCACCACGATGACCAGCGAGCGGGCGCGCCGGCTCTCGAGGTCGAACGTCCAGTCGTAGCGGCCCCAGCCGATCCTGCAGCTGCCGTCGCTCTTCGAGGACATCACGACCAGCCACGCGCACGAGAAGGCCTCGGCGTCGGCCGCGGGCCGCGCGCCGATGCACAGCGTGTAGATGTTCTCCCACGCCTGGTTGAAGCGCGTCACGAGCGTGTCGACGATCGCCTTGCGGCCGGCGAGCCTCGAATGGACGTTGGAGGCGCCCGGTTCGACACGGATCTGCAGCACCGCGGCGTCGGTGAACGCGGCCTTCATCAGGTGCGGCCGGTTGCTGTCCCGTGCGCGGACATAGGCGCCTATCACGCTTTCCAGGCGCGCGGCGAAGGCCTCGGTGGCCACCTCGGGTCGATCCGACGCAAGTGATTCAGGGGCTGTCATAGGCATCCCGGCCGGATCGAACTGCCGACATCGACCCGGCTGCTGCGCAAGCCTTGCGACGTGTGGCCGGCAGCGTCCGACACGAAGCACCGAGGATCGCCGTCCGCAACGCCGGCAAAGCAGTCTGTCGACGAGCCGATAGAAGTCGCGGGAGCTGGCGCCAAGCATGCGGGGGATGCCGCCCGTTGGGAAGTGCCTTGCGTCGACGCTATTCCCCGAGGGATACACGGCCCCGCGTCGTGGCTCGACTTAGATGGGTAGGGATGCCGCATCGGGGATACGCCGGCCCCGCAAGCGACGGGCGGCGGCCTCGCAACGCGCCCAGCCGGCGGCCGCCGCAAGAACGCCTTCGCCACATTGGGTCGCGCAATGCCGAGGCGGCCGGACACGCCGCCGACGGGACGCGCTTGCATGCCGTGCGGATCGATGTTGACGCGAAGGTGACGCAGTGCCATTCCCCGTCGTGGATAGCGCGCGCGAGCGATGGCGAGGCCGAGAGGAACTGGGTCTATCCCTCCGGCGATAGCGAGCGCGAAAAGCCTTTGCTTCGGTGTCGAGTACCGGCATGCTGATGTCAACAACAGGTCTTCAGAGAACTCTTCATGCATCAGCTTCGTCAACCCTATCTTCTGTTTCTTGGAGACGTTCAAGTCAAGTCCGACGCCAAGACGGCGTTCGGCCTGCGCGACTGGGCTCCGGACAAGGTCGTGGGCGAGTACGCATTGCCGCAGGCCACCGTGTCGCTCGGCCTGCCCGTGCTTTCACCGCAGCAGGCGCGCGAGCGCGGGGCCGGTTCGTTCGTCATCGGCGTGGCGCCCGTCGGTGGGCAGGTGTCGCCTCACTGGCTCGATGCGATCGAGGATGCCATCGAAGCGGGCCTGGACATCGTCAGTGGCCTGCACACGCGCTTGGGAAGCATCGAGCGATTGGCCAGCGCCGCTCGGCGCTGCAACGTCCGCTTGATCGACGTTCGCCACAGCGACGTTCAGTTTCCCGCGGGCACCGGGCGCAAGCGCAGCGGCAAGCGCGTGCTCACGGTGGGAACCGACTGCGCCCTCGGCAAGAAGTACACCGCGCTGGCACTGACGCGCGCATTGCAGGATCGAGGCGTTGCCGCCACCTTCCGCGCGACCGGGCAGACGGGCATCCTCATCACCGGTTCGGGCGTGGCCATCGACGCGGTGATCTCGGACTTCGTGGCGGGTGCCGCCGAACAATTGTCGCCGGACAACGCCGCTGATCATTGGGACGTGATCGAAGGCCAGGGCGCCTTGTTCCATCCCGCCTACGCCGCCGTGACGCTGGGGCTGTTGCACGGCTCGCAGCCGGACGCGATCGTGTTGTGCCACGACCCCGCCCGCACCACGATCGAAGGCTACCCGGACTTTCCGCTGCCCGAGCTGGACGCGGCCATTGCGCACTACTTGCGCGCCGGGCGCCTCACCAATTCCGCCATCCGTTGCGTCGGCATCAGCATCAACTCATCGTCGATGGACGATGCGGAGTGGCAGGCCTACGCGCGCCGCCTCCGCGACAAGCTGAACCTGCCGGTGGTCGATCCCATGCGGGGCGGCGTCCAGGCGCTGGTGGACGCGGTGCTCGCATCATGATCACGGTGACCACGGCCATCGAGGACTGGGCGCTGATCGAGCCGTTCGAGATCTCGAACCGAACCTATTCGGCGCAAAGCGTCATCGTCGTCACGCTCAAGGACCGTGAAGGTCACATCGGACGCGGCGAGGCAGCCGGCGTGGACTATGACGGAGAGACGCCGGCCAGCATGGTGGAACAAGTCGAGGCCTTGGCGGATCGGCTGGATACGCTCGACCTGCAGGCGCTGCAGCACCTGCTGCCCAAGGGCGGCGCACGCAACGCGCTCGATTGCGCTCTGCACGATCTGCGCGCCAAGCAGACGGGCATTCCGGCCTGGCAGGCTTTGGGCCTGAAGGGCCTGGCGCCGCTGACCACCACGATGACGCTGGGTCTGTGCGACGAGGCCGCCTTGCGGCGCAAGGCGCGCGAGGCCCGCGACTTCCCGCTGCTCAAGATCAAGGTCGACGCCGAACGCCACCTCGACGTCCTTCGCATCGTGCGCGAAGAGCATCCCAAGGCGCGACTCCTGGTCGACGCCAACGGCGCCTGGTCGCGTGGGCTGCTCGAGCGCCTGCTGCCGCAATTGGCCGACCTCGGCGTGCAACTGATCGAGCAGCCGCTGGCTCAGGGCGACGATGCGGCGCTCGATGGCCTGCGCACGCCGATCCCGTTGGCCGCCGACGAGTCGTGCCGCGACCGGGAGTCGCTCTCCGCGCTGGCTGGCCGCTACCACTTCGTCAATATCAAGCTGGACAAATGCGGCGGCTTGACCGAAGCCGTGGCTCTGGCGCGCGAGGCCTCGCTTCGAGGCTTCGGACTGATGGTGGGCAACATGTGCGGCACTTCATTGGCGATGGCGCCCGCATTCCTGATCGGACAGTCATGCAGCTACGTCGACCTCGACGGCCCGCTGCTGCAGCGCGAGGACCGTAGCCACCCCATGCTGTGCCATGACGGTTTGCTTCAACCGCCCGAATCGCTTCTCTGGGGTTGAGGGCGATCCGCCGTGAAGCGCGATCTTGCCCCGCCCTCAGAACAGCGGGCCGTCGCCCGGCTTGGCTGGCTTGCTCTGGTAGGCGTGCAACGGATCCGCACCCCCCGGCGCGTCCGGCGTCGCGAACGGGATGCACTTGATGAACAGCGAGAACAGCTCGGCTTGCGATCCCACGTCGAGTTTGCGATGGATGTTCTTGCGATGAATCTTGATGGTGCCCTCGGCCGTGTTCAGCCGCTCCGACGTGAGCGCCGACGAATAGCCGCTCAGCATGTAGAACAACACTTCGCGCTCGCGCCGCGTGAGCAGGGAACTGCCGAAGTTGTCGATCGTGCTTTGCACCTTCCGATGCATGAGCGTGTCGACGTCCAGCGCGTTGCTGCGCTTGGTCAGGTCGTGATGGCGAGCCGAGGCGGCGATGACGTACGGAAGGACGATCTGCAGCGCGGCAATGTCGGCCGGCTCGAAGCCGGGACTGCGCGAGCTGCGCTCCAGGAAATAGATCACCGCCACGTCATCGTCGATTCGCCACATCAGGTCGATTTCGTCCGACACGCCGGTCTGCGAGTAGAAGGCCTTGTAGTACTCGCTCTCGAAGAAATCGTCGGGCGCCACGTCGCGCAGCCGGTAGACGCCACTGCCCGCCCCGCTCAGGAAAAGCTGATAGTTCGGATCGAGCACGTACGGGCCGTCGAGATAGCGATCCGCCGGGACATTGCGTTCGGCCGGGTCGAACCGATGCAGAACCCTGCGCGGCTGTCTTTGGCGAAAGATGAAATCGACGCCTCCGGAATCCACCACGCAGGCCATTCCCAGCAGGTCGAAGATCGCTTCGAAGAAGTCGGGTCGCCCGATCGTCTCGACGGATCTGGCCAACGCCGAAACCATGGCGTCGTTCAAGTGAAGACCGATGCGGGGAGAGCGATTGATGTTCATGGCCAAGTGGAGTCGCTGATCGCTGATGCCGACGAAAAGAATGTGGTCGTGGCGTCGCTTTCGATAACTGAAATGCGCCGCGCGAATGCTGTAGATACTAGCGTGAACTCAGTTCGCTGGAAAGTAATTTATCCGCATTCAGCAAGGCTGCAGGGCACCGTTCGCGAGAAATCGTTTCAATTGCAATGCGCATCATCCGAAGTGATCGACCGTGGATGAATGGATTCTCGCGGGAACTTCGGTGCTCCATCAGCGAAGGGAAAGAACGGTGAACCCTTCAAGGGGTGTCCCGCGCCCATCCACAATTTCCAAAGGCATCCACAATGAATGAATCCATAAGTCGGAAATTCTTCCGCGTCAAGCCGCCGGAAGAGGGTTCGCACGAAAACTCCGCAGACGGCGTTGGTGCCGGTGCGCTCGAGCGTTCCATCGGCGTCTTTCCGCTTGCGTTGATGGGCGTTGGCGCGACGATCGGTACGGGCATATTCTTCACGATGGCGGAAGCCGTTCCGAAGGCCGGACCTTCGGTGATCCTGTCTTTTCTCATCGCGGCATTGACCGCGGGACTGACGGCGCTTTGCTACGCCGAGCTTTCCTTTCGCATACCCGCCACGGGTTCATCCTATTCGTTTGCCTATGCGACGCTGGGCGAGATTGCCGCCTTTGCGATGGCCGCTTGCCTGCTACTCGAGTACGGCCTCGCTGGCAGCGCCACGGCCATTGGCTGGTCGGATTACCTGAATAATTTTCTGCTCAACTCCATTGACTGGCAGATACCCGCAAAATTTCACTCTCCAATGATTGTCGCCGGCACCAACGGCACCGAAATTCATCTCGATCAGATCAATATTCCACCCATGGTTCTGGTGTTTCTGTGCGGGGTGTTGCTGGTGCGTGGAACGAGAGAGTCCACGGCCGTCAATACCGTCATGGTGTTGTTGAAGCTGGGTATCCTGGTATTTTTCGCCGTCGTGGCGTTCTCGGGTTTCGAAGCAAAGAACTTCTCGCCCTTCTTCAATCCCGACAACAGCAAGGGCTACGGCGGAATGGCGGGCGTCACCGCAGCGGCAGGAACCGTCTTTTTCTCCTTCATCGGCCTCGATACGGTGGCCACGGCGGGCGCCGAAGTCAAGAACCCGAAGAGAAGCGTCCCGATCGCGATCCTGGCCGCGCTCGTGATCGTGACCGTCTTCTATCTGCTGGTGGCCGTCGCTGCCGTGGGCGCGCAGCCGGCTTCGAAATTCATGGGACAAGAGGCGGGCCTGTCCGTCATCTTGCAGAACGTCACCGGCAAGACCTGGCCTGCCGTCCTGCTCTCGGCAGGCGCTGTCATCTCCGTCTTCAGTGTCACGCTGGTGACGATCTACGGGCAGACGCGAATACTGCATGCCATCAGCTGCGACGGCTTGATCCCCATGGTCTTCCAGAGACTCAACGCGCGAACCAAGACCCCCGTCGTCAACACCGTCATCGTTTGCGTCGGAGTGGGACTCGTCGCTGGCGTGGTCGACGCCAATTTCCTTTGGGACATGGTCAGCATGGGGACGCTCACGGCCTTCATCGCCGTGTCGATCGCGGTGCCCGTCATGCGAAGAAAGGCCGGCAGCAGCGCGAACACCGACGGGTTCAGGGTGCCGTTCGGGCCCTACCTGGTCCCCGTGCTGAGCATCCTCAGTTGCCTCTTCATCATGAAGGACCTGTCGGCCATGACGCTCAAGGTGTTCTGGATCTGGATGGTCGGAGCGATGCTCGTCTACTTCACGTACGGGTTGCGTCATTCCCGACTCAACAAGCACGTGGGACAAGAGCCGCGCTTGCCGCTCGTCGATCCGCACGGGCTCGAGGTCAAAGATGGCGGCCAACCAGACTGAGGCGGCCCCGGGCCGCCGCCATCGCCGGCACTCCGCCCGCTTCAAGCTGACCATCGTGCAGGCGTATATGCGTGGAGAGGGCGGACTGAGCGAACTCGCCCAGGCTCACGACATCTCGCACGCGCTGCTGCGGATCTGGATCGTCAAATACGAGGCGGGGGATCTCGCCGAGGACGCGGAGCTCGTGCGACGAGCGGAGGCGGCGCGCCGGCAGATCGAATCCCTTCGGCGGACCGTCAAGGGGCTGCGGCTGCAACTGGCCGAACTCAAGCATCGCTCGATGAGCGAGTCGCCAACACCATCCATGCGACCCATGGCGTGCCGATGCAATGAATCCGCAGCGGCTGCATGCCGCTTCGCGAGTTGAGTCGAGACGATCATCCATGTCATCGAGTGCAATGCTTCCACCCGGCGTGTCGCGTATCGAGAGTCTTGCCGTTCCGTGGAAGGGAACCTCCATCGGGATCCAGCTCTTGAGTTGCGACGCGCACGAATTCGACCTCGAGGCGTTTGCGGAAGAGCGGATCCTGCTGCCGCCGTGGATCGCAAGGTGCGCCCACAAACGCCAGGCCGAATTCTTCTTTGGCCGCTATGCCGCCAAACTCGCCATCCGGGCGGTCGGGGGACCGGTCGCCGACGTCTTGATCGGGGCGGCACGCGAGCCTCTCTGGCCAGCAGGCCTGATCGGAAGCATCACGCACACGGCAGATTTCGCGGCGGCATCGGTTGCCCATGGCGCGAACTGCAATGGTCTGGGAATCGATATCGAACGCGTAGCCGGCGAGGATGAACTCGCCGCGCTCTGCAGCCTGGTCGTGTCGAACGAAGAACTGCAGCTCGTCGACAGCCTCGTGAGCCGCTTCTCGCGGAGCCACTTGCTGACCATGATCTGCTCGGCGAAAGAGAGTCTGTTCAAGGCCGTCTTCGCCGTCGTGAGGCGATTCTTCGACTTTCATTCGGCCCGGGTCGTCGACATCCGACCCGAGGCCAATCAATTGATCGTGGAACTGCAGGAATACCTGTGCCCGGAATTCCCTCGAGGCATCCGGTGCACGATCCACGTCGGAGAGATCACGGAACAGACGCTGTTCACCAGCTTCGTCTGGTAGCGCTGCGTCGCCGATGCTCGGTCCTCGGCGGGTCGGCATCGGCGCGCGACCGTAGGCACCGTGGCGAACTCCGACACCTGGCGCCCTTGGCGGTGACAGGCCCGACGCGCGGCCGCATCGGCGCCGGCACGACGGACGACCTCCCGCATCCCGTTGCCTTCAGTGAAAGTGTTCACGAATACAGGTGCATGGGCGCGGTTGAACTGCCGATATCCCGACGAAGCGCTGTCGATAGAACCGCGGACCGGGAAAAGAGCCCGCCGGACGGCAGCGGCTCCGCCGGCGTCGCCCGTCAACGCTCGATCGATTCTCCATGTCACGACTTTCGACTTCACTCGGACGGCGCCTCGCGATCGCGACGATCATGTTCAGCATGCTGTTCATGCTGGTCGGAATCGGCGTTCGGACCTGGATTGCCTGGCGCAACAACGTGGCCGCCATGTCCAACGAGCTGTCCCTGGTCGACAAGGTGTTCGATCGCGCGCTGGACAAGGCAATCTGGGATCTGGATCACGCGGAGCTGCAGCGGGACGTCGAGATACTGTCGCAGGTCAAGGCCATCGGCTTCGTCGAGTTGAAGGTTCTCCGCGCGGGCCGATCCACCGAGGTACTGAGCGGTGGACGCGCGCACAGGGACGGGGACAGTGCCGCGCCGACGCTGCATCACACCTTGAGCTTCGAGCCGTATCCTGGGGCGACTCAGGTGCTGGGCGAGTTGACGCTGGTCGGGGACGACCAAGCGCTGTGGGCCCAGCTAGAAAGCGAGTTGGCCAGCATCGTGCTGACGCAGCTGATCCAGTCGGCATTGCTGGCCGGCGTCATCATGGCCATCTTCAACCGAATGGTCACGGTCCACGTGCGCCGCGTGGCCAACCACCTGGCCTCGCTGACGCCGCAGACGCTGGCGACTCGGCTGCGGCTGGATCGCCGATCCCGGCACCGCGACGAGCTGACCATGCTGGTGTCGGGCGTCGACGACCTGCAGTCGAATCTCCTCGAATACCTCGTCAAGCAGCGCCAGGCCGAGCAGTACCTGGCGGCGCATCGCGATCGGCTCGAGGAGCTGGTCCGGGAGCAGACCTCCGAATTGCGGGCGGCCAACGCGCAGCTGGAAGAACTCGTCCGCATCGATCCGCTGACAGCACTGGCCAACCGCCGGCACTTCGACGAGGTCAAGCAGAGCGAATTCCGTCGCGCCCAAAGGCTGGGGCATCCCCTGTCGGTGCTTCTGTGCGACATCGACTTCTTCAAGCGCTTCAACGACACCTATGGCCACGCCGAGGGCGACCAGTGCCTCGTCCGCGTGGCCGAGACCTTCCGGCGCGCGTTCGCGCGCGCGGGAGAATTGCCGGCACGCATCGGCGGCGAGGAGTTCGCCATCCTCCTGCCCGAAACCGATCTCGCCGCGGCGGTCGCGGCCGGCCGTCGGCTGCAATCGCTTCTTGACCAGGCGGCCATCCCGCATGCCGATTCCAAGGTCGCAGCGCATGTCACCCTGAGCATCGGGGCGGCACAACTCGACGCGGGAATGGACAACGTCGATGCCTTGCTTCGAGGCGCCGACCTGGCGCTCTATCGCGCCAAGGCCGAGGGACGCAACCGCGTGGCGGCCTGAACCGGGAGACAGACCCATGCGCCGTCGATTCCCCTTGTCCGAACCAGCACCGGTGCTGGCGTCCGTGTTCGCGCTGACCGTGGCCTTCGGAACGGCCCTTCCCGCCGTGGCGCAGACGGTCCAGGCCGTCACCGAGGTGTCGAGCTTCACGAGCGGACCCGGCGGCCGGCCCGGCGGGCCCGGCACGGCCATCGCCGAAGCCACGCTCAAGCGCGCCGGACTCGACTACCGCGTCACGGTCTATCCGTGGGCGCGAGCCTACGACATGGCGCTGCACGATCCCGACGTACTGATCTACCTGCTCGCCCGGACGGCGGATCGGGAGCCGCTGTTCCACTGGGTCGGCGAAGTCGCGAAGGTCGATACCCCCCTGTACCGTTTGCGCAAGCGCCAGGACGTCGTCGTGAACAGCCTCGACGACGCGCGACGCTATCGGATCGGCGTCACGCGGGGCGACGCCCGGCAGGACGCGTTGCTGAAGGCCGGCTTCTCGCGCCTGGTCGTGTCCACCCAGGACCTCGACAACTTCAGGAAGCTGTTGAACAACCAGGTCGACCTCATTCCGCTTCCGGAGCGCGACGCGATCGCGCTGGCGCGCGAAGCCGGC
>FTIP01000462.1_pt1 | contig 11976 bp, 8 predicted proteins | sample 1658301 | NCBI WGS metagenome assembly FTIP01 (sample SAMEA3914813, study PRJEB12502) | metagenome | biome: forest; material: soil | place: Canada | collected 2011-07-07 | depth 0.3 m
GGCGTCGCGCGCCAGCGGTTCGCGTCGAAGCAGGTCGGCGACCGCAGCAGCGCCCTGCTCGGCCCACACGGCGCGGCCTTCGCCGTAAATCGGGCGCGGCAGGTAGGTGGCCACGGTGCCGCCGACCTCAGTCATCGGGGCCTCCCCCGTCGTGAGCACCGGGCAGCCGCAGGCCATCGCCTCGAGGATCGGCCAGCCGAAGCCTTCGGCCAGGCTCGGAAACAGCAGCGCCCGGGCGTGGCTGTAGAGCGCCTCCAGCAGCTCGGGGCGCAGGCCCTGGAAGAAGCGCACCTCGCCCGCGGCGGGCACGTCGGCCAATGCGGCCGAGAGCGTGGCGTCGGGCGGCGGGCTCACCATCCACAGCGGCAGCGGATTCTCGCCACCAGTCAGCGTGGCACGCACGTAGGCCGCGTACAACTGCACGACGCCGACCGCGTTCTTGTACCACTGGCCACCGCCGACGTGCAGCAGGCAGCCGCGCTCGTCCGCCGGCAGGCCGGCGGCCCCGAGCCGCGAGCGCGCAATCGCCGGCTCGACGGGCTGGAACGGATGGTTCAGTCCGTTGTAGACGACCTCCGATATACCCGATGGGGTACCGCAGAAGGCGTGCAGGTCGCTGCGGGAGCGCTCGGAGATCGAGATGAAGTGGCGCGCACGCCGAAAGCCTGCGCGGATGTAGCGCTGGTAGAGGCGGCCGGTCCACGACGTCGGGTTCTCGGGGATGTCGCCGAGCGCCGAGCGCAGCGCCAGCAGGTCGTGGCAGTGCACGACGTGCGGCCGCCGCGCCGCTTGCGCAACCCAGGGGCCCAACGCCTGGTCGCAGAACACGTAAAGCGTGTCGGGCGGGTCGCCGCGCATGTCGGCGCGCATGCGGCGCGGAAACAGCAGGTACTGGTCGACATAGCCTGCCCACTTGGCGAGTGCGCCGCGCTTGACGATCGCCCGCACGACCGCTTGCGGGCGGCGCAGCGACACCTGGTGTCCGCGCCGCGCAAATTCGTCGTGCAGCATCTGGGCGAAATGATCCTGGCTGCGCAGACCCAGGAACGCGGGATGGGTGAACAGCACGAGGTTCACGGCAGCGCCTTGCCCAGCGGCGACGCCTCGAGGCGACGATGGCGCAGCAGGCGCGTGCCGAAGTGGACGATGTTGACCACCAGCGCGGCGAACGCCGTCAACGTGGTGAGCTGCAGGTTGCCCGCCACCGTGGAGAGGTCGAACACCTGCACGCCCGCGAGCGTCGTCGCGACACCGCAAGCGATGGCCAGCCCGGCCGGAAGCACCCAGCCGCGGGCGCACGCCACCGAATACAGCGCGCCAGACCACGACACCAATGCGGTGGACAACACCATCCAGATCAACTCGGCGCCCAGCCCCGCGTAGTGCGGGCCAAGCACCCACAGGATCGGTGCCGGCAGCATGATCGCCGCGGTCGCCAGCACGCCCGTCAGCGCCGCGAAGAACGCGTTCAATGCGAGGAAGCCCGACTCCAGTCGTTCGGACTGCTGCGTGCGGGCGAAGTACGGCATCACGAGGGTCGCGATCACGGACATGATGACCGCGAAGCCCGCGACCAGGCGACCGAGAGCGCCGACATCGGCAATCTTCTCGGTCGAGCCGAACGTCCCCACCAGCCAGACCGCGAGCTGCGCGTTCAGCACGTAGTAGAGGCAGTTGGGCGCCTGCCGCAACACCGAGCCGCGCAGCGCGCGTGCATGGGTCGCGCGCGCGCCCGTCGAGGCGCCGAGCTGGCGACGAAGGTACGCACGCCAAAAGAGGTAGCCGCCCGCAGCCGCCAACAGATTGACGAGGCTCGCGCTGGTGGCGTCCAGCCACACGAACGCGGCCAGCCCCAGCAGGGCGACCCGCGCGGCGTTCATGGCCAGGTCGGTCTTTTGCTGCACGGCGACGTGGCCCGCCAGGCGTGCGACCGACTGGGTGATGGTGATGCGCACGTTGACGAAGGCACACAGGCTGCCGATGGCCGTGAGCACCAGCGCCTGCGCCAGCGAGGCATGCTGGTGGCGCAGCAGCATCACGAACGGCGGCATGACCACCAGGGGCGTGAGCGCGGCGAGCACGCCTTGCAGCGCGAACGCCTCGTCGACGAGCGCGCGCAGGCTCGCCCGCTGCCCGGCCAGGCGCCCGCCGATGGCCATCACGGCGTTGGCCACGCCCAGTTCGCCCAGCACGCCGGCGACGCCCACGAGCGCGACGGCCATCGTGTAGTAGCCATACTCGGCCGGGGCCAGCGTGCGCACCAGCACGATGCCGGCAACGAAGCCGAGGCCCTGCACGAGCAGTTGGGCGGAGACGACGCCGGCGAGCCGGCGCATGCGCGAACCGGTCAGCAGCGCGCTCACGGCGTCGTCCTGCGCGGATGCCGGGGCGACGTCGAACGCGGCGGCCGGCCGCGCGCGAACAGGCCCGGCGCGAACGCTGCCCTGCCAACCGGCATGCCACCGACCGCCGCGCGGCAGGCCGCCAGGCACAGGCCCGTGAACAGCCAGCCGTAGACGTTGATCGAACCGTTGCCGGTGATCTGGCCGATCAGGATGACGTAGCCCGCGTAGGCGAACAGCATCAGCGGCAGCGTGTCGCCGGAGCGTCGCGTCGCGCGCACCACCTGCCGCAGCAGCCAGGCCACGAACGCGAACCGAAAGACGATGTAGGCGACGCCGCAGACGACGCCAAGGTCGACCATGTGGCGGGCGTAGTCCGTCTCGGCATACACGCCGGGCTGCACGCCGTCGATCGTGGCCTTGAGCAGGACGGCGGCGTTGCCCCCGAAGCCCAGGCCGAGGCCCAGCGGCGGCACCGCGTCGGTCAGGCGGGCGAAGTCGACGAAGCCGATGAGCGCGCGTCCGAAGACGCCCCCGATGCCGCTCTCGTCGTGCGCCGCCGTGGTCCAGCGCAGCATGAAGGCGGTGAAGCTCTCCGGAAAGACGATCGGATAGAGCACCACCGCACCGAGGCCCAACGCGATCGGCAGCAGCGCGGCGCGCATGCGGGTCGCGCCGTCGCGCACGAGCAGCGCGAGCGGCAGCGCGAACAGCAGGATCATCGCCGTCTGCAAGATCGTGCCGCGGCTGCCGCTCAGTGCCACGCAGGTCAGCACCGCACCGCCCCCCATGATCAGCGTGGGCAGGCCAAGGCGACGCCGCACGGACGGCATGATCACGAAGGCCAGCAGCATCGCGAACGCCGTCGTGTCGAACTGCCCCTGGCCCACGTTGGAGCTGAATGGACCGGCGGGGCGAACGTGGGCCGTGTCGACGACGAGGTTCTGGAACTGCAGCAGCTTGTCTTCGGCCGTCCCGACGTTGACCGGCGCGCCCGGCGGCGAAAAGAATTGCACCGCGACGAGCAGCGAGATCGGTACCGCCAGCAAGAGCGTCTGCCGCGCCAGCCGCAACAGGTCGTCGCGCTCGAACGTCGCGCCGACGAGGAACGCCAGCGGCGTGTAGAAGAAATACGCGCGCCAGCCATAGACGCCCAGCAGCAGGCGCAGGTCGCTCGGCGGCCCGAGGGCGATCTGCAGGATCAGCAGGACGACGCCCAGCAGCGCGGCCCATTGCGTGACGCGCCACAGCACCCCGCCGCGCGGCCACAGCTGCCAGCGCGTCGCGATCAGGTAGGCCCACGCGACGAGTGGATCGCGGATGAAGAAGATGTACTGGCCGAATCCCGGCAACACGTACTTGCGCAACGCGCCTTCGAAGATCGCCAGCAGGTAGACGGCCAGCACCAACCGCACGACGCGACGGCGCGCCAGCTCGCGTGCGGGCGAGCGCGCGACCGCCGATGCTGCGGCCAGGGGGAGCACGCGGCGTCTCGGCGCACGCGGCGCCGCGTCAGCGGGCGCTGGCAAGGCATGCATCGGTCAGCACTCTCAGGTAGTCGTCCGCGACACGTTCGGGGGTATGGCGGAGCAAATGATCCGGGGCGCGCGCCCGATAGGCCTCTTGCAGCCCGTCGTCGCCCAGCAGTGCCTCGATGCCGTCGGCCAGCGCCGCGGCGTCGTCGCGCGCAACGACCACGCCGCAATCGCCCACGGCATCGGGCAGCCCCCCGCTGCGCGTGACCAGCGGCACGCAGCCGCAAGCCAGGCCCTCCAGCACGACGACGCCGAACGTCTCCTCGCACACGGACGGCAGAACCAGGACGCGATGCCGGTTGAGTGTCTCGACGAGCTCGGTCGCGACCTGCCAGCCGACGAAACGGATCCGCCCGGTCAGGCCGGCGGCCGCCGCCTGCTGGTGCAGCGCCGGCGCCTCCGGGCCATCGCCCACGATGGTCAGACCCACGCGCACCCCGCGTTCGGCCAGGAGTCGCAGCGCGGCGACGAGCCGGTCGACGCCCTTCTCGGTGGTCAGCCGCCCGACGAACACCAGATCGTCATTGCGCGGCGCGCGATCGTCCCGTGCGAACACCTCGGCGGCATACGGATTGGGGACGATCGTCGACGCCACCGGCAGCGATTGCGCGACGGCGCGGCTGACCGCGATGTTGGCCGCCCGGCCGAGCACGGCCCGCTTCAGGCGCGCGGCGAGGCCGTGGCGCGGGATCCAGGTGTGGTGCGCGACAACCCAGGGCCGGCGCAGCACCAGCTGCGGCCAGGCGAAGCGCAGGCTGATGTTGTTGTGGAAGACGACGTCCGCCTTGCGCACCAGGTCGAAGATCCGTGCCGCGGACGGCTGCCGAACCACTTCGAACGGGTCGCGTTCCGGCCCCGCGGCGGCGCTGCGCGTGACCAGCACCACGCGATGGCCGGCACGGTGGAAATGCTCGGCGAGCAGGGCAGAGACGGTCTCGGTCCCGCCGATGGACGGGTAAAACGGGACCGAGCAAAACAGGATGTTCAAGGTGGGAACCGGGCTGTCGGCGCGCGCGCAGCGGCATGTCCGAGACGCACGCGGCGGGATTCGGGCGCGACCGAGCGTGGATCGTAGGCGGCGAATGTGGCAGCCGTGCGTCAGTGGCGCGCGGCTGGATCGCGTGTCGGATCGCGTCCTGCACCGTGTAGGCGAACGCCGTGCGCCGGGTCACGAAGCTGCCCCACGACGGCGCCAAGATGGGGGCCGGCCTCGGCACATCCGGGGCGAACTGAAGCACGCAGATGGGACCTGATGCCGGCCCGTCGACGCCGCCATCTCCTGCTACCACCCCGCCCATGACCAAAAGTTCCGCGCACCACCGCCGATATCCAGCCCGGGGCATCCACGCCCCGGATCTGGTTAACGGGGAAATCCGATGCGCACGTTGGACGATGGAGAAGCGACGCGGAGTCGCGCGATGATGGTGTTGTTCGGCTTGTTCCAGGCCGTGGCTTGCACGCTGCCGCTCGGCGCTTGCGGCGGCGGTGGTGGTGGCGGCGACGCGAGCGGCGGCAGCCAGACCCCGATCGCGTCGGCGCCGGCGCCCTCTGCCTCGCAGCCGGCATTCCCGGGCCAGACCACGCTGGGCGCGGCGCCGGCACCGTCCAGCGGCGCGTCCGCCACCGCCACCAGCAATGGCGTCGGGCTGTCCTTCACGTTCGCGTTGCCTGCCGCGCGCACCACCAGCGCCGGCGTCTACACGGCCGACGGCACGCTCGTGCGCACGCTGTGGCGCGGCCAGGCGTTCGGCGCGGGCGCGCACGCGGCCTCGTGGGACCAACGCGACGATGCGGGCACGCTGCTGCCCGCCGGTCAGTACACGGTCAAGGTGGCACACCACGCCGTGCAATACGTCTGGGACGGTGCCATCGGCAACACGTCCGCGCGTGCCGGCGCGGCGGTGCTGCATCACTCCTATCGTGGCCCGACAAGCTTCGCCAGCATCCCCGGTGGCATGCTGTACGCCGTCGGCTACAACGAGGGCCAGAGCGCCATCAACGGGTTCACGCTCGACAACGTGCAGTTGAACCAGAGTCCCGTGCGCGTCACGTCCAGCTTCATCAGCCCGGACATGATCGCGGCCGATGCGGCGCACGTCTACTGGACCAGCACGGGCCAGGGCATGAGCAAGACCACGTTCGTCGCGGCCTTCGACAGCGCCACGGGAGCGCAGACGATCTTCAGCGCCGGCACGCCCCTGTGCCTGAACATGATGCAGGACGGCAAGACCTGCTACCCGTCCGAGAGCTACGCCAGCGTGCTCGACCTGCACGGCAACGACAACAGCAACCCGCCCACCGGCATCGCGGTGCAGCGCGCGGGCAACGTGCTCGCGATCGCCTACGGCGCGGCCAACGAGATCCACCTGTTCGACAAGGCCTCGGGACTGTTGCTGGGCAAGATTTCCGTCGCCCTCAGCGCGGGCACGATCAACCAGATCGCGATGAGTCCGTCGGGCGACCTGTGGGTGCTGTCCGGTGGGACGGCGCTGCGCTACACCGCACTGTCCACCACGCCGGTGGTGGCGGCGTCCATCACGTCGCTGGCCAGGCCGTTGGCCGTGGCGGTCGACCCGGCCGACGACAACGGCGTCTGGATTGCCGACGGCGGGGCCAGCGAACAGGTCAAGCGCTTCGACAGGACGGGCACCCTGCAGCAGTCCATCGGCGTCGCCGGCGGCTACGGCGGACAGACCCTGCTGGCGGCCAACCGGCTCAACTTCACGCTCAGCCCGGGCCAGGAGCGCACGACCCTGGCCATCGACGACAACCACGCCGTCTGGGTGCTGGACACCGCCGTCAACCGCATGCTCAAGTTCATGCCGGACGGCAGCCTGGGCGACCAGATCGCCTACCTGCCATGCACCTACACCACGTCCACCGACGCGGGCAATCCGACCCGCGTGTTTGCCAATTTCATGGAGTACAGCGTCGACTACAGCAAGGGACTGAACGACCCCGGTGGCTGGACGCTGGTGCGCAACTGGCTCCCGTCGGTGCCCTCCAGCCTGCAGGTGCCCGTCGGCGGCGATCCGATCTTCGTATCGGCGAACTGGGGCTGGACGGGCTTCCGCACGGTGCAGACCTTGTCCAACGGCCGCACCTACGCGTTGTTGGGCATGCAGGAACGCAACGCCTTCGTCGAGCTGACGGCCGACGGCAAGGTGCGCTTCATCGGCTGGCTGCGCGACGCGGGCGATGGCGAGACGCGCATCGTGTTCTACGAGGGCGGCGACCTCGGTTGGTCGAGCTCCGACGGCGTGACCCAGTCCGTGCTGCGCCTGCCGCTGCAGGGCTTCGACGGTGCCGGCAATCCGCAGTGGGCGGCCACACCCATCACGCTGGCCGCCGCGCCGGCCGCCATCACCACCCCCGCCGATCCGGTCTTGACGTTCACCGGCGTCGTCGGCGCGCGCTTCCCGCTGACCTCGTCGGGCAAAGTGGTCTTCTTCAATCCGTCCGTCGACGCGCGCACGACGTTCCACCTCGGCGCGGTGGTCCAAGGCGGCTCGACGTGGAACTTCGAGGCCAGCCCCAGCGGCCCGATCGACGGCCTGGGCACGTTCCAGACCGACAAGGACGACCCGACGCTGCAGTACGGCGGCAACCTCGTTCACGCGCTCGGCCGCAACATCGTCTACGGTTACCACGGCGAGTACTACACTGACCTGAGCAACGGCAAGTTCGGCGAGGCCAACCAGTTCATGCACTTCCTGGACGACGGCCTGTTCATCGGCGAGTTCGGCGTGTCCACGACGCGCGCCACGTCCGCCTCGCAACCCGGCCGGGCCGGCAACGCCTTCAGCTCCACCTTCCTGCGCGCGAACGGGCAGGCGTACCTGTATCACAACGACGAATCGGCGTGGGGCGGCGTGCAGCGCTGGCACCTGGCCGGCGTCGACGACATCCAGGAGCTCACCGCCACCGGCAATGCCGGCGCAACGATCGCGCTGACCTTGAAGTAGCGGCGGGCCGCGCGGCGGGCCCGGTGGATCGTCACAAACGATCCCTAGAGTCGCCGGATGCTTGCTGCGCAACGACTTACCCGCGCCACGTCCGGCTTTCTCGACGTGCTGCGTCTGCTGGCGGCCGGAACCGTCTTCGCGAGCCACTGCGCGATGTATTGGCGCCCGCAGCTGGCCGCCGTGCTGGCACCGTTGGGGCACAACGCGGTCGTCGTCTTCTTCGTCCTGTCGGGGTACGTCGTCACCTATTCGACGATGTCCAAGCCGGATCGCGATCCGCGCGCCTATATCGTCGCGCGATTGTCGCGACTGTATTCGGTCCTGATGCCCGCTCTCGCGCTGACCGCCATGCTGGCGTTCGTCGGCGCGCAGATCGCCCCCCGCTTCTACGCGGACTTGTCGCGTGGCCACGACGCAGTGCGGTACGCCCTCAGCGCGGTCTTCCTGCAAAACGTCTGGACACTCTCCGCCAGTCCGCCGACCAACGGTCCGCTGTGGTCGCTGTCCTACGAATTCTGGTACTACGTCCTGTTCGGCTGCGCCGTCTTCGTGCGGCCACGGTCCGTCCGTCTCGTGTCGATCGCAGGCGCCGTGGCCGTCGCCGGCCCCAACATCCTGCTCTTGATGCCTTGCTGGATCGTCGGCGCGGTCGTCTGCCTCAAACGACAATGGCTGACGCAACGCCTGACATGGCCGTACGCGGCGTTTTTCGCGGGATCGCTGTTGCTGGTGTCGAGCATCGTCGCAATGCCACCGCTGCCGCTGGCTGTCGGAACGCCACGCTGGTTCTTCTCGGCGTCGTTCCTGACCAACTGGGTGACGGCCCTCGCGGTTGCCACGCTGATCGCCAGCGTGGCCGCGATGCCGCTGGAGTGGCCCGGCGCGCGCGTCGCCGGTTGGCTGCGGCGCGGGGGCGACCTGACCTTCGCGCTCTACCTGCTGCACTATCCGCTGATCATCTTCCTGACGGCCGCGCTGCCCTTCGACAAGTCCAACCCGTTGCACGCGGCCGGCGCCGGCGCCGCCTTGCTGGCCCTGGTCGTGACGATGGGCGCCGTGCTCGAGCGCATGCGCCCCGCCTGGACCAGCCTGTTTGCCGGCATCTTCCTTCGCACCCGCGACGGCCCCCCCGGCAAGGCCCATGCACGGCGGCAGGCCCCCTCCTGAGTGAAGGATCGTCACAAACGGTCCTTACAGTCGCGCCATGTCCGACGAGCACCTGCCCCGCACCCTGGTCGTGAACTTCAACGCGCCCGAGCTGAACCAGCTCGCGCTCGCGCTCGCGCGTGCCGGCCGGCTCGAACGCTACGTGCGTCCCTACGTGAACAAGCGGCGCGGCTGGGAGCGCGCGATCGCCCGCCTGCCGCTGGCCGGCGGCGTCTACGCGTCGACCTTCGGCCGCCGCCTGATGGACGATCCGGAGCTGGCCCGCCTCACGCGCGAGTCCGGGGTGCTGCCGGACGTGCTCGCGGCCGCGGCCATGCGGCTGGCCTGGCTGCCCGACTCCACGCGCCGGCAGTGGACGAACGACCTGATCAAGTTGCTGCGGGAAAGCGTCGCGAAGGCCGCGGCGCGCCTGGGACCCGAGGCGGACTGCGTCGTCGCGTACGAGGGCTTCGCCCTGCCCGCCTTCGCCGCGCGGCGCGCCGCCGGCGGCGGCCGCAACGTGCTGAACTACCCGGTGGCGCATCACCGCGTGCGGCGGCGCGAGCGCCTGGAGGAGATCGAGCGCCAGCCGCTGTTCGCGTCGACGTGGCCCGACTTCGACGACTGGCCGGCGGGCCACGAGCAGCGCCTGGACGAGGAGATCGAGCTGGCCGATGCCGTGCTCGTGGGCTCCACGTACGCGGCGGACAGCTTCGTCGACGAGGGCATCGCGCGCGCCCGCATGAAGGTGATCCCGTACGGCGTCGACCTGCGCACCTTCATGCCGGGCGGCAACGGCGCGCCGGGCGCGAAGGACCGTTCCCGCTTCGAGGCGATCTTCACCGGCCAGATGACCCAGCGCAAGGGACTGTCGTACCTGCTGGAGGGCTGGCGCCGGTTCGCGCGCGCCGGCGCGCGCCTGACGATCGTGGGCCAGCCCGTCGGCGATCCGTCCGCGCTGGCGCCGTACGCCGACCTGTTCCGGCACATCCCGCACCAGACGCGCGCCGAGCTGGCGCGGCACTATCGGCGATCGGACGTCTTCGTCTTCCCAACCCTCGTCGAAGGCATGCCGCTGGTCGTTCTGGAGGCGATGGCGTGCGGACTGCCCGTCATCGTCACGCGCAACGGTCCGGCCGACATCGTGCGCGACGGGATCGACGGCTTCGTGGTGCCCGCGCGCGATCCCGAGGCCATCGCCGCCTGCCTGGAGACGCTCCATCGCGACGCCGACCTGCGCGAGCAGATGGGCCGCAACGCGAGCCGGCGCGCCGCGGAATTCGGCTGGTCCGCCTACGCCGACAAGGCGCTGGCCTGCCTCGCGGACCTGTACCGGCCGGCCTCGGCAACGGGGGACGAGCGCACCGCGGCGATCATGCCTCGAGGCGCCTTGCACGCGCCTTGATCGCGCGCGCCGGCGTGCCGGCATAGACGGTCCAGGGCTGCAGGTCGCGCGTCGCCACGCTGGCCAGCCCCAGCACGGCGCCGTCGCCCACCTGCACGCCCGGGCCCACCACGGCGCGCGCGCAGATCCAGGCGTAGCGGCCCAGCGAGATCGGCTTGTCGACCATGGGGAAGGCCGGATCGTCGTAGTCGTGCGTGGAGCCGCACAGGTAGGCGTCCTGCGACACGATGCTGTGCGACGCCAGCCGCATCGGGGCCGCGTTGTAAAGCACCGCGCCGTCGGCGACGGCCACCGCGTCCTCGCAGACGAGGTTCCACGGGGCCCAGATGCGCGCCCCGGCGTGGATCCGGCAGTTCGGCCCGAGCTTCGCGCCGAAGGCCCGCAGCACGAACGCGCGCCACCGGTGGAACGGGCGCGGCGTCGGCCGCACGAGCACACCCCAGGCGATGCCCCACAGGAAGCGGCCGGCGCGATTGCGCAACGACTTGCTCGGCCCCAGGTAGGGATCGTGCAGCGACGGAACGGGAGGCGAAGGGAGCTCGAGCATCGCGCGAGCCTGAGGGCCGGATGTGTCGGCGTGTTGACACGGTCCGGGATGGCCCGTTCGCATCATGCGCGGCGCCGGGAGGGGTCACATTGCCCTTCTACATTGCAGGCACGTGCCCGGGCGGCCTGCTCGCGCGAAGCCCCCTCCTGCCCGCCGCGCCGTCCATGTCCACCCCGTTGCCCGCCCCGCCCGTCCCCCTGGTCTGGAAGACGACGCCCACGCTGTGGGTGCTGATCGGCTTGTCGCTGCTCGCGACGGTCGTCGCCTTCCTTCCCGCGCTGCGCTTCATGGTGGCGACCTGGGACCAGGTGCCGGAATTCGGCTACGGCTATTTCATCCCCTTCGTCAGCGCCTACCTGATCTGGCAGTGCAGCGACCGCCTGCGCCTGCGCGACTGCCAGGGCTCGTGGAACGGCCTGTGGATCGTGCTGGCCGGGTTGCTGCTGGGCCTCGTGGGCGCGCTGAGCGCGATCCGGATGACCAGCCAGTACGGCTTCGTGCTGACCCTGTTCGGCATCTCGGTGACCTGGCTCGGCTGGCAGGGCACGCGCATCATCGCCGCGCCGCTGGCCATGCTGTTCTTCATGATCCCGCTGCCGCAGTTCCTGCTGCGCGAGCTCTCGGAGCAGTTGCAGTTGCTGTCCTCGCAGCTGGGCGTGGCCATCATCCGGCTGTTCGACATCAGCGTGTACCTGGAGGGCAACGTCATCGACCTGGGCAGCATGAAGCTCCAGGTCGTCGAGGCCTGCAGCGGCCTGCGCTATCTGTTTCCGCTGCTGGTGCTGGGCGTGATCGCCGCGTACCTGTTCCGCGCGCCGCTGTGGAAGCGCGCGGTGCTCGTGCTGTCCACGATCCCGATGACGATCGTGATCAACAGCCTGCGCATCGGCCTCATCGGCGTCACCGTCGACCGCTGGGGCGCCGGCATGGCCGAGGGCCTGCTGCACGACTTCGAGGGCTTCGTGATGTTCATGCTGTGCATCGCGCTGCTGGGCCTGGAGATGGCGCTGCTCGCGCGCATCGGCGATCGCCGCGC
>FTIP01004816.1_pt1 | contig 11851 bp, 13 predicted proteins | sample 1658301 | NCBI WGS metagenome assembly FTIP01 (sample SAMEA3914813, study PRJEB12502) | metagenome | biome: forest; material: soil | place: Canada | collected 2011-07-07 | depth 0.3 m
GGTCGCCGGCACCGGGCGCGGGGCGGGCGTGGCCGTCCGAGTCATCACCTTTGTCGATGCGGCCGTCGAAGACGGTCGACACACTTCGTCGCATTGGAGAAGCCCGATCCGATGTCGGCAGGCTCTCCTTCCATTTCGAGGGAGGCGGCGAGATGACAGGTGCCTTGAACATGAAGACCGTGACGATCACGCCCGGCCAGCCGGTGTTGATCAGCGTCACGGGCAACGTCGCCACGCGCGTGGTGACGCGCTTCTTCTGGCTGCCCGTCTCGGACAGCACCGTGGCGGATCAATGGGATCGCGACGACGGCGTGGTGCTGTCGTTCGACCCGGCGAAGGTTGTCGCGGGCCAGCAGAACCATCTGGTCTTCGCGTCGCGCATGGCGCCCGTCGAAGCGAAGAACACGAATCTGTTCATCACCTTCCAGGTGCGGCAGGGCAACACGATCCTCCTCCAGCAGACGTACGCGGAGACGACCTCGGATCCGACCGTCCCGGTTGCCGTCGACGACGGCATCACCTTGGCGTGATCGCGGTTCGCACCAGGAGACCAGCCATGTCGCTCAAGCCGTTTCTCGTGCTCGCCGCTGCCTTGTCGGCGGTCGCGCACGCGCAGGATTCGCCGAAGGATCCCGGGACCATCCTCAAGAACTACAGTGCGGACCTGACGATCCCGGACACGCCCGGCCTCTCGATCGTGGGCCTGAACTCGGATGACGTCATCCAGCCGTCCACGCCCAGGAAGCTCGGCATGGCCCTGCTGCAAGGGCGCGGCAACGACGGCTCGGCGAGGCGCGGCTACGCGCTCGACTTCGCACCGATGCAGGTGTTCCGCCCCGCGACGTCGAAGAAGGAGTACGAGGACAGTGCGTTCCTGATCCGTCCCCTGTGGAACTCGCAGGTCTCGGCGGGCGTCGGGCAGCCGGTCTCCAGCGACGACAAGTCGACCCGCATCGGCCTGGGTTTCAGCAGCGTGCTCTGGCGGAGCGCGGCCTCCGACCCCCTGTTGAACAAGACGCATGGCAAATGCCTCACAGACGCACTGACCTTGGCGTTGCCGAGCAAGCCCTTTCCATCGGCGGCCGACAACGACCAGGCCAACCAGGCCGCCACGGCGGCGCTCAAGGACTGCTACGCGAAACTCGAAGAGAAGACGTGGAATGCGTCCTCCCTGATGGTGGGCGTCGCGACGTCCATGATCTCCGGCCGGGATCCCGCGCTCCTGCCCAAGGGGAGGCCGACGGGCTACTGGGCCAGCTTCGGCTACGGCTTCGACGGCATCGAGAGCCTGCAGCCGGTGCTTCAGTTCACGGCCACCTACCGTCGGCTGCGCCAGGAGATCGTCGCGGATCCGGACGACTCGACGAAGTTCGTCGCGCAGGACAGCCACCTCTTCGGAGGAAAGCTCTACGGGCGCTGGCCGGAGGTGCATGTCTTCGTCGAGGCGAGCCGCCAGCACGCGACGATTCCCGGACGCGACGCGCAACGGACGAACCTGTTCGTGTTCGGCGCCGAGAAGAAGATCTTCGACAACGTCTGGCTGACGGTGGCCATGGGCCGCAAGCAGGACGGCTCCGACGCGCGCCCCAACTACGTCTCGACGGGGCTGAAGTTCGGCACCGGCGATGCACTGATCAAGCCCTGATCGCCACATACCCGGGAGGACACCGTGCTCGACAACCTCAGTTCATTCGTTTCCCTGTTGCTGGCCCTCAGCATCGCTTCGGAGCGCCTCGTCGAACTCGTGAAGGGGCTCATCCCTCAGCTGAACGGGCCGCGGCCGGATCCACGGCAGGAGCGCCTGCGGCAGTGGACGATCCACGTGCTCAGTGTGGTCGCGTCGGGCGTCGTCGTCGAGCTTTGCGGCGGCTACATCACGTCCACACTGAAGATCTCGGACGCCCAGTTCGGCCCGTTGCAGCACGCCCTCTTCGCGATCCTGGTGAGCGGCGGCTCCAGCTTCTGGAACTCGATCGCGACCTACTTGTTCAGCCTCAAGAACCTGAACCAGCAGACCCTCGCGACGAGCCAGAAGGCAGGCAACGCCGACCTGCACGCGATGTTGCCGGAAGTCCCGCGCACGCAGTAGCCCGGTGTTCGTCGGACCCTGCAGGCGATCCGGGGCAGGGCAATGCGGCGGACGGCCCCTCCGGGTCGAGCTGGACATCACGGTGGCCGGCGCCGCCGCGACGCGGGGCCGGTCCAGAGAGGTCAACCTGTTCGCGATGGCGGTGGGCACGATGGTCGCGCTGGTGTTGTTCACGATGATCATGTCGCGCCTCATCCGCCGCCACGAGAATCTCGCCAACGAGATGGTGCCGTCGCTGATGATCCTGGTCGCGCCGTTGGCGGTACTCAGCTCATGTGCTTGCGCGCTGCTTCGTCGAGCCATGAGTCCAGCCGGCCGGATGACCAGCCTTCCTGCAGGGCGCGCCGCATCACTGACTGCGGGCTTTGGGGGGCGAGTCCGCCCAATGGCGGATCGCGGTCGAGGTTGGTGGGGAAGGCGTAGCCCTCCGCGCTGGCCGCGACGACTCGCGCCTGCTCGTCGGCGTCGAGCACGCCCTCGCGGCCCATCGCCAGAAGCGGCGGATAGAGCGCGCGCATCATGCGATCGCGATCCACGGACTCCATCGCGCGTCCGAAGGCCGACGACACCTGCAGCAGGTTGGCCATGCGCTGGATGTCGTGCGAGCGGTTGTCGCCGGCGGCGTGCAGCAGCGCCGGGTTGAAGAACACCGCATCGCCCTTGGCCAGCGGCAACTGCACCCGGTGTTCGTCGAAATGGCGATGGAAATCCTCGCGTTCGGCCAGCAAGTAGCCATGTGGGTATTTCTGGGAGTGCGGCAAGTAGAGTGTCGGGCCGCTCTCCAGCGGCATGTCGACGTGCGCCACGGCACCTTGCAGCGTAAGCAAGGGCGACAGCCGGTGCACGTGCGAAGGGTAGCGCTGCGCCTGGTCGGGCGAGCAGAAACCCAGGTGGAAGTCGCGATGCGGCGTCTGGGCGACACCGCCCGGGCGCACGTTGTTCACCTGCGAGGTCATCTGGTAGGCCGGTCCCAGCCAGGCTTCGCTCGCGAGCGCGAGCATGTCGTTCGCGTAGTAGCGCGCGAACGCGGCCGGATCGAGCAGGCACAGCTTCTCGAGCGCGTTCCAGACGCGGTCGTTGGCGCCCGCCTTGGCGAAGTGATCGCCCCGGCTCCCGGCGCTGCGCTCACGTTCGATGATTTCCTGGAAGCACGCGGTGACGCCGTCGACCGCCGGCGCGGCGAGCGCACCCTGCAGCACCAGGATGCCGGGACCGCTTTCCCAGACGTCGGCCCATTCGCTCGTCAGCGCGTCGCGGAACGCCTCGTCGTCGCGCAGGCGCGGACGCAGGGACGCGCAATCGTAGACAGGGACGTCGTGCAGGAGCCTGGCCGCGTTCGAACACGTGGCGGGATCGGTGCGCTGGTCGAGCAGCGCGCGCAGATCGTCCAGGCGCGCGTCGGCGGCGCGCAGCCAGCGGGTGACGGGTGCTTGCATGCTGTCTCCATCGTGATGTTCCCGGCCCAGTGTAGGGATGACGGGGCCGGAGCGGGATTGCGGAACACCTCAAAAACACCTCAGAAACATTGCAGAATTCCAGGTCGCCACCGCTCGCGAACAAGGGAAACCAGATGGCTCACGAATTCGGCATGAAGGAGATTGCGCTGCAGGCCGGCGTGAGCCTGGCGACCGTCGACCGCGTTCTGCACCTGCGGCCTGGCGTGCGCGCCGCCACGCGGCGCCGGGTGCACCAGGCACAGGTGGAACTTGAGCGCCAGCGGGCGCAGATCGGTCTCCAGGGACGCCGTTTCCTGGTCGACCTCGTGATGGAGACTCCCGAGCGCTTCTCGCGGATGGTGCGCGATGCGCTGGAAGTCGCGGCCCAGCGGATGCATCCCGCGGTGTTCCGCGTCCGCGAGCATCTCGCCGAGACCGTGAGCGTCGATGCGCTGGTGGACGTCCTGGACGCCATCGGCCGCCGCGGCAGTCACGGCGTCCTGCTGAAGGCGCCCGATGTGATGCCGGTCATGGAGGCGATCACGCGCCTGCACGCCCGCGGCATCCCGGTGGTGACGCTGGTGACCGACATCCGTCACCCGGCGCGACTCGCCTATGTCGGCCTCGACAATCACAGCGCCGGCCTCACGGCGGCCTACCTGATGGACCGCTGGCTCGGCGCGGAGGCGGCGGACGTGCTGATCTCGAGCAGCGACCGGCGATTCCACGGTGAGAGCGAGCGCATCGACGCGTTCGTCAAGGCGTGGCAGTCCGCGCGGCCGGCGAGCCACGTTCGCATCGTCACGGCCGGACATGGCCTGCACGATCCCACCGTGGCGGCGGTCTCGCGACTGCTCGCCCGGCACCCGAGTGTGGCCGCGACGTACTCGGTCGGCGGCGCAAACGCCGCCATCCTCGCGGCGTTCGAGCGGGCGCGACGCCCGTGCCGCGTCTTCATCGGTCACGATCTCGACGAGGACAACCTCGCGTTGCTGCGCACGCGACAGCTTTCCGCCGTGCTGCACCACGACTTGCACCACGACCTGCAGATGGCCTGTCTTTCCCTGATGCGTGCGCACCGGGCCGAGCCGCCGGCCAAGACGTCAACCCTCTCCAATGTGGAGGTGATCACGCCGTTCAATCTGCCGTCGGCTTTCTGTACTTCGCAAGAGCGAACCGGAAGTTAGCTCGGTTCTGGTCACCTTCTTCGGTGCCAAGCAGGCAAAGCCGCGCGCTGCAACCTCCAAAGGCGGCATCGAGACGGATACACCGGATGATCTTCGCTTCCGAGCCAGAGGCATGGCGTCGAATGGCAAGAGGCTCGGTTTGTCCGCGGCCGATTTCGGCCTGCTGATCGGAGCCGCTGGGCCATCGACCGATGCGTGGGAAGCCGGAATGTCCAAGCCGAGAGTCGAGGCGCTGAAGGCGATCGCATCGCTTCGCCATATCGGCAGGCGCGAGGTCGCGGGGCGCCTGTCGCAACTCGTCCGGTCGAAATCCCGCAACGGCGGCGCCATCCATGCGTTCCAGCCAAAGGCACGGCGAAGCCCCGGAGTCTCCGCGACACGATGACCGCGGAGCGGCATACTCGGGTCCCGTCGCGCCGTGGCGCCAACCCGAGCTATGCGATGAGAGCCCTTGTCATCGACGATCACCCGCTGATCCAGGAGGCGGTCGCCCGCGTGCTGCATCGTGCCGAACCTCGATTCACCGTGGTCGCGGCGAACGGCTGCGAGCGCGGCCTCGAGATCGCTGCCGAGGGCGGCGAGCCAGAGCTGGTTCTGCTCGACATGCACCTGCCCGGCGGCGTGTCCGGCATCCCCGCCTTGAAGGCGTGGCGTGTGCGCTTTCCGTGCGTCCCCGTCATCGTCCTGTCGGCCTCGTCCGACGCGCAGGTCGTTCTTGCGGCGCTGGACGCGGGCGCGGCCGGTTTCATCCCCAAATCGTCGTCGAACGAAGTCATGATCCATGCGATTCGTCTTGTCCTCGAAGGCGGGCGCTACGTGCCGCATGAAGTGCTGCTCGCTGGATCGCTTGGCGCAGCGACGAAGCGCCGCGGCCGCACCGCGACGTCACTCGAATCGCTGGGGCTGACCGGGCGCCAGCTCGATGTGCTTCAGCTGATCGCCAAGGGGGCACCCAACAAGGTGATCTGCCGTGAGCTCGGTCTTGCCGAACGCACGGTGAAGGCGCACGTCACCGCAGTGCTTCGAGCGCTCAACGTGTCGAGTCGAACGCAGGCGGCGCTGGCGGCGGCCAAGCTGGGGCTGAACTAGCGAACTCCCGCCGTCATCTGCAGGCGGACCGCGGCGGGAATGGTCAATCCCAGCTCGTGCGCCGTCGTGAGATTGACCAGGAAGTCGAATTCGCGCGGCTGCTGCATCGGCAGGTCGGCGGGCCGGGCGCCTTCGAGCAGGCGGGCCGTGATGTCGGCCAGGTCCCGGAACATCGCGCTCAAGTCGGCGCTGTAGGTCATCAGGCAGCCGTCTTCGACGTAGAGGCGCATCTCGCAACTCGCTGGCATTCGTTGCCGCGCCAGCGCATCGAGGAACAGGCGCCGATTGAATGAGATGACCGGCGATGCCAGCTGAACCAGGCCCTGCGCGCCCCAGGTCCTGGCATCCGCAACCGCCCGGGGCAGATCACCGGGTTCGAGGATCTCGTAGGTTCGAGTGGCAATGCCGATCCCGGCTGCCGCGTGCTCCACGGCCTTCACGTTGTCGTGGCCGCCGCCGGCCTGGTTCCACACGATGCCGACACGATCGAGTTTGGGCACGATACTTCGAAGCAGCTCGAGCCGCTTGGTCGACAGGGCGGAGTCCTGGAATGAGATGCCCGTGATGTTGCCGCCGGGACGGGACAGGCTGGACACGAAGCCCATCCCCACGGGATCGTGCGTGATGCACACGATGGGAAGCGTGGAGGTAGCCTTCTGGGCTGCGCGCACCGCCGGAGGCGAGGCGGTGACGATGGTCTCGACGTCTTGCGCCACCAAGTCGATGGCCAGCGCCGGCAGCCGTTCGAAGTGACCCTCCGCCCAGCGTGTCACGACCACGAGGTTGCGACCTTCGACGTAGCCGAGTTCCCGCATGCGATTCTTGAAGGCATCGAGCCGGAATCCCTGAAGACCGGAGTCCAGGCCCAGGAAGCCGATGCGATGCACCGCCGGCGCAGCCTGCGGCCGTGCGGCGACCACCGTGCACGCGAGTGCAGCGGCACAGGCCCAGCGACACCAGCGCGCATCCGACTTCCGCATCATCGCTCCCGCAGCAGGTACCGCATCGAACGTTCCGGGCTCTCGCATTGCCCGATCTCCCGCGGCAGGATATTCTGGGGCGTGACTCCCGTCGCGGCAACCGTGTTGTGCACGCCTGGCCTCGCCGCGGTCACGGGGAGAGTCGCATGGCCCGCCAATCGCTGCTGTGGAAATACACGCTGCACTTCGGCGGCATGGTGAGCGCGCTGCTCGTCGCGAGCGGCGCCATCGGCGGCTACCTGGCGTACCGCGAGGCTGTCGATGCCATCCGCAGCGTGCAGCTGACCCGCGCCCGCTTTGCCGCGACGGAGATCCAGAACTACTTGCAGCGGCTGCAGCGCGGGCTGGGTGGAATCGTGCAGAAGCTCGACACGATGGGCGAAGCCGATCCGGAGCACGTGCGCCTGGAGCTCATCGCGCTGCTGCGATACCACCCCGAGGTCAGCGATCTTCGATGGGTCGACGGGCGCAGCGGAGCGCGATCGGAGCTGTCGCGGTATGGCCTTGCTCCCGCGAATCCCGAGCGCGCGGTCGAAGGCCTCCGCCGAATGATCGATCGAGACGGCAACTATGTTGGCGACGTCTATTTTCGTCAGGAGACCGAGCCCTACGCCACATTCGCGGCCGTGTCCCCGTCGACGGGCGGAGCGCTCCAGGCCGAGGTCAATCTGCGCTACGTGTGGGACGTGATCCAGCAATCCCAGGCAAACTCCGGCGGCGTGACCTACGTCGTGGACCGGCGCGGTCAACTCATCGCGCATCCCGATGCCGGCCTCGTGTTCGCCAGGAGCGACCTGTCACGCCTGCCGCAGGTTCGACGTGCGCTCGATGATCGCGGTGGCGCGGCACCGAGCGGCAACGACGCCCAGGATCCGAAGGGCCACTCCGTGGTTTCGGCCGCGGCGCCCATCGAGCGCCTGGGCTGGACGGTCTTTGCCGAGCAGCCGCTGGACGATGCTTTCCGACCGGTCTATGCGTCGGTGCAGCAGTCGATTGCGCTTGTCCTGTTCGGCGTGACATCGGCCGTCACGGCCAGCTTGCTGCTGGCGCGGCGGATGGTGAAGCCCATACTAGCCATCGAGACGCGTGCGCGTCAACTGGCGGAAGGCCAGTTCGATCAGCGCATCGATGTGCGAGGCAACGGCGAGCTCGATGCCCTGGCCGCGCAATTCAACCGCATGGCGGAACGCCTTCAGGACACACACATGACCCAGGAGGCGCGCATCGCCGAGCGCACGCGGGCCCTTCACGCGGCCAACGAAGCCAAGACGCGATTCCTTGCTGTTGCGAGCCATGATCTACGCCAGCCGATCCACGCGCTGGCCTTGTTTGTCGGCGAGTTGAACGCGATCGACCTGCCGTCGGACGCCGCCATGCTCGCCCAGCGCGTCGAGCGCTCGGTCGATGCGCTGGAGACGCTTCTGGAAGCGTTGTTCGACCTGTCGAAGCTCGATATCGGCGCCGTCGCTGCCGAGACCAGGGACTTCCCGCTGCAGGCGCTCCTGGGCCGCCTGACGGCCCAGTTCAGCCTCCTGGCGGCAGACAAGGGCTTGAGGCTCGTGCAGGTGCCGACCTCGCTCTGGGTGCGCTCCGATCCGTTGTTGCTGGAGCGCATCCTGCTCAATTTGATATCCAACGCGCTGCACTACACGCGCGAAGGGCGCATCGTCGTTGGATGTCGATCCCGCGGCGACCAGATCGACGTCGTCGTGGCCGATTCCGGCATCGGCATCGCCGCCGAGCATCTGCCCAAGGTCTTCGACGAGTTCTTCCGCGCAGTCGCGGCCAACACCGAACCTCACGCCGGGCTGGGCCTCGGCCTCGCCATCGTCAAGCGGCTGTCGATGGTGCTGGGCCATCAGGTCATCATCAAGTCGCGCGCGGGAAAGGGGACCCTGGTCTGCGTGCGCCTGCCGCGAGCCGTGACAGGAGTCCAGCCGCATCCTTTGTCTCCATGCGAGCCCAGCGCGTCGACAGGCGACGTGCTGCAGGGGCAGCGTGTCCTCGTGATCGACGATGAAGCGCAAGCGCGAGAGGCCATGTGCGGCTTGCTGGCGCGCTGGGGTTGCGAGGTGGAGGCCGCCCACAACGGCGATGGCGGCATTTCAATGGCACGGAGGCGTCCTCCCGACATCGTGTTGTGTGACCTGCGGCTGGCGGGCGAAGAGCGGGGCACCGAAGTCGTGGCGAGTATTCGGCGCCACTGCAAGCCAGGCACCGCATTCGTGTTCGTGACGGGCGAATCGGCGCCCGAGGCGATCGCGCAGGCACGGGGGACGGGCCACCTGCTGCTGTCCAAGCCGATGGCTCCTGCCAAGCTGCGCGCTGCGCTGGAACATCTCGTTCGACCAGTCCCCTGACAGACCAGCCGGCTGCTCCCCGGCGCATCTTCATTGCGAGATGCGCGTCACCCGACCCTCGAGCACATTGGCCTGGTCGGTCTGGATCATCCACAGGTCGCCGTCCTTCGGCGCGACGAAGATATCGAATCCGGGCCCATTCGTGAACTGGAGAGTACCCACGCAAGTGATGTCGAGGATGTAGGTCCCGGTGCCGCCTGGGGCACTGCGGGCTACCACGCCATTGATGCTATGGGTTGCCGCGGGAACGGTGAGGGTGCCGTCGCCGTTGAATCGGATCATCTCCGTGATCGCCTTCGGAAGAGCGGCACCCTGCGGCATCGTGAAACCCGTCGCCGCGAACATGTACAAGCCGTTCAGGGTGCCAAGCCCGCATGGCTCCGCCTGGCCGCCGTGGGCCATTCCCGGCATTGACGCTGCCAATGCAGCGAGCGCGAGTCCGGCACGTACCCACGTGCCCTTGGTCGATCTGTTCATGTCGAATCTCCTGGTTGGATGGCCGAACTCCGACTCTCGGAGGTGCGGTTGCTGCAGTCTGATTCGATGCACAAGGCAACGCCATGACTCCAAAGGGCCGGACGCGACCATCGATGGATTGGTGCGGTGCCCGGTGAACCATGGTGCGAATCCGCAGCCTCAGGGCGAACGCCGAGTACGCTGTCGTCAGCGCATGCCCTTCCGGGCTAGCCTCTGAGGCCCGGTACGCCAGAGGCCGATCCGTGACGGACGTTCACTTCGCTGATCTTGCTTCCCGAAGCTGTCGCTCAATGAACTGGCTAGGCGTCATGTCGCTGCCGATAGCGAGCGCGAGTAGATGTGGCATAGGCCAAGCTCGTCGATGAGTTCTCGTTCGAACGACATTCCTGCCTTTCGGGCCACGCGTACCGAAGCTGCGTTGCCAGGGACGATAAGGCAGACAAGTCTCTGAAGACGAAGGACGCTCTCGGCGTAGCCTACGATCGCTGTTGCCGCTTCAGTGGCAAGCCCCTCGCCCCAGCGCAACTTGTCGATCAGACACGCCAACTCGACCTCGTGCTGACCTTCGATCTCCCAAGGCAGCAGACCACACCTTCCGAGAAAGTCGCCGGAGCTCCGCTCAACGGCAGCCCACAGACCAAGCTCGGGAAACTGGGGGTGGCCATGAAGAAACCACTCAAGTTCCTGGCTGGTTTCCTCGAGCGTTCGCGTTCCCTCGGGAAAGTACTGTCGGATCTCTGGATCGCGGTAGAGCGCATGGAGTGCGCCCAGGTCTTCGGGCACAAGATGCCGAAGCGTGAGCCGGGGAGTCTGCAGGACGATCATTGCCTGGGAGTTGGTCTTGACGCCTGATGCGTTGTTTGCGGATACGATTCTTGCTCAGGATTTGAGCATGCGAGCCCACCGCCCCGCAACGCGTGCCGAGCGCGATGCTCGTGGCGAGCGGCGGCTGAGCCGCGCCGCCGAGGAAGCCAAGCCTGGACTTCCCCTGGATGCCCACGACAGGCTCCCACTTCGGTTCCGCTTGAGTGCCGGATTTCCCGGACTCAAGCTATCCGTCCGGGAATCAGGTCGGTGTGGTGGGCGTCTCGCCTTGCTGTGCCCAGAACACGATCAGCACGATCGCGCCGACAAGCGGGATCAGGCCGATCAACCACCACCACGGGCTGCGGCCCGTGTCGCGCAGGCGGCGCGTGCCGACGGCAAAGTACGGCACCAGCGTGGCGAGCGCGAAGACGGCCGCGATCACGTGACTAACAATCCCCAACAGGGCCTGGATGACGAAAAGGAAAAGAATGAACCACCAGAACTCTGAACGGGTGGCGGTGCCGATGAAATCGGCATATTGCCTGGTGATGCAAGTTTCGACGGATTCCTGGATTTTCATGGGTTCTCCTCTTTGCGGACTCGTTCGGCGTGGCGCGCTGTGATGGATTCGCGCCGCGTTCATCTTGGGCTTGGCTCTCGAGAGTCTGGGCCTACAAGCTTGGGTAGTCGCCGGAAGCTGGAAGTTGCGACCAGCAGCGGCGACCGCCGGGTGCCTCGACGGACCGATGAACGAGTCATCCCAGGGCCTCTGACCGCTCTGCGCAGCAGACCGACTGCATCGGATCAGCGATCCCACTGGCACAGGTGGAGCAATATGCCGCTCGGATCGTGCACAAAAACGACGCTGGCACCGTAGGGTTGCGCGGAAGGCGCTTGGACTCGCGCCCCCGAAAAATCGCCGCTGCGCAGGACTGTGACCATGTGCGTGTGCCACGCCTGCGCATCCTCCACGGTAACGTGAAGCATGCAGTTCTCGGCAACATCCTTCAGGAAGTAGTCCTGGATGTAGAAGTGCTGCTGGTCGCCCAGCTTCACGAGCGCAAGGTTGGGGCCGACATCTCGGGTTTCCCAGCCCAGAGCGGCATAGAACCGCTTCGAGAGTGCGAAGTCTCGCGCGGGAATGAATGGACGGACGTCCGAGACTTTCAGATTGGGCATGACCACCTCCGAAGGGGACGGGCGACCCCCAGTCCATCATCTTCGGCGAGCACGGCTCCGGCGGGATCCCCAGAAAGGGGGTGGAAGTGCGGTCACGATCCGCGAAGCGGGCGTTGGCGACCGTCGGCTCATGGCGTGCCCGCCGGAGTGCGACCGAGTCGATCGCAACGCTGTCGTCGAGATGGGCGTCATGGCAGTTGGTCGACCGGACGGATCGACCGCGGGTGCTCGAACGCACTTGGGGCCC
>FTIP01000496.1_pt2 | contig 11835 bp, 9 predicted proteins | sample 1658301 | NCBI WGS metagenome assembly FTIP01 (sample SAMEA3914813, study PRJEB12502) | metagenome | biome: forest; material: soil | place: Canada | collected 2011-07-07 | depth 0.3 m
CGCCTGTGGGAGCACTCCGACGCGCAGGCATCGGCCTGCCAGCAGGAGGCCGCCGCGCGCGGCCTCGATCCGTTCGAAGGCTACCTGGCGGGGCTGATGCACAACGTCGGCTGGACCGCCGCGCTGCGGGCGATCGACCGCAGCCGGCCCGGGGCGTCCAACCAGTTCAGCCGAGCCTTCGTCGCCGAGTTCGACCGGCGCCGCGAAGCGTTCTTCGCGCTGCTGGTGATCCCGTGGCAACTCACCGCCAGCCTGACAGCACTGGGCACCGCGCTGCGAGACGGCGACCTCGCCGGCGCCCGTTCGCCGCTCGGCGAGGCGCTGCGCGCCGCGAGCCGGCGCGCGTGCCTGGAGATGCTGCAGTCGGCCAACGCGATCCTTCGCCACTGAACGTTCCGCGTCCTCACGCTCCTCCCGGACGGCACGCCGGAAGCTCGAGCCGCTCAGCCGCGACATTTCAACGCCCGTGCCCTCTTCAGCAACTCCGGCTGCGTCTCCCCGAGCGACAGGCGTTGAAAGATTCGCGCGCACTCTGCATTGCGCTGCGCGAGTTCCGTGCGCGCGTTGTGCGGAGGTTCGGTCGTTGATGCCGCGCTTGGAGGCGGCGGCGGTGTGACGTTGGAGTCGAACGGCGGCGAACTGGCTGGCTTCACCTCGGAGCCAGCCCCGCTCGGCGGGTTCGCGGGAGGGTTTCGGGTTCCCTCCACGGTGGGATTGCCGCGCCAGACGACGGCGCCCAACAACGCGAAAAGCGCCAGGAGTCCCGCGCCGACGACCCGGCGCACGGTGTTCAGCGATCCCGAAAGGCCCGAGAACAGGAGGCGATCCCGCTTCCCGCCCTCCCAGCGTGAATGGCCGGCAGGCGCGTCGGGCCGCTCGGCACGGTTGTCGGCGGATTCGCCGGTTGACGCCCCCTCGTCCTCCCCGACGCCAGGCTCCTCCCGCGCGGGCTCGACCGGGGGCGCGCGACCCCGAGACACCACCGGCGCAACCGCGAATCGAGGATTGGGAAAGAACGCCACGCGCGAGATGTCGCCGCGGCGCTGATCGGGCACGTGCATCTCGGGCATCACGGCCTCGTCGCGATACTGCTTCTCGATCAGGTTGGCGATCAGGTGGCGCAGGTCATCGAAGGACAGGTACCGCACCGGGTGCGGCGACCCGTCCGTCAGCGCCTTCATCAGCGCCCCGCTGAACATCGTGTAGGTGCCCGCGCTCGGGGCCAGGGCGACGTCCGCCGAACTTGTCGCGCACAGGAGCGCCGTGCCGCTCTCGGCCAGTGCGCTCATGGCCTGGTCTTCCAGGTGCGTCGCGACGTCGCTCTGCACGATGAAATCCTGTTCCGCCGCGCCCGCGAAACACGCATCCAGGATGACGAACTTCCTGCCGTCGCGCACGCTTCGATTGATGGTGCGCGCCAGGGAAGCGACGCGGTATCCGGACTGGCCGAGGGCGTCCACGCGAGTCGCGCGGGTGGCCAGGACATAGCGCCGGTCTTCGGCGAAGGCACCGTGCCCCGTGAAGTAGAGGATGACGTCCTTCAGCCGGTCGTCGAGCCGGCGCCGGCCCAGGAACTGGTCGATCGCGTCGTCGAGGTCGGCCGCCGACCGCGGGTCGTCGAACAGATCGAGGACGTCCGCCCCGTCCAGGCCCAGGCCGTTCGGGGCCAGCAGGTAGTCCCTGAACGCGGTGGCGGAACTGCGGAATGCCGCCGAGCTGGTCCACCTCGACTGCGACCTGGGCCACTCGCTCGCGCCCAGGATGATCGCGACGGTCGAAGAGCGCATGTGCGACTCAGCGAGGTCGAAGGATGCCCTGGAGAGCCTCGATGGCCTTCGGCACATCGCTGCTTTCGAGCCCCTGGACGACGATGGTTCCCGCCTTGGTCGTGATGTCCACCTTCGCCTGGTTGTTGCGGGTCGCCCACGCAGCGATGGCGCGCACGGCCAGCACGACGGAAGGCGCGCTCAGAACGATCGAAAGAATGGTGCCGGCATCCTGGCTGTCGGGGTTCTCCCGCAGCACTTCGGCCTTCACCATGGGGTCGATACCCCGAAGACTGTCGCTCAGGGACGATGCGAGCTGCGACCTGGTTGCCGCGGTCTCGTCGGGGAACGCCAGATGAAACACCGCTTCCTGCATGGTCTTCTCTCCCTTGGCCGTCGTCCGCCCCGGGCTGGCGCGTCGACTTTTCACCGGAACAGCAGCATGCGCCAGTCACCGCGGCATGTCGATGCGCCGCGGCGGACGCCGGCCTTCAAGTTGGGGAGCTGCCGGGGCCAAGAACAAGGGTGCTGGCGAGCGCGCACGAGGCGCCTCCCGGTCATCACGTTCAGCCAGCAGAAACGCGGCTTTTGAACCGCCGATCGAATTCGCGGCATGACCGGAACGTGGGACGACACGGAGGCCCAGGACATACGGCAGCTCGACAGGCTTCCGAGCGAACCCACCCCCTAGACCAACCGGAGACTGATCATGCGAAAGCAAGCGTTTCGGAATACGTTGGCGTCTGCACGCGCAACCGTGCTGGTGGCATTGCTCACCGCGGCCTCCGCCGGCAATGCCCTGGCCGACCGCGACGATCGTGACAGCGCACTGTTGCCCGCGCCCGTCGTCGTGGCGTCGACGGTGCCCCTCAACGGGGATCTGAACCCCTACGGCGTTGTCTTCGTTCCCAGGGATTTCGCGAGGCCGGGCGTGCTCAAGCCGGGCGACCTCCTCGTGTCCAACTTCAACAACAGCCAGAATCTCCAAGGAACCGGCACGACGATCGTCAAGGTCGTGCCCAACGGGACGCCCCAGGTGTTCTTCGGCGGGCCCGCCGGACTGGGCCTGACGACCGGACTCGTCGTGTTGAAGAGCGGCTTCGTGATCGTCGGCAGCATGCCGAGCGCCGACGGCACCAGCGCGACCGTGCTACCCGGCTCGATCCTGGTGCTGAACGCCCAGGGCGCCCGCGTGGCGGAATGGACCAACGCACAGCATCCGCTGGTCAATGGCCCGTGGGACATGGCCGTCCACGATGAAGGCGACCACGCGAAACTCTTCGTCTCGAACGTGCTTGGCGGAACGGTGGTGCGTTTCGATCTGGACATCCACAACGGCAATGTCACGATCGCCCGCGCGGTGCAGATCGCCTCGGGCTACCTGCACCGCGGCGACCCGGCCGCGCTGGAGGTCGGGCCCACCGGCCTGGTCTACGACGCGCGGAGAGATCGTCTCTATGTCGCGTCGACCGCCGACAACGCGATCTTCGCCATCGCCGACGCCGGCACGTCCTCAGCCGACGCCGGCCGCGGCAGCCTGGTCTTCCAGGACAACGTGCATCTTCATGGGCCGTTGGGACTGGCCCTGGGGCCGAACGGCCATCTCTTCGCGAGCAACAGCGATGTCATCAATTCCGACCCGGCCCACCCGAGCGAGATCGTGGAGTTCACGGCGAGCGGGAGGTTCATCGCCCAGCTTTCCGTCGACCCCGCGCAGGGCGGATCGTTCGGCCTCGGCTTCCTCCGGGTGAGCGACGACATCGTCCGTTTCGCCGCGGTCGACGACAACACGGCCGCCATCATGGTGTGGACCTTGCCTTTTGAAGCAAGCCACTGACCGCAACCGGGCTCGACGAGCTGCACGTCATTCGGTTGGGGCGCGCATACCCTCCTCTTGCCGCGCCCCAGCCGGACGACCTCCTCAGTACTTGATGAGTCGCGTCATGACCGGCACGCCCAGGCCCGTCACGTCGTTGTACCCCGGCGGCGTGGTGGTGCCGCTGGCCCAGTCGGCCGCGTTCGAGGTGTAGTTGAACACCTCGTCGACCCCTTCGCAGACCGTGTAGCCGCAGGCGATGAGCGCGTACGGCGCCGTGTCGACGAGGAACGGCACGGAGTTGAGCGTGACCACGCGGACCCGGGTCAGGTCGGTGGCATAGCCGCGCAGCACGGCCATCGGCGACGTCGGAGCCGAGACCGGCTTGAATCCCGTGAGGTCAGACCCGGACGGCGTGCCATGGCTGTAGAACAGCGGGTTGACGAAGCCGACGAGCGGCTTGCCGGACTGCAGCCGCTTCTGGTTCAGGATCGCGATGACCCCGGCCATCAGCGGCGAGGAGAGGCTCGTGCCGCCGATGGAATCCTCGCAATATTCCTGCGTGGTCGAGATCGGCGTGCACCCGCTGTCGGAGATGGGATTGCCGGCGATGGTGAAGGTCTCGCCGTAGAGGTAGCCGGTGTACGGGTCGCCGACCATCGCCACGTCGGGGCTGACACGCTGCGCCGTCGGTTCCGCTATGGCCTGGCCGCTCGCCAGGTTGAGCGTCGTCGCCAAGGCGTTCGGCACGACGGAGGCCTGCCACGTCGGCTGCGCCTCGAGCAGGCTGATGCCGCCGCCGGAGCCGGAATAGAAGGCGAAGGCGTCGAAGGTGTAGCCGAAGGCGCTGGCGGTGACCAGGCCCGTGGTGGTCACCGAACTGGCGCTGTTGACGAGGGCGCCCGCCAGGTAGTCGCGGTAGGTGCCCCAGCCGTACTCCGACTTGGTGCCGTTGGCGTGCGTGAGCGCGAGCGACGTGCCGCCGACGCCCGTCGCATAGGCGCTCGTGGCAGGCCACGAGCCGGTCGCCACGCCGTTGGGCGCCGAGAGGTCGCCTTCGTCGCCGGAGCTGAACAGCACCGTGATGCCCTGCGCCGCCCCCGCCATCAACGCCTGGTCGTAGGTGGCGGTGTAGCCCGCGGGCACGCCCTCGCCGTTGAAGCCGTAGCTGTTGGTGACGATGTCGGCCTCGCGGTTGTAGAGCGCGTTGAACAGCGCGATGTCCAGCGACGTGCCGTTGTCGGTCGATCCGATGTAGACGATGTCGGCGCCCGGCGCCGATCCGTGGACGGCGGCGACATCGAGGGACTGCTCGCCCCACCAGCCGTAGGCATTGGCCACCTGGGCCGCCGGAACGTTGTAGGCATTCGTCGGAATGATCTGCTTGAAGTTCGCGTTGGTCAGCTTCGGCAATCCGTGGTTGGCCGCATAGCGATTGGCATCGGCCTTCAGCGTCGGCGACGCGAAGGCATCGACGATGGCGATCGTGATGCCCTTGCCGTCGGGCTTGACCTGGTCGAGGCCATAGGCGGCCCGGATCTGCTGCGGCGTGTAGCCGCACACCAGCCAGGGAATGTTCGCGCCGTAGACGTCGGCCGCGGTGCTGAGGACAGCCGTCTTCTGTCCGAAGTACGTATTGCAATAAGGCGAGGGAAGGCCCGCGGCAACCGGTGGCGGGGTCACGGCGCTCGCCGAGAGGCTGTCCGGAGTTGCCAATGCCAGTTCGGATGCCGCGGCCGGCGCGACGAACTCGCCTCGCGTGGCCGAGTGATGGTAGGTCGTGCGCAGCGAGGTCGTGTCGTCGAGGCCCTCGACGTAGACGATCTTTCCGGCCAGCGCTGCCGGTAGCGCGGGCTCGCCATCGTTCGCCCTCAGGGTGCGGCCCTTGTAGAAGTAGAGGCTCTGGCCGACGTTGAACGTCTGGCGCAACTGGCGCACCGTGGCCGTCGCGGACACGAACATGCCGTGCGCCCCGACCTCGATGTCCTTCATGCCGGCCGAGGCGAGCAGCTTGCGCACGGCGGCGACGTCGGCCGGCTCCGGCGCGTAGCGGCTCGCGAACTGGCCCGGGGTCAGGTATTGGCCGTAGGTCTTGCTGTCGGGGTCCGAGACCTGCGCCACGAGCTTCTGCAAGGAAACGGGATTCTTCACCGAGAGGTGGACCGCGATCTGCACCGTCAGGTCATCGGACGGCGCCCCGACGAGCGTCGCGTTCGCGCGCCATGGGGCCACATGTCCTCGGCTCGCCACCGAAGCCGCCGCGCTCCCCTCGGGGCTGAGGCCGGCGATCACGGCCGCGAACACGGCGCTGTACATCCAACGGGTCTTTGCACGTTCTTGCATGAGGAATCTCCGCTATGACTTGTCTGGCAACGGTTGCCTGGATCTCGGTCGCTGCGCGCGATCGAGGAAGAGCATCCGACTTCGCGTCAGGGTGCATTCATGGTTTCGAGAGGCGCCGGCGGCGCCATGCTCCCGGATCGCGATCGCGGCGGCGGCGAAGTCGTGAGATGTCGAGGGCCGCCTTGGGCAAGGCCGGCCGATGCTGGAATCAAGGCCAGGCTGTCGACCATCCAGTCGTTCTTCATGACTCGCCTCTTGTCGCGGCCAATGCCGGTTTGCATTTGCGATTGACGCAGGCCCGGGCAGTCGAGTTGCGAGGGATGGTCGCACTCGTCGCGCGGTACCTCGGATGAAAGCTTCGATCCGGGTGGCCGGAGTTTCCGCTTCGATCTGGGCAATCGCAACTCGACAGCAAGCGTCGCGAGGGTTGCGAATTAGGGGGCTGCCTCGGATGCCGCGGACGCTCCCGAGGGGTCGGGCGCGAGACGGTCGAGGAGAGCAATTCGGCGTGGCATCGGCGATGCGGCCCGGATTGGCGATGCCCCCGTCACGAGGCATCATGCCGACTCGTATTGAAATGGAGACGCCTCATGTCCAAAGTCAAGGTGGCCAGCTTCGGCCTGTCCATCGACGGGTTCAGCGCCGGTCCACGCCAGAGCATCGACGACCCGCTGGGCGTCGGTGGGCCATCGCTGATGAACTGGTTCTTCCCCACGCGCACGTTCCAGCAGATGCATGGCGGCGGCGGCGGCGACACCGGCATCGACGAAGACTTCGCGGTGCGAAGCTTCGCCAACGTCGGCGCGTGGATCCTGGGGCGCAACATGTTCGGCCCCGTCCGTGGGCCCTGGCCCGACGAGTCATGGAAAGGCTGGTGGGGCGACAACCCGCCGTATCACGTGCCGGTCTTCGTGCTGACCCACCACGCGCGCGATCCCATCGAGATGGAAGGCGGCACGACCTTCCACTTCGTCACCGATGGCATCCGCGCCGCACTGGAAGCGGCGAAGAAGGCCGCCGGCGGTCGCGACGTCCGCATCGGCGGCGGCCCGGCAACCGTCCGCCAATACCTGCAGGCGGGGCTGGTGGACGAGGTGCACCTCGCCCTATCTCCCACGTTGCTCGGACAGGGCGAGGCCTTGCTGACGGGCATCGATCTGACGGCGCTCGGCTTCAAGTGCACGGAACACGTCGCCTCGGACCGGGCGATGCATGTTGTCTTGTCCAAATAGAACATTTCGTGCACGGAATGTTTTCCAATTCGCTACACGGCCGCGCCCCGTCTCTCACGATCCGCCAGGGGTCGACCAGCGCCATCCAGACCAAGGGCGCCGTTCGGCCGCAAGCGGGGCCGGAACGCCCGGGCAGGTCACTTCAGTGTCTTCAGATAGGCGACGAGGTCCGCTCGCGCCTTCGCATCCGGCACCCCCGAAAAAGGCATCACGTTGCCCGGTACGGCGGCTTGCGGGTTGGCGACATAGGCGTCGAGATGCGACTCGTCCCAGGCGTAGGCGGTGCCTTTCAAGGCGCGGCTGTAGCGAAACCCCGCGAAGGATCCCGCCTTGCGGCCGACGATGCCCTTGAGCGACGGGCCCACGCCGTTGTTGCCGTCGATCGAATGGCAGGCTGCGCATTGGGCGAAGACCGCCTGGCCGGCGGTGGCGTCCTGCGCGCTGGCTTTGGAAAGCGCTGCCGTCAATGCGAGGGCAGCGAGGGTCGTCAGGGAGTTTTTCATCAGGACGTTGAATGGAGTTGGGTCGTGCGATTCAAAGCAGGCGCGGGCGTTCGACATACGACGCCATGTCGTCGCCCACGCGCAGCGCCAGCGCGGCGAGGGGGCCGGTAGGGTTGTAGCCGGCGTTGTGCGCAAAGACGGAGGCGCCGACGATGAACAGGTTGTGCGCATCCCAGTGCTGCAGGTGCGGCGAGACGACGCTCGTGCGCGGATCCGCGCCCATGATCGTGCCGCCGGTGATGTGTGTGCTCTGGTAGACACGCGTATCGAACGGTGACTTCAACGTCGCCGCGGGCGTGACGATGTCCGCGCCGAAGACCTTCGCGATCTCGTTCTGCTTGCTCGCGATGAACCGCGACATCTTCTGCTCGTTCTCGCGCCAGTCGAAGTTCATTCGGATCAACGGCTGGCCATAGGCGTCCGCGTAGGTCGGATCGAGGTCGAGGTAGTTCTCGCGATGCGGGTAGCAGCTGGCCTGGGTGCCAATGGTCATCGAGTGCGCGTACCAGTCGGCATTGGCCCTCTTCCACGCGCTGCCCCAGCGCGGCGTGCCCGGTGGCAGGCGACGCGCGGCGATCGGACGGCCGTGGAACATGCTGGCGTTGATGGCACCGCCGCCGAAGAACCCCAGGCCCGCATGGTCGAAGTTGTCGTTGTTGAACTCGTCCATCGCCACCTGCGTACTGCCGGTCGCCAGGAACGGGTTGAACCACTTGTCCTTCATGAACAGGTTGAGGCCGCCGCCGACCTGATAGCAGAAGTTCTTGCCAACCACGCCCGTGTTGGTGATCGGGTCGTAGGGCTTGCCGATCTTGCTGGTGAGCAGGAGGCGCGTGTTGCTCATCGTGAACGCCCCGAGCATCACGACATCGGCGGGCTGCTCGAATTCCTGGCCGGTAAGGCGATCGACGTAGTGCACGCCGGTCACCTTCTTGCCGGCGGCGTCGTAGATCAGCCCGAGCACGTGGCAGTTGAGGCGGATCTCGAAGTTCTTGCGCCCTTTCAGCATCGGGTACAGCAGCACCTCCGGCGAGGCCTTGGCTTGCGCCTCGCAGATGAAACGCTCGCAATGACCGCAGTACTGGCAGGCGCCCAGCTTCTGGCCGTCCGGGTTCGTGTAGGCTGACGACGAATTGGCCGCGGGCGTGGGGAAGGGTTTGTAGCCCAGGCGCTCGGCTGCCGCCTTGAACGTGAGGCCCGCCTCCGTGAATTCGAGCGGCTTTTGCGGGTACTCGCCATCGCGCGGCGCCTCGAACGGATTGCCGCCCGCCTGGATCTGGCCGTTGATGTTGCCAGCCTTGCCCGAAAGCCCGAACAGTTTCTCGAACAGTTCGTGGTAAGGCCGCATCTCCGCATAGGTCGTACCCCAGTCCTGCAGCGGCATGTCCTTCGGGATCGCGTTCTTGCCGTAACGGTGCTCGTGGCGCGTGCGAAGTTGCGGCTCGTATTCGGACCAGCGCCAGGTGTGACCGTTCCAATGGTTGGCAGCACCGCCCATGCCCTCACCGGGCAGGAAGGCCTCCATCCAGCGTACGGGCAGGGCTGTCTCGCTGCCGGAGTAGCGCAACGTGTAGGTCTGCACCGACCAGTCCTGGACGAGGCCCTGGCGCGTGTCCCAGCGCAGTTCGTCGCGCTGGGTCGGCAGCTTGGCTTCGGCGCCCTTGGTATGGTCGCCGCCGCGTTCGAGTACGAGCACCTCGATGTTCTTGCTCGTGAGCTGGCGCGCGGCCAGTCCGGCGGTGAGACCGCCGCCAACCATCACGACGGTCTTGTTCGGGAGCTTCTTGATCATTTGGCGCACTCAGCTGAAATCGGTCATGGATTTGGGATCCTTGGCGCCAGGGAACGGTTTGCCGCGGTACTGCACCATGTTGATGGTGTTGGTGGCAGGCAGTCCGGGGTAGCCGATCATCTTCCAGAACACCTTGTCGACGTTGCCGCCATAGATCGGATCAGCGAAGCAGGCTTGCGTGAACAACGGGTAGACGAGCTCGTTGAACCAGGGGGCCAGCGGCAGCCGCGGACTGTCCACATTTCCGCTCGCGAGGGCATCCAGGAAGGTGCCGGCGTCAGCGGCGGAGATCTGGTCGAAGGGCTTGGCGTACTTGGCGCTGCATGCTGCGTTCGCGGCCTCGATGCCGGCCTTGAAGTACTGCTCGGGTGTCAACGGCAGCTGATAACCCTGCTGCGGCTTGCCCGTCTGCCAGGGGCCGTGCGAATAGCGCTTCGACCCGCGGCCGAAATCGCCGGCGAGCTGACGGTCGATGAAGGCGGCGAGGCCGCAATCGACGCCATTGGGCGTGAGATCGTCGGCCGGGCACATGAGGGTGACCAACGCCTCCACGAACGCCGCCTCGTCGGAACTGAGCGAGATGTAGCCTACCAGCGGGCCGTTCGCCGATGGCGCGGAGGCTGTCTGGGCCTGCGCGGCGGATGTCGTCGCGACTGCGGCCCCCGCCAGCATTGGGGCCAGCGGGAGGCTTCCCGTCGCCGTGACTACCTGCCTGATGAACCCACGCCGCCCTGTAGGGAGGCTCGGATGCTTGCTCATGCTTGCTCCTGCGGACTGAATACCGCGCCAAGTGAATAGGAACCTGCCCGCCAGATGGAAATTCGGGCGTTCGGGTGGCCGATGCTGCCCGCGGCCGACTCTAGCTTTCTCCCGAACCTCCGGTTTGGTCACACCGGGGTGCCCCACTAAGCCGCTCGCCTTCATGAAGCGACATTTGCATCGACGCCCTCGATCCATTAACAAGCGATGAACCGTCAATTAATGTCGCTTTTGGCGCTTTAACATTCAGACCACCGGACGAAAAATGACACGAACTCCTGGCACTCATCGAGCAATGAATCTGGGGGCCTGCCTCTCAATCCGCTCGGGAAAAAAAGTACATGTCACGCACCAGCTTCACCATCAAGGGCCGCCTCGCCCTCGCCATGGCTACTCTATCCATCTTGCTGACCGGGATCGGCGTGCTGGGCCTGGTCGGCATCACCACCATTGTCGACACCACGCGCGAGCTGTATCAGGAGCGCATGCCCAAGATCGTGGCGGCGGACAACACGCTGCTGTTCATCGGCCGCCAGCGCACGTCGCTCGACCAGGCAGCCCTGACAACGGATCCGGCCTGGGCGGAGCGCATGTACAAGACGGAAGGGGAAGTCGGCCAGCAGGCGGCTCAGTGGTGGTCCAAGTACACGGCGTTGCCCCAGACGCCGGAAGGCCAGGCGCTGTCGCACGAGGTCTCCGAGGGCATCACAAAGACCGAGAAGGCGCTCGACGACTTCCGCACGGCCATCAAGGGCGGTGATCGCCAGACCATCGCCGATGCCGCGAAGACGGTTGGAACCATCTATACGGCCATGCAGAAGAGCGAGACTGCGCTCACAGACTACGAATCCGGGCAGGCGCAAGCCAGCTACGACGCTTCGCAGCGCCTGCATGCGAATTTTCGCATCGCTTCGCTGCTGGCGATCGCCTTTGGATTGCTGATCGCAGCTTTCACGTGGCTCTCGCTGCGTCGTGCCATCTCGGCGCCGATCGCGCAAGCCCTGAAGCATTTCGACGACATCGCGCAAGGTGACTTGACGCGCGCGGTGCGCGTGGGCTCCACCGACGAAATGGGCCAACTTCTTGCCGGCCTCGCCAAGATGCAGGTCAACCTGGTCAAGACGGTGTCCAGCGTGCGCAGCGGCGGCGAGGAGATCGCCTCGGCGACCAAGCAGATCGCCGCCGGAAATCTCGATCTCTCGGCGCGAACGGAGCAACAGGCGGCCTCGCTCGAGGAGACCTCGTCGAGCATGAAAGAGCTGGCCGACACCGTCAAGCTCAACGCGCAGAACGCCCAGCGGGCCACGACGCTGGCCAACAGCGCCTCCGACATCGCCAGCAAGGGCAACCAGGTCGTCCTCGACGTGGTGCAGAACATGGACTCGATCCAGGACAGCTCGACGAAGATCGCCGACATCGTGGGCATCATCGAGGGCATCGCGTTCCAGACCAACATCCTGGCGCTGAACGCCGCGGTCGAAGCGGCGCGCGCCGGCGAACAGGGCCGCGGCTTCGCCGTCGTCGCCAGCGAGGTGCGCACGCTGGCCCAGCGCTCGTCGGGCGCGGCCAAGGAAATCAAGACGCTCATCACGAGCTCGGTCGAACGCGTGCAGGCCGGCGCCGA
>FTIP01000806.1_pt1 | contig 11827 bp, 10 predicted proteins | sample 1658301 | NCBI WGS metagenome assembly FTIP01 (sample SAMEA3914813, study PRJEB12502) | metagenome | biome: forest; material: soil | place: Canada | collected 2011-07-07 | depth 0.3 m
GCCCAGACGTTGAGCAGGGGCTGGCGCGACCAGCCGATGGGCGAGTCAGACATGCGGCACTCCACCGGCCGGGAAGTCGATGCCGATCGCTCGAAGTGTCATTTCCTGCCGTGGAATCATCGTTGCCGCAACTCGTTGATCGTCTGATGGACGCACATCCCACGCGAGGTGGTGAGAGGCGCGCTATTTTGTCACGCGTGAGGCGCGAAGCCCGTCGAGCTGACAGGCGCCGTCGCGATGGGCAAATCGACGGCCCGGTCGTCGAGGATCATTTTCGATCGGTTCGGACCCAGTCCTTCTGCCGGCGCACCAGGAAGCGCATGTAGATCGGCACCTTGGCGACGACGTACCAGGGTACGGCCAGCAGTTCCGTGAACCGCACGAGGTCGCGGCCACGCATCGCCCACGCGAGCATGATGACGCCGAAAAACGCCATCAGCAGGGTCGAGGCCAGGACGAGCGCTGCACCGCTGCTGCCGAGCAGCCACCCGGCCATGGCCAGCAGCCAGTCACCGAGCAGGAGCCCGGCCAGCAGCGCCAGCGGCGGCACGACCAGGTCAAGCGCCATGCCCATGAGATGGCGATCCCGGCGCGAGATCGCGGCGTACAGCAGTGGCGGCCCTTCGCGCAGGATCATTTCGATATGCCCGTGCTCCCAGCGCGTACGTTGCGTTCCGGACGCCGCGGCCGAGTCGGGAAACGAACTCGTCACCAGCGCTCGATCGCAGAAAACCGGCGCCGTCCCGCTGCCAGCCAGGTCGATTCCGAGCTTCATATCCTCGACGATGGAAGCGTTGGCCAGCTTCGCATCCCGCAACATCGACCAGGAAAACACCATTCCGGTGCCCATCAGCTGGCAAGGCAAGCCCAGACGCCCCCATCCCGAGGGCCGCACCCAGTTGCGCACCCGCCAGGCGAACTGCGCCAAGCGACGTCCCAACCCGGCATCGCCAGGAGCAAGCATCAGATACAAGGCTTGCGCGGGCCGCCCGGTCGAAGCGAGGCTGCTCATCAAGGCGTCGAGGGTACCGGGCGCGAGGTGGCAATCCGCATCGACGATGACGACTGCGGACGGCGGATCTGCCCTGAGGTGCTCGACACCATGGGCGAGCGCATAGCCCTTGCCGCGCAATTCACTGCTGCGCTCCACCACTTCCGCGCCGGCCGATCGGGCGACGACGGCGGTGCCATCCGAACAATTGTCCGCAACGACCAGAAGCCGATCGCCCGGCTTCAGTTGCATGCGCATGCTGTCGAGCGCCACCGCGATGCCGGCTTCCTCGTTGTGGGCCGGGACGAGCACCGCCAGGGAAGAACGGCTTGCATCCGGATCCGGCAAGCCGGCCGCCGCCGGCATCAGCCCATGCGCGAGCACTTGCAGCGCGAGTACGCCCACGGCGACCATCAATGCGACGCCCAGCAGCAGCGCTGCAACGACAAACAGATGTCCGAGAACAGTCATGTCCGCCCCCCGGAAACCGTCCCGGAAAACAGCTGCTTCAGGCGAACAGCCTCGCGGTCGACCTGATGGCGGTCGGAGACGCGCGCGTGCGCGGAACGCGCCATTTCCAACAGGCGTTCCGGATCGGTGCTCAGGCACGCGCGCATTGCGTCCGCCAACGCTTCGGCGTCTCCCGCCGGAATCAGCCAACCTTCCAGGCCGTTCCTCACCAGTTCGGGAATGCCCGCGATGAAGGTGCTGATGACGGGGCGGCCCAGGGCCATGGCCTCCATGATGACCACGGGAAGCCCTTCGGCAAAACTCGGCAACACCAAGGCGCGCGCCGCCAGAAGCTCGGCTCGCACCTGCGCGCTGCTGATCCAGCCGGTGATTCGGACTCGTTCGCCCAGGTCACTGGCAGCGATCGCCGACTCGATCTCCGGGCGCATCTCACCGTCGCCGGCAAGCACCAGTTCGAAGTCGAGGCCTTCGCGCGCGAGCGCCGCAGCGGCGGCCACGAGCAGCAGTTGCCCTTTCTGCTCGCACAAGCGTCCGACGCACACGAGCCGCGGCACCGGCGCGGCCTGCAGCGCCTCCGCAGTCTCGAAGAAGGCGGGCTCCAACCCGCAGTGGACGACCTCGACCTTGCTCCATTGAGACCCAGGAACCCAACGGCACAGCTGACTGCGGCCGAACGAACTGATCGCGACGACGAAGGCTGCAAGCGAGACCTTGGTCGACATTCCCAACGCCTCGGGTTTGTCGAACTCTTCCGGGCCGTGCACCGTGAAGCTGTAAGGAACGCCGGTCAGAACATGCGCCAGCATCGCGACCTCCGCTGAATTGGTGCCGAAGTGCGCATGAAGGTGGGCGCTCTTCAACTCGTCGAGCCAGCCCGCGACGCGCGTGGCTTCGAGCAGGTAGGCCACGTGGTACGGCAGCGCGCGCTCGGACCGGCGAGACATCCGCCAGGCCAGACGAAGCGCCCGCAATGTGCGTACGGGGTGCTGAAAGGCGAACGCGATGCCTCCGGCAAGGAGCCCGCGCACGCCACTGCGCAGCACATAGTGCGTGCGTTGGCGTTCGGCCACGTCCTCCGCGTCGGTGACCTCGGCGTCCCACCCGCGCAGGGCGATGCGCTCGACCTGCACACCGATGCGCTCCAGCGCCGCGATCTCGCGCCGAATGAAGGTATGGCTGACCTTCGGATATTGATTGACGAAGTAGGCGACCTTCATACGTTCGGCTTCAGCACTCGAGCAGGGATTCCGACAGCCGTCGCGCCAGCGGGAATGTCGTCGACCACGACTGCATTCGCGCCGATGCGGACGTGGTCGCCAATGACGACGCCACCAAGAATCTTCGCGCCCGCGCCGATGTCGACATGGCCACCGATGAACGGGACGCCTCGCCGGCCTCCAACCCCGATCGTGACTTGCTGGAAGATCAGGCAGTTGACACCGATGCGGGCGTCCGGATGGATGACGATTCCGTTCGGATGCGGAAGCAGCAACCCACCGCCCAGCTTGCTGTTCAAAGGGATGTCCGCCGCCGAGACGACCGTCCAGAAACCATGACGCAACGCGGCAATCCGACGAGCGAGGGCGTGGACCGGCCCACGCGCCGCGGCGTGACGCTGATAAGCGCGCAAGCTGGCGAGCAACGATCGCGCAGGCTGCCAGGCAAAAAAAGGTTTGCGTTCGCGGGACCAGTCGGCGGTCTCGGCAGACACCCCCTGGCCACGCGATCCATCACTTGTATTCAATGATCGCACTCCGTCGTCCGAACAATCGGCCCATCCAGAACCGCAGCACCCCCTGCGCCTCGGGAAATCGCGCGGCCAGCAAGAAACAGGCGTACCGCCATGGAATGGGTGACCCTTGTCGAGCCAGCCGCGCGCCGAGCCGGAGCCACTGCAACGGATAGGCAAGCAGCAGCAGGACGCCCCAACCGCTGATCGAACACAACGCAAGGATGACCAGCGGCAGTATCAGCGCCCAGACCACCGCGCGCCTCGTCTCCGAGACGAAATGGCCCTCAGGCGAACCGCCGTGCAGGCGGGCCCCCTCGGCAAAAGCGTGCCCGGAACGGACATTGCGACTCCACCATTGAGACCATTTCGTGATGGCGGCGTCATGCAGTGTCATCTCTGCATCGAGTCGCCAGACGACCCCTCCAGCCGCACGAAGACGAACACAGAGCTCCGGCTCTTCGCCTGCGATCAAGTCGTTGCGATAGCCTCCGGCGGCCTGCAGGCTCTCGGCGCGGAACATGGCGTCCCCTCCGATCGCCTTGGCGGCTCCAACCGGCGTGTCCCACTCAATGTCGCACAAGCGGTTGAAGATCGTGGAATCCGGGAAGCGCTCGCGGCGCCGACCCGCGACCACGACGACGTCAGGCCTGGTGCGCAGGAATTCGGATGCAGTCGTCAGCCAACCCGGCGACACCTCGCAGTCGCCGTCCACGAACTGGACCAGTTCCACCACGCCAATTTCCTGCAACCGGGCAAAGCCGGCGTTTCGGGCCCGCGCCGCCGTGAAAGGCTGGTGCATGTCCAGTTCGACGACGTCCGCGCCGAGTGCTCGTGCCGCTTCAACCGAGCCGTCCGTCGAACCGGAATCGACGTAGACCCAAGCCGAAGCACGCTCCGCGATCGATTGCAGGCAGCGAACGAGGCGCTGCCCTTCGTTGCGCCCGATGATGACGACGCCGATGCGGCCCTGCGGACTGGACATTTCTCGCCCGTTGATCGACGTCAATACGCGCGACGACCGCGCAGGCCGCCGGCAGCCCACGCATCGTGCGCGCCATGCTCGTTGCCCAAGCCCTTGTCTTCGACGGCGGCCTCGACCATCGCCTGCTTGAGCCACACGACGGGAAGCGCGACCGCGAGCATGAGCAGATACTTCATCACGCCAAGGCTCGAGGTGGTGAAGATGGTGAAGAGCATCGCCAGGATCATCGCGATGAAAGCCGGTGCGAATTTTCCGACGACATTCCGTGACGGCGAAACCAGATTGGCCATGCTCTGCGCGCGCAACATCTTCGAGATGACGAACGCATAGGGGAACAGGAACATGGCAAGTCCCAGCACACCTGAATCGAGCATGATGACGATATAGGTGTTGACGATGTCGATCATGCCCTCGCCCTGACGGAACGACTGGAGCGCGCCCTCGTAATCCGGTACGCCCAGCCAGGGGCTCTGCTGGATCAGGGCCAACGAAGCGTCGAGCAGCTCGCGCCTGTACGTGATGGTAGACAGATCATCGGTGGTGTTTCCGAACAAGGCCTGCAGGCCGGCCATGACGACTGAATCGGCCCCTGCCAACTTCGCGGTCAACGCGGCGATCAGACCGCCCACCACCACCAGCCCGAATGCGCGCGGACTCAACCAGCGCTGCAGGAGGAACGCGATGGCGAGAAGCGCAGCGCCGAGCCACGGGCCGCGAGACCAAGTCGACAGGAGGGCGAACGCGAACATCAGATAGGCCGCCGGCACCCATCTGGTACGCGGCATGTCACTCTTGAGCCAAGTCCAGATCGAGATGGCGAAGATCAGAACGAATGCCAACACGATCGGCTGCGAAGTGACGGACTCCACCCGCAGGAATCCGCCGCGCCTGAGATCGACGGTCGACTCCCAGCGAACACCGTAGACCCATTGGAGGCCGGCATAGACGTTGTGCTGTATCAACGATTCCGCGCACGCGACGCTGCCCATCACGACAGCCCCGATCGCCAGGTAGGCGCCGGCATTGCGCAGGTCTGCTGGCGTGCGGAGCGCGCGGGTGATCACGTAATACGGTATCAGGACGTCGCATGAGGACTCGACCACGGTGCGCAGGATGGTGGTCAGCCCGGCATAGCGGGCCACGAGGGCAATGTTCCACAGCTGATAGAGGAAGATCGCGAAGTCGACGGCGCGCATCGCGGGTTCGTTGCGCGCGCGCCGCCGAAAAAGCAGTCGCACCGCGGATGGCGTCAGGAGGACCAACGACATCAAGCGAATGGGATCCAGGCGCAGCAGATAGTTCAAGCCATCGAGGCCACCCAGCGTGTAGCTCACCGGCGGGAGCACGAGCAGGAACAACAGGAACGCATTGACGTTGCCCAGGTCGCCCTTGCCCAGATAACGCGCGGCGATCGCGGTCGACAACGCGATGGTGATGCAGAACAGTTCCGGCCGCACCGAGAGGAAGGTGGGCACCGTGACGAGCAGCACACACAGCCATGCCCGCTTGTACTGCACTGGCGTGAACAGGTTCGCGAACACAGGCCTGAGCGCGAACGCGACCGCCGAGCCGACGATCAAGACGATCAACAGAAGCTTTATCGCATAGACCATTCAAAGCCCCTCGGGGATCAGCGTGAGGACAGACATATCGCGAGGACCCATTGTCCCGGTTTCGCAACGAGCGCGACCGCGTCGCCAGGCGGGCGGCAATCGGGATTCACTGAAGGATCTTCTTGAGCGCGGCGTGTCCAGCCGGCAACAGCCAGAAGATGCCCTTTTCGATCAACCATCCGATGAACATCCCCCCAAAAAGAGTCGGCAATAGCAGGAGATTGCCGCGCCACGTGAAATATTTCCGGCGTACGAGAAAGGCGATCGACAAGGGCCACGCAGCATACTGGCTCAGCGCGATCGCAAAGACGATGCCGGTGAAGCCCCACATCCTGTTTCCCAACCAGATCCCGCCCACCAGGGCGACGAGCCGGATGAGATTGGCCAACGTGACCAGCTCGGGACGTCCGACGGCCTGGAAACACTGCTCGATCAACTGGCAGCGCATGCCGATGCATCCGACGGCCAGGACACTCAGGATCCAGCCGGCCGGCTGATAGCGCTGGTCATACAGCAGATGGACGAAGGCGGGGCCGCCCACGATCAGGATGCCAGCGATGAATACGACGAGTCCGTCGTAGACGTACAGGAACTTGCCGATCGTCTTCGACAAATCGTGGGGACGCTCCCGGTAGACCTCGGAAAAGGCGGGGTAGGCGACGCCGATGCAAAGGGTCGAGGTCATCACCTGGAGCACCGACGCCAACAAGAAGGCGACGGCGTAGAGGCCGAACGAGCTGGCGTCGATCATCGCCCCCAACAGCACCCGGTCGCCGTTGCTGGCCAGGAATCCGAGAATGGACGCGATGAAGATCCATCGGGCGTTGCCCATCAGTTCCTTGACGGCACTGGCTTCCAAGCGGAACCGCTCCCGGTGCCCAGGCAGTACCAGATGCCCCAGCCCGACCCGAAGCGCATTCGAGAACAGGGCGCCGAACACCAACGCCCAGATGGAGTGCGTGAGCCACGCAATCCCCAGCATGAGGACGACCGAGGCGAACTGGCTCGCGAGGTCGTTTTTCGTGAGCCTCTTGAGTTGCACGTCGCGTCGTGCAACCCCGACGCGGATCGACTCCAGGCCGGAGATCGCTGCGCTGAACGCGAAAGCGCCGATGAGCCATGGCAGCCGGGGATCCGCGTAGACCGTGCCGACTCGCGTCCATCCCAGGCGATTGGCTAGATAGGCCAGGAATCCGACAACGAAAGTGACCGCAGCCAGGCCGCAGCCACGGAGGACCTGCAGGGACCAGGCGCTGTCAAGAAGATCCGGGTCGCTGCCTCGATGGCTTTGGACCACGCTGCGGTTGATGCCCAAGTCGCTGAACAACGCGAGGGCGACCGTCAACATGTAGACCACCGACATCAGCCCGAAAGCGTCCGGCGACAGCAGCCGCGCGAGGAGAACATTCGATCCGAGCCGCAGGGCCTGACCAGCCGCCTGTCCGAACAGCGCCCAGGATCCGGCATGCAGCACTCGCTTGGCGAGCGTCAGGCGCACGTCGGCTGCCGGCATCGCAGCAACACTCACGGAAGATCACCCCGCAGTCCGGCGTCGGACAATCTTGCATGGCGGTTTGAATATTTAACGTGGAAATACATGCTCGACCGGTCATTCTGGGAACTGCAAGGCGACCCGCGCACGGGGTAATCTGCGCGGGACGATACGGCGTGGAAAGCAATGCAGGACACATGCCAGCTCGACTGAACGCCCTGCGTGTGGAAGCGTTCGATTGACTACACTCACGCCTCGTTGCGAAGTGAGGCATCCCAAGAGCTACAAAAGGCACAGGTCTTGCGTGCGCTGGTGGCGTGTCAATTCGATAGCTACCACCGGGGAAGTTCGCGCCCCTCCTTCCCATCGCCTGTTCTGCCATTGTGACCGACAAGCCGCCCCGTCCTTCCCTCCTGTTGATGCTGCCAAGCGTGCCCGCTTGGCGGATCCAGGGCCGCTTGTGGCTCGATCGCAAGTTTCGCGACGGCGTTGTGGCGATGCGGTCGCAATGGACGGGTCAAATCCAGGTCTCCATGGGCGTCCTGGATTTGGCGGAAATTCCACCTTTTGGCGCCATCGAGTGGAACGAAGCTGCCGAGGACTTCTCGGTCACGATCTCGGAGCCGTTCGACCCGGTCGCCGCGGTCGCCGCGAGCCGCCCGTCGCTCGTGCTGGCCAGCGCAGATGATTCGCGGCAGTTGGACGTCGCAGCCTTTTGCCGCTCAGCCTCGGTTCCCTGCATCTTCGTCATCGAATACACGCTCAAGACACGAATCGGCATGGCGCTCCATAGCGGCCAGCCCTGGTATCGGCGTCTCAAGACGCTGGTTTGGCTGATGCTCAACGAATGGCGCCTGAAGCGCGCCATGCGCGCGGCGACATCGACCCAGGCCAACGGACTGCCGGCGTTCCGCGCCTATCCAAGCGCGGGCGTGTCGAGCCATCTGTTCTTCGACACGCGACTTCCCGAAGAGAAGGTGATCTCGGAAACGGCGCTGCTTCGACGGCTCTCGGGCAACGGCGCGTCGAAACCGATACAACTTGCTTTCTCGGGTCGACTCATCCGCGGCAAGGGCGCAGACGTGCTCATTCCGCTGGCGCTGGAATTGCGCGCACGCTCGATCGACTTCCAGTTGCATATCTACGGGTCAGGCGATCTGGAGGACTCGATCCGACAAGCGATCGAGAGACACCGGTTGCAGGATCGCGTCGTGTTCCACGGAGCCGTGGATTTCGATCGCATCCTGATGCCCGCCCTCGCCCAGCACGTCGATCTGTTTGTCTGCTGCCATCGCCAGGGCGATCCGTCATGCACCTACGCCGAGACGCTCGGCTGCGGCGTGCCCATCGTCGGCTTCGACAACGAGGCGCTCGAATCGATGGTGCATGCATTCGATATCGGGTGGACAACGCCGATGGGCAGTATTCGCGGACTGGCGCAACGCATCGGCGAAGTGTCGTCGGATCGATCGGAACTTGCCCGCAAGTCTCGCCTCGCCCGTCAATTTGCGCTGACGCACAATTTCGAAAGCGCGTTCAGGGGTCGCGCGCTCCATTGCACCAACGTTCTCTCGACTACCCCTCAAGGTCACGGAAACTTCCAGCATTCATGAGCCATCTTGCAAGCCTCCACGATCTGATCAGCTATCTCGGCGCCGATCGGCGCACGATCCACTACACAGGCTGGGTCGGCTACAAGAACCTGGGCGACGAGATATTGCTCGAAGCGGCGCGCGAGTGTTTTGCGCCGGCCAAGGTCGCGTATCTGCGAGACTTCGGCAATCCCCTCGTGAAAAAGCTGATCGATGGCAAGCGACACCGCATCGCCATGCTGGGCGGCGGCACGCAGATCGGTGTCCCCTCGCCCATCGAACGTTTCAAGGGTGCGCTGGCACGGTCAGATGCAGGAATCGTCTTCGGTGCGGGCGTCACGCCCGCCGTGACGGGGCCCATTCCTGAATGGCTGGAGGCCTGGGGACAAGTGCTGCGGCCGCTTCGCTATGTCGGCGTGCGCGGCACGGAGTCCGCCGCGACACTGCAGCGTGTGGGCGTCAACGCTCAAGTGCTGGGGGACCCGGTGTGCTGGTTCAGCCAGCCCACGACCTTCTGGAAGCCACAGCCAAGCCTAATCGGGTTCAACGTCGGCCATTCGCACGGCCACATGTATGGCCAGGAGAACGTGATTCAGACACAGTTGGCGAGCCTGGCCCGCGAACTGGTTGCAAAGGGAAACCGCCTCGAGTTCTTCTGCGTGTGGCCCGAGGATCTGGCGACGACGAAGAAAGTGGCCGCCGATGCCGGCATCGACGAGCCGGTCATCCACGAGGTCTACGAAGGTGCGGCCAAGTTCCAGCGTGCGGTCAGCAGGATGCAGGTGTTCGTCGGCATCAAGCTGCACGCGGTCGCCCTGGCGATGTGCAGCAGCGTGCCGTCCCTGATGATCGAGTACCGTCCCAAGTGCCGTGAGTTCGCCACGACGATGGGTGTCGAGAAGTACTGCGTGCGTTCGGACAGCCTGGATGTTTCGCAGTTGCTTGGCCTGGTCGACGAGTTGCAGGCGTCGGGCAGCACGGTTTCCGAAGTCATGTACAGGCACGCCCAGGTGATCCGCGAGCGGCTCCTGCAACTGTCGAGAACCATCGTCGGCGAGTTTTCACTGGCCTGAGGCGAGACACGCTCAACGCCCCGTCAGGGGCGGCGCAGCACCCTCTTGCGCAGCTTGAGCGCCGGCGATTCGACCAGATACCAGGACAGGATCGCGGCGAGCACGGTGGCCGCGCCCGAGATCGCGAACAACGGCGCGACGCCGACCCCGGGAAACAGCGCGGCGGTCATCTGCTGGAACGGAAACGCGTAGATGTAGATGCCGTAGGAGAAGTCGCCCACGCGGTTATATAGCCGCAAGACACCGCTCGGCGCATAGGCGAGCCACAGCACGATATAGGGCAGCAGAAGTCGGTAGGCGAATTCGAAGGCCTGATGTGACAGCATGGCGCCGGCCGCAACGGCGGCAGCGGCTGATATCGCCGCGACGGCACTGAGCGGGACCCTCTCGCGAACTCGACAAAGCCACGCAGCGATGAAGAACTCGGCAGCGTGGCGAGTCGAATTGGACGGGTGCTCGAAGGCCGCGAGCACCAGCGCGGCTGCCGTGCCGCACGCTGCCGTTGCGAACAGGGCCCACGTGAAACTTCGGTCAGTCGCCTTCTTGAAAAGATGGCGAGCGGTTAGCCATTCGGTCGCAAGAAGGATGTACATCCAGACTTCCAATGGCAGCGTCCACAAGGACACGTTGACGCTGTCCGGAAACGGATTCTTCGCGAACGAACCCGGCAACCAGAAATCTGCACCGGTGACGATGGTGGCATTCCGGACGAGGTAACGCCACGTGCGCGAATCCTGCAAGTTCTGAAACGCCGGGAAGGTGCTGAATCCGACGCTGACGATCACCACGGTCACGATCAACGCAACCCAGAGGCCCGGCAGGATTCGCAACCCGCGCGAAGCGGCATATTTGCGCAGCGAACTCGAACGGGCCAGGCTACCGGTCACGAGGAAGCCGCTGACCACGAAGAAGATGTCCACGGCGATATCGCCGAGGGAGATACCCAGCAGGCGTCGTCCAGGCTCCAGCGACGGCACCCCCGTCGCGACCGTGAATGAATGGCTTGCCAACACCAGCAAGGCGGCCAGAACGCGAAGCAGGTTGAGGTTGTTGTCGTGACCGATTGCGGCTTGTGCCAACGTCAAGGAACGTTCAACGGCCTCGTCGGTGGCGCCCTCGCGATCCCGCCGATCAGGTCGATTCATCGTGCCGTCGCTGGATGTCGTCGCAAATACGACCCAGGGTCGCGCCAACGGCTTCGTCCGTGAAGCGCTCGAGCGCGTCGGCTCGCGCGGCTTCGGACATTCGGGCTCGCAGCACCGCGTCGTTCCATAGCCGCGTGATGGCGTCCTTCAGTTGCGCGCGGTCGCCGAGTTGCACCCCCGCAGCGGTGACGCCGTCAACGATGTAGTCGACACTCCCCGGGCACAGGGTGACGACCGTCGGTCGCCCGAACGCCAGTGCGTCGAGAAGCGTCACCTGGCCGGAGGCCGTCTCCGCATTCGCGACCGGGACGACATTGACCCTGCACCGCTGCAACAACGCGTGGCATTGTTCAGCGCTGAGCCCGCTCATCAATTCGACATTCGAAGGAACGTCGAGATGTTCGACCGCGTGTCGGCCCGCGACGACGACGGTTCGAACCCCGAGTTCCCGCACCACGTCGAACAGCAGCGCGTAGTCACGATTGGCCGAACCCATCGACAGGACGAAGGGCTGATCGACATCCTCTGGAAGCACTGTCTCACGTCTTGGACATTGCAGGGGTACGAAGACGAACCGGTCGCTGCCGAGTCCGAGCCACTGGCTGCACGCGACGATCTCGGCTCGTGAATGGACCACGAACAAAGTGACTTTTCTCAGCGCCAACCGCGAGAACCGTCGCTTGAGACCGGAGGGCAGGACGCCCAGGTTGAACGACCAGGCGATCACGGGAACGTC
>FTIP01001212.1_pt3 | contig 11793 bp, 6 predicted proteins | sample 1658301 | NCBI WGS metagenome assembly FTIP01 (sample SAMEA3914813, study PRJEB12502) | metagenome | biome: forest; material: soil | place: Canada | collected 2011-07-07 | depth 0.3 m
CCTGCCCGGCGGCCTCGACGACGTCGTCGACAAGCTCGTCCCCGAACTCCAGCGCCGCGGGTTGTTCCGCAACGACTACGAGGGCCGCACGCTTCGCGAGCATCTCGGATTGCCGCGGCCGGCAAACCGGTTCTTTCCGCAATAGCGGCGAGCAGGCTATGACCCCTGATGCCGCCGAGCCGACGATTTCCGATGTCGGGAACGATGCAGCATTCTGCTGGATCGATCGCGGCTCCCCGCCGGGCAGTTGAATTTGCAAATTGAAAATCGTTATTTGTGTTCGAGTTCCCGGTTGAATAACGTCGGCCACTTCTTTCTTGTGCCGTTCGCTGCGGCTGCCCGTGATGACACTCACCGCAACGCATCCGCCCTCCAGGCACACGCTCGCTGACGCATGTGCTGACCGTCCCGGTGAGGCATCGTCATGGCCGCGCCGCTGACCCGCCGGCGCTGGCTGGCGACAACCACGCTGACGCTCGCCGCGGGCGCCGCGCGCGCGCAGCGGCCGCTGCTGCGAGCCGGCGACCAGAAAGGCGGCCTGCACGCCTTGCTCGAGGCTGCAGGCCAGCTGGACGGACTCGCCTACGACATCAAGTGGGCCGAATTTCCGGCGGCCGCTCCACTCGCGGAGGCGCTCAACGGCGACGCCGTCGACATCGGTCCGATCGGCGACGCGCCGCTGCTGTTCGCGCTCGCCAACGGCGTGCCCATCAAGGCCATCGGCGTCAACCGTTCGGACCCGTACGGCACGGCCGTGCTCGTGCGACCGGACTCCCCGCTCAAGACCGCGGCCGACCTCAAGGGCCGCCACATCGCCACCAACCGCGGATCGATCGGTCAGCTCGTCGCGCTCAAGGCGCTGGCGTCCGCCGGCCTCAAGCCCGATGCGGACACGTTCCGCTTCCTGCCACCGGCCGAGTCCAAGCTGGCACTGACGCAGGGCGCCGTCGACGCCTGGGCCACGTGGGAGCCGTACACGGCCATGGCCGAGGTGGCCGGCCACGCCCGCGTACTGGTGAGCGGCCGCGGCCTGTGGTCGGGGCTCAGCTTCCTGGCTGCGACGGATCGCGCCATCGCCACGCAGCGGCCGGTGCTGAACGACTTCCTGCAACGCGTCGTGCGCGCGCAGCTCTGGTCCGATCGCCACGTGCCGGAGTTCTCCGCTGCGCTGGCGCGCATCATCGGCATCGCGCCCGAGGCGGCGCGGCTGCAGTTCGAGCGGCGGCGCCAACGCTGGATCCCGTTCGACGCGCAGGTCGCCGCCGACCAGCAGTCGACGGCCGACTTCTTCCTCGCCAGCGGCCTGCTCAAGCAGCGCCTGGACGTCTCGACGACCTTCGATACGCGCTTTTCTCCCGGCGCATAACGGGCCGCCGCGGCGACGAATGCGGGCGCGCCGCGGACGCGCCCGAGCCGTCAGAACAGGCGGCTCTTCACCCGCTCCAGGCCGGCGATCGCACAGGCCTCGTCCTTCTCGCTGCCGCGCGCGCCGCCGACGCCGATCGCGCCGATCAACGTGCCGCCGACGCTTACGGGCAAGGCGCCGGCGCGCGCCAGCCAGGTCGGATTGGCGGCGAGTCGATCGGCCGCCGCCTTGTCGGTCTTCACGCGCTCGGCGAGCTGGCCGCTCGGGATGTCGAACGCGAGCGCGGCCTTGGCCTTGAGCGCGCTGTTCTGCACGCCGCGCGCCGGCGCGCCGTCGGCGGCCAGCAGCACGCGCACCTCGCCGGACGAGTCCAGCACGCTGACGCCCACCTTCTGGTCGATACCCTTGCACGTATCGATCGCGACCTTGGCGGCCTCCAGGGCGAGCTCGAGCGGCACGCCGCGGACCGGTGGCGTGGCGGCCGCTTGCGGCGCGCTGCCAGCGGGAGCCTGGGCCCCGGCAACCGTGGCGAAAGCGATGAGGGCGAGAGTGAGCGAGGTCTTCTTCATGTCGGATCTGGCAGTCGGATTGCGGAAGACGAACGACGCCGCCTGCGTGTTTTCGGTACGCGACGGAACTCGATCGCCAATATTCGAGAGAGTTTGATTTGCAGCAATCGTCAATTCGATTGGCGCAATATCAACAGACGTCGGTTGAATATTCAACAACCAGATCATCGAAAGAATCTCGATGCCCGCCTGGCAGTGTCGCACGAGCGCGCCACACTTCCCTCTGCGCTGGACGATAGCAGTCGGGGGTGCTCTCGCAAACCCGGCGGATTGAATATGCAAGCGCGATTTGCGGTTGAGCGAAAGAGCGCTCCTGAAAATATCATCCACGGATATTTCCATCAAACTGCAGGCGACGGCGCATGCAATATTCGAATATCTCCGAGGTGCGCCCATGAGCTTGTCCGCCGGCTCCATCCAACGTCCGATCGGCACCCTGCTTTTCGCGATCGCGGTGATGCTGCTGGGCATCGCGGTCTATCCGCTGCTGCCCGTAGCGCCGCTGCCGCAGGTCGACTTCCCCACGATGCAGGTGTCGGCCACGTTGCCCGGCGCGAGCCCCGAGACGATGGCGTCGAACGTGGCACAGCCGCTGGAGCGGCAGTTCTCGCTGATCGGCGGCCTGTCGCAGATGACCTCGGTCAACAGCAGCGGCACCACGCAGGTCACGCTGCAGTTCGACCTCGATCGCAGCATCGATTCCGCGGCGCAGGACGTCCAGTCCGCGATCAACGCGGCCGGCGGCCAGTTGCCCTCCACGCTGCCCAGCCCGCCGACGATCCGCAAGGTCAATCCGGCGGACTCGCCGATCATGATCATCGCGGCGCAGTCCGATGTGCTGCCGCTGACCGATGTCGACGACTATGCAGAGAACATCCTGGCCCAGCAGATCTCCCAGATCAGTGGCGTGGGTCTGGTCAGCGTCAGCGGTCAGCAGAAGCCGGCGATACGCGTGCAGGTCGATCCGGAACGCATCGCCGCGCTGGGCCTCGGCCTGGAGGACATCCGCAACGTCATCGCGGCGGCCACCGTCAATCAGCCCAAGGGCGCCGTAGATCGCGCCTCGAAGAGCTTCACGCTCTACACGAACGACCAGATCCTGAAGGCCGCGCCCTGGAACGACGTGATCCTGGCGTGGCGCAACGGGACGCCGATCCGCGTGCGCGACGTGGGCACCGCGATCGACGCTCCGGAGAACACCAAGATCGCGGCCTGGGCCTTCCCGGGCGCGGGCGCATCGCCGGAACAGGCCGCCGCCGTGCACGGCGGCCGCGCCATCGTGCTGCTCGTGACCAAGCAGCCCGGCGCCAACGTGATCGAGACCGTCGACCACATCAAGGAGGCGCTGCCCCGCCTGCGCGCCGCGCTGCCGGCGGCCGTCTCGGTCAACGTGATGCGCGACGCCACGCAGACGATCCGCGGCTCGGTGCGCGACGTCGAATTCACGCTGGTGCTGACGATCGCGCTGGTGGTCGGCGTGATCTTCGTGTTCCTGCGCAGCGTCGCGGCCACGCTGATCCCGAGCGTGACCGTGCCGCTGGCCATCCTCGGCACCGCGACGATCATGTACGTGGTGGGGTACAGCCTCGACAACCTGTCGCTGATGGCGCTGACCATCGCGGTGGGCTTTGTCGTCGACGACGCGATCGTGATGCTGGAGAACATCCACCGCCACGTCGAGGCCGGCATGAGCCCGCTCGACGCCGCGCGCAAGGGTGCCGGCGAGATCGGCTTCACCATCGTGTCGATCTCTGTCTCGCTCGTGGCGGTGTTCATCCCGCTGCTGATGATGGGCGGCATCGTCGGGCGGCTGTTCCGCGAGTTCGCCGTGACGGTCACGCTGACCATCTTCGTCTCGGTGATCGTCTCGCTGACGCTCACGCCCATGCTGTGCTCTCGCTTCCTCAAGCCGGAACACGGCCACGGCCGCTTCTTCCAGCTGTTCGAGCGCGGCTTCGACGCGCTGCTGGACGCCTATCGGCACGGGCTCGACATCGTGATGCGGCACCAGTTCGCCACGCTGTGCACGTTCATCGCCACCGTCGTCGTGACGGGCGTGCTGTTCGTCCAGATTCCCAAGGGCTTCTTCCCGCAGCAGGACACGGGCTACATCGCCGGGTTCGTCGAGACCTCGCAGGACGCGTCGTACGACTCGCTCGTGCCGCGCATGCTCGCGCTGGCCGACGTCGTGCGCCAGGATCCCGATGTCGCCGGCTTCAATACCAGCACCGGCGACTCCACCGCAAACACCGGCCGCTTCAACATCGCGCTCAAGGACAAGGAGGACGGCCGCACCGCCAGCGCGGACGAGATCATCGCGCGGCTGCGCCCGAAGATCGCGAAGGTGATCGGCGTCAAGCTGTTCCTGCAGGCTGCGCAGGACGTGCGCATCGGCGGACGCACCTCGCGCACGCAGTACCAGTACACCCTGACCGATGCCGACATCGGCGAGCTCAACGCGTGGTCGCCGCGCCTGCTCGAGAAGTTCAAGAACATGCCCGAGCTGGCCGACGTCGCCTCCGACCAGCAGAGCGACGCCGCCTCGGCGGTGCTGACGATCGACCGCGACCGCGCGTCGAGCTTCGGCATCTCGCCGGCGACCATCGACTCGACGCTGTACGACGCCGTCGGCCAGCGCCAGGTCGCGCAGTACTACACGCAGGTCAACAGCTACCACGTGGTGCTCGAGCTGACGCCGAGGCTGCAGGGTGACTCGAACCTGTTCGACCGCATCTACGTCGCGTCGCCGATCTCCGGCCACCAGATCCCGTTGTCCACGTTCGTGAAGATCGACACGGACAAGACCGCGTACCTGTCGATCAACCACCAGGGGCAATACCCGGCCGTGACGCTGTCGTTCAACCTCGCACCAGGCGTGGCGCTGGGCGACGCCGTCAAGGCCATCGACCGCGCGCAGGCCGAGCTCGGTGCGCCGCAGACGCTCAGCGGTTCGTTCCAGGGCTCCGCCCAGGCCTTCCGCGACTCGCTCAGCTCGCAACCGTATCTCATCGCCGCGGCGCTGATCACCGTCTACATCGTGCTCGGCTTCCTCTACGAGAGCTACATCCATCCGCTGACCATCCTGTCGACGCTGCCGTCGGCCGGCGTGGGCGCGCTGCTGATCCTGATGGCGGGCGGCTACGACCTCAGCGTGATCGCGCTGATCGGCATCATCCTGCTGATCGGCATCGTGAAGAAGAACGGCATCATGATGGTGGACTTCGCGTTGACCGCCGAACGCGAACAGGGCCTGTCTCCGCAGGAGGCGATCTACCAGGCCTGCCTGCTGCGCTTCCGTCCGATCATGATGACGACGATGTGCGCTCTGCTCTCAGGGCTGCCGCTGATGCTGGGCCATGGCGCCGGCTCCGAGCTGCGGCGCCCGCTGGGCTACGCGATGGTGGGCGGACTCGCGCTGTCGCAGGTGCTGACGCTGTTCTCGACGCCCGTGGTCTATCTATACCTCGACCGCGCGCATCGTTGGTACGGCCGCATCGCAGGCGCACGCGAGGCGCGTCGCGCGATCGGGCGCGCGGCGCGGCCGGAGCCCGGCGACGTGCCGGCACCGCGGGACGCGGGCGTGGTTGACCTACACTGATACACCACAAGGTATCCAAGGCGCCGCGTCGCGGCGCATTCCATCGTCCATGTCGTCCGAGTCCGAAGCACGGCGTCCTCGCGTGGTCATCGTCGGCGCAGGCTTCAGCGGCTCGGCCACCGCCTGGCACCTGCTGCGACGCGCGACCGTCCCCGTCCAGGTGACGCTGCTCGATGCCCTGCCGCGAATCGGCCGAGGCCTCGCCTATTCGACGATCAGCGACAGCCACCTGCTGAATGTGCCGGCAGGCCGCCTGGGCCTGGATCCCGACGACGAATCGGGTTTCCTGCACTGGCTGCAGGACCGAGGGCACGGCTTCCGTCCGCACGACTTCGTGCCGCGGCACCTTCTCGGCAGCTACGTGCGCGACGCGCTGCAACGCATCGCCGAAGCGGCCCGTCTGCGTGGTGCCAACCTGCAAATGATCGACGGACGGGCGATCCGGACCGAGCGCGACGCCGCGATCCATCGCATCCACCTGGACGACGGCACGACACTGGACGCCGACCAGGTCGTGCTGGCGACGGGCCATGGGCCGACGGATCCGCCGACCTTGGGCGGCAACGTGGACTGGTCCGCACCGGGCATGGTGGCCGACCCCTGGGGCCACGCGACGTCGATCTCGCCCACATCGCGGGCCGACATCGTGCTGCTCGGCACCGGCCTGACGGCGGTCGACGTGCTCTGGCAACTGCGGGACGCTGGCCTCTCCGGTCGCATCCACATGCTGTCGCGCCGCGGACTGCTGCCGCAGGCGCATCGCGCCAACGAGGCCAGGCCGGCCGTCGAGCCGCTTGCGCTGTCCCAACTCGGCGAAGACCTGCCGCTGCGCGCACTGGTGTCCGCCGTGCGCGCGTGGGCGCGTGAAGCGCAGCGAACCGGAGGCGATTGGCGCGACGTGATGGCCAGCCTGCGTCCATTGACGCCGCGGCTCTGGCAACGCCTGTCCACGCGAGATCGCCGGCGCTTCCTGCGGCATGTGCAGCCGTTCTGGGACGTGCATCGGCATCGCCTCGCGCCGGCCGTCCACGGGCGACTGCGCTCCGCGATGGAGGACGACCGCGTCCGCGTCCACGCGGGTCGCCATGTCCAGGCCGAACGTCGCGTCGACGGGCTGATCGACGTGCGATGGCTCGCGCGCGGTTCGCAGGCACCGGCTGGCGTCGTCGCCCAGGCGATCGTCAATTGCACGGGCCCGACGATGATGCTGTCGAACGCGGTGGATCCGTTTCACGCCGGCCTTCTCGATTCGGGACTGCTCACCCGAGACGACTGCGGCCTCGGCATCGCGATCGATGCCCGCATGCAGCCGATCGGCGTGAGTGGCCGCACGACGCCCGGGCTCCACTACGTCGGCCCGATGTTGAAGGCGCAGTGGTGGGAGGCGATCGCGATCCCGGAATTGCGCGTCCATGCACGCGACGCCGCGCTGCGCGTGCTTGCCGCGGTCTCGCTTCCGCCGACCGCGCCGGCCTGACCCCCGGCGCGGCGCTCGCGCATCGCGTGCTGTACGGTGTGCAGCGCGTGTTGGCTGCAGTGAAGCAGGCCTGCTGCGCCTTGCACAGCGATGTGGGGAGTCGGCAAGCGTGATCCAAGGTCGTGGCGCGCGTGGCGCAGAGATTGCATTGCAGCGAGGCACCCAACCCTGCAAGCCAATCAATGAACACCTTCTCCTTGAGCCATCCCCAATGCCTGCTGCGTCCAGTCGCGGCACTGGTTGGTCTCCTCTGTGCCGGACTCGCGATCGCCGGCCCCAGCGTCTATCCCGAGGGCACGACGCGACTCGATCCGGCACGCGCGTGGCCTTCGTTTGTGCTGTTCACCGGGGGCGACCAGCAAGCGCGCCTCATCGACCTGGACGGCAAGACGGTGCACACCTGGCGCGACGTCGGCAGCTTCACGAGCACGCTGATCGCGCCCGAGCTGGCGCACAGCGAGCGCGGCCATGTGCTCGTCACGCTGGAGAACGCCGGCGGCCGCGGCGTCGACCTGGTGCCAGGCCGCACCGGGCCGCTGGTCTCCAAGACCATCGGCGAACTCGATTGGGACGGCAACGTGCGCTGGCGCTTCGGCCCGCAGGCGCCCAACGGCCTGGCGCTGCAGCATCACGACTGGGCGCGGTTGGCCAACGGCCATACGCTGGTGCTCGCCAACCTGCCTCACGCGGTACCCGGCTTCAAGCAGCGCGACGTGCTGGACGACGTGTTCTACGAGGTCGACGAATCCGGCGCGATCGTGTGGCGCTGGGTGGCTTCGGAGCATCTCGAGGAACTCGGGTTCACGCCGACGCAGCTCGCGCTGATCAGGCAGTCCGACAACGCGGACTACCTGCATGTCAACAACCTCAAGCCGCTCGGCCCCAACCACTGGTTCGACGCCGGCGACAAGCGCTTCGCACCGGACAACCTCATCTTCGACTCGCGCAACGCCAACGTCATCGCCATCATCGATCGCCAGAGCGGCCACGTGGTGTGGACGCTCGGACCGGACTACCCGGCCATCCCGCGTGGCGCGGCCGCGCGACGCGTGCCGCGGCCGGTTGACCAGATCAGCGGCCAGCACGACGCGCAGATCATCCCGGCCGGCCTGCCCGGCGCCGGCAACCTGCTCGTGTTCGACAACCAGGGCGAGGCCGGCTATCCGCCGGTCGAACTGCCCACCACCGGCGGTTCGCGCGTGCTGGAGATCGATCCGGTCAGCAGGCAGATCGTCTGGCAGTACACCGCGGAAGATTCTGGCCAGCCGTCATGGGCCTTCCGCAGCACCCACATCAGCGCCGCGCGCCGGTTGCCCAACGGCAACACCTTCATCGACGAGGGCCAGAGCGGTCGCCTGTTCCAGGTGACGCGCGACGGCGACATCGTGTGGGAATACGTGAACGCGTATCCGCGCGTCGGCAAGGATCCCGCGACGGGCAAGCCCACCGCCAACCACCAGCTGTACCGCGCGCAACCGATCCCGCTGGATTGGGTGCCGGCGGGCACGCCGCATTCGGAGACGGCGCTGCGTGCTGCGTCGTTCGTCGACGGAACGGCGCGATGATCCTGCGCGCGACTCCGCGCCACACATCTGCGACAAGTTTGCAAGTGCGAGCCGCGCATATGTCGGGCGCGCAACAGCCGCGAGCAGCTCCGGAGTACGCGCCCATACGGCTTGGAGTATCGAAGGTCTCGTCGATGCATAGGCATCAAACGGCGTCCTTCACTGGGGAAGATGCAATTCCGCTTGAAACGACGATCCGTTCGCGATGTCGAAAGAGTACACGCCGTGCATGTGCCGCTGAGAAGATGCGCAAGCAAATCAGCGAATGTTCTTAGCTTCGCGAACGCGTCGATCGCAGAATTTTCAGGTCGACACAACAACATTGACTGCCACTCCATGTCATCGCTTTCGCGCACTTCCCGCTTCGTCCTCGCACCAGTGGCCATCGCCGCCGCCTTGCTCGCAGAGTCTGCCGGCGCCCAGCAGTCGAACGCGACCGCCGCGGCGACGCCGTCTTCCAACGATCCGGCCCAAACCGTGGTCGTCACCGGCACGCGGCGATCGAACCGCACCGTCGCCGAATCCGAGTCGCCGATCGACGTTCTCAGCGCGAAGGACCTGCAAGCCAGCGGTGCGCCCGACCTGGGCACCGTTCTCTCGCAACTGCTGCCTTCGTTCAACGACCCGCGTCCTTCGGTCACCGACGCCTCCGACGCCGTGCGCGCTGCCCAACTGCGCGGCCTCTCGCCTGACGAGACGCTGGTGCTGATCGACGGCAAGCGACGCCACACGACGTCGGTCGTCAACGTCAACGGCAGCCAGGGCCGCGGCTCCGCGCCCGTCGATCTCGGCAGCATCCCGGTCGCCGCGATCGACCACATCGAAATACTGCGTGACGGTGCCGCCGCGCAGTACGGCTCGGACGCCATCGCAGGCGTCATCAACATCATCCTGAAGAAAGGCGCCAAGGGCGGCTTCGCGCAGCTCGAGGGCGGCGAGACGAGCAAGCACGATGGCGGCCAGCTCGTCGGCTCTGCCAGTGCGGGTCTTGCCATCGATCCGACCGGCTGGGTGCGGTTGTCGGTCGAGGAGCGCAAGCAGGATCACACCAACCGCGCCGGACCCGATACGCGCGATCCGACCGAGCCGCGCTACGGCGACGTCAACCAGCGCTACGGCGACCCCGACTCACGACAGCAGTCGTTCGTGCTGAACGCCGCGCAAGGGCTGACCGGGACGACCGAGGCCTACGCGTTCGCCACCTTCGCCAAGCGCGACACGCTGGCCGCCGCGACCTGGCGCACGGCCCAGACGGCCACCGCCTCGGGCGTGCTGCGCAGCCCGCTCTATCCCGACGGCTTCCTGCCGATCGAGAACAGCAGCAACCTCGATCTCGGCATCGTCGCGGGCGTGCGCGGCGACGTGGCCGACTGGCACTGGGACGTCAGCGTCAACCACGGCAGCAACACCTTCTCGCTGGACATCGACGACACCGCCAACCTGAGCCTCGGCGCAACGAGCCCGACCTCGTTCCACGTTGGCCAGCTGCAGAATTCGCAGACGCTGTTCAACGTGGACGCGGTGCGCGACTTCGACGTCGGGCTCGCCGCGCCGCTGACCTTCTCGCTCGGCGCCGAGGCGCGCGAGGAGCGCTACGGCATCCGCCCCGGCGATCCGGACTCGTACAGCGGCAGCGGCGCCCAGGGCTTCTCCGGCTTTCGTGCCGCCGACGCCGGCACCAGCCGTCGCCACAGCGAAGCGGTCTACGCCGACCTCGAGGCGGGCTTCACGCGCAGCCTGAGCGGCTCGCTGGCGCTGCGTTCGGAACACTACAGCGACTTCGGCGACGCGACGTCGGTGAAGGCCGCGGGTCGCTGGGAGATCGATCCGGCCGTCGCCCTGCGCGCGACCGCGTCCACCGGCTTCCGCGCGCCGTCGCTGGCGCAGGAAAACTACACGATCACGACCACCAACTTCGTCATCGTCGACGGCGTGAACACGCCGCTCGAGACCGGCACCTTCGCGGTCGGCTCCGCGGCGGCGAAGGCGCTCGGCGCGCAGCCGCTGCGTCCCGAGAAGTCGCGCAACCTGAGCCTGGGCGCGCTGTTCCAGCCGACGCGCGACTGGCAGACGACGGTCGACGTTTACCAGATCGACATCGACCACCGCGTGCTGTTCTCGGCCAACCTCGTGCTGCCGACCGCGCTGCAGAACGCCCTGGCCGCGCAGGGCGTGCTGGCGAGCGCCGCGCGCTACTTCACCAATGGCGCGGACACCCGCACGCGCGGCATCGACATCGTCAGCACGCTGCACGAGGACTGGAACGCCGCGGGCAAGACGGACTTCACGCTCGGCTACAACCGCAACCGCACGACGGCTTCGAGCATCGAGGCCAACCCCGCGGTGCTCGCCGCCAACGGGCTGACACTGATCGACCACCAGTCCATCGGCCGCGCGACCGAGACGTCCCCTTCCTCGAAGCTGTCGCTGGCCGCCGAACACGCGCTGGGCGACTGGAGCCTGCGAGTCGCCGAGACACGCTGGGGCAGTTTCATCGTGCCGCAGAACAACTTGGCGCTGGAGCAGAAATACGGTGCGGACTGGCTGCTCGACATCTCGGGCGGTTGGCACCACGGTGCCTGGAGCGCGACGCTGGGCGTGGACAACGTGACCAACCGCTATCCGGACAAGACGACGTCCGCCGGCAACCTCAACACGAACGGAATCTTCCCGTACAGCAACTTCTCGCCGTTCGGCTTCGACGGGCGCGAGGTGTATGCGAAGGTGGCCTATTCCTGGTGAGTCCAGCTCGTTGGCGCCGGTCAGGCGACCGGCGCGGCGACGCGCTCAGGCGGGACGCCAGACCGGCGCGTCCGAGATCGCGACCTTGCGTGGCAGCACGCCCGCCGACGTGAACGCGTCGGCGATGCTCTGCTGCTCCGCCAGGCTCGCGGTGTCCAGCGCCTGCACAGCGTAGCTGCGGCGCGCGTTGGCAGCCGCGACGGTGGCCGCGTCCAGGCCGATGACGGGCGCGTACCACTGCGCAGCCTCGTCGGGATGCGCCTTGATCCACGCGCCCGCGCCGTGCAGCTCGGCGAACACGGCCGACAGCACGTCGTTGCGTCGCTTCGCATAGGCCGTCGACGCCATGTAGAAGCGGCGGTACTCCGACAGTCCCTGCCCGTCGCGCAGGACTCGTGCGCCGCTCTGCCGCTGCACCGCGGCCAGGAACGGGTCCCAGATCACCCAGGCTGCGACGCTGCCGTTCTCGAACGCCG
>FTIP01386674.1_pt1 | contig 11733 bp, 10 predicted proteins | sample 1658301 | NCBI WGS metagenome assembly FTIP01 (sample SAMEA3914813, study PRJEB12502) | metagenome | biome: forest; material: soil | place: Canada | collected 2011-07-07 | depth 0.3 m
CGCCGATGCTCACCGGCGACGGCGAGGCCGACAACGGCGAGCACCTGATCATGGAGTCCGCGGCGAACGGGCCGGGTGTGAAGGAGGCTTCGTGCTGCGGCGCCAAGTCTGTTCATTGGTTCGCGTCCCTTTCTCGCCTGGCAATCGGGCTCGATTCAGACGAGGAGCGGCGCCCAACGTTTGCCGGAGTCCATTGGCAGCGACGGCTCCCTCAGAACTTCAGCGAAGCGAAGTATTCGTTCAGCTGGTTGAAGTAGGCGTACTCGTTCGCGCCGACGTTGTTGCGATAGATCTTGGCCTCCTCCACCAGGGCCTCTTCGGAATCGGTCGCGAGCGCAGCCATGGTGCCGTCAATGAATCGGCCGACCGGCATTGCATTCGGATCTTCAGGCGAGCCGACCAGTCCCGTGCCGACCCACGGCGGAATGATCTCCTTCACGCGCACGTTGGTCTCTCGCAGGAGAAACCGCTGCGACATCGCGTAGGCATGCAGCGCAGCCTTGGTTCCGCAATAGACGGCGAATCCAGCCAACGGCGTGAATCCGACGGTCGACGAGTTGTAGATGATCGTCGCGTCCGGCCGCGTCTTCAGGTGCTCGATGAGCGCCGACGTGAGCCGGATGGGCCCATACAGGTTGGTCTCGACCTGGGACAGCATGGTCTCATCGTCCATCACGCCTGCGGCGCTGTCGACCAGCATGATGCCTGCGTTGTTGACGAGGACGTTGAGGGCGGGATGGCGAGCGACGATAGCCTTCGCCACGCTCGCAATACCCTTCGTGTCCCGGACGTCGAGTTCGACCGCCTCCATGCCTGGATTGGCCGCGACCACCTCACTGAGTGCCGATGACCGTCGCCCAGAGATGATGACCTTGTTGCCGAGCTTGTGGAACGCCTCTGCAAGTCCTCGACCGATACCCGTGCCGCCGCCCGTGATGAAAACCGTGTTGCCGTTGAGTCTCATGGTATCTCCTGTCAGGATGGGTGACGCTCGGCATTTCCGGGCGTCGACTTGAGGCAGATCGCAAGCCGCCGAACGGCCAGCGAGCTTCGACGTCGGGCGCCTAGCGATGCCTATGCAGTTGCGCCCAATCCAGCACAAGCTGGCTGTATTCGTCGGCTGCGTCCTCCCATGCGAGATGTCCCACATCGAGGATCTTGAGCCGAGCGTTTGGCAGCCGAGCAGCCAGAAATTCGCCATTCGAGACCGGCACGAACGGGTCGTGTTCGCCTTGAATGATCTGCACCGGCGTTTGAATCGCTCGCAGCCGATCCGCCAGGATTGCCAACTCCTGCGGATAGGCCCGCACGAGTTCCGCGGACTCGGCGAAGCGGTTGCCGTCGTAGCACTTGATGTAATCGTCGCGTACGAAGGCGGCAGGCTTGTACCGCTGCAGCGTGGCCAGGACGGCGTCCACGATCTCTGCAATCGACATCTGAAGCAGCGGCTCGACCGATGGCAGCGCGATGATGTCCTTGAGAGTCCCTTCCACCTGGAGCGGATAGGACGCGGCGCCGGCACCGACGGTGACGGAGGCGAGCGCGTTCGGATGATCCGCTGCCGAGAACAACAGGGACGAAGTGCCGACATCCGGCCCGATCGCATGCGGACGATCGAGCTTGAAATGCGCGATCGCCTTGGCGACGAAATCGCCCATCGCCCGTGGGCCGTTGCTGCCGGCAAGCCGTTGGGATCCCCCGAAGCCTGGCAGATCGATCGCCAGGACGTCGTAGCGGCTTGAATATGCCTCCCAGGCCGGCAGGTAAGCCAGGATGCTTTCCGGCCACGGGCTGAGCAGCATCAGCGCTTCGGCGCCAGGTCGCTCGCTGCGTGCGTAGCGGACGGTCACGCCGTCGATCGCGGCGAACCGAGGGCGGATCGGGCAGTCCTCAGGGATGTGGGACGTGTCGGTCAATGTCGTCATGCGTGTCTCCCGTGGTTCGAGACGAGCGCGCCGGGCCGGCGCGATCTCGGTGGGCAACGGCCTTGAACAGCCGCCGCCCGGGCGGGCTATGCCTGGGGGTTGGTGAACATCCCGTTGCCGCTGGCTGTGCTCTTCGCGGGGACTTCTTCCTGCATGACATCCCAGTGTTCGACGACCTTGCCGTCGGCCACGCGGAAGATGTCGACGGCGACCATGGGCTTCGGTCCCCAGCCCGTATAGCGACCGTGCACCATCACGTAGTCACCCTCGGCAGTCACCATGCCGGGCTCGTACGTCAGGTTGGAAGGCAGGCCAGCAGCGGCGGCCTTGATGCCTGCAACCCCATCCGGAATCTGCGGGTTGTGCTGGGTGTACGTGGCCCCCAGGAGCCGATCGAAGACCGTCGCGTCCCGGTCGACGAATGCGCCCTTGAGGAGGGCCAGAACCAGCTTCTTGTTGGCAGCAGATTTTTCGGATGGCGTCATTTGGAGATACTCCCGTATGTGGGGTGGCTGAATGAATGAGGTCAGTCGCCCTAAAGGAACCGAGCTGTACCATTATGGGTACAGACCTGTTCCATTTGTCAATCGCAACCCTTTTCGAGAAGCGATCTTCAGCTCAACGACGTGAACACAGCGAAGCGACGAGGCGCCCCCAGGCGCGACGAACCCACTGCCCGTGAGCGGCTCATCGCCGCCGTCGGCGAGCTCTTCTATCAAGAGGGCGTCCACGCCGTAGGTGTTGATACGGTGTCAGAGCGATCGGGCGTCTCGAAGTCATCGCTCTACCGGACGTTTGCATCGAAGGACGAACTGATCGCCGCCTTCGCTGAAGATCAGAACCGGCGCTACTGGGAATGGTGGGATCAGACGATCGAAGCCCATCAGGGCCATCCGAGGAAGCAGGTCGAAGCCCTCCTCACGGGCGTGGCGCATCAGATCGGTCAACCCAACTTTCGAGGATGTCCTTTCATCAATCTTGCTGCTGAACTCGCCGATCGGCAGCATCCCGCACTAGCGATCACCTGCGGAAACAAGCAGGAAGTGCGGGCCCGGCTGCGTCGGCTGAGCCGTGAACTCGGTGCCCGGGAGCCCGACCGACTTGGTGACCAGCTATGCCTGCTGATGGATGGCGCCTATGGGCGAACGTTGACACTCGGCGCAAAGGGCTTGCAACGCGAACTGCTCGAGATGGCCAAGCTCCTGATGGATGTACAGACTAGGCCCTGAGCCCTGTTTGGCTGCGGCGCCACAGTCCCGGAGTCGAAGGCAACCCTTGAGAGCCGCTCAGTGCAGCAGCGCGGTCGCGAACTCGTCGACGACCCGGGCGATCTCCGCCGGCGCCTCGACCGGTAGCAAGTGCCCCTTGCCCGAGAGCATGTGAACCGGTGCCGCCGGAAAGTGCGGCACGATCTTCGTCTGCACGATCTCGGGGGTGTCGACGTGGTCGACGGTGCCCGCGATGATGACGACGGGCGCGTCGATCTTGACGACGTCGAAGCTGATGTCCTCGCGGCCGCCGACCTCAATCCAACCTTCCACGGCGGGCGGGGACAGACGCAGTGCGTCGGTCACGAGTTGCTCGCGCTCCTCGCTCGAGATCGGGCTGCCTACCAGCACGTTGTCGAGCGACCAGTTCACGGATTCCCGAGACGAATAGGCGCCCTTCATCTGCACGCGCTGGTCATCGCCGATCGCCATCGGCGACGGCGGCGACGACGCTACCAGGACGACGCCCAGAAGGCCCTTCGGACGCCTCGCCGCGAGCAACTGCGCTGCCTTTCCGCCCATCGAGTGGCCGACGAGGACATAGCGTTCGAGCTTCAGCGCCGTGATGACGCCGAGCGCGTCATCGGCATGGTCACTCGTCGCGTATCCCGTTGCGGGTGCATCGGAATCGCCCGCACCGCGCGCGTCGATCGCGACGCAGCGGAAGCGATCGCTCAGGGCCGCAGTGACCTCAAACCAGGTGCGCGACGATCCACCCCAGTGGTGCAGGAACACGAGCGCCGTGTCGCCTCGGCCCGAATCGGCGATGTTCAACGACGTGCCGTTGGTGATGACTTTCATGGCTTGAGCTTCCTTGAAGACGCGATTGCCGGAAGTGGCTGCGTTGGAAGGAATTCTTCATTGCGACGCATGAATCTGGAATACGCATATCAGGATCTATAGTCGGTATCCACGGTATGCAATGGAGCCGCCATGGATCGCTTTCTGGGCCTGTCTGTCTTTGTTGCCGCGATCGAAGGGGGCAGCATTGCGGCGGCGGGTCGCCGCTGCGGGTTGTCCGCCGTGATGGCAGGTCGCTACCTGTCCGCACTGGAGGCCGATGTCGGCGCACGGCTCGTCGAACGTTCCACGCGACGGCTCAGCCTGACCGACGCCGGTCAAGCCTATTTCGCGCGCGGAAGGCGCATCCTGGAGGAGTTGCAGGAGGCTGACGACGAGGCAGCGGACTTGCAGGCCACGCCGCGAGGAGCGCTGCGGATCGCTGCACCGATCACGTTCGGAGCGATGTACCTCGCCCCCCTCACCGCGGCGTATATGCAGGAGTTCCCACAAGTCGATGTCATCCTTCACCTGCAGGACCGATTCGTGGACCTGGTGGAAGAAGGAATGGATCTGGCGATCCGGATCGGTCGCCTACCCGACTCCGATCTGGTCGCCCGCACGCTGGGCGAGTGCCGGCTAATGGCGTGCGCGGCGCCTGCCTATCTCGCTCTTGCAGGCGCGCCGCGGAAGCCGGAAGACCTCTCCTCGCAAACACTCATCGGCTATCTCGGCGCCGTCACGACGGCGCCGTGGACCTTCGTCGACAGCAAGGGGCGATCCACCGTGCTTGACGTGCACTGCCGATTCTCGGCGAACAATGCGCAGGTAATGCTCGAGGTCGCGCTCGCAGGCTTCGGCATCGCCTATGGGCCTGACTTCTTGTTTGCAGATGCGCTTTCGCGGGGCGAGCTCGTGCAGGTGCTTCCCCGCTATGCGTGTCCAAGCCTGCCCGTCCATGCCGTCACGCCCACTGCGAGGCACGTCAATGCCAAGGCCCGCCTGTACATCGAGCGGCTCCGAACGGCCTTCGCCGCGCCTGCGCCGTGGAACTATCCAGCTGCACCTATGCAAACGCAACGCGGGCGAGCGCGACCCGTGCGGAAGCACACGAAGGGCCAGCTCTGAGTTTAGACATTTGAGGGCAGCAATGCAGCGGAAGTGGCCGGTCACGGTGCCAGCAAAGACGGCGGCTTTCGCTTGCAAAGTTACTCGCAGTTCGACTTCCTGGACAAGCCGTGCCAAGGTTGAATTTGGAGCTGATGCCCAATTCGTGGTGGCGCCGGAAGGTCGATGCGATGACGCGAAAGACTCAACGGTCCAGTCGAGCAATGGTCGTTGTCAGGTATGTTCGCGTAGAGGGCGTTTCTGGATGCATATCCTTTGCCATGCGTCGGATCCGCTCCGGCGCGGGGAGCGGACGGCAAACGGCGCTCTTGTCCAGCGAGTGTTGCTTATTGCTCGACTGCGAACGCGGTTGCCGTTTCAGCGCGTCGCTTCGGCCGCTGCGTGCTGGTCGATCAGCGTCTTGATCTGGCACTCGCCCTCGTTGGCGGGCTGGGAAAACTCCAGCTCCATCGCCCTCGGCATCTTGATGCGAGCCTCGGGTTCGTGGATCCGCTCGTGAAGGTGCGGACGAACTCCTCGACCGACATCGTCGCTCCAAACATCCGAACGAACTTCTTCCAGCTCGCGTAGATCTGGGTCGATTGGCACATGGGCAGTGTTCTGCGCTGGATCCTGCCGGACCGCTACGCTGTGTCTCGACAATCTTGCGGATGCGGTGATGTCGCGACGGCCCGAATATTGGGAGCGTCCAGTTGACTTCACATCCAAGGAGAAGCTCATGTCCAGCATCAACGCAGTCGTCACGAGTGGCGGCGTCAAGCAAAGCTCCAAGTCCCCCACGCGGAAGGTCATCGCAGGCGGCGTCGCCAGCGCGATCGCGACGATCGTGGTCTACCTGGTGGACACGTACGTCCACCCATCGGGGAAGCCGCTGCCACATGAAGTCACCGCGGCTCTCATTCCCATCGTCACGTTCATCGTGTCGTACATGGTCCCGCCGGTGGCTTCCGACCAGATCACCCGAGCGTAGTCGCGGAGCCTCTCATTGCCGGGCGACATGGCTGGACTACTTTGTCGCTCGGATCCCAAAGCACGCGCTCCTGACAAGGAATCGGGAGCGGATTGTTGCCGGCATGGGTAGCCTACTCATTCCTGCTCCGCCGACCTGAGCCCCGGTCTCGATGGCCGGGGCCCGACCACAAGCAGTCGCTCGCGAAAGGCAGCTTCGCGGCAGTGAACATGTCAGTGAGGCCCGGCACATTGCAAGGTCGGTCACCTGTCCGCCCTTTCTGATCAGCAGGGATCAGCGACGGTCAGACGACGTCATTTGGAGGTTGGCTGGCAAGGCATGAAGCGACTGCACCGTCGCCAGCAAGCGCACCGCAATTCCTGCCTGCGTGCTCAGGGGCTTGGCGCTTTGCCAGGCTCAGGCCAAGATCCTGAGAGTCGTCGCTTGATCGCCAACGCCACTCGATCCAGGTAGAGATAGATCACGGGTGTCGTGAACAGCGTCAGCACCTGAGACACCAACAGACCACCGACCAATGCGACACCGACAGGGGCGCGGAGCTCGGAGCCGGCGCCGTGTCCAAGTGCGAGAGGCAACGCACCGAACAAGGCCGCTCCCGTCGTCATCATGATGGGGCGGAAGCGCAGTTTGCACGCATGGTGAATGGCTTCCCGCGGATCCTGGTCGACCGTGCGTTCAAGTTCCAGCGCGACGTCGACCATCATGATGGCGTTCTTCTTCACGATGCCGATCAACAGGATGATGCCGATCATGGAGATCACGTTGAGTTCGTAGTGGAACAGCCAGAGTGCCAGCAACGCTCCGAGGCCTGCCGACGGGAGCGCGCTCAGGATCGTCAGCGGATGGATGTAGCTCTCGTACAGGATGCCCAGAACGACGTAGACCGCGAGAATGGCTCCCAGGATGAGCCACGGTTGACTGTCCGTGGAGGCCTTGAACGCCTTGGCATTGCCCTGGAAGCTGCCTGTGAGTGTCGGCGGCAGTTCCAACCGGGCCATTGCGCGATCTACGGCATTGACGGCATCTCCGAGAGCCATGCCCGGCGCCAGGTTGAACGACAGGGTGACCGCCGGGAACTGCCCCTGGTGATTGATCAACAGAGGCGCACTGCCTTCCTCCACGTGCGCGAACGCCTTCAACGCAACGAGCGCCCCGGTGCTCGAAGGGACGCGAATCCGATCGAGCATCGTCGCGTCGAGACGAGCGTCAGGCGCGAGTTCGAGCACGACATGATATTGATCGATCTCGGTGAAGATGGTCGCCACCTCGCGCTGGCCGAACGCATCGTAGAGCGTGTCATCGATCAGCTGGGGGGTGATCCCGAATTGACCGGCGCGTTCGCGGTCGATGACCACCGTGGCTCGAGGCGCGGCGCTTTCAAGGTCGCTGGTCACGTCGTTCAACCCAGGCAACTTGCGGAGTTCGGCCAGGATGCGCGGAATCGAGTCGGTCAACTCGCGGAAATCGGTGTCCTGCAACGTGTACTGGAACTGAGTGGCGCTGCTGCGCCCGCCGACCTGCAGCTCCTGTCGGGTCCGCAGATGGAGTTCGATACCGGGCACGTCCGACACCGCCTTCTTCAGGCGCGCCAGGATGCGCCCGGCATCGTCGGCGCGCTGGTCGAAGGGCTTGAGGTTGATCACCAGGCGCCCCTGGTTCAGCGGCGACGGGTCGATCCAGCTGTAGACGTTGGCGACCCCGGGATCGCCCACGATGCGCTCGACGAGCGCGAGTTGGCGCGTGGACATCGCGGGTGCGGAGATATCGGTGGGCGCCTCGCTGGCGCCAACGATCTGTCCGGTGTCCTGCTGCGGGAAGAAGCCTTTCGGGATCAACCAGAAGAGCACGATCGTCACGGCCAGTACCACGACGGTGGTGGCGAGCGTGATCGCTGGATGTCGCAACACGCGCACCAGGGCGCGATCGTAGGCCGCGGCCAAACGTTGGAACGCACGCTCCGCGCCCTGGCCGAAGCGACCAGGCCGATGCCCACGATCGAGCTGCAGGAAGACCCGGCACAACATGGGTGTGGCCGTCAACGACACGACCGCAGACACGACGAGCGCGACACTGACGGTCACCGAGAACTCACGAAAGAGCCGCCCCACGACGCCGCCCATGAACAACAACGGAATCAACGCGGCAATCAACGAGATCGTCATCGACACGACGGTGAACGCCACTTGCCGGGAGCCGTGAAGCGCCGCAGGAAGCACCGCCTCCCCAGACTCGACGCGCCGGATGATGTTCTCGATCACGACGATGGCATCGTCGACGACGAACCCGACGGCGATCGTGATGCCCATGAGGGACAGGTTGTCGATGCTGTAGCCGGCCAGTGCCAGCACGCCGAACGTCCCGGCGATCGACAGCGGGATCGCCAGCGCGGGGATGAGCGTCGCCCAGAAGCCGCGGAGGAACACGAACACCACGGCGACGACGAGGCCGACGGTCAGCAGCAACGTGCGCTGGACGTCGACGAGGCTGGCCCGGATGGTCTGCGTCCGATCGTTGACGACCTCGGCCTTGACCGAAGCCGGCAGCGAGCGCTCCAGCGCAGGCAACGCCCGCTTGATCGCATCGACCGTGTCGACGACGTTGCCGCCGGGCTGCTTGTGGATGTCCACGATGATCGCGCGCTGCCCCTGGATCCACGCGGCCTGCTTCACGTCCTGCGGGCCCGACACGGCCTGCCCGATGTCGCGCACGCGCACGGGGGCGCCGTTGTGCCACGCGAGGACGACGCCCCCATATTCGCGGGCCTGTGTGAGCTGGTCGGTCGCATCGATCGCCACGGATCGCTTCGGGCCGTCGAGCGTCCCTTTCGGCGCGTTGGCCGTCGCCGACCCCAGCGCCGCACGCACCTGTTCCAGGCTCAGGCCCAGCGCGTCGAGCTTGCCGGGGTCGACCTGGACCCGGATGGCCGGCTTCTGTTCGCCATGCAGGTCGATCAGGCCGACGCCTGGAATACGCGACAACTGCTGAGCGATGTACGAGTCCGCGAAGACGTCCACTTGCTGCAATGGCAAGGTGTCGGACGACACGGCGATCGACATGATCTGGAAGTCCGCCGGATTGGCCTTCTCCCACGATGGCGGACTCGGCAACGTCCGCGGCAACAGGCCGCTCGCGCTGTTGATCGCGGCCTGCACGTCCTGCGCCGCGGCATCGATGCTGCGGCCGAGGTCGAACTGGACGGTGATCGAGGTTCCGCCCGACGCGCTCGTCGACGTCATGTCCGTCACGCCGGGAATCAGGGCGAGCTGGCGTTCCAGCGGCGTTGCCACCGCGGTCGCCATGACCTCGGCGCTGGCGCCCGGCAGGTCGGCCGAGACGTTGATGGTGGGCAGGTCGACCTGCGGCAGCGCCGCCAGCGGCATCAATGCGTAGCCCGCGGCACCGAACAGCACCAAAACCAGGATCAGGAGCGAGGTCGCGACCGGGCGGTGAATGAACGGGGCGGACGGATTCATCGGGCGCCGGCCGCGCTCGCGGGAACATCCTGGATCGCCACGTGTGCCTGATTGTGCAGGCGTGCCTGCCCCGTCGTCACGATGCGTTCACCCACGTCCACGCCGGATCGCACGACGCGGTAGCCGCCCGCCTCGATACCGGCGTCCACTTTTCGAATGGCGACGGTCGAATCGGGTTTCACGACGAACACATAGGGCCCGTCGACGCCGCTTTCCACCGCCGACGACGGCGCGCTCAGGACGCCGCTCAGAACCCCCACACGCATGCTCACGCGCGCGAACTGGCCTGGAGTGATCAGACCACTCGGGTTGCTGAAGATGGCCTTGACGGTGATGGCGCCCGTCGTCGGATCGACGGCGTTGTCGACGAAGGCAACCCGGCCGACGATCGGCGCAGCGAGCCCTTGGATCGCGGCACTGACCGGAACCTCGCCGCGCGCCAGCGCCTGTCGCAATGGTGTCAACTCGCCCTCCGGCAACGAAAACGCGACGTAGACGGGATCGACCTGGTTGATGACCAGCAAGGTCGTCGTATTTGCCTTGGCGCCACCACCGCGGGGCAACTGCAGCGCGCCGGCCACGCCATCGATCGGCGCAAGGATGCGCGTGAATTCGACCTGGAGGCGCGCGTCGTCCAGGGCGGCTTCATCCGACTTGAGCATCGCCTGCGCCGCCTTCATGTCGGCATCCGACTGGCTCAAGGCGCCTGACGAGATGAATCCTTGGGCCGACAGCGCCTTGTTACGGTCAAAATCGGCACTCAATCGGGTGAACTGCGCCTGGTCGCGTGCGACAACGCCTTCGGCTTGGCGGCGCTGTGCGTCCAGGGCCGCGCTGTCCATGCGCACAAGGAGCTGTCCGCGATGGACCGGTTCGCCCTCCTTGAAATCGACTTCGGCTACCTGGCCGTCCACGCGCGAAGTGACCGAGACGGATGTCTTCGCCTCGGCCCGCCCCACTGCTTCCGTCGTGACGGGCAGATCGCGGCGCTGCACGGTGTCGACGGTCACCGGTGCGGCCACCTCCGGGGAGGCCGCAGCCTTGTCAGCACCAGGCCGGGTCGAACGCAACCAGACGATCGCAAGAACTAGCAAGCAGAACAGTATGACCAACCACAAGCGGACTCTGGGAGACATTGAACAGACGGGTAGTTCTGACAGGCATGGCGGCAAGACGGACTCGAGGCACCGCTTGGCCGCGGCTCATGGCTCGCGGCGCGCAATTCTGACATCCGAATCGTTAGGGGCCTCTTAGGCAACTCAGCGCAGCCGGACTCCCTTCGCCCTCTTCTTTGGCGTCCTCGCCGCGTGGTCTTCAGCGCTGAATGTTTCGCGTTGCCCTCGAAGGGCCTCGCCATCGACTTGTCGACCGACTGCCTCGATGTCTTCGGCGCTCACGCCACAGGACTCGAAGTGAAGACGCCATCCGTTCACGACGTCAATGACTCGCATGACCTCCTGCGCTGCGTCCGGTGCTGCCAGGCCGAAATCCTGGCAACGCGACATTGCGTTGGAAAGCGTCGAGTTCTGGCCATCGTCGCCGCATGCGAACTCTTGGTATCCGTGGGCGCCCGCCGACGGCAGGACGTCGTAGGCTGGTGACAGGCGATATCGGCCGTGCCGGCCAGGATCTTCGGAAAGGAGCGCGTGGTTCTTTTCGTGGTCGTCCGTGTTGTCCATCAGGATGTTGAAGACCATCCGGCGAAACAGCTCTCGCGCGTCCTTGCCATTGGCATCGTCGACCTCAACGCCAGCTCGCCGTAGCAGCCTTGCAAGAGCCGGATAGGACAACTCTGGCTCTTGTCCTCGGGCCGTGACCGCCCGAAGAGCCGTGCCGGCAGAGATGCTGTGGATGCGTCGTTGACCGACGCGGTCGAAGCGGCGAATCGCCAACGCGTTGCTTCTCGCCAGCTTGATGACCTGCGTTTCGGCTGCTCGAATGTCTGCCTTCTTCGACAGCGTCATCGTCGCATGCTCGATGAGCTGGGAATCAAGCGGATCACCCTTGCGGTGGAACTTGATGACCCATTCGTCACCGGCGATTTCGATCAGCGCCTTGGGTTGGGCGCCGCCGAGCGTCCCGCCTGCGGCCAAGACCCGCTGCTCGATGGCGGAGATGGGAGCTGAGTCCTCGACCTTGGCCACGACCTCGCTGACTTCCTGGGCTTGCTCACGGCGCGGGAGCGGCCC
>FTIP01003995.1_pt1 | contig 11694 bp, 17 predicted proteins | sample 1658301 | NCBI WGS metagenome assembly FTIP01 (sample SAMEA3914813, study PRJEB12502) | metagenome | biome: forest; material: soil | place: Canada | collected 2011-07-07 | depth 0.3 m
TGCGGCTCGGCCCGCTCGTCTACTCGCCGGAGCAGGCACGCGCGTGGGCATCGTTCGCCGATGACGACGCCGGCTTTCGCGCCTACGTCCTCGACGCCGACACCTGGGTCGCCGAGCGCCCCGGCGACCGGCGCACGCTGGGCTTCTGCGGCGTGGGCACCCACGACGGCCTGGGCGAGGTGCACTCCCTCTACGTGACCCCGGGCATCACCCGCCACGGCCTGGGCACGGAGATGCTGCGTCGCACGCTGGCGCGCGCCGAGGCCGAAGGCACGACGCGCTTCGCCGCGTGGGTGACGCCGTTCAGCCGGCCGGTGTTCGAGGCCGCGGGATTCGCGCTGACCGAGACCGTGACGGCGCCGTTCGCGGGAACCTTGTTCGAGCGTTATCGGGTCGAGCGCGACTGACGCTGCTGGTGAGACGTCCGTGCGTCGGATCGCGGACGGTACTTGCTCTTCCTTGTCGGATGGCGCATCGGCCCGAGTGCCCCTGTTGCGGACAGGTTCGCGCGTCGCTCGGCAGTCGATGCCGGCGCTAGACTGCGGCATCCCTCGGATTGCTTCAAGGCACGCTGCACCAAGCCGTCCAGGCCGGTTTCTCAGACTGCAAGGGAGCACCACATGAAGTTCGTTGCCATCGCGATGATGCTGGCCCTGGCCGGGACGTGCTCGACGGTGCTCGCCGAACAGTCGAGTGTCTCCGTCACGAATCTCAGCGTGAAGCTCACCGACCTCGACGGGAACGGCGGTGTGGCGCCTCCCCTCCAAACCGAGTCCACCGAGACAGTCGCCGCCGCGCAAATCGCTGGCATGGCCCGGAGTGGCGGCCAGCCTGTCGACGGCTTCCTCGTGCCGCTCGAAGCCGTGGCGAGCTCGCCGGACTCGCCGTTCGCGTCGGCCTCCGCGACTGTCTCGGACGATGCCACCGGACCCGCCATCACCGTCGACGCTTCGTCGACCGACCTCGGTTTCGCGACCGCGTACGCGGGCTCGATCGGGTTGCTCTTCGTTCCCGCACACACCTCGGCGACCTTCTCTGCCGAATTCTCCTTCCTGGGCATGGGGACGGACGTCCTCGAGCAGGCCCAGGTGTGCCTGAACGATTGCATCATGCGGGTCTTGTCTGGACCGGGGGCGGCCGATTTCATACTGACCTGGACGTTCAACAACGAGTACGGCGGCGCCTATCCCGCGTTGATCGATGTGTATGCATCGGCATTCGCGGCAGGCATTCCGGAGCCCGGCGAGCCTCTCATGATGCTGGCCGGACTCGCGTTGATCTGTGCGATCGCGACGCGACGCCGGGCCGCGGTCGCGGCATCCGGCGAGGCACGACGCGCTTCGCCGCGTAGGTGACGCCGTTCAGCCGGCCCGTGTTCGAGGCCGTGGGATTCGTGCTGACGGAGACCGTGATGGCGCCGTTCGCCGGGACGCTGTTCGAGCGTCATCGGGTCGAGCGGGGCTGAGGCGAAATGGCTTTCCCGCTGGAACTCCGGAATGACAATATCAGCGACAGGTCGCCGCTTCCCATCGGGACCGAGGAGAAAGCATTTGCGCCCTGTGTCCATGAGCTTCACGGCGATCAGTCGGCCGTAGACTTCGAACCGCAACTCGTCCATCTGTCCTCCCGCGTTCCAAGGCATCGAGGCCGCTCCAAACCCGCCGTTCGCGAGTGACTGCACCTGGCCGAACCAGGACTGTCAGGTACCTTCAAAGTAGTCAGGTAATTGCCTGCTCGCGTCGCGTCTCCAGCCACATTCCCAGCAGCCGGTTGCGTGCCAAGTCTTCAGCGCGGCCCCGCAGCTAGGGCAAGGCGGCTCAGTCTTGACGCAGTTGAGCCTCATCTTATGATCTACAAACTCTTGTGCCAGTTGTTCCGGCAGTCCGTCCAATCGCACAATTGCCGCAACGTATTCGTCACGCGAAAGTTTCTTGAGGTGCCGTACGGTCCTCAACGAAACGGGATGCGCCGGTGCGATTTGCTGTCCACAATGCATGCAAGGTTCGCGGGTCATAGTTTCCTGATGATTCTTGCGGCCGGTGTTCAGTCTGACGTTGATAGCCTACCCGAAAGCCGTCAGTCGCGAGCGTCTGCTGGTGGCCGTTCTCAGACTGTACGATCCCGGTGCCCCCTGACGATCGATGCCAGATTCTGCCCGGCGTCCCATCCTGCGAGTCTGCTAACGACCCCAGCGAAAACAAGAAAGTCTCTCGCGCGCTTGAACCTCAGGGCGTGCCTCCCCAAGGTCAACAATGCCGACCTCCAGACCGTAGACGTCTTCCATTTCCGCGACAAGGTCGCTTAGAGACGTTGACACGCATTCAAGATCGCGCAGGCCGGGGCAACTGAAGTTTGTGCGATCTCCAGGCCCGTCGTTGTTGGCATCAGACATCCCTTCGCACATCTCACTTGCTCGCTGGTACGCAGACTCAGCGTCAGCTGCCAAAAAGAGCCGAGTGGCGATACCGTACGACTCGTGCCGACGAATGACTGCATGAGGCTCCGTCTTCGCCCGCCACAAGTTCTCTTCCATGATGACAAACTGCGCTATGTAGATCGGCATGCAGACCTCCCGAGTGTCCCAGACGTTAGCCTACCCGACAGCTGCCGTTGGCCAGCGGCTGCTCCTGGCCGACATGCGCCCTCGGAACCGACGGCTTTGCCGCAGGATGAGTTGTCGACCGGCGGTCGACTGCCGTGCTCGGCATGGCCGACCTTGGCGCCTGAGTCGGCCTGCACCGGCGGTCAACCCAAAGCGGCTGTACGACCGGGCGGGATGAGGCGGTCGAAAGCGGAAGCTTGACTCTTGTTCGACATAAGGGTGACGAGTGCAAGCGCGCCATCGCGAAACTCGTAGTGGATCGAGTGCCGTGGTCCGAGCACCTTGTTCCATTCTTCGCCAGCCTTGAAGGTCTGACCGGAACGCTCGAAGGTTGCCCGCACGAAGGCGGACGGATCGCATCCCCGTCGCCACCGACTTGTGGCGCCAGCACCTGGCGGCGGCAGTGAGGCCGGACGATGAGCAGACGAAAAGGGTGCCATCAAACATGGGGGGCACCGATCGAGGTGATAGCCCTGGGGGTATATTCATCCGACCATCGGATTCCGCAATCGCTCAGTCGGGGCGGCGCACTTGGTTCCGTTCGAGTTCTTCACGAGAGGGCCCATGCTTCCCTCGGGAAAATCCGCGCCTGATTGAACGTCAATATTTCTGCATATTCCGTTCGCTTTCCCAGACTCTGCTCAAACGGACTCTCGCATGACCTTCACGTTCAATCACAAGTTTCAGTGTCAGCATTGCCGCTGGACTTACGACGTTACGACCAAAGGCGCGGCAATGACCGAGCCGCCGCTGCTTGCAGGCGGAAGCAGAACGCTCCATAACGAACTCGTGGACACTGCCCGATGTTTGGGGCTGATGCGGTACGTGGATTCGACCGTTCTCCCGCCCGAAGAGTCAAGGCTCCTCAATCGGTGCATGGCAGAAATGCGGGCCGGAACTGGTGCTCCCTCCAAAGTCGCATGCGAAGCGGCGTTGGCAACTGCATGGCAAAAGGCGCTGGCGACCGGAAAATATCTTCCAGAGCAGTCACCGCCCGACGGCTTCTGGCAAAAGATTCAGACCGCTCAGGAAAGCAAGAATCGACAGTTGGATGCATTGCGTCCGAAATCGGCTTCGGAAGCAATCGACAAAGTCATCTCGGACGGCGCGGGACGCGACCTGCGGACCTTGGCAGTAGCATTCGACACATCGACGAAGACGTGGAAGACCGGCTATAGCGCGGGCCTAGGAGGCGTGGGCTGGAGCCGTGTAAAAGGCGTTGTGCAAGTCGATCGGAATGCCGATCGACTCAAACCGCTCGTCGATGCCTTGAACAAGGTCGAATGGAAATCGGAACTTGGGCGCGAAGTCTGGGTCTGCGCCGAAGTGGACGCCGCGGCCAGGGCGCTACTGGACGGGCATAAATTCGACAACCTGTCCTTCAGTGCCGCTGAGTATCCCAGCGGGTATTGGCGCACGATCGACGCCTGCGGCCATTGCAGCCAGTGGTGTTGATGACCGACCACGCAGGCGTAGGAACAATCACGCACGTTGAACGCGTAGTGGAATTCGAGGCCTTTGCCGCGCGTCGCGTCTAAGACGCGCCCCCGCGTCCGGACGCCCCGCTGAGCGAGCGATACCAACATCGGCGCGGGACCAACCCAATACAGCCCAAGCGGCAGCGAAACGTTCAGAATGACGAGTGGCGCGACGTAGCGCCGCATGGCTGACTCACTGAATCACGATCCTTGTCATTTTCCGCGCTATCTTCGCAATCCAACGACAGCTAGACGTTTCCGCAGCCTGAGCCAGGTCAGTCACGAACGGCTGCACTTGGCCGTACGGCGACGTTTCCACAGACGCGGTTCGCGCGTTGTCGAGTCTGCCGGGCTCGAGATTCAGCAAACTGGTCGCCGCCTCAAACCGTACAGTATGAGGCCCGATGCCGTCAGCATCGCCACCCCAACGCTCACGAAGCCGCAAGTCACAATGGCTTCCTGCCAGCGCGGCGCGGCCAATCCTGCAGACGCGATCGGCGTCATCCCGACGGTGCCCCATGCAGCTGCCATGGTGGTCGCGACCCAGTTTGCGTAGCTCCCATACAGCAGTGCATGAAACGCCAGAGTCTCGGCCGACCTGGCCAGCCGAACCTCTTGCCATACGGCGCCCACCACCAGCAGAAACGCCCCGTTCATGACGCCTTCCAGGTGCGCGGCAAGGCCCATTCTCGGATTGGCAAATTGCTGCTCCACGAGGCCGGTCAGCAATCCAGCCAGGAACAGCGCCATGCCGTGCCAAAGAAGGCGACGTCTTCTCTCGGCCATCGTCATTTCCTTTCGGCCGCACCTTGCGGCGGGTCGCGACATGGGCTGTGGGGGAGTCAGGATCTGGAGCGTGCGGTGAAGCTTAGGGCCTTCAGGCAAGGCGGCCTGGATGTTTTCCCTAGCGAGGTGGTGCCGGCAGTCGGACTCCGCCCGCGGTGCGGCACCAGTTCCTCAATTCCGCGGCTGGCGGCGTTGGCAGCCGCTGTAGTTGAAACCGATCTATCGTCACCGTCCGGTTGTGGCCGAGTGCCGCCCGAAGCGGCCAAGCCGATCGTTACGCTACCGAAAGCGGTCGTTGCTCCGTCCGCACCTGGCCGACAAGAGCCTCAGGCGTCATGGTTGGCAAGCGACGCGAAGAGACTTGACGATCCCCTTTGGAGTACTGACTTGCAGCCAGCAGTTGCTACCGCTTGGCTGGTACTCCAGAAATCTCCCCGTCTCCCGCTCCGCCATCACCGGCTTTCCGTAGAGGCGCTGCACCTGCGCTTCCAATATTCCGGGACAGAGCTTTGAGGGAGTGCAGTACTTGGCATTGGTGCTGACAACCCCATAGACACCGAAATCGCCAGCACCGGCTTCAACCTGCTGCCCCGCGTAGGTAACGGGACAATGCACGGGCTCCAAGTCGACCCGGGCGCAGACGGTCAAGCGCTGCGGCGCCCCGCACTCGATTGCGTCGCCGGCCCTCGCGGTACTTGACGTCGCCGCACGACGACAGCGGTGCGCACGCCTCGGTCGGGAGTCGGGCCGCCGCCATTCAGTGGCGCCGCCCGGCAGGACAGCCGCGCCGCATGAACAAGCATCCTGCGACCAGCAGTCCGGCCACCAGCATGGCCGCGCTTGCGGGCTCCGGCACCGCAACGATCGACATGCCCGAACTCGCAAACGACGATACGTATCCACTGAACAGACCACCCATAGGAGCTGCTGTATCGTTTTCATAGCTCAGGCTCAGGAATGCTGCCTCCGTATCGTCCATAGCACCGAGGCCACCTAAGGCGAGGGCATTGAAATTGACGTACGCAAATTGAGGCCCGCTGCCCTGGCTGTCGCTGACCGCCATGAGAACGCCGCTGTCGGCCAGGTCGAGCGGACTTCCGTCGTTGGACGAGGCTGATGCCAGCACATGGGCTGAGATCGTCATGACCGTCCATGGCGCAAGCGTAAAAGATGAGGTCGAGACGTTGTCGACGAGTCCGATCGTCCCCTGAGCTGTCGACTGCAAGGTGAGGCTGCTGGCGGCGGCAGACGTCTGCACCGTGGCACCGGCTCCGAAGAAGTTCCCGGCGAGCTCAGCCGCGCTCGTTGCGAAGGGATTGCCTGACACGGAGGTCAAGACAGTTCCGAAGGGTAGGCCGCTGTAGGCGAAAGCACGTTCCTCGACGAGAGGCGGGCCGGAAGAGGCTTCACATTCTGCAGTGCTTCCGACCAAAGCGGCAAAGCTTGCGGCCGGGACGACTACTGGGCGGAGCGCACTGAGCCCGATGCGGAAATCCGTCACCGCGATCTGGGTCGTCACGCTGGCCGAGGCTACGGCGGCGACCGTGCAAGACGCAAGCGCAACCAAGCTGCGGATGAAATGGCGCTTCATATCTTCGCTCACGATTGGCCGAGCGTTGTTGGCCAGGGACGGGCATGCACCAATACCAACGTCGGTACCGATTTCCGGTCCGCGCTCTCCCGAAAAGTTCTTCGCTTGCGCTCGCGCTCCCCGCCGGTGAGCCGAACGCCCCCTGGCCAAGCGTCGAGGAGCCCCAATTCAACGGCGTGGCAAGGCAGTGACCATCTGGCAAGAGCAAACGGCGCGCCGTGGATGGCGGCATTGGCGTGAGGAATCGACTGGTCGATGCAACACACAGTCAACGGACGACGCCGTCGGGCAGTGGCAGCCCGCCCGAGTGCCGACTCTCGCAGTCGACGGCTCATTGCCCGCTTCAGCCCGCCAGCGGACGGTTTGATCCTCACAAGCCAGAGCTCACGCCATGCTTCTGCACGCACCGGCACATCGGATGCCCCCGAGCGCGCTACCGCCTAGCTCATCACGCGAAGTGGATCTGCGGCGTTTTGTAGCCCTGGCAACAGCCGCGGGCGCAGTATTTCCGTCCGGCCTCCGCTGGCGAGAGCCCATGACCACTTCATGTCTCTAAACTGGGTGGCTTGATCGCACGACTTCGCGCGACATTCCGCGGCAGAACGAGGTTGCAATGAAGCTCCTGATACTCGCAGCGCTGGCCTGCACCCTGGCCCCGGCCGGTGCCCTGGCCAACACCTACGTCGCTGACCTCTCGGGCAGCGGCGTGCACGTCGACAACTACGGCACCGGGATCGTCCCCTGGTCCGGCACCGTCACGGTCGTCGTCGACGGCGCGTCCGACGGGAGCTTCAGCGGCGCCACGCTCGAGTCGATCACGCTCGCGTCGAACATTGCGCCGCTGGACTACGCATATCTCAAGGGCCAATCGCTGCAGCCCTATTTCTACGACCCGTTCGACTACGTCCTAGTCGGCCCGGAGCCTGGCACCTCAGTCACGATCGCGAACGGCGAGCTCGCCGGCATCGCACTGGTCGACGACTATGCCTACGCCACCTTCGTACTGTCCGGCATGTCGGCCACCAGCACCACCGTGTGCCGATTCGACCTCGAATGCCAGGGTGCGCCGGAGTTCTATGAGCTCAGCGGTACCTTGACCGCACGCGCCAGCACAGTGCCCGAGCCCGCGAACGCAGCCCTGCTGCTGGCGGGCACCGCCCTGGCCGCGTGGGCGCTGCGCCGTCGACAGCGGGCGGTGCGGGAGATTGCTGGCGCTTGAGCGGCCGTCGCACCGACCCCGGCACGCCGGACCCGTCGCTGTGCGACAACTGGGCAGGATCTCGAGGTGCTGCGGGCAGACGCCTTGACGCAACGAGCCGATGCGTCTCGAAGCGAGCCGACGCTCTGGCCCTGGAGAAGCAATTCAACCCGAGCAAGGCGCTCGGCGTGCGCCAGTTCTGGCAGCTCAAGCCGCATCGGTCAGCATTGCAACAGGCATGGGCCTAGCACTTGCCCCTGGTTGGCGCCCATTCTGGGTCCACCGGATCAACGACGCCCGTCGCGCGAGAGCCGCCGAAGCGCCGGCAAAGGACATACCGCATGACCGATGTAAGAAGGCCCGAAGAGCAAATTCTGAGAACTCGCATTCGATTTGCGCTACGCCGTGCCACAGGCGTGGTGTTCGACATCGACGCGATGCTCGGCAGGCCCGAATTCCGAGCGCGTCGAATCCGCCTCTGGCGCGACGTCGGGTCGCACGAATTGAGCAGCCTGCTCGATCAACTCGATCAGCTCGAGAGTGAATTCCAGGCCGACTGCGCTGTGACCGACGCCGACGCGTCCTTCGGGGCTCGTCACCAATAAGTCCTGACAGCTTGGCGAGGGTCGTGGCGCAGCGAGTTCTGCGGCTGGCGGCCAGCGGCGCCGACCCCAGGGCCCAACCGCTCGCTCCGGCCAGCGTCATCAAAGCCGTCGTTGGGGACTGGCAGCAAATTGCCGGCTGCGGCTGCTGGCGCTGGAGACCGCGTTCCACAAAGCCAAACACGCCCGTGGCTGCAAGAACAGCACCGATCACGGCGCTGAATGCCATGCCCGGCAGGTTGATCGGCGTCGCAAGTGGGAGGGCACGCAGCACGAATGCGCGTGCGGTACCCGGAGCGCGCGCGACACGCCAAGGCTAGCCCATAGTCGATCTTGGCGCTCGTCCGAACTCTGCTCGTCGGGACACCAGATGCTTGATCGGGGGCCGCTCCAGGGATCGCCGCGAGCCATGCTGCGGAACCGTCGCTCGACACGTGGCGAAAATCGGAGACGATTCACGCTTCAACGACACGCTCGGCTGCGCGGTCGATGGCATATCGCTTGCCGCCATTGATTCTTTGCGACAGAAGTGGAGTCAGCATGTCCTGTCATCGCCATGTTGCCAGCAGTTTGGCTCGCCCAGTCGGTGTCTCAAGGCCGGCTGTCATCTCGGCAGGCGCCTTCCTTGGCGTCGCACTGATTCCGCTCTCTGCGATGGCACAGGATCCTTCGGCGTTGCTGCGAGGCATGGCCGGAACCTGGACCGTTGAGCAGCGGATGTGGGCAGCTCCCGGTGCCGAGGCAACGACGCTACCCGCAGCGATCGTCGAGCGGCAGTTGATTGACGGCAAGTTTCTCGAGGAGTCGATGCGACCGATCGGAGTGGCACCCGGGTCGCCTGGGTTCTTTTCACGCACTGCCGTCTTCAACTACAACAGCGTCAACAAGAAGTACGAGTACTTTTCGATCGACACTCGCGCGCCACAGGTGATGAATGAAACGGGACCGGCATTTCCTGCCGCCGTCGGCTCGTCCGGGATTCGGCTGTCTGGTGGCACTTTCGTGGCGCCCGAGTGGGGGCCCGCAAAGAATGTCCGATTCAAGTATCGCTTGACCATCGGGGAAGTCGATGGCAATCGGCAGGTAGTGAGGCTGTACCTCACTCCTCAATCCGGCATGCCTCCGAAGGAGTTCACCGGATTTGAATACGTGTACGTGCGATCTCCCTGACCCGGCCTCGTTTCTGGCCCGACGGAGTTATGTTGCCATCCTGACGCGGCCGACCAAGTGGGTGACTCCATAGCCGCCGTTCGCGAGCGGCCGGTTATGGCCGGCATGCGTCCTCGAGGACCGCGTCCCGGCCGTGGGCCGGGACCAGATCCGCCGTGGCTGCGAAGATAGGTGGCAAATTACCATCCCATCATATGCACCGGCACAAGCGCTGCTGCCAAAGCAAACGCCTGAGCCACGACGACCCGCAATCCTTGCAGCGGTGCGAGGCGCAACCACCGAAATGCGAAGAACGCGATGACCGGAACTTGGCCAACTACCAACAGCTGATACAGATGAGCCAGAGCGCCTTCGTCGGGCTGCGGCCTCACGCCATGGATCGACACTTGAATTCCGATCAGCATCAGGGCCACCAGCGACATCACCACCGGAAGCAAGGCGCTGGGCTTCTTGCCAAGGAAGAGTTCCATGATGCGGCTTTCCGTTGAAACTAAGCGCTTGCAGTTTATCAACTTGCCACTGCATGGTCGATGGCGCGCCTGGGGTGCCGGACGCCTCGCTTGCCAGAAAGCGGACCGCCCCGGAGGACCGCTCATGGCCGCAAGATGCCCGTCGTGCGTGTAGCGTTGCTTCTACGTACGGGCTACTCAGGTAGCGCATGAGTCAGCAGGCACCGGCGCCCCTTGTCGGTGAGAAAGACCAAGTCTTCACGGCCGGGCCCGCATCCGATCAGCCTCTCCGCGCATGCATCTTCCCAGATTGAGAGTCGCGGGCAGGTGGTCTTCCATGCCTCCAACAACTGGGCTCGGGTGCATGGCTTGTCCGCTACCCATTCCAGTAGCTGCAAGGTCAGGGACGCATGAGCACTCATCATGGCCGGCTCCTCCGATCACGCGCACTACCCTACCAGAAAGCAGACACCGGTGACCGTCAGGTACTGGCCGAACTGGGACAACGGTTTCAACGCGCGGGGCTGTCGAACTCTTCTTCGACCGCGCCGGGCACGAACTCATGCAACGAGGATCCTCCGCCGCTGTGCGAGAGGAGCAGTTGGTCTCGCATGCGACCCTCCGCGAAGCCTAGGATCGGAACCAGATGATCCTCCTCGGAGGAAACGACTTGCGAGCCATCGAAGATCGCGCCGACATCAAACGCGATGCTCTCGACTACATCCCGCAGGCGCTTACCTTTGATGCCAGCTTCTTCGAGGCGTTGCCGGATGCTGCTGACGAGCTCTTGCAGCAACAGAGCCTGAAACTGCTCGTAGTCGCCGTCGCCTTCCTCGTAGACAATTTCCATTCAGCTTCCCCGTGAGGGCTTTGGCTATGCGACCGCATCTCAGTTGGTCCGTTCGAAACTGGCTGTTGACGGACGGCCGCTTCTGGCCGACAACCGCAGTACCGAGATCAGCTACCAGTTCTGTCCGCCTCGCCGAAACGCTCTCGCTCCGTCACTTCTTAGTGGCGGCCTTCAACATGTCTCGACGGCGCTTCTGCGCTGCTTCGAACGAGTCGAAGAATTCGTCCAGCATGGACACGGTCTTGTTCGGATTCTCAATGCCAACATAGTCGCCCGATGGTTGGCCGTCCGGCGTAATCGGGTAAACGGTCGCTGGCAATTCGCCTTTCTTTGGCCTGTCCGCATCGATGCCCCAGGCGATCACGGGTTCGCCCCGGAACAGTTCCCCTTCGTCCGCATAGATGATCGTGAACCCGGGTTGCGCTTGAATGATCGTGACGTCCGACATGCGTTGCCTTCCGGTGTTGATATCGCGATCCTAGTCGAAGTCGATGACGGCCTACCCGAACCGGACATCCTTGAACGACTGGACCTGGGCCGACATGCGACCACCGCGCCGCACGGCCGTCGCGGGCGGCCGTAGCCTACCCGATACCGGACATCGCTGAACGACCGGACCTGGCCGTGTGCAGGCCGAGAGCGGCTGAGCCGATCGAAACGCCGCTGACTGCAAGCGGGAGTTCGTATTGCGCGCCGGACGCCGGCGAAACGCCCATTTGCGCTTCATACATCCACGATGGCTCGCGCGACCTGCATGAGCGCAGTCCGGTACCGGCACTTCGCCACCGAGGACGCCAGATCGGGATTTCGTCGCAATGGAAGCCGTGCGGCTCCGACACGTGCCTAAAGTCACAGCTTCCAATTTGCAGAGTCTTGCCATGAATGTCCCAGGTCTTTGGCGCCGTTGCGCTGCCGGCTTGTCGTTGATGCTGCCATGCCTCGCCGTACACGCCATGTCTCATCCGATC
>FTIP01005031.1_pt1 | contig 11656 bp, 15 predicted proteins | sample 1658301 | NCBI WGS metagenome assembly FTIP01 (sample SAMEA3914813, study PRJEB12502) | metagenome | biome: forest; material: soil | place: Canada | collected 2011-07-07 | depth 0.3 m
CGGCGCTACATGCAGCTTGAAGGACTGCAAACGCTCACGGATACTGTGCCCACTCGGCTGTCGGCAGTGGCACGCTGAGTATGTAAATCCTCAGCCTGTCCGGGCTGCCGACTTACACCACTCCGCGGGACATCACCAAGTCCCGTGTTTCAGAGGCGGTCGGTGCCCCCAAAAGAGGGGAGAGAACTCGGCAATATGTGGCAACGCAGGCACATGTCGTGAAGCCCGTCGAATGGAAGCGCACAAGATTGGGGCATAGGCCCGATTCAGCGGGCAGGCGCACTGAGCTCGTCGTTCAGAACGCTGGCAAGACGCGTGATAGCCGCTGACAATCGGTCGAGCAGCACCCGATCCATCCGCTCTGCGTAGGAGACATCGAGCACGTGGCTACTCGGATCGAGCCCTGGCGCGGTGACGATGCGGCAGGACTCCTGAGGCTCGCGCTCAGCCTCATTGAGCCCTCAGGCGCTTGTCAGTACCGGCTGACCGCGGTCGGTGCGCGCATCCTTGACCTTGCGCGCGAAGCGGATCACGACCACCCAGGGCCGCACCGCGGGTGACATTGGCGCTGCCTCGCTTACAGCTGCGGAGTGAAGGCTTCGGCCGGTTCGGCCCCCATGTCCTCGAGGTCGGCGCGCAGCGGCCGATCACCGGCATACCGCGGCGCAACCAGCGTACCTGGATAGAGCCGTTCCGCCGAGACGACGGTGTTCTCGCCGTGATCGCTGATCTGGCCGGCGACGCCCCAGCTCTTGCAGATCGTCGGGTCATCGGTCGCGATGTAGAGGTGCGGCAGCAGGTGAATGCGTTCGAGGTTCTGGCTCGTGATCAAGCGCATGTCTTCGGGCGTTGCGAGGCGGATTGTGGGGATGGGTGCGAGGCGCGCCGCGGCGTCAATGCGGCGCCACATGGGAGGCGGCCGGCGCGCTGGCGATCGTGACGTGAGGTGCCGCAGCGACACCGACCGGCGATGCATTCGTCGGCGACGCGATCGCAGCACGCGCTGGCGCATAGCCACGAGCGATCAGCATCAGCGCCAAGCCCATTACGAAGGCCCATTTGTGCACCCGATATCGCCGGCGCGCCGAGGCAGTGAGGTCTGCCTTCTCCAACTCCCGGAAGGAGACGCGATCCCGCAGCGCGGCGAGTGCCGCGTCGATGGTTACCTCTCGTCCGTCGAACGTCGTCATGCGAACGCCCCTGTTCTCCTGCTGAGTGAGCTGCTCGATCAATTCTTCTGCGTCCTGTTGGATACCGTGCGCCACGTGGGCCACGGGGATCCATTCGAGGCGCCACATCCCAGCGAGCCCCGAAGTCAGCAAGCACAGCCAGCTCACGAGTTCAAAAACGTCGGCCGCAGGACCACTGCCGAACCTCGCCGTCTGCACCGCCGCCGCAAGCAGCGTGAAGACGAGGCCGATGAAGTAGATCTCGAGCTTCTCCTGCAGATCCCGGCTGTAGTCGCGGCTCGCATTGCCCTTCATGCCATCTCCACTTGATGAGCGAGCGGCACGTTCGCACTCGGCAGGGAATGCTACCTCTTCAGTGGGCAGTCGCGTTCAGGTCCGGCGCGGCCGCCCGCAACGGTCCGGCACACTGCGCGAACCGCAGCTCGGCGTGACGCCAAGACCACTATGTATTTCGAGATCCCGGGTTCCAACGTCCGTGTGCTGGGCTCGCTGCACATGTTCCCGGCGGGCGCAGGGTCGTTGCCTGCCTGGGTGAATGCGGCCTATGAGTGGTGCGAGGTGGTCGTCCACGAGCACGACAACGCGCAAGTCCTTCCGTGCATGCAAGGCAATGCGCCGCTCCGCACGCGTCTTCGGCCCGCGACCTGGTCGTCGCTTGCGGCCGCTCTGCCAAGCGACGAGGCGCGCGCTGCATTCGATGCGCTGCGTCCGTGGGCGGCACTCATCGCCTTAGGCGCAGGTGCGCTGAATTCGCAACCAGGAGTCGAGGGGCTGGTGCTGGCGCGCGCCGCAGCCGATGGCAAACCGCTGCGGACACTGGAGACTGCCGACGATCTGCGTCGCGCCTTCGATGGCGCCCCGCTGACCAGCATCGAGGATGCGCTCGACCAGATGCTGCTCGATCTTCCCCTGCTGCAACAGCGATTCGAGGCTCTGCATGCGGCTTGGCTGACTGGCGACCGCGCCGCGGTGCTCGAGGCAGGACGCCATTCCGCGATGTTCAAGAGCCCCGCGCTGCACGAGGCCGGGTTGGTGAGCCGCAACCGCGCGTGGGCGCTCCAGGTGCGCCAGCTGATGACGCTGCCTCGCCGCACGTTGGTGGTCGTCGGCGCTTTGCACCTGTGCGGCCCTGGTAACCTCGAGGAGAGCCTGGGCGTAGAGTTCAGGCCAGTCTGAGTCCGCGCGCGCTGACCGCGAATGCGCAAGAGTTGCCCCGGGGGAGATCCGCAGCAGGTCGACGCACGTCGAAATCGCGCCGTTGACCTCGCTATCGAGATCCTGGCCAGCACATCGACCTTGGCGTCCCAACTGCTCGGTTGCGACCAGTGTGCGTTCGCCAAATGCTGCAAGGCGGACAACGCGATTCGGCCGACGCAGCACAAGAACCGCGTCGCATGCTGTCACTCGGCAAGTGATCGACCGATACGCCTTTCATAGCTTGCGACGACTGTGCGCAAGCCCATATCAGCCACGACGAGTTCGTCCTGCTGGGCCGTCGTCATCAGATTGAAGCGCAATCCTGGCACTGACGGCCCGAGCATGCGCCGCTCAACTTCTGCCACTTGGTCGGCCGCGAATTTGGCCATCTGGATCGCAATACGCTGCCCCTCGAGGTACTCCCAGGCGACGCTCGCCGATACGAGTTCGAGCTGAGCTGCTGCACCCCGCGCGATCAATGATTGCAGCAGCTCCAGGTTCTGTTTGAAGTGCGCAACGTCCGCGGCCGACGCATCCCGGTGCATATCTCGGAGCGCCCGAATGAAGAAGTGCAGCAGCACCGCCAGCGCGTCCTCCTGTTTGCGCGTACGTGCAATCTCTTGCTCTGCGAGAAGAGCTCGCGACTGTTGGTGGCTCTGTTTGGCAAGCATGTAGCTCGCGACCAACGCACCGACAGAACCGACCGCCTGAAGCCATGACGCCCAGTCGCCCGGCGACCACGGGTCTCGCAGTTTCGCCGGCCAGGGGATCAACGACCCCATCAGCCAGGCGACGCACGCGAACAGCACCGCGACCCAGATTGTGACCACGCGCTCTGGCTTCATTGCTGCATGCCTTTGAGCTGCGCAATCAGCGCAATGAACGCGACGATCAGCGCGAACAACGAAAGGCCGGCCGCGACCCGCGAAGTCTTCAACGCCTCCCGCGCGGTATCCGCCTGAGACTCCGCGGCGAGCACGCTGCGCTCGATGAAGTGCAGCTCCTCTCGACGTTGACCCGCCACCTGCTCACGACGCTGCTGCTCTTCGCGTTCAGCGTCGGACCAAAGCTGGTTCTCGAGCGCAATGCGCCTTCGCAACTCGCCCTTGCTTGCCTCTTCTCGTCGGAACTCTTCGGCGCCCTGACGCGCCCTGGCAAGGAATCGGCTTGCGGCCTTCTCGCGGTCTGTGGAGAAGCGACCTTCGTCGACAGTGCGCTGCAGTTCCTCGAGGCCGCCGCCATCGAGGCCGCCGTGAGAATTCACCCATTCCAGGATTTCTTCGGCTGACCAGATCACGCACATCTCCTTCAGTGACATGCAATCGTAGCGACTAAGTACAAGGACGGCCAAGGCAACAGTCGGACGGGCAGGGGGCTGAAGCGAAATGGCTGACGGCGGTGCTGAGTCAGGGCAAGTCCATTGAGGTTTTCAAGGTCTGACGGCGGCCGGCGACGATAAGTGGCCCTTGATGTAATTTGTCGGCTTCGCCGGGCAGGTCAGTTCCGCATTCGTTAGCTGGGCTTGTCGCCTAACAGCCGTGCACCGCGACTTTCAATGCTCTGCGCCGACCTGAAATAGCCGACGACCGTCGCGACCGACGAGTGGCCGGTCAGCGCCATCGTTTCGCCAATCGGCACGTTTTGGCGCGCGGCTTCCGTGACAAAGCCTGACCGCAGGGAATGTGCGGAGAAGTCAGGCGGCAACCCTGCCAGCGCGGCTCTTGCTTTGACGATATCGCGAACGGCGGCAGGGGAGAGGGCTTCCGCGATTCGGTCTCCGGCGCGGATCCGCCGGAAGATTGGGCCGCTGGTGATGCTGCTCATCTCGAGCCAGGCCGCAAGGGCGTCGGCGGCGCGATCGACGATGGGTTTGTCGTTCTCCGGCCGCGAATCGCCGGACTGATTGGTCTTGGTGACTTGCAGCGTGAACACATAGACGCGATCCGCGATGCGCTTGACGTTTTCGACCGTCGCGGCCGTGACCTCAGACCGTCGCCGGCCGCCGCTTGACCAGGCCAGGAGGAGGAGGGCGCGGTCTCGCACGCCGCGCAGCGAATCGTCGCAAGTAGCGAGCAGCGCCTCGAAGGGCTCGAGGGTGAGGGCGGCTTTCTTGTCCTGCATGACACCGCGTTTGGCATAGGCCCGCCGTGTTCTTGCAAGGAGCTCGCGCACCTTGGCGTCCTGCAGCGGGTTGAGCACGCCTTTGAGTTGATGCGCTTTGGACAGGACGCTGAGACGATGCAGCAAAGTGGCCAACGCCGGTGGGCCGATGGCCGCCTTGAAGCCGCCACCCACGAGCGCCTGATCGACCGATATGGGCAGCTCCGACGCCAAGCCATCACTCGTTTTGCGCTGAGCGTGGTCGATGACGAATTGCAGGACGGCGGCAGTCGGCACGGGTAGTGCGATCTGATGCCGATAGCGCAGCCAGAACCAGGCGGCCCAATAGCGCAAGGCCGTTTGGTAGCTCCGCAGGGTGTTCGCGGACTCGCCCTCGGCCAAGAGCTCGTGCATCGCATGCTCAGCAATGGGTGCGAGCGCTGCCGGATCGAGCAGTTCGACATCGGCCAGCCGAAGGGTCTCAACCTGACCGCGAGTATCGCCGGCCGCAGCACGCTTCTTTCGTTCGGCCATGCGGAGCATTCGGAGTGGCAACGCATTGTTTTATATCAGAAAAATCACCTCAGATCACGATAAGTATAAATTATCGTGAGTAGCTAGCAGGCCGGAGTGGGGAAGCGTGATGACGCCTCCGCGAAAGCTGTACGGAACAGATTATTTCATTACGACGGTGGCTCGCACAAATCATGGCGCTTCGCAAAACCCGGACGGTTGCGCAATGCATTTAGAGTCCATGCGTGCATTCGATGGGCATCGGCACCTTATTTGGGAGCGCTCCTCACTTGGCATTCGCAGGGCGGCCCAAATGTGGTGGACATTGGAAGCTCCGTAGAACCCGGACAGTTCCGCGTCGAAGGGAACGGGGTTAGTAACAGAAGCCGAAACCATCGATGCCTTGGCTGCTAAGGTGACGGCTTTGGCACCGGAGCTTTTGGAGGCAAATGGCTTGATTTGTGACAATGGACAGGCCGACGTCGAGCTGCTCATTCAGTGACCTAGCCCGTCACCCCGGCTCGACCGAACGGCCATGAATTCAATAGTCAGTTGCGACAGCGTGCTTTCAATTTTCGTACACGTTCCAGCACAGACAATTGGACTGTTTCCGGCAGGATGGCTAGCGGTGACGCTTGACGCAGTGCCTGACCGGCGCCGTCGCGCGCGAGTGCTGAATCCCAATCCCGGCGCAAAATGATTTCTAGCCAGCGCTGACGGTACGATTCGTTTCGCGGGTCAATCCGATCGCTCCAGCGCGCCAAGGTGTGTTCTAGGCGAGCAATCAGAGTCAAATCCTGGCGTACGAGGCGAACCGCTTCTTCGTGAAGCCAGTAGCTCTGCAAGTCCTGAACACGGTGGCATTTCAGGAGTTCGGGCGTCGGCTCTGGGTTGCTGCAGAGGTGCTCGTACATGGTCGGAAATCTACTGATGCCTAGATTCCGGCCGCGCGTGGACGGACGGTCGTGATCGTTTGCATCCTACCTAATTTGCTGGCCGTTCTGACCTGATAGGCTTCATCGTACAACCTTTGCGGTGTTCTGCAGGACTGAAGGCAAACATTCTCGAATGTGTTTCTCTAATATTTTGGGAGACAATAGAAAGCCAAACAGTTCATGCAGAAGCGCCTCGCGAGACTTGATTTTATTGCAAGCGATCATGCACACTTATGCTCAGAAAGTCGACACCTTGAACGAACTGATGGTGCGAGCCATACTCTTGATGCACTAAACTATCGCGCTCAACTGGAGACACGATGACTCTCGACGAACTCTTGAAGCAAAAGGCCGACCTTGACCGTCAGATCGCCCAGTACCAGAACGAGGGACGGAACAAGGCGATCGCGGACATCCGCGTTTTGATGGCACAGTGGCATTTAACACCCGCTGACATCCAAGCTTTGCCAAAGAAGGGGCCTAAGATCAATGGCACGAGCAAGCCTGTCGCTGCAAAGTACAAGGACGACCAAGGTAACTCGTGGTCAGGACGTGGTCTCAAGCCTAAGTGGTTGACCGCCGCAATGGCAGCAGGCAGATCGCTTCAGGATTTCGCAATCTGAACCAGGCTGAAATGAAATGCGTAGAGGCTACGCTAAATCCGGACGGTCAAACTTTACGGTTCGATTTCACCGGGCTCTTGGGTCGACGCGATGGAGGTTCAGGCGTCAATTGCCCTGCGAAGATGGTCGCGCCGCGTGGCTCCGCTTTGGCGATAGCCAGCGCTTGTTCGCGCGTGAGGCCATGGCGCTCTACCGAGTCGGTCACCTTGGCCGCCACGGCCGGCGACACTTCGACTTTGTGCTTCACGATTCGAGGCCCCCATCTGACCCACCCGCAAGTGGTTGGCTTGGGAACTCTCCGCCGTGCTGAGTCCGCTCAATCCGGAGCAGCTGTTCCTTGAGCAGGCACAGCCGTTCATCGGCCTCGCTCACACGCAACCAGGGCCCGAGGGCATCCTTCAGGCAGTGCTGGCACAGATCGACCTGAACGTCGTTGCCATCGCCGAAGATAGACCCATACCCGGCCTTCAAGTCGATGCTGACGAACTCCTGAAATTCCGCCTCGCCGAGCTCGGACAGTCGGCCGCAACGGTCGCACCGAAGCTGCTTTGTGAAAGGTTCAGGACGCACGTCCTTGATCTGCATGTTAGTGGGTCGGTTGCCTGGAACTGAATACCCGGCCGATCAAAGAAGCGGCGACCACGTCGCCGTCGTTGGATCTTAGTCGCGCCGTGTTGTCTATCGAGAGTCTACGCCCAGGGCTTTGCCGGATGGAGCCGCGCGGCGCCACCATGTACGCCGGCAGGATCATCCCGTGCCACCCCGCGCGGGTAAAGCGCGCGACACCCATTTTGTCGCCGCGCTGCGGCGCGACGCCAGAACCCGTCCAGCAATCCGTCGCTGAGTCAACGCCCCTGCGCATCGCTGCGGTACGTGCTTGGTCTCTCGGTGACTGTGTCAACGACCGCGTAAAAGCCAGTCTGCCCGCGAGGATGGCCGGCCTACAGCCAGTAGCCGGCCTATTGGCCAGGTCGCAGCCAGTTCCCGAACCGTATTGATGGCCATATTGGCCGCCAACGTAACCATAGCCTAGCCAGTGCACGGAGCGATGACCACTCGCTAGCCAGAGTCAACAAAGCCGCCGCCTGAATCTAGCCGCCCACGGGTCGGTCGTGGGCGGCCAGATCTCCGGCAGGGGGCCCCCTCAACGATCACCGCGAGCGATCGAAGATCGACCCAGGGCTCGAGAATGCACCATCATGCCCTGTTAACGGCGATCCAAATCTTGTATGTTGCGTTTTCTCTGACGCATGTATGGGGCTCGTGATGAAGCAATCCGAGAAGCTTGAGATCGCCGCCATCGCTATCAAGGTACTCCCGCCGCTAATCCGTGCCAAAGGCCACTACAAGAAGGCGACGGCTACGACCCCCGGACATTGGGGCCTTTTTATGGGTCAGGGTTTGCAGCTTGGCCTATCCGACGATGTGCTGCTGAGTCCCGCGTTCGAAGCGTTGTCGTCGCTGCTGGACGTCTGGGGGGACAAAGGGAAGGTCTTTTCAGCGAGCTGGATGCCGAGTCGTCCATGGATCCCACCACGCATCGTCAAGTGCACATCCGGACCATGGCAGTCGCTACTCGATCAAGCAGAAGCTTCAGTTCCTCGCATGCCGGGGAAGTAGGTAAGGGTGGGCAGCGCCTGCGGTGCGTGGTACCGGAGGTAGGACAGACCCCCATAGCAGCCAGAAGCCGGAGGCGAATGGCTGTTGCTACGTCGCGCGACACCATTCGAGTAGCCACCAGCCGCCAGTTTGACCGGATGTTAGCCAAACGACGACACCACAGCCACAAGCTGAGGCACGTCCGGACGAACCGCCTCAGCGTAGCCAAACGGGGCTTTTTGAGGCGATGTGGTCATCGTTCCGTCCGCGGATGCGGCGTTGCGCGCAGGCGGCAGCCACCGTCTTGAGCCCTACCGGAATGTCGCCGTAGTCGTGGTGGCCAAGGTCGGCAACGCAGACGAAATGTTCCGATCTGTCAGGCCGAATAGTCCACTGGCAACCAGTGGCGCAGTCCGAATGCTCCAAATCGGCCCTCGATGCAGCCCGAATGATCCGAACTAGCGCGCAAACAGCAGGAATGCTCCCTGGCGGATTGATCGTGACGGTCCAGCAGAGGCTCGCAGCCTTGATCATCAAACGCCAACCAGCAAGCAACCTGGATCTTCCATAGGCAACCAGTCGACTCCTTAGGCGGGGGCCTGGATCATAATTGCTTCGCCAAACAGGGCATAAAGGCTTCCGGCATCCAACTGCGGTAGCGATGAGCCAAGACCAGCCAGTTCGAAGCACGAATGCGCCGAACTTAACCAGTGGATGCGTTTGAGTACCGGTTGGCAGGTCGTTGCCTCCCAAAGCGGTTCATCTACGCTTCCGGCAGCCACGCCTGCGGCAGCCACTGGCGACATGCAGCGTAGCCAGTGCATTAACTGCGCATAATGTGCGTTATGTCAACTCCAAGACGCAAGGACAAGGCGCTCCGCGCTTCCCTCAGCAAGGCGGTGCGCAGGACATCGACGTCCATGCTGTTCATGAAAGCGACTTCTCGATTAAACGATGCTCATGGCGCCCGGCCTGAATCAGGCCGACCTAGCCAGGAATCGGAATGCCCAGCAGCTGTCGGGCCTCGCGCCAGGTCGCGACCGGTCGATCGAAGTCGTCGCAGAGCGTCGCGACTGCTTCGACCAGGGACGCGTTGGAAGGGGCAAGCGTCTCCCGGTTCAGGCGGACGTTGTCCTCCATGCCTGTCCGGCAATGGCCGCCGAGCTCCAACGACCACCGCGCCAACGTCATCTGGTCGCGGCCGATGCCAGCGCCCGTCCAGGTGGCCTGTGGATTGAGGCGGGCGAGCGTCTGCACATAGAACGCCAGCACGTCGCGATCGACAGGCATTGCGTTTCGGATCCCCATGACGAACTGCACGTGGAGCGGCCCGACGATGTCACCTTGGCTGGCCATTCCCGCGGCACGAAAGATCATCGACAGGTCGAAGACTTCCACTTCGGGCTTGATCCGGTGCACGCGCATCTCGGCCGCCAGCCAGTCGATCAGTTCGGGGCTGTTGTCATAGACCCGCGACGGAAAGTTGACCGAGCCGGTCGCGAGCGATGCCATGTCGGGCTTCAGCGACAGGTGCGTCCCGCGTTCGTGTCCCGCCCCCGACCGGCCACCCGTCGAGAACTGGACGATCATCCCTGGGCAATGTCGGCGCAGCCCTTCGAGCACCCGTCCGAACCGATCCACCGACGACGTTGGCGAGCCATCGTCGTTGCGGACATGTAGATGAACGATGGTTGCGCCCGCCTCGAAGCTGGCGTGCGTCGAATCGATCTGTTCCTCGACGGAGATGGGGACGGCCGGGTTGTCGGCCTTCTGGGGCACCGAGCCGGTGATGGCGACGGTGATGATGCACGGAGTTGTCACGCTGAGCCCTTCTTCGTCCCGCGACCACGCCAGAACGGTCAGGTCGACGGGGATGCTTGCCTGTGTCTCGAGGCAGGGGCATTCTTGATCGATCCGCAGGGCTCATCGAGTGCAACTCCCGCAAAACAGTTTTCCAGCAGTTGGCTTTCCCGCGCCGCCTCACAGAAGCGTGTCCGCGTTCGCGTAGATGCGGTGCAGCATGTCGCGCAACTGCACGATCTCCGCTTCGGTAAAACCAGCCACGGCGGTGTCTTCATAGCGCCGGGCCAGGGGAACCAGGCTGTTGGTGAGCCGCTTGCCTTCCTTGGTCAGCAGCAGGTGCAAGGCTCTCGCGTCCTGGTCGCTGCGCTGGCGCTCCACCTGTCCCTGGGCGATGAGCCGATCGATGAGGCGAGACAACGCCGAGATGTCGACCGACGCGTTGAGAGACAGCTGCGACAGCGTCTGCCCAGGCCGGTGATTCAGCGAGGCGCAGACCCGCCACTCCACCAGCGAGAGCCCGGAGGGCTTGATCGCCTTGGCGAAGGCGCCGCCCATGCGCGCGCCCGTGCGTGCGAGCAAGTACGGAACCGCTTGCTCAAGATCGAAATCGGTGGCGCTGCTCCGAGCCATGTCATTTGCTCCCGCGGGGTTTTCCCCGTGCATCCTTGATTATTCAAGTATATGCTGCGTCACTTGCTTGATTTATCAAACATTCAACGCGCAGAGACAAGCCATGACGCTTTCCATCCGGGTCAACGGGCGCACCGCTTCCGTCGAGGCACCGCCCGACACCGCGCTCCTGTATGTGCTGAGGAACGACCTCGAGCTGAACGGGCCGAAGTTCGGTTGCGGGCTGGGTCAATGCGGGTGCTGCCAGGTACTCGTCGACGGCGCGGTCGTGCGATCGTGCGTCTACCCGCTCGCGGCCGTGGGCGCCCGGGCCGTCACGACGGTGGAAGGTCTGGGAACGCCCGATGGGCTGCATCCGCTGCAGCAGGCCTTCATCGCCGAACAGGCTGCGCAATGCGGCTACTGCACGAGCGGCATGCTGATCGCGGCCAAGGGCCTTCTGGATCGGACGCCCGATCCCGACGAGGCCACGGTCAGGGAGGCGCTCGCGTCGACGCTGTGCCGCTGCGGCGCCCACAACCGCATCGTGCGCGCCGTGCTGCGTGCCGCGAAGGCGATGCGCATGACGCGGCCGGAATCGGGCTCCACGCAGCACGACGAACGACAACGACGGGGAACGACATGACTACGCCCTTGACCCGCCGCCGGTTCGTCCAGTCGGCCGGCGCCATCGTCGCGCTCTTCACCTTCGCAACGCAGCCGCTCCAGGCCCAGGGCAGCGCGCCGCTTCCGCTGAGCCTGCGCACCAATCGCCGTCTGAGCGGCTGGATCCGCATCGAGCCGGACAACACGGTCACGGTCTTCACCGGCAAGGCCGAGCTCGGGCAAGGCATCCTGACCGCGCTCGCGCAGGTCGCCGCCGAAGAACTGGACATGCCCGTGTCCCGCCTGCACGTCCTCTCCGCGGACACCACGCGCAGCCCGGACGAGGGCTACACGTACGGAAGCCAGTCGCTCGAACAGAGCGGCACGGCACTTCGCCTGGCCGCGGCGGAGGCGCGCTGGCGCCTGACGCGCGTCGCGGCCAGCCGTTTCGACGTTGCACAGGACGCGCTGCACGTCGAGC
>FTIP01012426.1_pt1 | contig 11634 bp, 11 predicted proteins | sample 1658301 | NCBI WGS metagenome assembly FTIP01 (sample SAMEA3914813, study PRJEB12502) | metagenome | biome: forest; material: soil | place: Canada | collected 2011-07-07 | depth 0.3 m
CTGATATGGCCGCTCTGGTCAATCACTTCAATGGTTCTGGCAAGCGGCCTGCGGCGATGCGGCGCAAGGTCTGCTGCGACGATGGATCAGACTGATATCCGCGGGTTGGCTACCGCCGTGCATCGATCCGTCGTGGAAGCTACCTCGCTCTAGGTTCGCGGGTTGCCGAAGGCCTTTCCGTGGGTAGTGTCGATGAGGGTTCTTCCAATCGTGAAGCTGCACCGCATCGCCGCAGGCCGCTTGCCTGGTCGATCAGGCCTGTGCCGGTGGCGTGGCCTGGCGCGCGATCGCCCAGACGAAGCCTGCGAGCTCTCTCGCGACGGCCACGCAGATCTTGTTGACCTGGACGCCTCGGGCAGACAGCTGCGCGAAGCGCTTGCACAGGCGCATCTGCGCCTTCCAGGCGTGGCTACGCACCTCCTCGGGCAGTGCCGCGCTGCGCTCTCGAAGTGCCGTGCTCATCCTGGCGGGGAAGCGGTAGTTCCAGGCTGCTTCCGTCAACAGTCGCCTGGCGTGCGCGTTGCCCGTCTTGGTGATCGAGCCACGTCGCACGCTGTTGCCGCTGGAGTGCTCCGACGGCACCAGCCCGAGGTAGCCCATCAATCGCCGCGCCGAGTCGAAGCGGTTGATGTCGCCAATCTCGGCGACCAAGCCGATGGCGCTGACGACGTCGATGCCCCGCAAGCCGCGCAGCGCCGCGACGACCGCCTCGAGGCGCCAGCCCTTGATCGCCTCGCCCAACGCATCTGTCAGCCGCTCGACGCGCTGCTCGGCCGCTTGCACAGCGAGCTGGTACTCAGCCAACGCGACGCGCTCGCCAGCGTGATCGAAACGTTGCTCTGCGATCCAGCGCTCGTGGCTCTTGTTCCACGAGCTCTTGCCGGGATAGCGACGGTCGTGGCGCAGCAGGAAGGCCTTCAATTGCTGACGCGCCTTCAGCCGCGCACCCACCGCGTCCTCGCGCGCTCGACACAGGTCGCGCACGGCCTCGTGCGCCTCGTCGGGAACCCAGATCGCCTTCAACTCACCCGCGCGCGCCAGCTCGGCCAGCCTCGCGCAGTCACGGCGATCGTTCTTGATTCGGTCTCCGGCGCGTCGCGGGATCAGCGACGGCGCCACGATCTCGCAGCGATAGCCCCGCCGACGCAACTCGCGATACAGCCCGTAGCCGGTCGGGCCAGCCTCATAGACTACGCAGATCTCGCTCGGCTCCCCAGCCTTGGACAGCGCCTTGACCACTTGGCGCACGTCCGAGCTCACCGTGCCCACGAAGCGTGCCGGCTCCCGGCTCATATCGCAGGCTGCGATGCTGATGCTGTCCTTGTGGACATCCAAACCAACGAAGAACTTGATACGCTCGTCCATGGCTCGTCTCCTGCTGTTGCGCCTGGCCCGTCCAGTCGCATGTGGCTCGGCACACCTCGGTGCGTAACCCACGTTACTGGAGACGAGCCCCTTGCGCTCTAAGAGCGGCCATGATGTCTAGCGCAACCCGCGCTGGCACCGACCCCTCCGCCGGCTTAGCCAGCGACTGAGGAGACGGCTGGCCCATCGCCAGCCACGCAACCATGCACGTTACCGGCGACATGAAGATGCCCCCAGCTCAAGTCCCCCGGGGCCAAAATCCAAGGAAGCAAACCAACGCCGTCACCCGCAACCATGGTCGGACTAACTAGGACGCCGAGGGCAAGTGCGAACGCGAAGCTCAAGCCCCAGGACTCGATACCGAAGAAACTCAGAAGCCAGAGCAAGCCTCGACCCAGCACTAATATGATCGCGGCAGGAACGGCATACAGGAATAGCAACGCAAGCGGCATGCACTGATCATACGGCTCAGCGAAAACTCCTCAAGGAAGGTGCCCCGAAGCCGCCCGTCGCGAGTGACTGCTTCTATGAGGACTGATCTGTCAAGGGCTAGCATTCAAGGCGGAACCTGAGGGCAGCATCCAATCGAGATGCCGATGCCGTTCAACTGCAACGTGGATCCGAGGTCGGGGACAGTCGAGAGCTCGAGCAAATGCCCGGGCAAGCTTCTATCCGTGCAGGACGCTGAGGTTCAACACCACATGCTGCATGCGCGCCAGGCGCCTTGGCAGTCCCCGGTTACCGACGCGCCCCTTCTTTGCGGACGGTCACGATGAGGTGACCCGCAGTCAGTTCGGGCGCGTTGACCTTTGATCATGATGCACTCAGTTGGAGTGAGGTGATGTTCAGAGCGTTGATGCTCAAACCACGGTCGGCTTCAGGGACGCACCAGCGGGGATCTCCCCGTCTTTCATGTAGCGCCACAACGCGATGGCCAGACGCCGGGCCAATGCAACGATGCCCACGCGCCGCATGCGTCCTCCCGAGCACGCGAAGCGCCGATTGAACCAATGCGTCAGTTCGCTGTCGGGCTGCAAGCGTAGCCAACTCCATGCCAGTTCGACAAGCAGCGATCGGACTCTTCGGTTGCCTGCCTTGCTGATGCCTTGCTCGCGTTCGATGCTGCCACTGGCGTGCGGCGTCGGTACCAGACCGAGGCTGCTCGCGAGCTCGCGTCTGTTGGCGAAGTGCCGCCAGCCGAAGACCTCCTTGACCAGTACCCAGGCCCCCTTGGGCCCGATGGCCCTCAGCCGCACCAGTTGGTCCACCAAGGGCTGCTTGCCCTCGGCCAGTTCCACGCGGTGCGCCGATTCGATGGCCCGCACCTGATCCTTGACCAGCTTCAGGCGTTCGCATTCTCTCTGCAGCTCGGCGCGCAGCAGCGTCGGCACCTGATCGCGATGAGCATGCCACCACCTGGCCCAGTCCCGCCCCCCCGATCACGATGCCGGGACGTAGGTTGTGCAGCACCAGCAGCGAGCCGATGCGGTTCGTGTGCGCGATGCGCTCGTGCGTCAGCCGCTGCAGCTCTCGGTGCTCGCGACGCGCGTCTTCATCTTCACGGCTGGGCTCGTGCAACACCGACCAGACGCGCTCGCCGGCGCGGTGTCGGATGAGCATGGCCAACAGTTTGTCCGCATCCAACCGATCGGTCTTGGCTCGCCGTGCTCGGCGGTTGACTTCGATGCTCGCGGGATCCACGACGATGTTGGCGACGCCGAGCTCGCGGAGCCATCGATGGAACCACCAGCCGTCCCGACCCGCCTCGTAGACACTGTAGACCTCCGACCGCCCGCTGATCTTGAACCGCGCAGCGGCCTTGAGGATGTGGGAAGCGACGGCCGCAGTGTCGCCCGCGGCGACGGTGTGGCGACTCACGTGGAAGCGGTCATCGCCAAGGCTGATCTGCCAGCTCTTGTCGCCGAGGTCGAAGCTGATGTACAGCGCGCTGTTGGACGTCGTATCCTTGCGCCGTAGGACTGTTTGGGACTGGGCCATTTTCCGTACTCCTTGAGAAACAGAGACTGGGAAATCGCTTGTAGCTCAAGGGGCAATCCTGAGCCGTCCTACATAGCATCTTTCGAGCAGCGCGATGATGGCCTGTCCGTTTCGCGGAACGGTTCAGGGTCATGCACGATGGCTATAGCAAAGCCTGTCGCTCGAACGTCTGAATCCGTGAAGCGCGGCTCGAAGCGCAGGCCGAACTGTTGCAGGATCGCGAAGTTGTCGTCCTCGGCGCGTTCCAGTTGTTTGGGCTCGCTCTGTTGTCCATCCAACACTGAACTTCATTCATTCAAGACTGAACTTTTCAGAGGAATGACGACCGCCGGCGGGACGGCGCGAACGGCGCAAGGGGGCGATTGCACGGCCGCCGCAGCGATCAAACGCGTTGTAAGAATCGCGAGACGAGTCTCGCGATCTCTTCGGGCGCGTCCTCCGGGCTGTAGTGCCCGACGCCCGGCAACCGGTGGATCGGCGCCTGCGGGAAGAGCCCCGCGAAAAGCGGTAGGAAGTGCTGCGCGCCGAGGGTGCGATCGGCCTCGCCCCAGATCGCCAGTGCCGGCTTGCCGCCGATCGCACGTCGCGCGGCATCGTCCGGCAACTCGAAGCGATCCGCGCCGGTGGCGAACCCCGCAGCCCACCCGATCGCGCCGAGGCAGTCCTTCGGCGCCTCGAAGCGCCCGGCGTAGGCGCGAAGCCAGGTATCACAGATCAGCGCATGGTTCTCGAAGCCGTTGAGCTTAAGCGTGCTGAGCATGTTGAAGCCCAGCTCACCTAACACGCGCTCCAGACGCCCCTCGGCGTGAGCGCGCAGGATCCACTGGAACCAGGGCGACGTTTGCGCATTGGCAGTCAGGCGCTCGTCCAAGTCCGCCTGGCCGAAGGGCGTCGGGCCATTGATCGAGACGATGCGCCGGATGCGGTCGGGATGGCGCGCAGCGAGACCCATGCCGACCGGGCCGCCGAAGTCGTGCATCACCAACGTGACGCGCCGCAGGTCCAGGGCCAGCACGAGGCGCTCGAGGTTGTCGACGTGATCCTGCAGCCAGTAGCTGCGGCCTGCCGGCGTCTCGCTCTTGCCGAAGCCCATGTGGTCGGGCACTACGACCCGGTGGGTGCCGGCCAGGGCGGAGACGAGATGCCGGAACAGGTAGCCCCAGGTGGGCTCTCCGTGCAGGCAGAGGACGACGTCCGCGTCGGGCGCGCCCTCGTCGACGTAGTGCATGCGGAAGCCGGGCGCGTCGCTGAAGCGCGGCGCGAAACGGAAGGTGCCATCGAAGGTGTCGTCGGATTGGTGCATAGGAACTCTGGGTTGCGGGGACTTCGGCACGCACAGATGCATCGGGCGGTTTCAACATAAAACTATACCTTTGTACCTGAATTGGTTTTATGATGCAACCGGAAACTGTCTTGCGGTCTCAGTCGCGGCATGCCAATCAAACCGACATTGAACGAACCATGGTCAAACGTACAAGCCACAAGGAAGCCGGGTGCGCCCTGGCGCGCCCACTGGACGCGATCGGCGATGGCTGGTCGCTGCTGATCGTGCGCGACGCCTTCGATGGCCTGCGCCGGTTCGGCGAGTTCCAGCGCAGCCTCGGACTCGCCCGGAACATCCTTTCTGCGCGGCTACGCAATCTCGTTGACCACGGCGTCCTGCAGGCGGTGGCCGCCGCGGACGGCGGGGCCCACTGCGAGTACGTCCTCACGGAGAAAGGTCGCGGGCTCTTCCCGCTGATGGTCGCCCTGCGCCAATGGGGCGAGGACTACTTCTTCGAGGCCGACCGTCCCAGGGCGCGCCTTGTCGAACGGCAAACCGGCGAGGCCGTGGGGCGGCTGGAGATCCGGGCGCGGGACGGCCGGACGCTCACTGCCGACGACACGGTGACACGGCTCGAAGGTTAAGCCGCAAAAATTCAGAGTTGAATCAGCAGAATTCGGCGCTGATGGAGGTCCGGGTGATTCGGGCAGCGCAAACGAGCGGTCGCGCTTGGCCAAGCCTCAGCTTGCAGGGACGCCCAACGCATTTAGAGTCGGGGTCGACATCATTCCGGTCTCAGGCAAGCCCTTGACCGCTTGGAACTGCTTGAGCGCCGCGATGGTCTCTGGGTTGCGCACGCCGTCGAGGCGCCCTTTGTAGAGGCCCAGACCGGACAAGCGAATCTGAACTCGCATGATCTGTAGCTTGAGCTTCTGAGATTGCGAAAGCGACGGCATCGGGGCCATCCCCTGCCATGCACCGTTCGCAGACAAATTCGACGCCGAGCTTGCTCCGTTTGCGGCCGAAGCAGAGCGCGACGCGGGTGAACTACCTTTGAATACGTGGCTGTGTAGTGGCGCAGCAGGAGCCGTCGCAGGCGGGGTGTATGGCGTATAGGGAGCGGGCGCTGGCGTTGGATCCGGCGCCGGCGCAGGTGGCGTGTACGACGGATACGGCGCGGGAGCAACGTACCCACCCCCGCCCGACCCAGAGTAGTGGGACGAATGGGAGGCATGCGATGAGTGGCTCGAGTGCGAGCTATGGCTCGCGAACTGGTTGTCCACGTCCAGATTCAGCGGGCGCAGCGGTACCGCGTCCGGCCCGCTAGGCTCCGCTGACTGCTCGCTCGCAAACGCCGCGGCGTGCGCCCGAGGCAGCAGAAGCGGAAGGCTCGCCAGGAAGACCGAAACGTTCCGAATGAACTTGCTCACGATGTAATCTCCTGAACGGGTCTTAGTTTTGTAGGTTTCCAGCCGCGATCGTGCCAAGCAAAGAGTCCGGAACACGTTGACTTCACCGCGCACCCTTCACATTCGTCGGCATACACGTTCTTCCAATCCGAAATGCTCTTGGCTGCGAACGGCCAGAGCTTTGGCGGAAGCGAACAGAGCGGGGTGTTCATGAATATGTACGGGATGCGATGCCGCTGAAGGGTTCTCACGCCGTTTGATAGCGTCTCCGTCCAGTCGGCCAGATCCACTTCAGTCGCGTCCCTGTTTGCCAGCGCGTAGCCCACCGGCTCGCATGCCATCAAGGCGACTTCTCTGACGAACGGGAGGTTGCGCCCGATGAACTCGCAAAGCGCGGGAAGGTACTCGAGCACAGGCTTGATGAGAACGATTCGGAGTTGCACAGCCTGTTCATGCTCACGGAGCCTGAGCAACCCTGCGATCGTCTCCTCAAAAGATCCAGGCGACTGCACGATGAAATCGTGGAGGAAGTCTGCATGGCCATAGAGCGGAACCAGCCACGACACCGGCGTGCTCAGCTCCCGCAGCACGCTGTCGGCAGTTGCGTCTCGTGCAAGTAGTCGCCCGTTGGTCAGAAGGTCGACCTTCGTTCCGGGCAACTTCGTACCGATTGACTCCAGAACCGTTCTCAGCGCCAACCCGAGTAGCAATGGCTCCCCGCCCGTCAGCCCTATGCGACTCGGGGCACGCCCAATGTGTTCAACGATCTCCAGAGCCTGGCCAACCAGCCACGAATCGTCTTGCTTCGTCGGCGGTTGCGAGCACATCAGGCACAGGCTGTTGCACTGGTTCGTCAAGAAGATGGTGTGATGCGAGTCTGATTCTCGGAATAGGACAGGCGTCTTCGCTGGTGTCGCCACCATGCGAATCACATCACCTGCCTCGAGCGCCTCGCCCTCGACTGCGCATACGTTCTGCAACCCGGCAGAAACGAGCCGGCAGAGGGCATCACGGTCTTCGGGAGTCGCGACCAGCAAGGCGAATCGCAGGTGCTCGTCCCATTGGGCAGCGAGTTCGTCGATGGTGACGACGCGCCGAACGCTCCGATCGCGCAAATCAAATTTGGCTTCGACCGTTCTCATGACTGGCTCTGCCGCTCGCTAGACCTGGCCCATACGTGAAGCAGGTCGATAGTTTCGGCGTCTGCGTCGGCCAGTTGCATAAAGACGTCGTCGAACAAGGCCATGTGTCGTTGGCAGTGCTCGGTCTCCTGCGGCTCAACATCCAATCGCCCGTGCTGAGCCAGCGCATCCACTGGGTTGGGCGCGCAGTAGGACCTATACGTGCACGCGTTGCAGCTCGCGAAGTTGGCCGACGTGCTCGAACGCACTAGGCTGCGTCGGACATTGGATTGGACCAACTGCTCGATCGGCTCACCGATGCGCCCCATTTGGAGTGTGGTCACCCCTGTCTCCGCGAGCATCCGTGCCTCGTCACTCGGGTACACATAGCCATCGTAGTTGTAGACGAGGACGCTCGCGCCCGAGCCCGTCGGGCTCTGCAGGTCGACGTAGCCACTGTCAAAGCTCGACAAGATCTTGTTCGCGAGGATGGAGGTGTAGACCTCGCGGACAGCGACGCCACGCTTGTTCCAATGAAGAATTCGAGCGAGCGCACGTTCACGAAACGCAGCGAATTCAGTCAGCGTATAGGCCATGCGCGTCTGGTTGCGCTTGGCGAACCCGTAGGCGCTCAACGGGCGCAAGAAGATGTCCTGGAAGCCGAGACGAACGTACTCGTCCACGATTTCCTCTGGGTGCGCCAAGGACTCCTTGGTCGTCGTCATCAACGCTGAGACGGAGCTCTCACCCATCATCTCGCGCGCAAGCGAGACACCTCGCAGTGTCTGCTCGTAGGAATCTCTGGTTGCTAGCGGTCGATTCTTGTTATGCAGCCAGGCGGGGCCGTCCACACTGGTCGAAAGGTACACGTTGTGCGCGGCGAAGAAGCGGCACATCTCGCCATCCAGCTGATGCAGGGTCGACGCGACAACGAATCGAATTCGACGGTGCTCGGTGGCGTTCCGAGCGGCAATGCGCTCTATCGCGTGTTTGACCAAGTCAAACCTCAGAAGTGGGTCTCCACCTTGGAATTCGACGGTCAGGGCAGGCGCGCTGCTCTCGAAGACGGTATCGCACGCCGCTTCAAGGTCGGCGACCGACATCGTGTGGCCAACGTCGGTCAGAGCCCGACTCACTTGGCAATAGCGGCAGGTGTGCGCGCATTGAAGCGTCGGCACGAGGATGTGCAGCGACGGTCCACCCAGGACTGTTTCGCCTCGAGCTGCCTGTCGCGACTTCAGCAGGCGCGCTGTTCCTGAGGTACCTGTCAGAGACGGCAGGAAATACTTGGCCTGGAGCTCGGCACGTCGATGGATAGCTAGTTCCGAAGGGCGCTCCCTGAGCGCCTCGAGCTCGTCCCAGGTGACAAAGGTGTGGTCACCCGAAGCGCTAACAGCCAGGACACGACCATCCGGCAAGGTTCGCGTCGCAAAGCCCACGCCGCCGGCGTCACGCCTTGCGTTCTGAGCGACGGCGTGGCTGGGCATGCTCGCAGGAATAGCTTGCACATGTGGCGTCTCAGCCACCTGCATCCAAACCGTACGCATCTCTCCTCCCCTGTGTCCGCGTCGATTCAGCGATCGTTGGCGGCACTGGAGTTTGTATCAGCTTTCTTAAGTCGACCACAGGAGAAGTCGCTAGCCTTAGCGGCGTAGGCCCGGTGCGGTCAGGGGTACCGCGATCACATGCAGATCTCGCGCAGGGTTGTTCTCAATGTCCGGCACGATCACCATGGCATATCCGAACAACTGCCGGAACCAGGTGCGAACCTTTTCGGCCACCGACAACGAACCGCGCTTCTCGATTCGGTCAACCACCTCCAGCAGGTGATGCCGCGTGATCTCGTGGATGGTCATTCGCCGCAGCGGTGGGATGACGTCCTTCCTGAACACCCGTCGGATCTGTTCCAGCGTGCTCTGCCGTCCTTCTGCCAGCGCCATTGCTCGGTAAGCAAGCCACCTCTCGTACACCGTCGTGAAGGTGTGCTCGCCAGCCAGCCGGGCAGCGTGCTGCTTCTGCTTGCGGGCGATTCTCGGATTGATGCCCTTGGCGATCAGTGCCCGCGCTTCATCTCGCATGGCCCGCGCATCGCGCAGACTCAACTCGGGGTATGTCCCCAACGACATCCTTGACCGCTTGCCCAGCCAGTTGTACCGGAAGTGCCAAGCCTTGCCGCCCTTGGCCGAGACAAGCAGCGACAACCCATCGTAGTCACCAAGGCTGTAGACCCTGCCCGTTACCTTTGCATTCCGAATCCGCGGATCGGTGAGCGCCATTCTCGAACTCCAAATCCCAGATTAGATGGGACAGAAGTCGTGGCCGCCTCAGCGGTAGACCTTCGCACAGCAACAGTGCAGTACGCCAAGTACCGCATTGATGGGCCAGAAGATGTACCTGATTGGATGCGCTGTGGGCAGATTTCCCTGAATGTCAGCAAAGCCCAGCTGAGAAATCCCTTGGAACTTCAAGACCTTAGAGGCTTCCCAAAGTCGCACACCGAGTGTGGAGCGTTACTTGGAGCGGGTGATGGGAATCGAACCCACGTATGAAGCTTGGGAAGCTGCCGTTCTACCATTGAACTACACCCGCAGCGTGGCGCGATTCTAGCCCGGACGACCGTGCGCTGGCGCAACGCCTGCCCGCGTGCGGCGCTGCACCGGGACGATCAGTTCGCGCCGAACTTCACGTCGAGGCCGGTGAACAGCCCGACGTCGTTGGACTTCGTGCCCTGCGGCGGCCGGTTGTTGTAGGCATCGGTCAGCCCCACGTTCAGGCTGAGCGTGCCGCTCATCGCCATCGACTGGCCCGCATTGAACTTGGCCAGGAACGCCTTGTCGCCGCTGAGGCCGGTGCGCAGGTTGAGGTCGACCAGCTTGTCGGCTTCGAAGCCCAGCTTGCCGAACACGAACACCTGCGTCGACACGTTGTAGTCGTATTCGCCGGACAGGTTCCAGAGCTGGCGCTCCTGGAATGGCGCCGGCCCTGCGGCGGCGGCCGTGAAGCACGCCGCCGGAGCCGGGCTACATCAGCTGCAGGACTTGCCGTGGTCCGCGTGGTTGCCGGCGGCCTTCGCGGCGTCTTCGGTCATGTAGGAGCCCTGCTTGGTCTTGCCGTAGTACTTGGTGCCCGAGCAGTGATAGACCTTGGAGCTGGAGTTGACCCAGACCATGCCGGGGCCGCCGCCTGCTGCAGGCGCCGCGGAGGCCGTCGTGGCCGTGGCGGTCTTGGCGGGCTTGGCCGCCGTCGCAGTGGCGGCCGTCGCGGTCGCGGCCGGCGCGGCGGTCGCGGTCGTCGCGGCTGCAGGCGTCGCGGCGACAGCGGGAGCAGCCGCGTCGCCGCCCATCCAGGTCTTCACGCCCTTGTGGCCGGCGCAGGCGCCCTTCTTGGTCGCGTTCGTCGTGTACGTGCCGTCCTTGCACAGGCCGGTCGAACCCGCCGGAGCGGAAGCGGCGGCTGCCGGCGTGGCCGCGAAGACGCCGGATGTCGCCATCAGGCCGAGGGTCAGAGCGATGAGGGAGGCAGTTGCTTTCATGTGTGCTTTCTTGGAGTCGACGGTCCGGAGACCGGGGCATGGAAGGAACGCGCACGTTGGCGCGCGAACGGGTTCGTGTCGAAGCAGGATCGCACCCGCCCTGGCATGTGCTCGCACCGCCACGGAGGAAGAGTCCTTCGAAAGTCGGCAACCCCGTGAAGAATTCGACGCGAGGCCGCCGCTGCAATCGTTGGATTGCTTGACAACGCCGCACATCGTGAGGCGACGAGGCGACTACGGGCGTGTCAGTTTGTGCGCTCGGTGCCATTTGTCGCAACTCGGGCACCAGACGTCGCCTGGCCGCGACACTCGCGATATTCCGGGAAAGCTTGGCGCAAGCTTTCCTGGAATGCCCGCGCCTTGCGGACGCAGCCACCCGCTGCTCCGAAGCACCCACGGAGCGAACGCCGCGGCGCCGCGCCCGCGCCGGTCTGCGCGGTGCCCTTCCGGTGCGCCGCGGCCGCTCAGGAGAACGCGGCGTGGCGCATGTCGGCCGTCTTGAACGCGGCGACCAGCGCCAGCAGTCCGGCGGCCTGCTGCTTGAGGCTTTCGGCTGCGGCGGCGCTCTGCTCCACCAGCGCGGCGTTCTGCTGCGTGCCCTGGTCGATGGCCGCCACCGCCGTGTTGACCTGCAGGATGCCCGTGGTCTGCTCGGTGGACGAGGCGTTGATCTCGCCCATCAGGTCGGTCATGCGGCGCACCTGGGCGACGACGTCGTCCATGGTCGTGCCGGCCTCGCCGACCAGCGTGGAGCCGGCCTCGACCTTGTCGACGCTGTCGCCGATCAGGCCCTTGATCTCGCGCGCGGCCTGCGCGGAGCGCTGCGCCAGGCTGCGCACCTCGGAGGCGACCACCGCGAAGCCGCGGCCCTGCTCGCCGGCGCGCGCCGCTTCCACGGCCGCATTGAGCGCGAGGATGTTGGTCTGGAACGCGATGCCGTCGATC
>FTIP01219106.1_pt1 | contig 11629 bp, 7 predicted proteins | sample 1658301 | NCBI WGS metagenome assembly FTIP01 (sample SAMEA3914813, study PRJEB12502) | metagenome | biome: forest; material: soil | place: Canada | collected 2011-07-07 | depth 0.3 m
GGGCGGCACCACCCACGCCGCCATCCGTGCGATGGAGGTCGCGGGCGTGAAGCCGGCGATCGTCGCGGCGCTGCGCGCGGCGCAAGCACGGGCGCGCGAGTTGGGCGACGAATTTCACGGTTGATTTGGCGGTTGGGCCCGATCAGGCTGTGCATTCCGGGCCGAGATGTGGCGCCAGCAGATGGCAGGCGCCACCTGACGCCAAGGGCCCGCGCTGCACGGCGCGTTGGCGCACGGGCAGCACTCAAGGCCACGAACCGAGACTCCTCGAAAAATGACGCAACGGCGCGGCGTCCGAGTCGTGCGCCTAAGTGGTCGGCCGTTGAACCAAAGCAGCAAGAGGAGCCCCTTGTTAGCGTGGATCACATCATCGCGAACGCCCCTGAAAAGCCCATGGCCCTGACATCCTCCCTCATCGACGATCTGACCACTCGCGCCAACTTCGGCCGCAAGGCCAAGGCCAGTGGCAGGAACGGCATGATCGTCTCCTCCCACCCGGTGGTCTCGCGCGTCGGTGCCGATGTGCTGCGCGAAGGCGGCAACGCCGTGGACGCGATCCTTGCCGCCGCCGCCGCGCAATGCGTGATCGAGCCGCACATGTGCACTTTGTTCGGCATGCTGAGCCTGCTGCACCATGATGCAGGCAGCGGCAGTACCGAGTACATGAACAGCTCGATGAACGCGCCGCTGGCGGGCCTCGCGGGATTCTCCGCAGCCGAGATGGCGGGCGGTCGTGCCGTCGCGGTGCCTGGCTTCTGGGCCGGATTCGAAGCCGCGCGTGAAAAGTTCGGCTCGCTGTCTCGAGCGCGGCTGCTGGCGCCGGCGATCCAGATCGCCCGCGAGGGCTTTCCTGTCTACCCGTTTCTCTACGGAATGATGTTCGAGCAATCCGGCAAGATCGGGCTCACCGCAGAGGGTCGCGAGACGTACATGCCCGGTGGTGCCCTGCTGAATCCCGGCAAGCGTCTGAAGCAGCCGCGTCTGGCCGAAACCCTGGACAAGCTCGTCGAAGGCGGTGCCGACTACTTCTATCGCAGCGCGTTCACTCGGAAGGTGATCGAAGCAGTCAAAGGTATCGGCGGCGTCCTGACCATGAACGACTTCGATCGTTTCGAGGTGCGCTGGCAGGAGCCGGCGTGGGGCAGCTACAAGGACTTTCGCATCGCGGGCTCGCCGCCGCCGGACAACGGCGGCACGCACTTGATCGAGATCCTTCACCTGCTCGAGCAATTGCCGCTGGCTCAGTGGGGTGCGCCCCACGAGAGCGCCGACACGATGTACTGGCTCGCGCGCTGCTGCACCGAGGTGTTCAACGAAGGTGCCCGGCAGCGCGACCCGAAGGACTACCCCCTGCCGCTCGACCTGATCACCAGCAAGGCCTACGCCACGCAGCGCCTCGCGTTGATGAAGATGAGCCTGCCCAACACATTCAGTCCCAGCGGCGTGCCCTACCCCGGCTCGAACCACCTGACGGTCGTGGACGCCAAGGGCAACGTCGCCACCGCGCTGCACTCGGTGATGTCGTTCCCCTGGACGAACGGACTGATCGTGGACGGGGTCAACATCTGGGCCGGCGGCGTGCATTTCCTTCGGCAACTGCCCAAGCCAGGCTCACGTGCCACGGTCTACGTGGCCCCTCACCTCGTGTTCGACCCTCAGGGGAAGCCGCTCCTGGCGGGCGGTTCGCCCAGCGTCGGGCTGATCCCCACCTGCGTGAGCAACATCCTGAACATCGTCGAGTTCGGGCTCGACATCGAGAGCAGCGTCCATCAGCCGCGCGTGGGCGGCCCGGCGATGGCCTCGATGCTGGTGGCCGGCAACCTGAACACGACGATCGAGGTCGATTGCGGCGACGAAGCGCTTCGTTCCGAAGTGAAGGCGCGCGGCCTTCCGCTCGATCCGGTGAGTCCGTGGAACTTCATGCTCGGTAGCTACGAGGGCATCCACATCAAGGACGACGGCGCGGCCGAGGCCTGCGCCGATCCCCGAAGGGCGGGCGCAGCGGAAGCGGCGTGATCGCCATGCGGCCGGCAGGTTCCGGCCGCCACGATTTCCCCGGCGTCACTCCGCGGTGATGCGGAGCAACGGCTGCCGACCGGCTTGTCAGGGATCGAATGCGAATATGAGAGCAGCGACATCGGCCGCGCCGGCCGGGTCGGTGACCAGGCCACCATGGTCGTACGGCAGCGCTTCCCAGCGGCTCGCCACGTTCAGGGCGGCCTGGCGGCGAGCCATGCCCTGCATGACGTCGACGGTGCGCCGCGCGGCCGCTTCGGCACCCAGTCGCTGTTGCAAGCGGCTCTGAGCAGGCCGCGTGGTCGCAGCACTGATGACCAGCCGCGGGCAGGACTTCGCATTGAGGGCAATGGCGGCGCGCGTGGCGGGCAGCAGCTTCAGCTCTTCGATCGCAGCACGCATCGAGGACGGCGTGCAGCAACTGCGCAGGAGGCGTTGCGCAGCCTCCGGCGGCAGGTTGGCGGCGTTCGCCGAGAAGAGCGATTCGCGCAGACCCCATCGCGCACGAAGAACGGAGACGCGGGCCAGCAGCTTCACGACCCTGACCAGGCGATCGAAGTAAGGGTCCGCGAATTCCGGCGTGGGATCGATCTGCACGATCGCGCGGATCGCCGTCGGCGCTTGCGCAGCGTGCAACGCGGCCATCAACCCACCATGGGAGTGACCTGCCATCGTCACCGGCGTATCGATCTTCAAGTGTTTCAGGAGCGCCAGCAGTTGCTGCGTCAGCACCGCTGTTGTGAGCGGCACGGTACGCCGGCTCTCCCCGATGCCGGCGCGGTCGTAGCACACGACCCGCACTCGTTGAGAGAGCGCCGCTTCGAGCCGCAGCGCGTAGGGAAAGGACGCCCCCCAGCCATTCTCGAAGACCACGCAGCGGTCGGCATCCGGTGGACCGCTGAGGCGATAGCGCAACGTGCCGCCCGGCACTTCGGCTTCGCCCTCGACGGCGTTGATCAGGTTCGTCATGGGTCGTGATTCCGCTACTGTCATCGTCGGTTGAAGATCTGCCACAGCGATCCCGGGCGGCCTCAACCGAAGCCGCCGATGCCGCCCCGTCTGCGAATCGCGTAGTTGAGCGGCGGCACTTCGCCCATCAGATGCTCGACGAAATAGTCCCAGAGCCGCCGGACGAAGTAAGGTTGAACCCCGAACCCATGCACGCCATTGGGAAGACAGAGCAGGTCGTAGCTTCGGTTGGCGCGGTTGAGCGCGTCGCACAACTGCAGGGTGACGGCCGGGAACGCGTTCTCGTCCATGTCGCCGTAGGCCAGCATCAGCTTGCCCCTCAGGTTCTCGGCCAGCACGGCGTTGTCGAGCGCGCGATAGTTCAGCGGCACGGCGGTGGGATCCGGCTTCGTCCGCAGGCCATCGCCGTAGTCCGGCGGCGGCGTTGCGCCGATGATCCCCGCATACATGCCGTGCAGGTTATGGCTGCCCGCCGACGAGACAGCCACCTTGTACACATCCGGATGCCGCAGGATCGCGCGCGCCGACGTGTAGCCGCCAAAGCTGTGGCCGTAGACGCCGATGCGTTCGGCGTCCAGCGTCGGATCTCGTTCGCAGAGCTGTTCGAGCACCGCCACGTGGTCGTCCAGGCAGGTGTCTGCGAACGCTTCATAGCCAGCGTCCTGGAACGCCTTGGAGCGCAGTGGGGTACCCCGCCCATCGACCACGACCACCGCGAAGCCCAGCGCGGCCAGGGCGGCGCGTCCGAAGCCGCCCAGGCCGCTGCGGGCGCTGGCGAAGTTGCGCGGTGTCACCGTGACCTGTGGGCCGCCGTAGATCCCGTCGATGACCGGGCCAGGCCTGCCCATCGCGTGGCGCGGACGGTAGAGCACGCCGTGGAGATCGGTGACGCCGTCGGCCGCTTTGGCGACGAATGCCTCGGGCGCGCGCCAGCCAGTCTCGTAGAGCGCGCTGGCGTCGGCGGCCTCCAGCGGCAGGACGATGGCGCCGTCCTCGGTAGACCGAAGCACCGACACGCTCGGCGTGGACACCGAGGACCAGGTGTCCACGAAGAGCGTGCTGTCCGGCGAAATCGCCGATGGCGGGATGGGCAGCCCGAACAGGCGTGCCAGCAGCGACACGGGAGCGCCATCGAGCGTGTGATCGGCGTCCTCCGGGCTGAGAAGGGTCAAGTTCTCTCCGTCCAGGTCCACGCGATAGACCCGGCGATGGTAGGGATTCGCGCCTTCGCGGCCGGAGGCGGTGAAGTAGACCCGTCCCTGCTGCTCGTCGACCTTCAGGATGTCGCGAACAAGCCAGTCCCCACCGGTGATCGGATTGATGAGCTCGCCGGTCGCGACGTCATATCGGTAGAGGTGTCCGAAGCCACTGCGCTCCGAGTACCAGATCGCCTGGCTGCCACCGGCAAGAATGCGGACGCTGTGCTGCTTGTAGATCTCCGAGCCGAGCTTCAGGAAGCCCTCGGAGGCCTCCTTGATCACCGTGCGGACACCCCCCGTTGTCAGGTCGATCTCGAGCAGGCAAGTCTCGCGAACGCTGCTCAGAAGGAGGGCCGCAAACACGCGGCGGTGGTCATCGGACCAGCCGATCGGCTCGATCTGATCCACTTCATTCGGGATGGCGCCTTCGGGCAGGTCGATCGGGATCCTGCGACCCGTTGCCACCTCGATCGCGCAGGCGGTGAAGACCGGCCTGCGCTCACCGAGCAGCGCCTGCCGGATGAAATAGGTGCGCGGCCGCATCCCACCATCCTGGGGCACGGACTCCAGGAAAGGGTACGGCTCGACATGACGTTGATCGACTCGTCCGCCGATCAGGAACGCGCCGTCCGGCGACCAGGACCAGCCGTGGGGCGCGAAGGAAAGACCGCTGCGACGACGTATCACCGCGAGGAAGCCGGCGTCGGGATGCGGGCCCCAGGCGAAGTCTTCCTCGCCATCGTCGGTCAGGCGGCGTTCCGCTCCCGTGCCCAGATCGCGCAGATAGAGGTCATGCTCGCGCGCGACCAGTCCCTGCTCGCCATCTGGAGAGACCAGAACGCCGGCTTGAGGAGCCGCGACGGGGCCCAGATCGACCGCCTGTGCGCCCACGACCTTCCAGCGGTGGTCGCCATGTCGAAGGATCAAATCACCGCCCGCCGCGATGGTCTCGGCCGTGAGCTCCGGGGACCCGATGACCTTGCCCGTCGCCGCACTGAGTGCTGCTGCCGCGACCGCATGGTCGAAGGCCGGTCGTGCCGCGCCGTTCTCGACCCAGACGTACTCCACCCCATCGGGGCGCTGGCGGCGATACCAGAAGGCCGCGCGGCCTGCCCAACGTGGCGCAATGGACTCGTTGAGGACGAGGCTCACGACATTCCCGTCGAGCACGGCTTCGGCCGATCGATAGCGGGCGAGGATGTCGGGGCAGGCGGTGGGATCTTCAGTTGTGGACATGAGGTGTGTGGCTGGATTGGGTTGGGTGTCGAAGATGACACTCCGGTGCGCGTCGGCTTATGGGTGCTTGGTCAGAAAGACCGGATCGGCGTTCTCACGAAGGGCGGTGGTGGCCGCAGAGGCGCCGAATGAAGAGGCATCGGGCTGGGAGCCGGCGATATTCGACAGCGCAATCACCTCGGCGACCGTCTTCAGAATGTGCGTCTCGCCCAGCCACAGCGCGATGGCCGCCAGGAGGAAGCCGGGGCCGGCCACGGAAATCGAGGAGAGGAGCAGTCCGCCGGCCTGTGTGAACAGGTGATCGGACAGCAGCCCGACCGTGATCGGGCTGATCACCTGGAACACCGTGGTGATCACCGTGGAGATCGCGAACACCCGACCGCGCAGATTGGCGGGCGCCATGTCCTGAAGCATCGTCGGCATCAGCGAGTTGCCTCCGATGACCGCTGTCATCTGCACCCATGCGATCAGAAAGAACTCGTTTGGAGAACCTGCCACCAGATAGAGCGGAGTCAGCAAGGCCAGGACGAGATATCCGATCAACAACAGGCGAAGCGGGGTCGCCATGCCCCACTTCGGCCTCATGAATTTGGCGCCCGCCGCTGCGCATGCCAGGCCCATGAGGGTGCCGGCAGCGACCGCGACGCCCAAACCGGTTCCCACCTGGCTGGGCGTCGTCGAGAACCGCCGCATGAGAATGACCGGCAACCACGTGAAGACGGCCGTCATGCCGAGCGCCACCATGCCGGAAGGCACGAAGATGCCGACGACGGCGCGCCAGTGCGATGTCAGATAGCCCAGTATCTGCGGTCGCTCCAGCAGCGAGGTTGCGGATGCATCTGCGCGCACTGGCGTAGCGTTCTGGTGCTTTCGGATCAGGAGGATGGCCAGGGTCATGAAAAGCCCTGGCACGGCAACGACGACGAAGACCATGCGCCAGGTCTGCCGCGAGAACAGTCCGTCCGGAAACCACCGGGCCACCAGCCCGATGTGGTCGATGACCGCACCTGCCAGGGCGATTCCGAGACCGCTTCCCACGATCGCCGCGGCGAAGAAGATGAAGTTGGCCGAGACCCGCTGCCGCTCCGGAAAGATCTCGGGGATCAGTGCGAAGACGATCGGCGTCAGGCCGGCCTCTCCGGCTGCGAGGAATGCGACACACAGCAGGAGGCTCCAGTAACCCGTCGCCAGGCCGCAGCATGCGATGGCTGCCGACCAGATCAAGATGCACGCTGCCAGCAGCCGGCGTCGATCGATCCGGTCGGCAAGCCATCCGAGCGGAACGGCGGCGATGGCCGTGAAAAGCGCCGCGCCCAGGCCTTGCAGGCTGCCGATCTGCGCATCGCTGAGGTGCAGGTCGGCCTTGAGGGGCTGAGACAACAGGATCAGCACCTGGCGGTCGATGACCGAGTACAACACCGCGATCGACACGGCGGCGAGTGCGTACCAGGAAGCAAGTGGTGCACGCGTCTGCATCAGGAATCTCCATGCGCCGCAAGGCGAGGGTCAGGGGAGTCGGACCGCGCACGGTCGTCAGTGAGGGATGCCGCAATATCGCGAGCCTGACTGCTCCCGGTCCGGTAGCGGTCTTGCCGTCGCTCCTTCGCTCATTTCAAGTCTTCGGCGGGACGGACAAGTTCAGGCCGGGCAGAAGCCGACCACTGGACGACGCCGCAGTGCGAGGTCCCCCAGGCACGCAGACAGGGCGCAGCGGCTCTGCCCAAGCGGCCGGCGCGGCCATCAGTAGTCAACCCGAAGCGATACGCCGATCGTGCGCGGCGCCGTGACGCCGACGTCCGCCGGAGTGGCAGCACCGGTCGCCAGGTTTGGAACCACGTTCCCGCCGTTGTAGGAAATCGGCGCGCGCTTGTCCAGCGCGTTCTTGACGAACAGGTTGGCCGTCCAGCGGTCGAACTCATAGGAAGCCCGCAAATTGAGCAACTGATACGCCGGCAACTCCGGCGCCTTGTTCGTCGGCACGAGCGGCGTCGGCAACTGGTTGCTGAACACGACGGTACGCTTGCCGGTGTGCTGCACGCTCGCGCCCACTGACATCTGGCCCGACCCGAGCGCCCAGGAATAGTCCGCCCCGAGCGAGCCGGACACCGCGGGGGTGAACGGGATCTTGTCGCCGGACAAGCCGTTCACGGCGGGAATGTCCTCGGTGAGCTTCGCATTCATCAGACTCAGCGTCGCCGACGTGCGCAGCCCCTCGACCGGACGCCATCCGGCTTCCAGTTCGAACCCCTGGGACCGGGCCGTGCCGCCGTTGGCGTAGTACTGGTTGCCGGTGGCAGCGTCCGTTGCCGTGACCTGGATGTCCTTCCAGTCGATGAGGAACAGCGCTGCACTCAGGTCCAGGTGGGCAGCAGGCAAGAGGCCCTTGTAGCCCACTTCGTAGTTGATGATCGAGTCGGACTTGAAGGGCGCCCGCAGATGACCCGTAGAGTCGGGCACGTTGGGGCCGCCCGGACGATAGCCGGATGCCGCACGGAAATAAACCATGTCGTCCGCGCTCAGTGCCCAGCGCGGCGACACGAGCCAGGTCGTCTGATTTTCCCTGGACGTGGCGGCGTTCGATGCCGTCGGCAGCACGGCACCCGCCAGGTAGTTGTAGGACTGCGTCGAGACGTCATAGTCCTGCCGCAGTTTCGTGTAGCGTACGCCGGCCTGGATGTCGAAGCGGGTGCTGAAATGGTAGGTGCAGTTGGCATAGGCAGCCGACTCGCGCAACCTCGAGCCGAGGTCCGCGTCCAGGAAACGTGCGGAAGGCGTGTTCAGGTCGGTACCGGTGAAGAAGTCCAGCGTGCTGTTCGCCGTCACATCCTCGTTCTGGAAAAAGAGGCCTCCCAGCCAGTCGAAATCGGGGCCGACGGGCGACGTCAGGCGAAACTCCTGCACCTTCTTCTTGGTATCTACCGTCGCGGCCAATTTCGACGCCGAGGGATTCAACGACGTCACGGGCAACCCCGCTTGGGCAAAGGCTGCGACCGACAGGAAATCGATGAATTTGGCGTAGTCCGAATCGTCTTGCACCTGACTGTTCTTGATGTGCGCGTAGCTGCTGACCGACAGCAGGTTGGCAAAACCCAGGTCGTAGTTCAAGGTCAGCGCGCCGCGGTCGTAGTCACCCTTGATCGGCTGGGCGAATTCGCGCCGTGATTCGTATTTGCCATAGCTCGGTTGGAGCGTGACTGCATCGGCCTGCGGCACAGTGGCGTCGTCGGACTTCAAGGTCTGCGTATCCAGCGTCAGCTTGGCATCGAACTTGGCACTGGGCTTGAGCAACGCGGTCAGGCGGCCGCCTTCGTTCTTGAAGGCGTCGAGGTCCGTCTTGTCGCGCAACGTGTCCGTCACGTAGCCCGGCTCCTTGCGGGTGTAGGCCGTCACGCGCACCGCGAACAGGTCCTTGCTGATCGGGACGTTGATCGCCGCCCGTGCGGTCAGGCCGCCGTCGCCCCGGCCTTGCGTCCAGCCCACTTCGGCGCGGCCCTCGACGTCCTTGAGGTTGGGGGACACGGTGACATACTTGACCACGCCGCCGAGCGCGCTCGCGCCATAAAGGGATCCCTGAGGCCCCTTGAGCACCTCGATGCGTTCGAGGTCGAGCGGGTCGATGTCATTCGTGATGACCGCACCTCCGAGAATGCTGTTGCTCAGGCTGACTGGTTGGTCGTCCAGGTACGTCGCCACGGTCGCACCCGCTTGCTGCGAGCCGGTGGTGATGCCACGGATCACCACGCGCTGGGTGCCAGGCGAGTCGCCGGTGACCTGGAGGCCAGGCACGTAGCCGGCGATCTCGTCGATCGAACTCACGCCCAGTTGTTCCAATTGGCCGCCGCCCAGGACATTGACGCTGCCCGCCACGTCCCTGGCTTTCTCGCGGCGGCGGTTGGCGGTGACGTAGACCGTCTGTTTCTCGATGTCGCTCGCGCTCGCGGCGCTCGCAGGCGCCGACGCCGAAGCGGGCGCCGATGCCGCGGCGGCCGACGGCGCGACTGCCGGGGAATCGCCTTGGCTCCATGCCGCGCCACTGACGGCAGCCAGCATACAGGCCAGCGGTTGCAGCACGAAATCGACGCGTCGCAGAGAAGAATCGGTCATGGTCGGGAACCCTCCGTTGTGTTGAACACAGTTTCGGGCATACAGTTCTGTGTGTTTTGGATGAGATTTGCCCCGCTATTGCGTACCGGGTAAATACGGAGGCTGACAGGATGAGCACCATGGCGTTGCATTGCCCCCCTTCCACCGGCGCGACGGACTGGCCCGGTCTGGGCCAGGTGTTGCAGACGCCGCCACCGCGCGCCGCCGGCTATGCCGAGTCGCTGGAGGCGGTCACGCACGCGCCGCGGCGCGACCTGCCGTTGGAAATCGAAGGCGACCTCTCCGCAGGATGGTTTCGAAACGCGAGCGATGCGCCGCAGCGCAAGCTCGAAAACGAGTTCCTGCGCCTGTCGCCAGGCGCCTGGCTCGCGTTCGGTGAACAACGCTTCGACGTGCCCGACTACAACTGGAGTCGCGAGCGACACTTGCGCGCCTTCTGCGTGGTTCTGAACGGGGGCGGCGTGTTTGGCTTCGCACCTTCGCCACAACAGCGCTTCGCGATGACGGCCGGACACGCTCTGGGCATTTCGTACGGTGCTGACACGTTGATCTGCCGCACGCTCCTTCCCGGTGTGCGAACGCAGGTTGTCTCGGTTTATTTCGAGAGCGACGAGGCGATGCGACAGTTCGGCCTCCCGGTCGAGGAAGCGAACGCCTGGCTGTCTTCGGTGCCGGTCAGCAACGCGGCGCCCGGTTTGCATCTCGTGGCATGCGTCCCCATCGCCGCTGCGCTCAAGGCCGCCCAGGCGATCTGCTGGGCGCCCTACCAGGGCGCGCGGCGCCGTCTGTTCCTGCGCAGCAAGGCCGGCGAGATGCTGTGTCACCTGATAGCCAGTCCCGGTGTGGCTGTCTCCGCAGTGGGGCTGACCGCCGGCCCGATGTACGACGATGCGAGCCTTGCCGCTCTGGCGCATGAATTCGTGTCCGACCCCGAACATTGCCCCGATGTGGTGGACATCGCGGCACGGCTGCGCGTGAGCAGCGGTCGCTTGCTCGCCGCGTTTCGTGCCACCTATGGCGTCTCTTTGCGCGACCATATGAGCGCCACGCGCATGACCATCGCGCGCCGACTGGTGCTGCAGACCAACACGCCTTTGCTCGACGTGTCACTGGCCTGCGGCTACGAGCACCACTCCAGCTTCAGCACGGCCTATCGACGCAGCTTCGGCGAAACACCGATCGAGACCCGGCGCGCCGCCGCGCGGCGCCCAGCGGCGTAGCTGCCACTGTCGCCGTGTGCAGATCACGCGGCGATGCTCCATTGTGTTGACAAGAACGCTGAGCCGACGCAACGGCGTTGAAGGCCTGGCCGTCCGCACAATCGCGGCCAAAGCGACGTGGCCTGACTCCAAAGCAATCTCGTCCCTGCCGCGTGACACTGCGTTGTCGCACGCTGACGCCAAGGCATTGTCGGGGTCGTGCACGGCAGCCTCGTTCCTTCCCGGATGACAGGAGCGCTCACTTTGACATCTCATCGTGGGCGCGTTCACGATGTCCGGCCACCGGCTGCGACGGCTGCTCGATCGCGTACAGCGTTGGTGGAGAGGGTTCTGCTGCATCGCCGACGCCGCAGCGGATGAGCAGCGAGACCAGGATGATGGGCATGACGCCCACCTGGTGCGTGGTTGGAATTGTCTTCTTGCGGAACATCTCGCGCCCTCGTTTTGGTTGTCGATGGAGTGACAACGAGATGACGTGCCGGGCTAGAGATTGATTGGCAGTGCTTGCCCTAATGCGGCTTCGTGAGTTCCAACCGTCCACCCTGTTCGTGCACGCTCAGGCCATGCAGCGCCGCGACCGCATGGGCAAATCCAGCACTGTCGCTGGTGTTGTACAGGCCGCTGACGCGCAGGCCGGCCGACTCCAGGCCATCGAGCAACACGATAGTCGTTCGGTTGTAGCGGTTCATCTCGGCGACGGCGTCGGCCAACGACGTGTCGTCGAAGACGGCTTCGTCTCGCTTCCACGCCATCACGCGCTCGACGTTCGGACGATCCAGCCGTGCGACGACCTTGGAGACCGCATGGCCAGGCTGGCGATCCAGCAGCAGGCGATCGCCGGCCTTCATCGACACCGACTGCGGCGGTGCGAGTGCGTCGCCGGAT
>FTIP01001287.1_pt3 | contig 11571 bp, 8 predicted proteins | sample 1658301 | NCBI WGS metagenome assembly FTIP01 (sample SAMEA3914813, study PRJEB12502) | metagenome | biome: forest; material: soil | place: Canada | collected 2011-07-07 | depth 0.3 m
GCGGGCGGCGCCTGCCTGCTGGCGGGCTACACGTGGGCGTGGATCACGCGCGTCGAGCGCTCGCCGAGCGCCGACCTCATCGACTTCCATCGCCAGGAACAGCTGTCCCGCCTGCGCGCCTTCTTCCGTCTCAAGCCGCGCCATGTCGCGGGCTGACGGCATTGCCCGAGAACCACGACGATGATCATCGTGAACGCCGACGACTGGGGCCGATCGGTCGCCGAGACCGACGCCGCGCTGCGTTGCCATGCGACGCGGCGGATCACCTCCGTCACCGCCATGATGTTCATGGAGGACTCCGAGCGCGCGGCCGCGCTGGCACTCGAGCACGGCCTCGACGTCGGCCTGCACCTCAATCTCTCGCAGCCGTTCACGGCCCCGCCGCCGCGCCCGGGCGTGGCGGAGCGGCAGGAACGGGTGTGCCGGTTCATCACCTCCAGCAAGTACGCCTTCCTGCTGTACCACCCGGCGCTCCGGCGCGATTTCGCGGACACGTACCAGGCCCAGCTGGAGGAGTTCCATCGCCTGTACGGCAAGGCGCCGACGCACGTGGACGGCCACCACCACAAGCACCTGTGCAGCAACGTGCTGCTGGGAGACGTCATTCCCGCCGGCCAGAAGGTGCGCCGCAACTTCTTCTTCTGGCCCGAGGAGAAGAGCCGCCTCAACCGGGCCTACCGTGGCGCCACCGACCACCTGCTCTCGCGCAAGTACCGGCTGACCGACTACTTCTTCGCGTTGTCGCAGTGCCTGAAGGGCGACCGGCTCGCCAGGGTGCTGGAGCTCGCGAAGACGCACGCGGTGGAGGTGATGACGCATCCGGCCAATCCGCTGGAGCGCGACTACCTCATGAGCGAGCGCTACCTCGAGCAGCTGGACCTCGTCGAGCGCGGCACCTATTCCTCCTTGTGATCGCCTCGGCGAACACCGGAACCAACGACATCACGCAGCATGGCATCCAAAGACATCACCAGCACGGGCGGCCTCGGCATCAAGGTCGGCGGACGCCTGCTCAGGACGGCACACCTCATCGACGAGTACTACGTGGGCGCGCCAGATCCCGCCGCGCTCATCGCGGAGCTGAAGCAGCGCCGCGTCGCCGACGTGTTCACCTTCGTCCAGGAACTGCATGACCCGAAGCCGCGCTTCGAGCATCGGCTGAGCTGGGACAAGATGGCGGTGCTCCCGCTGACCACCTACGCGAACTGGTTCGACAAGCAGATCAAGTTCAAGCCGCGCAACCGGCTGCGCAAGGCGTGGAAGGCCGGCGTCGAGACGCGCATGCTCGATTTCTCCGATGACCTGGTGCGGGCGATCATGGAGATCTACAACGAGACGCCGTTGCGCCAGGGCAAGCGCAACTGGCACTACGGCAAGGACTTCGACACCGTCAAGCGCGAGCACGCCACGTTCCTCGAGCGCAGCGAGTTCATCGGCGCATACTTCAAGGACGAACTGATCGGCTTCGCCAAGGTGACGCACGGCGAACGCAGCTCGATCATCATGAACATCGTGGCCAAGATGTCGGCGCGCGACATGTCGCCCATGAACGCGCTGATCGCCAAGTCGGTCGAGTGCGTCGCCGCGCGCAACATCCCGCTGCTCAACTACGGCATCTGGGGCCGCCGCGGCCTGAACGAGTTCAAGGTGGCCCAGGCCTTCGAGTGCCTCGACGTGCCGCGCTACCACGTGCCCCTGTCGCTCAAGGGCGAGTGGGCGCTGAAGCACGACCTGCACCGCGGCCTGAAGGAGCGGATGCCCGAGGCCTGGATCGTCAAGCTCGCGGACACGCGCGCGAAGCTCAACGAATGGCTGTACAGCAAGGGCGGCGGCGGCGCGCGCCCGGCGCACGCCACCGCCAAGCCGGGCGCCGTCGGCGAAGCCGAGTCCTGAGTCGCCGCGAGCGGCCCCTTTTCATCCACACAAGCAGACTCGACATGCCGGGAATCACGGGAATCATCAGTCCGCACGAATCGCTCGCGAGCGTCGCCACCGTCGAGGGCATGGTCGACGCCATGCGGCACGAATCGTTCTATCGAACCGGCACCGTGCATCACGAGCGCGCCGGCGTCGCGGCCGGCTGGGCCGTGCATGCCGGCCTGTTCGCCGACGCCAACCCGATCTGGAACGCGACGAAGGACGTCTGCCTGCTCCTGGCCGGCGAGGAGTTCTCCGACCCCGCGAGCCTCGCCGCGCTGAACGGCACGGGCCAGCAGGCCGGGGAGGACGGCCGCTACCTCGTCAAGCTGTACGAGGCCCTCGGGCCGGCCTTCGTCGACGAGCTCAACGGCACCTTCAGCGGCCTGCTCGTCGACCTGCGGCAGGACCTGGCCATCCTCTTCACCGACCGCTTCGGGCTCGGCCGCGTCTACGTGCACGAAGGCCAGGACGCGCTGCACTTCTCGAGCGAGGCGAAGTCCATCCTGCGCGCCGTGCCGTCCACGCGCCAGGTCGACGACCAGGCGCTGGCCGAGTTCGTCACCTGCGGCTGCGCGCTCGAGGGCCGGACGCTGTTCGCCGGCGTGTCGCTGCTGCCGCCCGCGTCGCGCTGGATCTTCTCGAAAGGCCGCCTCGCCCGCAAGGAGACCTACTTCGACATCCAGTCGTTCGAGGACGCCCCGACGCTCGGCGAAGCGGCGTTCTACGAGCGCCTGCGCGAGCTCTTCCCGCAGGTGGTGCGCCGCTACTTCAAGGGCAGCGCGCCCATCGGCATGTCGCTCACCGGCGGCCTGGACGGCCGCATGATCATGGCCTGCAGCGGCCACGACGCGGGAGCCCTGCCCTCCTACACCTTCGGCGGCAGCTACCGCGACTGCACCGACGTGTCGCTCGCGCGCCGCGTCGCCCAGGCCTGCGGGCAGCCGCACCAGGTGATCACCGTCGACGACCAGTTCCTGCGCCAGTTCAGCACGCTCGCCGACAAGGCGGTCTACGTGTCGGACGGCGCCATGGACGTCACCGGATCCGTCGAGCTCTTCGCGAACGCCCGCGCGCGCGAGATCGCGCCGGTCCGCATGACCGGCAACTACGGCTCGGAGATCCTGCGCAGCAACGTCGCGTTCAAGGCCGAGCCCATGGAGGCGGGCCTGTTCAGCGCCGATTTCCTGCACTCCGGAGAAGACGCCTGCGCCACGTACGCGCGCGCCGCCGAGGTGCGGCGGCTGTCGCTGATCACGATGAAGCAGGTGCCGTGGCATCACCATTCGCGCCTCTCCGTGGAGCAGTCGCAACTGACGATGCGGTCGCCCTACCTCGACAACGACCTGGTGCGCCTCGCCTACCAGGCGCCCTCGGGCCAGGAATTCTCCAAGACGCCCGCGCTGCGCTTCGTGGCGGACAACAGCGCGAAGCTGGCGGAGATCCCCACCGACCGCGGCCTGCTGCACCGGCCGACGCCGGGGCTGACGGCGCTGGGCAACCTCTACCAGGAGTTCATGTTCAAGGCCGAATACGCGTACGACTACGGCATGCCCCAGTGGCTCGCGCCGATCGACAACGCGCTCAAGCCGCTGCGCCCCGAACGCCTGTTCCTGGGCCGCCACAAGTTCTATCACTTCCGGGTCTGGTACCGCGACAAGCTCGCGGCCTACTTGCAGGACGTGCTGCTCGACCCGCGAACCTCCACTCGTCCGCATCTGGCCGAGGGCCGGCTGGAGACGCTGGTGGGCGAACACCTCGCGGGGACGCACAATCACACGACGGCGCTGCACCAGGCGCTGTCGATCGAGCTGATCCACAGGCAACTTGTCGAGAGGAAGTGGTAGCGAGCATTTCCGTTCAGTGAAGCATCTGGAGAGGTGGCCGAGTGGTCTATGGCAGCAACCGGCAACGGTCGCTATGTGGCGCAAGCCGCATCGGAGGTTCGAATCCTTCCCCTCTCCGCCAGGTGCTTCGAGCGACGGCTGCGCCGCGTCACACCGGGGAGCGCCCACATGAATATCAGCGTCTGCATCTGCACGTTCAGGCGGCCCCACATGATCAAGGCGCTGCTGCTCGCGCTCGGCCAACAGGAGACGGCCGGCGAGTTCACCCTGTCCGTGGTCGTCACCGACAACGACAGCACGCGCTCGGCCGAGGCCGCCGTGAAGGAGGCGGCCGCCACGCTGAGCATCCCGGTGCTCTACACGGTGGAGCCCGACCAGAACATCGCCAAGGCCCGCAACCGGGCAGTGCTCGCCGCCACGGGCGACTACATCGCCTTCATCGACGACGACGAGATGCCCGAGCGCGACTGGCTGCTCACCGCCCTGCATGCCTGCCAGGCCCACGGCGCCGATGGCGTGCTGGCGCCCGTTCGGCCCGTGTTCGAGCACGAGCCGCCGTCGTGGCTGATCAAGGGCCGCTTCTGCGAACGGCCGGAGCATCCCACGGGCTACGTCCTCGACTGGCGCGAGACGCGGACCGGCAACGTGCTCTTCCGCCGCGCCCTCATCGCCGGGATGGCCGAGCCCTTCGCGCCCGCGTACGGCAACGGCGGCGAGGACACCGATTTCTTCAAGCGCCTGATGGCGGCGGGCGCCACCTTCGTGTGGTGCAACGAGGCCCCGGTGCACGAGGTCGTCCCGCCCGCGCGATGCGAGCGGCGCTACTTCCTGAAGCGCGCGCTGCTGCGCGGCCAGAACGAGAGAAAGCTGGCGAACGCGGCGTCGATAGTCAAGTCGCTGGTCGCCGTCCCGGCCTACCTGGCCATGCTGCCGTTCATGTTCCTGGCCGGGCAACACCGGGTCATGCACTACGCGATCCGCCTGTGCGACCACGCCGGCAAGCTGGCCGGCGTGCTGGGTTTCCGGCCGCTCGGGAAGAAGTACATCGCGCAGCCATGAGCACCGCACGGCCGCCCGAAGGGGCTCGCACCGCAGCCGCCAGGCGCAGGGTAGCCAGATGACCGAGGCCGCCCGCCCCGCCGCCGGCGCGAAGCATCGGGATCTCGGCCTCGACTTCGTCAAGGGCTTCCTCGTCGTCGTGATGGCCCTGTACCACGGCATGAACTACTTCTCGGACGTGCCGGCCGAGGCCTACGGCTACCTGCGCTTCGTCAACGGGTCGTTTGTCTTCATCTCGGGCTACGTCGTCGCCGCGTTCTACACCGACGCGTCCCGCGGCGACCGGTTCGCGGCGTTCCGCCGGCTGGCCTCGCGCGGCCTCAAGCTGCTGTGCATCTTCACCGTGCTGAACCTCGCCGTCAGCGCGCTGGGCATGACCAACTACCGGGCCGTCACGTTCGGGCTGTCCGACTACCTGGACAGCGCGGCCGACATCTACGGCAGCGGCCAGGCGCACCAGATCGCCTTCCGCATCCTGGTGCCCATCTCGTACGTGCTGATGCTGTCGGGGCTCTACCTCGTGTCGCCGCGTTCGCAGGCGATCCTGATCGCGCTCACGCTCGCCACGGCCCTGCTGTGGAACTTCTTCGCGCCGCTGGTGGCCAACGTCTTCTTCGTGCTCACCGGGCTGGTCGGCCTGTCGTTCGGCCTCCTGCTGCTGAAGCATGACCTGCTGGGTCGCCGCGTCCGCAGCTGGCTGCCGATCGTGCTCGGATTCGTCGCGCTCGCGAGCGTGATGAATTGGCTCAGCGGCAACGTGCTGGCGTACGGCGTGGGCGTGGGGCTGCTGCTCAAGCTGGTCTACGACGGCGCCGCGCTGCTCGCCCCAGCAGGACGGATCTACCAATGGCTGGTGCTGCTCGGCCGGTATTCGCTGGTCAGCTACATCGCCCAGATCGGCTTCCTGTTCGTGCTGCACCGGGCCCTGCGCGGCCACGAGTTCGCGCCGCTGCCCGAGCTGGCGCTGGTCTTCCTCGCCACCTGCGCCTTCCTGCTCGCCGCCTGCCTGGCCATCGACCGCCTGCGCCGCCGGTTCCGGCTGGTCGAGGGCACCTACCGGCTGGTGTTCGCCTGATGCGCGCGCGGCACGTCCCATGTCGCTAGCCGTCGGCGTCCTCTTCGGCTGCTACATCCTGTGGCTGTTCCTCAACGATGCGAGGCGCCGGCAGGGCATCTCCCCGGCCGTCTGGAGCGTGGTCGCGTGGATCACGCTGCTCGGCTCGCGGCCGGTGTCCACCTGGTTCTCGGTGGGCGGCGGCGAGGGCAGCGCGGAGTCCTACGACGAAGGCAATCCGTTCGAACGATCGGTGTACTTCGTCCTGATCTTCCACGGGCTCTACGTGCTGTCGCGCCGCGGCGTGCGGCTGCGCGAGGTGATCGCGGCCAACGCCTGGCTGTTCACCTTCTTCCTCTTCTGGGGACTCAGCATCTTCTGGGCCGATGCGTCGTTCGTCGCGTTCAAGCGCTGGATCAAGGACCTCGGCAACGTCGTGATGGTGCTGGTGGTGCTGACCGACGCCAGGCCGCTGGAGGCGATGAAGGCCGTGTTCGTGCGCAGCGCGTCGCTGCTGCTGCCGATGTCGCTGCTGTTCATCCGCTTCTATCCCGAACTCGGTCGCACGTACCACATCTGGACGGGCGAGATGATGTACACGGGCGTCACCACCCACAAGAACAGCCTGGGCGTGCTGGTGCTGGTGAGCCTGATGTTCCTGGTGTGGGACTTCACGAGCCGGGCCCCGCCGCCGGCGCCCGCCCCCTCGCGGCTGTCCCGGCTCAGCGACCTGTCGCTGATCCTGATGGGCGGCTGGCTGCTGATGAAGGCGGGCAGCGCCACCGCCACCGGCTGCGCCGTCGTCGGCCTCTCGCTGATGTTCCTCCTGAGCTGGAAGGCGCTGCGCGACCGCGTCGGCACAATCGAGTTTCTCGCGGTCACCGGCACGTTGCTGCTCTGGCCGACGGGCATCGCCGAGAGCGTGCTGCAGTTCTTCATCGTCGACATCCTCGGCCGCGACCTCACGCTCACGTCCCGCACGGACGTCTGGCCGATGCTCCTCAGCAAGGCCGACAACGCGCTGATCGGCTCCGGCTTCAACAGCTTCTGGACCGGCGACCGCCTGGCCGACATCTACGGCCAGCTCGGCATCATCCAGGCGCACAACGGCTACCTCGAGACCTATCTCAACGGCGGCGCGATAGGCCTGGGCCTGCTCGTGCTGCTGCTGATCTCGGCGATCCGGCGGGCCAACGCGCAACTGGCCGAAGGCAGCAGCCTCGCGAAGCTGGGGTTCGCGCTGATCCTCATCAACGTGGTCTACAACTTCACCGAGGCGTCGTTCGACAAGACCAGCCCGCTCTGGTTCGCGTTCCTCATGGTGATGACGCAGTACCGCGACAAGCGGCTGCCGGCCCGGGTGGAGTCGCAGCCGCATCTCGCGGCGCAGGACGATCCGTCACCCGGCCCGGCTCACAGGCAATTCGGCATCTTGCCCTGATCGAAGCAGGCCTTCGCCGGGATCTCGCCCAGCAGCGCGGTCGTCGGCGCGGCGGGCGACGGGCCGAAGGCGGGCCAGGCCAGGCTTCCGAACCACGCGGGCTTGGTCGCGCGGTAGAACGAGCTGGGCAACTCGCGGCTGGCGATGGCCGGGCTCCAGCGGAAGGTGCCCGTCACGAAGTCGTAGTCGCCATGCACGATGGCGGTCGTGTACGCCTTGTCGCCGTCGCCCGGATCGCCCCCGCCGTCGCTGGGGTTGGCATAGCCGAAGACGTAGCCGTAGGAATTGTTGGCGGTGTAGTTGGAACGCGGCTGCCTGGCCACGATCATCGGCGTCCACTTTCCCAGCGCCTTCTGCCGATCCGACCCGATCACGTTGCCCACGAGGCTGTAGAAGCGCGCCGTCTGCGACAGGTCGACCGCGGCCAGGGAGTGCGAGGCCCAGAAGCCGTCGGCGGCCTGCTCCGGGGCGCGTCCGGTGAACGGCCCGTAGACCATGGCCGCGCCCTTGAACCAGTTGCGGAACGCAGTGTTGTGGCTGGACGAGCCCCAGAAGTAGTCGGCATCGAGCTTCGGCGCGACGTTGCCCTCCCACAGGTTGAACATGGGGTGCGCGCCGTGCACGTCCAGGCCGCCGAACAGGGTGCTGCGGCCGACCGAGTCGAAGTTGTTGTCGATGTAGTTGTAGGCGATCACGTTGCCCGCCGCGCCCCAGTTCAGCATGATGGACTGGTGCAGGCGGCGCAGCACGTTGTTCTCGATGAGCGTGCCGCTGCTCTTGTCGGCGATGAAGATGTCGGCGTCCGTCTGTCCCGGGCTGTGCGTGAAGGCGTCATGGAACCAGCTGTCGCGGATCTCGTTGCGGTAGCCCCAGTGCACCTGCACGTGGTCGCCGTCGGTGTAGTTGCTCTCCACGTCGCGGATCCACGAGTTCGACGCCCCTTCCATCTGGAAATTCGCCGTGAAGCCGGTGTCGTTCATGAAGACCTGCAGGTCCTCCACGCCGGCGTTGGTGGCGCCCATCTCGACCTCCGTCGCCAGCGGCTTGCGCGCATACGTGATGTACAGCGGCGGCGAGATGGTCGCGACCTTGCCGTCGAGCGCGGTCACCTGCACGATCTGGCCCTGTGCGCGCGTGCCGTTCCAGCCGATGCCGCCGTCGCACCACGTGCAGGTGCCGTTGGTGGTGGTGATGGTCACGTAGTCCGGGTCGTTGAGCTGCGTCACCACCAGGTGCGATCCCACCTCGATGTCGGAGGCATCCGCCAGCGTGATCCGCGTCGACTGCGCCGTGGCGCCGGCGGTGATCGCGACCGAGTCGTCCACCGACGGCGTCGTGCCCGGCCCGAAGCGGACGAAGCCCTCGCCGTGGCCGCGCGCGCTCAGGATCGTGCGCCGGGGCCCGGCGCCGCGCAGGACGACGTTGCTCGGGATCGTCAGGCCGCCGTCGATCTCGTACGTGCCCGCGGCGAGCAGCACGACCTGGTTGGGCTTGCACGAGTCCAGCGCCGCCTGGATCGCCGGCCCCTTCGCCCCCGCCGCGATCGACGCGCACACCGTCGTGCGGCTCGGGATGCCGCCGGGCACGCCGGACTGGCTCCAGTCGATCACCCGGGCCGCGGGAAGAATGGCGTTGGCGGCCTGCACCGTCGCGGCGTGCGCGCCGCATGCCGCCGTCGCCCAGGCGAGCGCGTGGGCGTACGGGAAGAGTGCGAGTCTGGGCATCAAGAGCCATCTCCGGGCTGAGTCCGACCAAGGCGGTCATCCGGGCATGTTCGACGTTCCTCCAGCACCCGACGTAGCGCGCAGGGTAGAGCCTGGCGCCGATTCGGGCAACCCGCCGCATGCGGGATCGACGGCGTCACGGATCCGCAAACGAACAAGCCCGCGGCGAGGCGGGCTTGCGTGGCGGAGCGGTCGAGCTGCCGGTCAGTCAGCTGCCGAGGCAGTTCGGCATCTTGCCTTGGTCGTAGCAGGCCTTGGCCGGGATGTTGCCGATGAGCGCCGTGGTCGGATCGCTGGGCGACGGGCCGAAGGCGGGCCACGCCAGGGTGCCGAACCAGGTGGGCTTGGCCGACTTGTAGAACGAGTTGGGCAGCGTCTGGGTGGCGATGGTCGAGCTCCAGGTGAAGGTGCCCGACACGTCGTCGTAGTCGCCGTGCACGAGGGCCGTGGTGTACGCGGCGGACGTATCCCCCGAGTCGCTGCCGGTGTCGGTGAGGTTGGCGTAGCCGAACGAGTAGCCGTACGGGTTGTTGCTCACGTAGTACTGCCGGTTCTGCGTGGCGACCACCTTCGGCGTCCAGGCGGACGTCGTCTTCTGCTGGGTGGATCCGATCACGTTGCCGACGAGGCTGTAGTAGTGCGTCGTCTGCGCCAGGTCGACCCCCGCCAGGGCCTGCGACGCCCAGTAGGCGTTGGCGGTCTGCTCCGCGGCGCGCCCGGTGAGCGGCGGGATGATCATCGCCGCGCCCTTGAACCAGTTGCGGAACGCCGTGTTGTGGCTGGACGAACCCCAGAAGTAGTCGGCGTCGAGCTTCGGCGCCATGTTGCCTTCCCACAGGTTGAACATCGGGTGCGCGCCGTGCACGTTCAGGCCGCCGAACAGCGTGTTGTAGCCGCCCGAGTCGAAGTTGTTGTCGATGTAGTTGTAGGCGATCACGTTGCCGGCCGAGCCCCAGTTCAGCATGATGGACTGGTGCAGGCGGCGCAGCGCGTTGTTCTCGACGAGGGTGCCGCTGGTCTTGTCGGCGATGAAGATGTCGGCGTCCGTCGAGCCGGCGCTGTGGGTGTAGGCGTCGTGGAAGTAGCTGTCGCGGATCTCGTTGCGGAAGCTCCAGTGCAGGTCGGCGTGGTCACCGTCCGTGTAGTTGCTCTCGACGTTCTTGATCCAGGAGTACGACGACCCCTGCATCAGGAAGTTGGCCGTGAAGCCGGTGTTGTTCATGTACACCTGCAGGCTCTCGACGCCGGCATTGGTGGCGCCCATGCTCACCGGCGTCGCCAGCGGCGTGAGGGTGTAGGCCAGGTACAGGGCCGGCGCGATGCTCACCGTGTTGCCGCTGACGGCCGTCACCTCGACGATCTGCCCTTGCACGCGCGTGCCGTTCCAGCCGATGCCGCCGTCGCACCAGGTGCAGGTGCCGTTGGTGGTGGTGATGGACACGTAAGTCGGGTCGTTCAGCTGCGTCACCATGAGGTGCGAGCCGACGGCCAGGCCGGAAGCGCTCTTCAAGGTGAGGCTGGTCGACTTCGCGGTGGCGCCGGCCGTGATGGCCGTCGAGGTGCTGATCACGGGCGTGGTGCCCGCGCCGAAGCGGATGAAGCCGGTGCCGGAGCCGCTGGCGTTCAGGATCGTGCTCTGCGGACCGGCACCGCGCAGGACGACGTTGCTCGGAATGGTCAGGCCGCCGCTGATGTTGTACGTGCCGGCCGAGAGCTGCACGACCTGGTTGGCCTTGCAGGCGTTGAGCGCGCTCTGGATCGTGGCGGTCGACGCGCCGGCCGCGATCGTGGAGCAGACCGTGGTGCGGTTCGGGATGCCGCCGGGAATGCCCGACTGCGTCCAGTCGATGACGCGATCGGCGGACAGGATCGTGTTGGACACGGGCGTGGGCGCCGGAGCCGGGGTCGGCGTGGGCGTCGGGGCCGGGGTGGGCGCCGGCGTCGGAGCGGGCGTGGGGGCCGGTGTCGGCGCCGGGGTGGGTGCGGGCGTCGGGGCCGGCGTGGGTGCCGGCGGAGGCGGCGGCACCGACGTGGGCCCGGCCGGCGTCGGCGCGGGGGCGGGCGTGGGAGCCGCGCCATCCGAGGACGAGGCCCCTCCTCCACATCCCGCCACGCCCGCGGCGACCGCGAGAGCGAACAATCGACGCAGGTGCAGGGGAATCGGCATGAAGTTCCTTGGAGCTGGGGTCGGCAAACGCGGCGATACGGGCTGGTGCAATCCCGTAGAGCGTCCGACGCAGGCCGCAGGTTAGGGGTAGATCCCGATTCCAGCAACAGGTGACGTCGTAACGCGACGTTTCGTCCACTAGCAAATGAAGAAGCCCACGCGAACCTTTGCGGGTTCCGTGGGCTTCGGGGGGAGGCGTTTTCCGCCTCGGGTCATGGGCCGGCCGGGGATTCCCGGCGCGGCTTCAGCATGCCGTCATCGAACATTCAGCTACCGAGACACGTCGGCATCTTGCCTTGGTCGTAGCAGGCCTTGGCCGGGATGTTGCCGACGAGGGCCGTGGTCGGCGCGGTGGGCGACGG
>FTIP01016553.1_pt1 | contig 11568 bp, 14 predicted proteins | sample 1658301 | NCBI WGS metagenome assembly FTIP01 (sample SAMEA3914813, study PRJEB12502) | metagenome | biome: forest; material: soil | place: Canada | collected 2011-07-07 | depth 0.3 m
CGTGCGCGGCCGGCTGCAGGCGACGAACATGCAGGACGAGGACATCGGCCGGTTGTCGCACTTCATCAAGCGCGAGACGAAGATCACCGCGAAGGCGCCGCTCGTCAAGCAGGCCGCGATCGACGGCACGACCGCCGCGTTCGACAAGGACACGAAGGGCGCGGCCGCCAATGGCAGCGTGCTGGACGCCGAGCTCGAGTCCGGCGCGACGAAGACGCGGCCGCGCCCGAAGGCCTCCGAGCGCGCCGTGCCGCCGGCGAAGAAGACCGCGGGCGCGAAGGCGAAGGCCGACGCCACCGGCGCGTTCCTCGCGCAGCACGGCAAGAACGCGACGCCGCCGAAGCACTGATCGCCCGGCCCACGGGCGCCGCTCGAGCGCCCGCTTCCACCCCCTGATTTCGTCCCACCTGAAGCGCCAGCGTGCGCGTCTCACGAAGGAACCCCATGAACAACATCCAGCCCGGGCCCGCGAACGCGCCCCTGAAGCTCCGACCGGAAACGGTGCAGGCCCTCCTCGGCGCCTGGCGCCTGGCCGGCGGCACCACCTACAGCGCGCCGAAGGGCGAGATGGCCGTGATGCTCCAGTCGCAGCTGCTCGCCTTCCTCAGCGAGTTCCTGGCCAGCGCCGATCGCACGATGGTTGGCCGCGCGGGCCCGGGACAAGAGCAGGCCCAGCGCCTGCACCTCGTGGAGACCGCGCTGTCCACGCTCGTGAAGGCCGTGTGCCCAGGCCTGGACCACAACGACCTGCTGGCCGACGCCGGCATCGCGATCGCAGCCATGGCGAGCGCCGAGCCGGCGGCGTACTTCGCGATCGACGACGAGCCCGCGAACGACGGCAGCGCGCGCTACGTGCACATCGACACCGAGCACAAGGCCGACGAGGACACCTTCCCGCTGTACCGCCGCGCGCCGACGCTGGCCGAGCTCGCGGCGCACATCGACCAGCACCAGGTGGTCGCCGGCGTCGACACCGTGGTGGCCAGCGCATCGACGCCGGCGACGAAGACCGCGAAGAAGGCAGGCGCGAGGTGAGCATCGCCTCCTACCCGCTGCAATGGCCCGTGGGCTGGAAGCGCACTCCGGCCGGCGGCCGCCGACACGCGAAGTTCGGCAAGAAGGTCTCATCGTCGGCCGGCAGCTGGAAGCGCCACGAGGACCTCACCATCAGCCAAGCGACCCAGCGTGTGCTGGCGGAGCTGCAGCGGATGGGCATCGCGCGCGACGACGCCGTGATCAGCACGAACCTGATCCTCAACCTCAACGGGCTGCCTCGGAGCGCCCAGGCCCGGCCGGTCGATCCCGGCGCGGCGGTGTACTGGCAGGACGCCGGCGCGCGCCGCGTCATGGCCATCGACCAGTACAGCACCGTCGAAGACAACCTGGCCGCGATCGCCGCCACGCTGGACGCGATGCGCGCGATCGAGCGTCACGGCGGCGCGGTCATCCTCGAGCGCGCGTTCACCGGCTTCGCGGCGCTGCCGGCGCGTGGCGCGTCCGAGGAATGGTGGCAAGTGTTGGACGTGCAGAAGGAGTCGACGGCGGCCGTCATCACCAGCGCTTTCCGGTTCCTGCGCAGCCGCTACCACCCGGACAAGCAGGACACGGGCGACGCCGCGAAGTTCGACGCCGTCCAGAAGGCCTACGGCCAGGCGGTCGCGGAAGGAAAAGCATGACGCGCCCTGAACTCCCCGCTGTGGTCGAGCCGGGCAGCGACCAGCACCTCCTGCTGATCCGCAAGGCGTACCAGACGCTGTATGTCCCCTGGTGGGTCGAACCGTATTCACGCGACGTCTACCGCGCGGGCCGAGCCGACGGCGAGCGCGTGCGCCAGGCGCTGCCGTCGATCCGCAAGAGGGTCGAGTTGCGTCGAAATTTCGTCGTTGACCTCTCTATCCAGATCCTGGCCAGCGCATCGACCTTGGCGGGCATGAGGCTCGGTTCGACCACTCTGCTGGGCATCGAGTGCTACCTGGTGTCGACGCTCGCCTGGTGCGCGATCAGCTGGCGCAAGGGCCTGCACGGGATCTGGCCGCTGAACATCGGCGCGCTGGCCGTGGCGCTGTGGAACCTGCGGGACGTGCTCGCATGAGCGCCGACATCGTCAAGAACCTCTTCTGCATGTTCAGCGCCGTCGGCGCCGGCGCGGAAGGGATGGCCGCGGCGCAGGTTGAGGTCGCGGGCATGCACGGCCGCTGGCAGTGCCTGGGCGGCATCGACATCGATGAGAAGGCCAACCGCGTGTTCGAGCGCCGCCTCGGTGTGCGCGCGATGACGCGCGACCTGATGGATCGCGAGCAGTACTTGGCCTTCCATGATCATGAGCCGCCGCCGGGCTGGGTCGAGGCAACGCCGGCGGACATCCGCGCGGCCGCCCAGCACCAGCGTCCGCACGCCGTGTTCCTCTCCGCGCCGTGCAAGGGCTTCAGCGGGCTGCTGTCCGAGACGAAATCGAAGACGGGCAAGTACCAGGCGCTGAACCGCCTGACGCTGCGCGGCGTCTGGTTGATGCTGGAGGCGTGGCCAGACGATCCGCCGGACATCATCCTGTTCGAGAACGTGCCGCGGCTGGCCACGCGCGGGCGCGACCTGCTCGATCGGATCACCGCGATGCTGCGCGCCTACGGCTACGTGGTGGCCGAGACCACGCACGACTGCGGCGAGCTCATGGGCGGCGCCCAGCACCGCCGGCGCTTCCTGCTGGTGGCGCGCCGGCTCGACAAGGTGCCGAACTTCCTCTATGAGCCGCCGAAGCGGCCGATGCGCGCGGTAGGCGATGTGCTGCGTCACCTGCCTCTCGCAGGCGATCCGAGCGGCGGCGTCATGCATCGGCTGCCAATGCTGCAGTGGCGCACGTGGGTGCGGCTAGCGTTCGTCGAGGCCGGATCCGACTGGCGCAGCCTAAACCGCCTGGCGGTGGAGGACGGGCAGCTACGCGACTACCTCCTGGTGCCGGACATGCACCGTGGTGGCTATGGCGTGCGGCGCTGGGATGAGGCGACTGGCGTGGTGGCGAGCGAGAGTCGGCCATCGAACGGCGCGTTCAGCGTCGCGGATGTACGTCTTCCCCCGAATGACTTCTGCGGCTTCCGCGTTGTGCGCTGGGATCGCGCTGCCGGCACTGTCACCAGCGGCAGCTGCTCGCCTGGCAGCAACACGCAGTCGGTCGCTGACTTGCGGCCGCCGGGTGAGCTATTCGGGAAATACGAGGTGGCAGATTGGGTTGGCCAGGTGCGTACCGTGATCTCCGGGAGCACCAGCGGCAACGGGGCCTACGCCGTGGCCGACGTGCGAACGGGGCTGGACGCGGGCCGAGGCTCATATCTGACCGGCGGCCACTACGGTGTCGTGCCATGGAACGGCCGCTCCGGCGCCGTCAGCGCATCGGCCTGTCACGACAACGGCAGGTGGAGCATCGCCGACCGCCGAGTTTGCGAGATGGAGCAATCTGGCAAGTCCACGATGCCCGCGATGGACGAGAAGCTCGTGGCCGTGATCCTCGCGGAGGACGGGTCCCATCACCGGCCGTTCACGACCCTCGAACTGGGCGCGCTGCAGAGCCTGTACGACCCCGAGGATCCGGCAGAGCTCGCCGCCTTCACCGGCGACTACACCGGCGAATCCAGCAGCGACTCGATGCACCGCGAGTGGATCGGCAATGCCGTCCCGCGCGCGGCCGCGATGGCCATCGGCACTGAGATCCTGCGCACGCTGATGCTGGCCGACGCTGGCGAGACCTTCTCGTTGTCAGCAACGCCAATCTGGGTGCGGCCGGTCGTCACGGCGCTGACGCTTGCGCAGGGCGGTATCGCATGATCGACTACGCCGACTTCCTCCGCGCCAAGGTGCGCGTCGCCGAGTCCTGGGGCTTCGACGTCGACGACGACGCCGTGCACCCGATGCTGAAGCCGCACCAGCGCGCGACGGTGCGCTGGATGGTCGCCGGCGGACGCCGCGCATGCTTCGCCGCCTTCGGCCTCGGCAAGACGATGATCGACCTCGAGGTCGTGCGCATCACCCGCGCGCGGGCCGGCGGCATGGCGCTGATCGTGATCCCGCTGGGCGTGCGCGCCGAGTTCATGAAGGACGCCGCGAAGCTGGGCATCACGGTGAAGTTCGTGCGCTCGCTCGACGAGTGCGACGACCGCGATGGCATCTACCTGACGAACTACGAGACCGTCCGCGACGGGAAGCTCGACCCGCGCCACTTCACCGTGGCCAGCCTCGACGAGGCGGCGTGCCTGCGCGGCTTCGGCGGCTCGAAGACCTTCCGCGAGTTCATGGCGCTGTTCGCCGGCGACGACCGGCGCGACATGGATCAGCGGATCCGCGGTCAGCAGGTCCGGTACCGGTTCGTTTTCACGGCGACGCCGAGCCCCAACGAGTTCGTCGAGCTGCTCGCCTACAGCGCCTTCCTCGGCATCATGGACATCGGCCAGGCGAAGACGAGGTTCTTCAAGCGCAACAGCGAGAAGGCCGACCACCTGACGATCCACCCGCACAAGGAGCGCGAGTTCTGGCTGTGGTGCGCCAGCTGGGCGCTGTTCATCCAGCGCCCGAGCGACCTCGGCTTCTCGGACGAGGGCTACGCCCTGCCGGAACTCGACATCCGCTGGCACGAGATCCCGGCCGACCACGCCGAGGCCGGCGAGACCAGTTGGGGCCAGTCGCTGATGTTCAAGCAGGCCGCGATCGGCGTCGTCGACGCCGCGCGCGAGAAGCGGGACAGTCTGGACGCGCGGATCGCCAAGCTGCTCGAGCTGCGTGCGGAAGACGCAGATGCGCACCGCGTGATCTGGCACGACCTCGAGGCAGAGCGCGCGGCGATCGAGCGCGCGATCCCGACGGCCGCGACGGTCTACGGCTCGCAGCTGATCGACGACCGCGAGCACATCGTCGCCGAGTTCTCCGACGGCCGCCTGCAGGAGCTGGCCGCCAAGCCGGTGATGCTGGGCAGCGGCTGCAACCTGCAGCGGCACTGCTCGTGGGCGATCTTCCTCGGCATCGGCTTCAAGTTCCAGGACTTCATCCAGGCGATCCATCGGCTGCACCGCTTCCTGCAGACCAGCCGCGTGCGCATCGACCTGATCTACACCGAGGCCGAGCGCGAGGTGCGTCGCACGCTCGAGCGGAAGTGGGCCCAGCACAAGGAACAGGTCGCCCGCATGTCGGACATCATCAAGGAGCACGGGCTCAGCCAGGCCGCCCTCGCCTACACGCTCTCGCGCAAGATGGGCGCCGAGCGCGTCGAGGTCATCGGCGAGCACTACCGGCTCGTCAACAACGACTGCGTGCCGGAGACGCGCGCGATGGCGGAGAACAGCGTCGGGCTGATCCTGACCAGCATCCCGTTCAGCACACAGTACGAGTACTCGCCGAACTTCGCCGACTTCGGCCACACCGACAGCAACGGCCACTTCTTCGAGCAGATGGACTTCCTGGTGCCGAACCTGCTGCGCGTGCTTCAGCCGGGCCGCGTCGCCGCGATCCACGTCAAGAACCGCATCGTGCCCAGCGGCATGGTCGACGGGATCCACTTCCAGACCGAGTACCCGTTCGACCTCGACACCGTGGCGTGCTTTCGCCGGCACGGCTTCCACTTCATCGGCCGCAAGACCATCGTCACCGACGTCGTGCGCGAGAACAACCAGACCTATCGCCTCGGTTGGTCGGAGCAGTGCAAGGACGGCTCGCGCATGGGCGTCGGGATGAACGAATACCTGCTGCTATTCCGAAAAGCGCCCACCGACGCGTCGGTCGGATATGCGGACGTGCCGGTGCTGAAGGACAAGGCCCGCTACACGCGCAGCCGCTGGCAGATCGACGCCCACGGCTTCACGCGATCGCGCGGCGACCGCCTGCTGACACCCGAGGAGCTGCAGCACCTGCCGCACGACGTGATCTTCAAGATGTTCCGCGAGCACTCCATGGCCACGGTGTACGACTTCGAGCACCACGTGCGCGTCGGCGAGGCCTTGGCCGAGGCCGGCCGGCTGCCGACGACCTTCATGCTGCTGCAGCCGCAGTCCTGGCACGACGACGTCTGGACGAACGTGACGCGCATGCGCACGCTGAACGGAGCGCAGTCGGCGGCCGGGCGCGAGATGCACCTCTGCCCGATGCAGTTCGACATCGCCGATCGCGCGATCGAGCAGTTCAGCAACCCGGGCGACCTGGTGCTCGACCCCTTCGGCGGTCTGATGACCGTTCCCTACCGCGCCGTGCTGAAGGGGCGTCGCGGCTACGGCATCGAGCTGTCGCCGAGCTATTTCACAGACGGTGCCGCGTACTGCGCGGCCGCGGAGCGCGAGATGGCGATGCCATCGCTGTTCGACACCCTGGGAGAAGCCGCATGAGCGACACCACGAAGATCGAGTGGGCCGATTCCACGTTCAACCCGTGGATCGGCTGCACGAAGGTGAGCACCGAGGTCAGCGGCGGGGGCGGCTGCGACCACTGCTACGCCGAGCGCGACACGCCAGTGCGCGTGCTGCGTGGAAAGGGCATCGAGACCTGGGGCACGGGCGCGCCGCGACAGCGCACCAGCGCCGAGTACTGGAAGCAGCCGCTGCGCTGGAACGAACGGCCTTTCTTCGAGTGCGCGGAATGCTCGACCGAGTGCAACTGGCGTGGAGAGTGCGACGCAGGGGCTTGTCCGAGCTGCGGTGGCCACGTTGTCTCTGCTCGCCGGCGCGTCTTCTGCGCCAGCCTGGCGGACGTCTTCGACAACGAGGTTGACCCGGCTTGGCGCGCCGATCTCTTCGCGTTGGTCGACGCCACGCCGAACATCGACTGGCTGCTGTTGACGAAGCGCATCGGCAACGCTCATCGCATGATCGCGGAGGCGCTCGCCATCATCGTCGGCCGCCACCACACAGGCTCGATTGGCACCTGGCCATGGCCGCACGTCTGGCTCGGCGCGACGGTCGTCAACCAGGCCGAGGCCGACCGCGACGTTCCGAAGCTGCTGCGCACGGCGGCCGCGTGCCGGTTCCTTTCGATCGAGCCGATGCTAGGCGAGATCGACCTGCTGCGCGCCGTCTCCTGCGAACACTGCCAAGGATTCGGGTTCCACCACCATGGGCCCGACGAGATCGGTTGCAGCGCATGCGAAGGGCATCAGGCGAGTCCGATCGATCTCGCCGAGTCCGGCCTCGACTGGGTCATCGCCGGCGGCGAGAGTGGCCACGGCGCCCGGCCAGCTGACCCGCAATGGTTCCGCTCGCTGCGTGACCAGTGCGCAGCCGCCGGCGTCCCGTTCCTGTTCAAGCAGTGGGGCGAGTGGGGACCAGATGCCGAGGCCTCCCGCGCGTGCCTCGGCTGTGGCGGCGAGAAGAAGGACGTGGCCACGTCGGCTGGAGACTGCAGGCGCTGTGGCCCGACCGAGTGGGACGAGGTCGACGACCCGGATTGGTCGTACAGCACGATGACCCGCTTCGGCAAGGCAGCTGCCGGCCGCGCGCTGGACGGCGCCGAGCACAACGGCTTCCCGGAGGCCCACTGATGCGCCCGAATCCTCGTCCCCTGCAAGACAGTAGTTATGCCGATGATCTTGCACGGAAATGTAACGAAACTTGGCAGCAGCTTCTCGGCGCCGGCACTGACGTGTCGGCAGCCGGCGCAGCCAAGATCGCGGCCGATCGGACCGCGACGGAAGAAGAGGGAGAGCACCGTGAAGAACGCCGTCTTGCCGGTCGTAATCGGAATCGTGGTCGCGTGCGAAGTGGCACGTGCGTACCTCGCCAGCGTGTCGCCGCCGGACGCGCGCGACGCCTGGGCGCATCTCCGCGAAGAGCACCACTGCCGCCTCGTCTACCCGGCGACGGAACCTGGCGCGAGCAGCTCCAGCGACCGCAGGCAGTTCTGGCTCTGCGACGGCAACGAGACCGTCATCCGCGACGCCGACTGATCCTCGCACGGCCGCTGGCCGGGCGCGCAGGGGGCGAATCGCAATGATCGCCCTCAGCATCCGCCAGCCTTGGGCGCACTTCATCGTGCACGGCGTGCCGGTCAACGGCGAGCCGCCGATCTTCAAGGATCTCGAGAACCGCGACTGGCGCACGCCGTTCCGTGGCCGCTGCCTGATCCACGCGTCGAAGGGCGGAAGCAAGCGCGACTTCGCGGCGGCCGTCGCCGGCGTCCAAGACGTTTTCGGCCTGGTCATCCCGCTGGGCTTCGACGATGTCCAACGCGGCGGTGTCATCGGCTCTGCCGAGATCTTCGACTGCGTCGACGCCAGCGACTCGCCCTGGTTCATGGGCCCGCACGGGTTCCTGCTGCGCGACCCGCGGCCGCTCACCTTCTCGCCGATTCCTGGACGGCTCGGCTTCTTCAACGTCGACAGATGGGTCACCTCATGAGCTTCGTCATCATTGAATTGGACGACGCGCACAACTGGTCGCCGGCGCCCGGCCATGGCGTGCTGGGCCCGCAAGTCATTCCGTTGAATCGGCGGCCGACGGTGCTGCAGCCCTCGCGCGAGGTCGCAGAGGCGGAATGCAAGCGCCTGATCGAGCAACACCCCGGCCGCAGGTTCGTCGTCTTCGCGCCGGTCTGCGCCGGCATCACCGTGAAGGTGCCGACGCACACCACGCTGAGCGGCAAGGTCGTCGCCGAGCGCGGCGTGCCGACGGTCGTCCAGTACCGGGAAGAGGAGGTCGACGATGGGATCCCGTTCTGACATGGAGCGCAACGCCGTCTTCTCGCCCGACCTGCGTTTCCGGTACAGGCTGACGCGGCGCTGGGGCCCTGGACCGGCGCTGCCGGCGGTCCTGTGCAATCCGAGCCGCGCGGGCACCGAGCTGGACGATCCGACGGTACGCCGCCTGATCGGCTTCGCGCGCCGCCTCGGCTTCAACGCGATCGACCTCGGCAACCTCTATGCGTTCGTGGCCACCTACCCGGACGACCTGCGCGCTGCCGGCTACCCGGTCGGCCCTGACAACGACGCGCAGCTCGAGCAGATCTGCCGCTGGCAGCCGCGCGTCCTGTGCGGCTGGGGCTCGATCGCGAAGGGCCTGCACCGGCCCACCGAGGTGCTTCGCATGCTGAAGGCCTGGGGCTGCCAGCCCGTGGCCCTGCAAATCAATGCCGGGGGTATCCCGGCCCACCCTGCTCGCCTGGCCTACGGCCGCGAGCTTCTTGAGTTCTAAGGAGACCCTGTGAAGTTCTACATCGCCGCTCGCTTCAGCCGCCGCCCGGAATGCAACGCGCTGGCCCACCAGCTGAAGGCATTGGGCCACACCATCACCAGTCGTTGGGTGCTCCCCGACACGGATCACGTCATTCCCACCGGGCTCAGTCGCCAGGCCGCGGACGCCGAGCGCGAACGGTTTGCTCGCGAGGACTTCGACGACGTGCTCGCTTGCGATGCCATGGTGTCGCTGATGGAGGAGCCGCGCAACAACTCCCGTGGCGGTCGACACGTGGAGTTCGGAATGGCCGTCGCGCTCGGTAAGGCCATGCACATCATCGGCCCGCGCGAGACGGTCTTCCACCACATGGGCGCCGTCCACCATCACGAAACCGCAGACGACTTTATCGCCCACATGAAAGCCGCCCCTGCGGGCTACGCCGAATTCACGTCTCCAAGTGCCGTGGGGCCGACGGCACGCTTGGCACGGCAGTCTGCCGAGGTGCACCTCGAGGTCTTCGAGGCGCCGTCGAAATACGGGCCGATCACGAAGCGCTGGGTCGAGTCGCCTTTCCCGGATGGAACCTTCTGGTTCGAGCTCCTGCCGGCTGGCAAGAGCCGCGTCGAGATCAACGTGTTCCCTGTCGCCGAGACCGCGGACGTCGCCGAGTGCATCCGCCAGCTCGATGGGTGGAACGGCGCGCTCGAGGCGGCAATCGACCGCGAGGCCCAGGCCAAGCTCGGCCAGCACGCCAACGACGAGCCGGCGCTGCCGTGAAGCGCGACGAATTCAAGCCGCTGCCCTGCTCGCCCGCGCAGCGCGCGCTCTGCGACGAGTTCGGCGCCTGGGCCGCGCGCCAGGGCGTCCCCGTCGACCGCGGCGCCGACGACCCGCTGATCCTGAACATGATGTCGCGCGACCAGCGCGCGTGGCTGTCGAACTTCATCGCGCGCTGGGACTGGGCCAGCGAGCAGGATGCGCGCGCGCCGTCGGCACTGCGCACGCCAGTCGAACTCGCTGGCGCGTTCATGACCGTGGCGCGCGAGAACAGCGGCCGCGAGGAGTTCGCGCGCGTGCTCAGTGGCGAGTGGGCGCTGTCGTCCTACCTGGACGTCGTCTCGGTGATGGATCTGGCATTCTCCAGGCTGCATCGCGTGCCCATTGACGGCGCGCGCACGCCGGCGCAGTTCGAGGCCGAGAGCGCGCTGAAGGCCGCGGCGATGGACATCGTGCGTCGCAGCGCGGCGCCAGCGAGGCTGTGATGCCGACGAGCCGCTGCCCCGTCGTGCGCCCGCAGACCGCGAAGTACGGTCCACGCCTGAACGACTACCACTCGTTCGAGGGCAACACGATGCGCGCCGTCTGCCGGCACTGCGGCCAGACGCGACGCCAGGCGCAATGCAAAGAGTACGACCGCTTCTGGGGCGACGACGCGGACGCTGCGGCAGGCCGGCCGCCGCCGCACGAGCGATTCGACACCGCGCAGCTGAACCCGGAGCGCTGGGCCTGCGTGACGTCGCTGCTGCGCACGGAGGCCTGACCATGTCCGTATCGCTCATCCTCGACCAGGCCGAGCTCGAGCAGCTCACCGGCTACCGCCGCGCCAGCGACCAGCTGCGCGAACTGCAGCGCCAGGGCTTCCACCGCGCGCGCCGCAACCGGCTTGGCGACGTCGTGCTCGAGCGCGCGCACTATGATGCCGTCTGCGCTGGCCGCCAGGCGCCGGCAGGGCAAGACGCCCTGCCTCCTGTCCGGCTGCTGATGAGACGTCCCTCATGAGTCGAGACGAACTGCCCCGGGGCGTCTTCGCCAAGGGGCGCTGGTACTACCTGGTGACCGCCGAGGGCAAGCGCCGGATCTGGCACAAGCTCTCGCGCATCGACGACGGGCTGCCGGCCATGTACATCGCGCTGGCGGCCAAGAAAACGGAACTGGAACGCGAAGCCGCCATCATCGGCCTGTTCCCGGCGCTGATCGCCGACTGGGAACTGGAGGTCATGCCGCGCCACGCGGCGAAGACCCAGGTGATGGATCAGTTCTACAACAAGAACATCGCGGCCGCCTTCCCCGATTGGATGCCGGAGAAGCTGAACCCGCCGGCCTGCAGCGCGTTCCTGGGGCAGTTCAAGCACCAGCCGCGCACCTTCAACGCCTATCGCGGCCAGCTGCGCGAGCTGATGCGCTTCGCCGAGGAGAAGGGGCGCCGCGCCGAGGGCTCGAACCCGCTGGACTCGATCCGAACGATGAAGACGCCGCCGCGCGGCCGCTACATCACGGACAGCGAGCTGCGCCGCATCAAGGTGGCGGCGATCGAACGGCGGGAGTCGATCACCGAGCCGGGCCGGATCATCGAGAACGCGTCGGGGCGCATGCTGGCCGCGCTGATCGACATGGCCTACCTGACGGGCCAGGCGATCGGCGACCTGCTCGACCT
>FTIP01004105.1_pt1 | contig 11399 bp, 7 predicted proteins | sample 1658301 | NCBI WGS metagenome assembly FTIP01 (sample SAMEA3914813, study PRJEB12502) | metagenome | biome: forest; material: soil | place: Canada | collected 2011-07-07 | depth 0.3 m
CGCGGGTTCAGCGGCTAAGGAGGGAGGGGTTTCCTCTTTCGCTGCTGTCAGAGCGGCCGGCGTGCTCGCCTGTCCCACCGTCAGGGCCGGCGCCTCGCCCTTGCCGAGCCACTGCGCCTTGCGCACCAGCAGCGCCAGGCTTTTGGCCGCTGGCTGCACCTTCAACGCGTATTCGTTGGCGTCCATGCCCCGAGGGAACTGCACGCGGTAGCAGTCCACGCCGCGCGCCATCAGCGTCTCGGCCAGCTTGGTCGCCCCACGCTCGCCCGCGTCGTCGCGGTCGAACGCAATGAGGACGCCCCGGCCGGTCGGCCGGGGTGGCTTCGGATGTGTGCCATGGTCTCGTAGCCGAGGCTCACCAGCAGCGCTAACGCTCGTTGGGCGAAAATGCATGCTGCCCAACTAGCGTACATAAAAGGACAACGAGCGCGAGCAACCCCAATATTGAAGATATTCGAGACCCCCGCGCTGCAAATTTGTCAATTGGCTCAACTCGGCCAAGATACAAATACCCAAAGAAATTAATAGGATCAAAGCTAGCTGCAGTAGCAAATAGTGCCAAGGTCAAGCAGTAACCACCGCGCCATTCGTGATGGATTACATCTTTGACGCCAATTGCAGCCAAGTATACTGCAGCAATTGCAAGCGCGGCAGAAATAAAAATCCTCAGCGACGCGTTCTTGAGCATATTTAGAAGCCTAGCGAAGTCGAGGGACGATAGGTATTATCGTAAAACTTTTCCTGATTTTTATAATCATGCGCGATTGACCGTCCATTCGGGTTTGACGTCGCCTCGCAAGTGCATTTGTCCGATATGTGTGCGTTAACGCCAGCTGCCACAACCATTGCGGGCAATGCGGCCTCTGATAGTCCATGCATTGCATGTGCCACGGAGTCAGTTAACGCATCGCCCAGGGTTGTGAGGTATTTATAAGCCCTATATTTCGCATAGCCCCCAGCAGCTGACTCTCCGGCACTCTGCAATGGAGTACCGTCGATATTGGACGCATTTGGGAATAAGCTAAACGGGCTGAGTTCTGTTACCAACAACGAGCCTGCAGGGCCGTATTCGTCCTCCAATTCTTCCTGCATACATTCCCGACTTGGGTTGACAACTGGGGCACGCGGCGCAATAGCGCCGCCTGCTGCGGTGCCGATTCCGCCTGTCAATCCGAAGAAATCGAACTGCAAGATGGGGCTAGCATTGGAATACACATATGTATTGATGCCGCCGCCGAGTCCAATCGGGTCGCTTTGGACGTACCGCCCGAGGGCTGGGTTGTAGTCCCGATTCCAGTTGTAGAACATCCGCCCCGACGCACTTCCGTCGTACCGGAAGACGTTTTTCCCAGGCCCATCAAGGACTTGCGGGTGGATGAAGAAGACAACCTCCGTGCAGTTGGAGCAAATTTCGCCTAGAGGCACATTCTAGGGCTCGCGCGGCCGCGTGCGGCCACGCGTTTTAGCGGCTAAAGAGGAGGCCTGGACGCGGCGAGACGGCCAGCGCGCAGCGGCGATGGCCGGGAGTTCTTCGGTGTGGGGAGTTCAGCGCGCCGCCGGGTCGGCGTCGTCGTCCTCGGCGTCGAGCGCCAGGAGCTGTTCCAGCGCGTCGCCGGCTTCAGTGGCTACGTGGCCCTTGGCCAGCTCGGTTTTGACGCCTAGAAGCGCGTTTGCGGCCCTCGGATGGGTCGCCGCGTGCACCTGCACCAGCTTGCCGATGGCGACGTGGGTGTAAATCTGCGTCGTGCTTAGGTCGGCGTGGCCCAGCAGCACCTGGATGTAGCGCAGCTCGGCGCCGGCTTCGAGCATGTGCGTCGCGCAGGCGTGGCGCAGCGCGTGGCAGGAGCCGTGCTCGATGCCCATTCGACGCAGGTGGTACGTCACCAGGTCGCTCAGACGGCTGCCGCCGTAGGGCTCGCCGTAGTCGGTCAGGAACAGCACCCAGGCCGTGCCGGGCTGCACCTGCTGCGCCTGGTGCACGAGCATCGGCCGCACCTCGACGCAGTAGCGTCGCAGCCAGTGCGCCGCGCTCGCGCCCATCGGCACGTAGCGGTCGCGGGCGCCCTTGCCCTGGCGGATGAAGACGGTGCCTTGCGTCAAGTCCACGTCGCCCACCTGCAGCCGGGCCAGCTCGCTGCGACGCATGCCGCTGCCGTACAGCAGCTCCAGCATCGCGCGGTCGCGCACGCCGGTCAGGCCCTCGACGTCGGGCTTGGCCATGAGCTGCTGCACCTGGTCAACGCTGAGCAGCACGCGCGGCAAGGTGCGCGGCAGGCGCGGCAGCTCCAGGTCGGAGGCGGGGTTGGCCAGGATGTGGCCGTCCCGCGTGAGCCACTTGCACCACCCGCGCAGCGCTGCGATGAGGACTTCCTGGCTTCGCAGGCTCAGGGGCTGGCCGTTGCTCGCGCCCTTGCGCTGGCTGCGCGCCAGGTACAGGTGCCGCTGGTACGCCTCGAGGATGGGCCGCGTCAGCTCGCGAGGGTGGCGCAGACCGCGCTCGTGCGCCCACGTCACGAAGCGCGCCAGGCCGCGCTGACGGATGCCCACCGTGGTCGCCGAGAGCCGGCTCACCTCGGCCCAGCGCAGGTACTCGTGCACCCATGCGGCCAGCGGCAGTGCCGTCCACGTTGGCGCGGCCGTCTCGCCGGTGCGGTGCTTGCGGCGCAGCTTGCGCTTGTGCCGGCGCGCGGGCTCGGCGTCGAGCGTCGGCGTCATGCCGTGGCTGCGACCTGCGGGGTCGTGTACGACCGGCCGTTCATCGCCTCGACGCTATCCATGCTTGGCAGGGCTTCACCAACGAGTCCCGCGCCAAGCCGCATGGACACTGGCTTGGCGGCCGATGCGTCGACCCGCGAAGTCCCCGCGACCGGGCCGCTACCGGCCCGCGAAGGGGCCGCGACTTCCACCTCCACACCCCGCGACTTCGCTGTCGTAGCTTCGGGCTCGACCAGCCGCGACGGGTCGACCAGGCCGCACAGCCGCGCGCGGCTGTCGTCGTCGGCCTCGTACTGCAGCCAGTAGCGCACCTGGCCACCTGGGCCGCCGCGTTCGCTGGCGAGCAGTTCCAGGTCGGCCAGGCGCTGCACGTGCAGCCGCAACTGCGTGTCGCCCCAGCCACAGGCGTCGCGCAGCTCGCGCCGCGTGAAGCGCACGTCGTCGGCCTGCACCTGGCGCGCCTTGGCCTGCTCGGTGACGTAGGCGCTGATGTCTCGCAGCAGCTTGCGCGTGACGGGCGGCAGCTCGTCGAGGCTGCGTCCCAGCACGTCGTTGGCGAGGACATGCGCGGCCTCGATGTCCTCGCGCGTGACCTCGATGTACTCGATGGCCTGGCCGCCGGCCTGGGCCTGGCGCACGGGCCGCTGGTGTTGGTGCAGCAGCGCAATGGCGTCGATGAGGGTGAGGTACTTCTCGTGGTCACGCCGGGCGCGCGCGTGCCGCGCGTGGAAGCTCAATTGCTTGGCGTACGGGTTCACGACGGCGAGCGGCTTCAGGAGCCGCTGCGCGTGGCGGTGTCTCGCGTGGATGTCGTACTTGTTCTGCCGCGCGAGCAGGCCCGCGAGCGTGCGCCGTTCGCGCTGGCGCGCGTGGATGGCCCGCGTCTGCTGGGCGCCTTCGTCGACCGTGAGCACCAGGCACCGGTTCATCAGTTCCTCGTCGATGTCGATGGCCGTCGTCGTGAGCATCAGCATCACCGGCCCCTCGACGTGGTACTCCTGCGTTACCAGCGCGCCCGACTGCGGGTCTTTGCCGGTGGCCGCCATCGTCAGCTCGCCGTCCGACTGCAGCAGCTTCAGCGCGTAGCTCGCACGCGCCGCGCCTTCTTCCTCGGCCAGCGCGAGGATGCGGTGCTTCAGGTCGGTCTGGCCCATGTAGTACAGGCTCTGGCCCGTCATCGCGCTGTAGCGGATGCGCGCTTCTTCGGGCATGAAGGCCAGCACCGCGTCCATCAGCGAGGTCTTGCCGGCCGCCGACGACGACTGCACGAGCACGGCCAGCGGGCTCGCCAGCAGCCGCGACACGCACGCCAGGTACGCCGTGAGCTTGTTGGTCGGCTCGCCCACCAGGCCACAGGCGTCGAAGTCCGCCGCGATGCGCTGCAACAGGTTCGGGGCCTTAAGCCACGCCAGCGCCGCCTCGTGTTCCGCGTCGGTCATCGAGGGCACGACTTGCTTCGGCGCCGAGGCCTCGCGCTCGCGCTGCTCGATGGCCTGCTCCACGGCCAGCAGCACGCGCCCGAGTTCGCGCAACAGCTCGCGCTGCAGCGCCTCGGCGTCACGCCCACCGAGTTCGGCCGCCGCCTGCGCCGCGAAGACGGCACGCGACCTGGCGCTGTACAAGTCCACGCTGTCCACGTGCAGCGCGGCCACCGGCCGCACCGCGTCCGACGCCTGCTGCACGCGCACGTTGAGCTTGAGGCTCGCGCCGGGATGCACCTTCGGCACGCCGCGCACGGCCCATGTCCGCGTGCCGCACACCAGGCGCAGCACGTCGCCGTCGACCTCGGCCTGCGCCTCGTTCGGCGTCTCGGCCGGCGTCGTCGGCACAGCCACGACGGCAGGCGTCGTCACGGGTGGCAGCACCGGTGCCGGCGACGCGGGTTCAGCGGCTAAGGAGGAAGGGGTTTCCTCTTTCGCCGCTGTCGCTTCGGCCGGCGTGCTCGCCTGGCCCACCGTCAGGGCCGGCGCCTCGCCCTTGCCGAGCCACTGCGCTTTGCGCACCAACAGGGTCAGGCTCTTGGCCGCCGGCTGCACTTTCAGCGCGTACTCGTTGGCGTCCATGCCCCGAGGGAACTGCACGCGGTAGCAGTCCACGCCGCGCGCCAACAACGTCTCGGCCAGCTTGGTAGCACCTCGCTCGCCCGCGTCGTCGCGGTCGAACGCGATGAGGACGCGCCGCGCGCGGCCGTCGACCGACGCAGCGAGCAGCGCGAGCAGTTCGTCCGTCACGCCCTCGACGCCGTAGGCCGCCGTCACGTGGCGCAGGCCCGCGCACCAGAAGGTCATGGCGTCGATGAGCGACTCGCACACGATGACCTCCGCGCTCGCCTGCACGCCGTCGAGGTTCCACACGCCCGCGTGCGGCCCCGGCAGGTAGAGGTGCTTGGGCGTGCCGGCGCGCAGGTTGTCCAGCAGCTTGCGCCCGTACACCTCGACCACCTGGCCCTCGGCATCGAAGACCGGCACCACGAGCGAGCCGTTGAAGTGCTCGTGTCCGCTCTCGCGGTACAGGCCCACGCGCTGCAGCCGCGTGCGGATGTCGGCGCCGGCTTTGCGGGTCTTGTCCGGCAGGCGCAGGCCCAGCGTGCGGTCGGCCACGCCGAGGCGGAAGCGCCCGACCAGCTCGGGGTGCTCCAGGCCACGCGACGCGAGGTAGGCCCGCGCCTCGCTCGTGGCCTGCAGGCGCTCGTGGTAGTAATCGACCGCCTGGCGCAGCAGCGCCTGGTCGTCGGCGTCGAAGGCCACCGGCGCCGGCAGCGCCTTGATGGTCGCTCGCTTCACTTGGCCCGTGGCTTGGCCTTCGGCCAGGCCGGGCACGCCCTCGCGCAGCAGCTCCACCGCGTGACGGAAGCTCACGCCGCGCCGCTTCATGACCCAATCAATCGGGCCGCCACCGAGCCCGCAGCCGAAGCAGTGCCACAGGTTCTTGGCCGGCGTCACCACCAGGCTCGCCGTCTCGTCCTCGTGGAACGGGCACCGGCCCAGCCAGTCCTTGCCCGAGTGCTTCAGCTCGATGCCCGAGGCCTCGACCAGGCGCTCGACGCTCACCTCGTTCTTTAGCCGCTCCAGCTCGGTCTCGGGGATGCGCGCCATGACGGGGAGGCTCCTGGGTTTTCCGACCGCAGCGAAGGGTTTTCGCCGCAGTCGGTCGTTGAAGAATTTATCTCCGTTTCAGTGTACTTCGTTTCGGAGTACTATGACATCGTTTCGGCAACCCCGGGGTTTATCGTCATGGCTGTTCACCTGCAAGCACCTTCAGCCACCATGACCATCAGCATCGAAGAACGGTCGTTCTTCGTCTCGCTCGGCGAGCGCATCGCAGCACTGCGCCGCGAGCACGGCGTCACGCAGGTGCAACTGGCCGAAGCCCTCGGCGTGTCGCAACAGACGATGCAGTCCTACGAGGTCGGCCGTCGTCGCATCCCCGTGTCGGCACTGCCGGCCGTGGCGCAGACGCTGTCCGTGTCGCTCGACGAGCTGTTCGGCGAAGCGCCCAAGCCGGCTCGTGGACGACGCGGCCCGGTGCCGCAGTGGCAGGAGCAGATGGAAGCCATCGCCAAGCTGCCGCGTGCGCGACAACGCTTCGTGACGGAGATGCTGCAGACGGTGCTCGCCCAGTCGAGTCACTGACCGCCCGCCGCATCCAAGCGGCTATGAAGCCCCGCACAGCGGGGCTTGGCGGAGCGTTTTCTCTTTTGAAGAAGAAGGACGGGCACCGCCCCGGCCCTTGGACAACTATGTCTAACTATCCCTGGCCGCTGTCGGCCAGGGCCGTTTTAGCCTTCCCACTCTTGCGCTTCGCCTGGGGCTGCGGCGCCTGCGCCGCCTTCGGCATCATTCGCCAGCGCATCGTGCGCGTGGCAACGCGCTCCAGCACCACGGGCGGCGGTGGAGGCGGAGCGCGCTTGCCGCGCTTGCGCTTCACCTTCTTCGGCACCTCCACCAGCACCACGCCCTCGATGCGCGAGCCCAGCTCGCCGTACTGCGTCAGCGGCCGGCTTCGGTACAGGCCCGCTTCTCGCGTGACGCCCTGGTCGCCGGCCGCCGGCTCGGTCGGCTGCGCCACCGCAGCCAGGCCACCGCGCAGCTTCAGGTACTCGTACGCGTCGCCGTGCTGCTGGCTCGCCTCGACGCGGCCCGTCGCATCACCGCCGCGCGCGGCGCGCCACAGCGCGTGCAGCTCAGGCTCGGTCGGCGGTTCCTTGGCGCGACGCAGCTCGTCCCACAGCGTCAAGCAGCTCTTGATGCCGAAGAACTGCGCGCCGCGCATGCCCCACAGCGCGCGGTACGCGTCGATGGCGAGCAGGTTGCTCTGCTCGCGCTTGGTCTTGGGCTTCGCGTCCTCGCCGTCGAACGCGCCCTCGGCGCCGATGGACTTGCTCACGTACTTGATGACGTAGCTCGCGCCGCTGCCCTTGTCGCGGTCGATGATGGACACGTCGACCTGCGCGCCCTCGCGCTTGCGCTTGAGCGGCCGGCTCACGCCGGCCACCGCGTGCGCCTTGGTCTCGAACATCGCGTCACCGCCATCGGCGTTGTCACGGCGCACCTTGAGCTTGCCGGGGAAGTGGCCGAGGAAGGCGGCGAACACGTCGGCCTGATGCTCGGGCGCGTACAGCAGCCAGAAGTGCCTGTGCGGGCAGCCGTCGCGATGCGGCTCCGCCGCCCACAGACCGCTCACCGCAATGCCCTTCTTGTCGAGGTCGCGACGAACACACTGCCAGCGCGCACCGAGTTCCGCACTCGCCTCGGCCGGGGTCTTGCCGTTCCAACGATGCGTCGCCTTGCCATGCGACGGGTTCGGGTGCCACTCGCTTTCGAGGGTCGCGGTCAGCAGGGCCACGGTGAGGCCACCGTCCACGGCCAGGCTGTCCATCGCGGCGACGAACGCGTACAGCCGCGACAGCTTCTGCCGCGCGTCCTTCGTGACGGCCGCCATCGGCAGCTCGACCAACTCGCCGTCAATCTCGGCGCTCAGCACCGTCTCGTCGAGCCAGCGCTGTTGCGCTTGGCGCTGCGTCGCACGCAGGTGCTGCGCCTGCGCGCTGCAATACGCGCTGCCGTTGCGGCCCACGCGTCCGAGCTTGAGCTCCAGCAGCTCGGTCTCCTGCGCAATGCGACGGCGCAACGTGCGCCGCCAGTACGCAGCATCGAGCACGCGCGCGACGCGCGCTTCGAGGCGGGCTTGCTTGGTCTTGCCCTTGCCCCGGACTTCGATGCCGAAGACTCGCTCGGCAACGTCGACCAGGCGCGCCGCATCGAACTCACCGGCACCATCGACGGTGGCGAGCGCGCGCAGCCGCTCGGGGATACGCAGCGCTTCGTCGCAGAGGTCGGCGTACGACCAGTGCAGGTAGCGCTGCACGCCACGCGCGTGGCGCAGCAGCTCGGCCTGCCAGGCACTCGCCTCGGCGAGCGCAGCGTCGAGCTGCGCGGCCTGCTTCGGGTGCAGCTCGGCGCCCGGCGGCGGGAGGTAGGGACTAAGGGGACTGAAGGCGCTCGCGGCGCGGGCCTGCGCAGCGCAGGCGATGACGGCCGACAGCTCGGTCGGCGAGTTCGAGGACATTGACGTGACTCCGTGCAAGAGGAGCCGCGTCTAGGAACGCCTTGTTATCCCTTTCAGCTTTAGCGCGCTAAAGGCTTTACGCTTTCAGCCACGCCAAAGACTGACGGCCCCTCTCGGGGCCGTCAGCTGGTGGGCTCGCGGCCCACCGAATCAAGTTGCACGGATGGCCTCATCAAGCAGCGAGGTGTCCTGCGTCGTATAGCAACCGGTTTAAACGCGCTGCGCCAACGTCAGCGGCGCCTCGGTGCACCCCCGCCACACCAGCGGCAGGCCCAGGCTCACGTGAGCGAGCGTGGCGCGGCTGGCGAGCGTGGCCTGGTCGGCCGCGCTGTACCGCGCCCAGCGCTCACGGGCGGCTTTGGCGATGCGCGCGCCGTGGTTCTGCTCGGCGTCAAACACGATGAACACGCCACCGAGCACGAGTGGCGAGTCCGGGTGCAGCCGGCGCCCAACGTGTTCGGTCATGGCGCAGATGCGCATGAGGTCGGCCGTCGCTTTAGCGGCCGACTCGGTCTCGCAGGCGAAGAGCTTGTCGCCGCGCACGAGCACCGCGTCGACGTGGCGGCCCAGGCGTTTAAAAAGCTGTTCGCGCGTCAGCGGCGCGCGACCGTTGGCGATGCCGTACTCCGTGACGGCTCGGTAGCCCTGGGCCTGCTTGTGCAGGCACCAACGAGAAGTCAGCGCCGTGTGCCGGTACGCCGGCCCACCCACCGACAGGTCAAGGCCATGATGGGCCTCGATGCCACGCAGCTCCAGCGCGGCCACCCCTGGCCTGGTCAGGACGAACGCGGTTCCGCCGAGTGCATGGCGACGGGCTTTCAGCTCGCCAGCCTCGACCAGCACGCGCACCGTTCGCTGCGCCATCTGCTCGCCGTACCGCGCACGCGGCCAGCAGGCCGCCGCCAGGTCGGCGCAGCGCAGATGGCCGTGCTCGGCGACCGCGCGCAGCACGGCCAGGCGGTTCGCCGCCGCACGCTCACGCGAGGTCGCTTGCACCTTCTTGACCGGCGCGCGCAGCAGGCCGTCAATCGCATCCAGGGAGACTTTCATCACTGCACCTCGGCATCGTTTCGATGCTCGGTGTAGCGACTGTCCGCCGCGTCTGTGGACGCGTCTGAAGCCTGCAGACGCTCGCAGCAGACGCTGCGACCATCCACAGGCTGGGCGGTCGACCGTGTGCTTTTCGCGGCTAGGGCCGCCCGCACACTCTCGCAGCTGGACGCTGCTCCCCGTCCGTCACGCCCACGCCGCTCCGCGTCGAGGGCTCAATGCAGCGCCGCTGCCTCCTGCCCATCCCACCGCCTGCGTCGGCGTGCTGCGCAGGAAGCCACCCCGCCTGGTGAGCAGCGTTCTCCGTGCCGTCGACCACTTCGAGCTGGACGCTCGTCCCCAGCCAGGGTGGCTTCCTGCGCTGGCGCTCCGGCAGCGGCGGAACTCACGCCCGCTGCGCGTTCTGCGTTCCCGGTTCAGGTCGCGCGGCTGGGGCCGCGCCGGGGCTTGGGCCGCCCCTCGACCTGCCCGGCTCCCTCGGCCCTACAGTGACCGCGCTGGGGCGCGGCGCACTTCCGGGTCAGCCACGGCGCCTGCCGTGTCTGCCCGCCGTCCTTCGGCGGCGGCTCCGAACACCCGCTGCGGGCGCCGGCTTCAGCGTCGCCAACGCTGCATCGCGATGACCTGTTCCAGGCAGCGCAGCTCGCGCTCACCGAGCCGCCAGGCCGTCGCGTGGACGGCCGCTGCCAGGTCGGCCAGTGCGCGCTCGGCGTCGGTGCTCAGGCCCGGCTCGGGCCGGCCTTCCTCGTCGAGCAGACAGGTCGACGCCGAGGCGTCGGTGGCATGGAGGTACCAAGCGGGGTCGGGGCGTGCATTCATGCCCTATGTAGCAACGTCGTCCCCCTTGTCCCCTTCAGTCGCTCGTCATGTAAACGGCCTTAGTGCTCACCTTCCCATCAGGCGACAGCCCGACGGAGCAGTTGCCCTTGTCGAACATGAACCCCTTGAACATGAAGAGGTGGCCAGAAGCATCACCGCCATGCAGGACGCCCGGCTTGCCAACGCGCCGCTCAAATTCCAAGATGGCTGGCGAGATGCTGGAACCTACTTCGATGCCATCGCAAAATTGTTGCGCCTGCCTATGAGCCGACCAGTTGGCGTAGACGATTCCGAGCCCGGCCAATACCGGAATCGACACGAGGACGAGAAGCACCTTCGCCGCCGTTCGCAGACCACGGTGCCGATTTGAAATCTTAGTCATGGCTGTGCTGCCTAACGGCATCCTGCAGATACGAGAAAAGCCGTCTTGATACCTGTCTCATTTTGAACAAGGGCAATCTTTGGCCGCCTTCTGAAGCACCTCAGCGTTGCTGAGGTCCTTCCAGTCCAAGCCGTTCATCCCGGCATCCAGCGCGGCCTGACTCGGAGGGGACGTGCGCTTCCCGAGCAAGGGGTAGATATAGGGCTTGACGATGTTCTGATACGCACTGATACCGGCTGCGGTATCTGTCACGCTCGGAAACGGAAGCGAATCGGGCGCCGCAGCAGACGCAAAATTCTCCGCGTCTCGAAGGGTTGGGTCATTCCATGTCTTCGGATTCGAAGGCGTTCCCACCGGGCCGCCGTTTCTCATTACGCTGACCTTGTTGAAGACGCAGTTCATGTCTCCGTGGCAGGTCGCTATGAGATTGCAAATGATGTCTTTGACTGCTGGCGGAAGCGGCGGAGTTGGCCGGTGCGCTGCCGAGTACCCGCCACCGCCCATCAAACCCTCGGGGTCAGTCCCGCTCAGCGGGTTGGCGTCGACGTATGCGTACGTCGACATACTTCCGCCGGCTAGGCCAATCGGGTCACTTTGAACGTACCTTCCGAGCGCGGGGTTGTAATCCCGATTCCAGTTGTAGAACCAACCAGACTCATTGTCAGCCACTTGGCCAGGAAAGCGCGGGTTGTAGGTGAAGGTGCCCAGCGCGCTGGGGTTCGGGTTCGCCTGGGTCTGCCCGAAGGGCTCATTGCCGCCCCAGGACCACACGATGGCCTGGTCGGTCGGCCGCACAATCACTCGCGCGGTGTTGAGATGGTCAGCGTAGACGTAGGACACGGTCGTCTGCCCGATCGCCGGCTGG
>FTIP01001385.1_pt2 | contig 11374 bp, 7 predicted proteins | sample 1658301 | NCBI WGS metagenome assembly FTIP01 (sample SAMEA3914813, study PRJEB12502) | metagenome | biome: forest; material: soil | place: Canada | collected 2011-07-07 | depth 0.3 m
GCGCGAGCGCCGATGCCGCCTGACCAACGCGTCGCGCAGGTGCCGACACAGCTGTCGGCGATCGTGATGAAGCTTCTCGCCAAGACAGCCGAGGAGCGCTACCAGACCGCGGCGGGCGTCGAGGCCGACCTGCGCCGCTGCCTGGGTGCCTTGGAGATGAGCGGCCAAATTGACGTCTTCCCGCTCGGAGCTCGAGACGCCTCGGACCGGCTGCGGATTCCCGAGCGCCTGTACGGCCGCGAGGCCGAGACAGCCACTCTGCTTGCGGCCTTCGATCGCGTCGCGAGGCACGGCGGCTGCGAGCTCGTGCTCGTTAGTGGCTACTCGGGCATCGGCAAGTCTTCGGTCGTGAACGAGCTCCAAAAGGTCATCGTGCTACCCCGCGGCATCTTCATCTCGGGTAAGTTCGACCTTCGCCTGCGAGACATCCCCTATTCGACCTTGGCACGTGCATTTCAGGGCCTCATTCGCCAGATTCTCGACGGACACCCAGCCGACGCCCGCCGATGGCGCGAGCGCTTGCAGGAAGCCGTTGGCAGTCACGGTTTCCTGCTCACCGAGCTGATGCCAGATCTGGTGCAGCTCATTGGCGCTCAGCCGCCCGTTCCAACGCTTTCCGGCCTGGAGACACAGGTGCGCTTCCAGGCCGTCTTCCAGCGCTTCGTGGGCGCCTTCGCGCAGGCGGAGCACCCGCTCGTCGTCTTCATCGACGACCTTCAATGGCTCGATCCGGCGACACTGATGCTGATGGAGCAGCTGACGACCCATCCGCAGACGCAGCACCTCCTCCTCATCGGCGCCTATCGCGACAACGAGGTGGGCCCCACGCACCCCCTCGAGCAGACTCTCCAGCGAATGCGGCGGACGATCGCCAACACCAACGACATCGTTTTGGCCCCGCTGTCGATGAGCGACACATGCCGCTTGGTCGGCGACGCCCTTAGAAGCGAGCCGGCGCAAGTTCGCCGGCTGGCAGAGCTCGTTCATCGGAAGTCCGGCGGCAACCCGTTCTTCGCAGGCCAGTTCCTCACCCACCTGTCCGAGGAAGGGCTGCTCTGGTTCGATGCTGGATCGAAGGCATGGGCCTGGGAGCTCGAGGAGATCGGCATCAAGAGCTTCACCGATGATCTGGTCGATCTGATGGCGAGGCGTCTTCGGCGGCTGCCTCCCGCCTCGCAGGAGGCGCTGAAGCTCCTTGCCTGCCTCGGTAACCATGCCGACTTCGCGACGCTCGCCAAGCTTCACGGAGGTTCGGACGATGGCATGCACGGCAGCTTTCGCGCGGCAGTGCGATCCGGGGCCGTACTCTCGCAAAAAGAGGGCTACAAGTTCGTCCACGATCGCGTACAGGAGGCTGCCTATGCCTTGATCCCCGTCGAGTCCCGCGCCGCGCACCATCTGCGCATCGGCCGCTTGCTCTTCCAAGGCACTGCACCGGATAAGCTCGCCGAGAAGATCTTCGACATCGTCAACCAGATGAATTCAGCCGCGCCGTCGGCGCTGGAAGCGGCCGAACGGCATGTCGTCGCACGACTCAACCTGCTGGCTGGGCAGAAGGCGAAGGGGGCCACCGCGTATGCATCCGCTTGCAGCTACCTCTGCGCCGGTATGGCCAGCATCGGCGAGGAAGGGTGGCAGAACTGCTACGAAGTTGCCGTGGAACTGCAGCTCGAACGCGCCGAATGCGAGTTGTTGAACTCCAATGGCGAGCAGGCGACCCTGCTCATCGACGAGGTGCTGCGCAGGGGGCGGTCGAAGCTCGAGCGTGCACGGGCCTATGGCTTGCGAATGACCCTGCAATTGATGCAGAGCGAAAACGCGGCCGCTGTCGGTACGGCGCGGGAATGCCTGCGCATGTTCGGCATGGAACTACCCGACCGCCCGAGTCAGGACGACGTACAGACCGAGTACGACGATATGTTTTCGCAGCTTGGCGGGCGCTCGATCGAAAGCCTGGTCGACCTGCCGCTATCGAGCGACCCCGCGGTCCGAGCGATGATGAACGTCCTCGTGATGCTGTGCCACACGTCGTACTATGTCGACGGCAATCTCCACATGGTGGTTTCGTTCCGCATGGTCAACCTGACCCTGCTGTACGGCACGTGTGACCTATCTCCCTTGGGCTACGGTGCCACGTCCATCGTCCTCGGCCCCGTGTTTCACCGGTTCGCCGACGGGGAGCGCTTCGGCAGGCTCGCCGTGGAGGTGGCGGAGCGCCACAATTTTTCGGCGCAGAAGGCGGGCGCCAATTTTCTGCTGCAGATGGCGTCGTTGTGGACGCGGCGAATCGGTGACGCGTTGAACTGCTTGACCGAGGGCCTGCGATCGGCCAAGGAGACGGGCGAGATCGTCTTTGCCGGCTACATCCTCGAACACCGCGTCACCAACCTGATCGCCCGTGGCGAACCGTTGGACAAGATCTGGCAGGAGACCGTGAACGCCCTTGCGTTTGTCGAGAAGATCCAGTTCCTCCATGTGCTGGATGTGATCAACGACGTGCAGTGCATGGTCGCACACCTGCGCGGCCGACCGAACGATGCGCCCTTGGACGAAGCCGAGCTGGACGCACGCATCGCCAAGGGAGGCATCCCGTTGGTCAGCTGCTTCCGTTGGATCACGCAACTCCAGCGAGAATTCCTTCTCGGCGATCCGGAAAGGGCCGTCGAATACGCAGAGAAGGTCAAGCCGCTGCTTTGGACCTTCCGATCCCATATCCAATCGGCTGACTACTGCTTCTACTGCTCATTGGCGATGGCCGAGATATACGCCTCCGCGTCGTCGGAACGGCAGGCCGAGCTGCTTGTAGCGCTGCGCGAGAACCTGTCCTCGCTTGCCCGCTGGGCGCAAAGCTACCCGTCGACCTTTGCGCACAAGCATGCTCTCGCCGCCGCGGAGTTTGCGCGAGCCGAAGGGCGCGACGCGGAGGCTCTGCGGCTGTACGACCAGGCGATTCACGGGGCGGAGGAACACGGCTTCGTACAGGACCTGGCCATCGGCAACGAGCTGGCGGGCCGCTTCTGTCTTTCGCGCGGGCTGGACAAGTTTGCGCAGGCCTGCCTGCGCGACGCACGGGACTGCTATATGCGCTGGGGCGCCTTCGCGAAAGTCTCCCAGCTCGATAAGTGCCATGGGGTCGGCCGGCCACAATTGCAAGGCCAGCGCGCCACGATCGAGGCCTCGCTCGAAGAGTTGGACCTCGAGACGATTCTGCGCATGGCGCGAAGCCTGTCCAGCGAGATCGTGCTCGACAAGCTCATCGAAGCGCTCATGACGATGGCTCTCGAGCACGCCGGCGCCGATCGAGGCCTCCTGGTCCTTCAGCAAGCGGGCGGACAGCGCATCGAGGCACAAGCGTCGACCGAAAGCCACGGTGTCGTGGTGCGCCAGCCGGGGACGCCCCCGACCGCGGAAGATCTGCCGGAAACGGTTCTGCAGCATGTTGTGCGCACGCGCGAGAGCGTCATCCTGGACGACGCCCGGACGCGCAATGCGTTCTCGGAAGACGAATACCTGCGCGGAAAACGTCCGCGCTCAGTCCTGTGCGTGCCCCTGGTGAAGCAGACCGAGCTCATCGGCATTCTCTATCTCGAGAATACGTTGGCATCCCATGTATTCACGCCGGCTCGGTGCGCGGTGCTCGATCTGCTGTCGTCGCAGGCCGCCATCTCACTACAGAACGCTCGTCTCTATACCGAACTGCAGAAGGAAGACAGCGAGCGCCGCCGCGCGCAGGAGGCACTGCGCCGCTCGGAGGAACGCTACGCGCTCGCGGTAGCGGGCTCGAACGAGGGCATCTTCGATTGGGACATGGTCACCGACCAGGTCTTTCTCGCGCAGCGCACGCAGGAACTTATCGGGCTCACGCCTGGCGAGTCGTGGCGCGAGCGCCGCGAGTGGCAGCATCGGGTGGCCTTCCTTCAGGCCGACGTGGAAGTACAACGCAGGAGCTTGAAGGCTCATATCGTGGGTGACGAGCCGGCTTACGACGTGCAGTTTCGCATCACTCTGCCCAGTGGCGACCGCTGGTTCCGTCAGCGGGGCATCGCCTCGCGCGACGCATCCGGAAGGGCGGTTCGGATGGTAGGCACCGTCGGCGACATCACCGACCAAAAGCTGGCGCAGGAGGAGCTGTTGCGCCTGGAGCGGCGGCTGCGCCAGGCGCAACGCTTCGAGGCCATGGGCACGCTGGCTGGCGGCATTGCACACGACTTCAACAACATTCTCGGCGCTGTCCTGGGCTTCGGCGAGCGCGCGTTGCGCGCAATGGACAAGGACAGCCGCTTGAGGCGAGACATCGACAGCATCGTGGCTGCCGGCGAACGCGGCCGCGCGCTGGTTGATCGCATCTTGGGATTCAGCCGCGGGGTTGTAAACGAGCACAGCGCCGTGCACGTAGAGAAGATCGTACGCGAAACGCTCGATCTCCTCGAGGCCAAGCTACCTGTAGGGGTCGCCATCGATGCCAGCCTGGGCGCGGGTCGCGCTGCGATGGTCGGCGATCCGACCCATGTTCATCAGATCCTGATGAATCTCGGAACCAACGCGGTCCAGGCGATGCCATCGGGCGGCAAACTGACGGTCTCGCTGATGCCCGAGAGCAACAGCGCCGCGCGCATCGCCCACATCGGCACTGTCGAAGTCGGCGACTGGCTGGTGCTGAAGGTGACCGATACGGGCACCGGCATTGCACCGGACATCGTCGACCGCATCTTCGATCCCTTCTTCACCACCAAAGCGACGGGGGTCGGCACGGGCCTCGGACTCTCGCTCGTGCTGCGCCTCGTCACCGAGATCGGTGGCGCTATGGATATTTCCAGCACGCCAGGCGCGGGGAGCACGTTCGCTGTCTATCTGCCTCGCGAGGGCGACGCGCCGGACGAGCGGGAGGTGACGCGCACCCTGCTGCCGTGCGGCAACGGCCAAAGCCTCCTCGTGGTGGACGACGAGGAGCCGTTACTGCGGCTTGCCATCGAGACGCTTGAGGAGCTTGGCTACGCTCCGGTCGGGTTCACCTCAGGCCTCGCGGCGCTCGATGCCTTTGGCGCCGACCCCGACGCCTTCCATGCGGTAATCACCGACGAGCGTATGCCTGGCATGTCCGGTGCAACGCTCATCCGTGAGGTGCGTCGCATGCGGCCTGACGTGCCGGCCCTGATCCTGAGTGGGTATCAACGCGGGCTGAGCCCGGGCGGAGTTCGCGGCGAAGAGGCGGTCGATGTGCTCAGGAAACCACTGTCAGTGAGCGAACTGGCCACCGTTCTCGCACGGGCGCTCCAACCGTCCATGTGACGCTTCGCGTGGCTTGCCGTGCGCCCTGTCGCACCCCACCCGCGTGTCCCTGCGATGCCGTGTTGGGGGCCGCAACGTCGCCACAGCCGCCTTCGCTCAGCGCCCACAAAAACGCCCAGCCCTTCGCCAGGTAAAACGGAATGCCGTGGCGTTGCATCAACTCCTGCACGCGTTCCTTTCCCACTCTGAACCCGCGCGCGAGCGGTTCCTTCCAGACGCGTGGCCACCCATAGGCGCCGTGCGTTTCGGCGTGGATGGCTCGGATGCGCACGAGCAGCACCTCGTCGCTCAGGTGCTGCCGGGGCGCGTCGAGCGCGCGCCGGGCCACATGCTCGTGGTATCCGGCTGTACTCACCTTCAACACTCGGCATTGCACCGAGATCGGCCAGCGGCGTCGATGCGCCCCGATGAAGGCGTACTTCAAGACTTTGCTTTCGCGAAGTACGCCGTCGCTTTTTCCAGGATGTCGCGCTCCATCTTGACGCGCGCCAGCTCAGCCTTCAATCGACTGATCTCCATCTGCTCGGCGCTGACCGGCTTGCTGTCAGCACCTACGAGCAGGCCCTGGCGCTTGGCCTTGACCCAGTTGAACAACGTCTGGTCGATCATGCCCAGCTTGCGGGCCACCTCGGCCATGCTCTGGCCGCTTTCGACCAGGCGCACTGCCTCTTCCTTGAACTCGAGCGTGCACTGCCCACGCGGCGACTTGCGGTTCACCATTTTATGGAGAGGACGGCTGCCGGTTGGCGTCACGAGCAGCATGGTGCAGATCGCCGACGACCTCGGCGACGCGTTGTGGGGCGTTTTGGCGAGTGTCTAGTCGGCGGGTGGCGTCACGTGCCGCCCGATCAGCCACGCGACGTTCACCTGAACGTTCTCCATCAGCCTCGCGGCCGCGGTAACCTGCGCGTTCAAAAGCGCGACGCCACGCAGCGCAAGATTGTTCTCCTCGTCGACGTACTTCGTCACTGTGTTCACCTGACGCAAGGTTCCCATGTCTTGGCCTAATTCGGTCAGTCCGTCGATCCAGTCGGCCCACAGTCCCAGCACCTGCTGATAGACGGCGGCGCCGAGCGCCGTGGCCTCACGGGCTGCTGCCTCGCTAAACATCACCGTCGGCAGTGCAAGCGTGGCCGTCATCGTCTGTTCAGGGCGACTGGCGCCCTGATGCTTGAACAACTGCAATGAGGTCATCAAACGCGACACCGGCACGAACGGCAGTGGCGTGCGAAGCGGATGCGCAGGATCGGGCAGCGATGCCTTCGCCAGCCGCAGCAGCGCAGCCGGCAGCGCGTCGGGATCCGCACGGGCCGGTGCCATCATCGACGCTTTTCGGATGGGCATGGACATCTCTTCGTGTGGGCAATCAGGCGGAGGAGCCGAGGCGCTGCAGCATTGCGTGGACGGCGCGTATCTGGATCGCGTGCTGCGAGTAGTAGTCGGGCGCCGCCGCGTCGGGGCTGCTGTAGCCCCACCAGTCCCAGCAGCCTTCCGGGTTTTGCGTACGGCCGTCGTCGATGCCTTCCACCTGCGGGTAGAGCACGACGATGTCGTTGGCGTCAGCGATCTCGTTGTAGCCGGTGGTGGTCACGTAGCGATTGCCGTAGGGCGGACTGTTCGCCTTGTCGGGCAGTCCGTTGACGAGATTGACGTAGCTCGCACCCTGTTTGCAGCCGTGCAGCGCGACGTGCACGCGCGGCCGCACGTTCTTCTTTGTCTGCGGCGGCACGTAGACATAGCCGAGCCGGCTCATGCTGGCACGGCTCTCGTCCCCGAAGAATGGGCGCTGGTCGAACGCCATCAACCGTCCTCGCGGCGGTCCGCCGGGCGGCGTCAGCTTGCCGTAGATGTGATCGAGGATCTGCCAGCTCTGCATCGTCGGCTCAGACCAGTGATTCAGGTAAGGCGGCTCGTTGGCGTCGAGCGGGTTGTCCTCGGGATTGGTCGTGAGCAGCGCATGGCCGGCTGGCACTCTGTCGTCGAACAGGATGTTGTCCGGATCAACGCCGAGCCCCACGTAGAACGCCCGGGTCGTCTCGACGACCGCAGAATCGACCACCTTGTCTTCAGTGCCGGTGAAGATGTAGAGGCGCGCCTTCTTTAGATGGTGCAGCGGGTCGATCATCCCATCTGCGGCGGTCTGCTGTGCGATCTCCAGCAGTCTCGGCACCTTTGGGCCGGCCTCGGGGATCAGCGGATTCATGCAGATGAAGAACGCGTTCTGCACCCACGCGTCCTCGGCGATCGCGGAGGCGGTGGGGAAAGATTCGACGCAGCGGTATGGGCCGCCCGCTACCACGCCCGCACCAATGAACATCGACGAATGCGCCAGGTGAAGTTGCACCGTCATGAAGGCGCCTGACGACAGCCCGGACACCGAGCACCGTGTCAGGTCGGCGCCCAACGCGGGTAATGTGTCAACGCCTGAAGGCACACTCATTCGGGCCACCCTTTGACAGAGCCACCGTGGTCAAGCGGTAAATTGCTGCACCGCCGCATGACCGGTAGGCTAACCCGCCCACCGCCGCTTGTCGACTTGATTTTGGGGGGGGAGCAGCTTCGCCTGAGGCCCGGGATGTCGGCGATGGGCCGCTGATCGGCGCTCGCCATGGCCCAACGGCCCTCAGTGACCCTTCGTGTCTGCCGGCGCGGGCGCCGTGCCGGCATAGCGGTCCCAATGCTCGGCCAATTCCCGCACAACGGGACTACCGACCAGGTAGGCCGCCTCGATCGCCTCATCGTAGCCGGCGTAGTTGCCCGTGGCCTCACTCTTGAGCAGCACGGTAGCGCTGCCGCCTCGAGGCGGCCTGGTGAAGTCGCTGGCGCTGCGCAAGTCGAGCGCCCGCGCGGCGTCGACCTTGCCGGCCTGGGCCAGCATGGCCAGGGCCTGCAAGTAGCTGACGTCCTCTTCCGCCGAAGTAGCCAGGCGACCCGTGCCCTCGGTCCAATAGGACACCCATTGCTCGGCCCAGCGGGTCATGGACGCGCCGATCCAGAAGCGGTCGGCCGTCAGCGTGTCGCCGATGAGGACGAATGGGGCGCGTCGAGCCGCCGGCGCGTCGGCATAACCGGCTCGGGCGACCTGCAGCTTGGCGTCGTCCGGCAGGTGCACTCCTGCTGTCAGCTCAAAGGCCCAGCGCGTCAGCGCGGCGTTCAAGGTGAAAACCTGGACCCCATTGCTCGAGACGGCTGGCGGCGTCGGCGGCCCGAACGGGAGTGCGCGGTCGTAGGGAATGATGCCGGTCGACCAGCCGCGCGGCAGGTCCCGTGCGTCGATCTCGTAGGCGAGGTCGCCGTCGACCACGTGATTGGCCCATGCGGCAGATCCGATCGATCCGATGGCCGGGTCGATGCCGCCAATGCCGGCCAGGATCCAATAGGACCGAGTGAGGTCGAATCGTGGGTCCATGCCCAGGGCCATGATCGAGGCTGCGGCATGGGCCTTACCGACGCCTGTGACGATCGCCAGAACATGCTCCTTGGGGTCGTACCGAAGCGGATGGAAACCCTGAGGGAAAGCAATCGTCTCGGCCAGCGGATAACGCTCCACCCAGTTCTGCAGTTCACCTGCGCCGTCACCGGTGTCCGCGCCGACTTCGAAAGTGGTGACCACCACCACGCGGACCTCCAAGGGTGCCGTGGCTGTGGCGGCCTGCGCCGTTGCGGTACCGGTGCAGCCAAGGGTCAGCGTCATGGCGAGCCAGACGCTCGCAAACCTAAACTTGCAAGAACAGTGCACGAGCGCACTCCCAAGTGTTGATCTTCGGCACAGCGTGCCTCGCAATAGGTCGATGCGCGACAGGGAAGCCGGCATCGCCAACCGCTCGGCCTGCAACCGTCAGAACTTGGCCTTCAGGCTGACTTCGAGGCTACGCGGGGGATTGACCGTGATGAAGTCGTTGCCGTAGTAGGGCGCATCGTTGGTCAGGTTGCGCCTGTTGGTGACGTTGTAGACCGATGCCTTGACCTCGAACTGCCCGAAGTCGTAGAAAGCGGCGGTGTTCAAGGTGTACTGGCGCGGGATCGTCGGCGACTTGTAGTAGCCGCCGTTGGCGACGATGGATGCCGGCACGTCAGCCGAGTTGGCCAGGTCGATCCGGCCCGAAGTGGTGGTCTCCACGCGGCTGGTCACCTGCATGTTGGCCTGCACGCCCAGCCCGTCTTCGAACTTGTAGTTGGCGAGGACGTTGAACAGGTTCGCAGGCACGCCCGGATCCTTGAATTTCTGGCCAGCCGCCCAGGTGATCTCGTTGCCGGCCCCGTCCACGTTCGCGCCCACTTGCGCGGGATAGTCGTAGAAGCCCTTGGCCTTGTCGAGAATGGTGCGCAGGTAGGAGTAGCTCGCCGTCATGAAGAAGCGCGCGCTCGGCTGGTAGTTCAACTCGGCTTCGATACCACTGATGTGCGCAGCCGTCTTGGCCGTGCCTCCGGGGCCGCTCGGTTCCGTCCGTCCCTGCTTGAATGCGGCCATCGACAAGAACAGGCTCTTGTTCAGAAGATCGAACTTGGCGCCAATCTCGGCCAGACGCGAGATCTGGCGCAGCTGCGTCGAGTCCTCCACGCCGAACGTCGCGACGCCGCCATCCTGTGCATTCGGATCGACGTACTGGGCATAGTCGTACGTGACATACATCGACGTCCACGGCGTCGGCTTGTAGACAGCACTGGCGTTTCCGTTGCCCAGGATGTACCAGTGCGACGAATGGAATTGCGCGACCCCTTCCAGCAGGCCATCTTCGCCCGCCGTGCCGAACGGGTCCTTCTCGTTGAGCTTGACGAAGTCGGCGCGTGCACCGTACAGGACGTTCAACTGCGGCGACACCGCGATTCGATGCTCGAGGAAGAGACCCACATCCGCCAGGTCCGAATAGACCGAATTATTCGGCGAATAGGCGTCACGCGCCGGAAAGCCGTTGAGCACCTTGTTGAACGGCCCCGTGTAGTTGACGCCACTCAACTGGGACGGCGGCAAGACCCAAGTGGACGGACTGGCGGACAGGTCGTAGACGCTCACCACCTCGTCGAAGAAGTTCTGGATGGTGTTCACGTGAGCGAACCGGAACGTGAAGCCGGCGTCGATGGACTGGGCCCGCGACTCTTCGCCCGGCTTTGCCGGATCCTTGATCGTCGCGCCGAAGGCGTACTTGAAGTCGGTCTTGTTCTCGATCGTGTAGCTGTGCGCGGTGGAGTCCTCGAAATAGAACTGCACCACGTTGTAGCGATTCAGGTAGTTGAAGAACGTGTTGTTGGAGACGGAGGCCTGGTCGCTGATCTCGTAGTTCTGGATCAGTTGCAGGTTGTACTTGAACGCCCGCGCGCCGTCGCCAGGGGTCTCGTCGATATTGGTACGACGGTCGAGCTGGACGGGATTGCCCAGAGTCACGTGAGTGAGATAGTTGGTGATGGCGTCGGGCGAACCGGTGAGATAGGTCCCGTGGTCGATGAACGCCTGGTTCACCCGGTTGACCCCGTCGTTCTCGGTGTACTTCGCGTTGACGATCTCGCTGTTGAACTGCACGGAATATTTCGGCGACACCTCGTCGAGCACCGAGAAGAACAGGGACTGCTGATGCGTGTACTGGCCGTACCAGTAGCTGCCGCTGTTGTCGCCCGCATAGCTGACGCGGTAGGCGAGACCAGGATTCGCGGGGCCGACGGGCCCGCCCAGATCGAAGCCGATACGACGCTCGCCCTGAGTGTCGAACTGCGTATCCACCACGCCCGAGAACTTGACGAAATTCGGCTGCTTCGTGCTGATGTTGATCGAGCCGCCGACACCGGCTCCCGGACCGGCCTGGACCGTGGCCGGCCCCTTGTTGATGTCGATGGTCTCGATGGCGTTGAAGCTGAACGGAGCGCCGTAGCCGTTGGACGTGAAGCTGTCGCGCATGCCGTTGATGAAGACGTCCGCGTACTGACCGCGGATGCGCGGCACGTTGGGGACGCCGAAGGAGGAGTCGGTGTAGGCGCTGGACGTGAGGTACGAGAAGCCCTCGGGGTTCTTGACGTTGAGTGCTTCGAGTTGCGCGGTCGACAGGATGGTGTTGTTGCGCGGCGTGTCGAGCACCCCCAGGTCCATGCCGAA
>FTIP01002686.1_pt3 | contig 11339 bp, 13 predicted proteins | sample 1658301 | NCBI WGS metagenome assembly FTIP01 (sample SAMEA3914813, study PRJEB12502) | metagenome | biome: forest; material: soil | place: Canada | collected 2011-07-07 | depth 0.3 m
TCCGGGGGTCGCGCTTCTTCCACTACCTCGGCTACTCGAACCGCCACGTCGATCTGCTGTTCGAGCTCGTCAGTCGGCGCTACCAGCACAAGAGCACCGTCATCACCACGAACCGGGCGTTCGCCGAATGGGGCGAGGTCTTCCCCAATGCGGCCTGCGTCGTCTCGCTCGTCGGCCGCCTCATGCACAGCGCGAGGTCGTGCGCATCGAGGGCAACTCCTGCCGCGCCAAGGAAGCCGAGGAGGGGTGGCTGCCCGCACCAGGCAGCGCACGGCCAAGTCCGGCGCCGGCCCTCGCAAGGGCAAGCCATGACGGCGCCGAGCACCGTCGCGCCGCTGGTGCCAAGGCATTGGTCACCTGCGCAGGCGTTGGCCGTGTTCGAGTGCCTGCACGCCCTGAGCGAGGCGCTGTGGGCGGCCTACAGGCCACAGGTGCAGCAGGCCTGGCGCGATCTGCTCAGGTCCGAACAAGACTTGCCGCAGTTAGATCCTGACGCACCGTTCTGACCAGCGTTGCAGCCCCCATCGCCAACGCAGGAGCTTCTCATCGGAGCCTTCGTCGTGAGGCTGATGCCTCGGTCGCGTACCGATCCGACCAGTCCGAATAAGCTGTCGTCAGCAAGCGTGATCGCAACGTATACATCAGCCTTACTTCGCGACCTTTTCGAGCAGCCTCTTAGCGGCCGCAGAAGACGACGCGGGGTTCTGACCGGTGGTGAGCAGGCCGTCGGTCACGATGAAAACACCCCAGTCCTCGGTCCTTTCGAACTTGCCACCTTTGGCCTTGAGTTCGTCCTCGACAAGGAACGGCACGATATCGGTGAGGCCGACTCCTTCCTCCTCGCTGTTGGTGAAGCCGGTGACACGTTTACCTTCGACGAGCGGTCGACCAGCGGGCGTCATGACGTGGCGCAGCGCGCCCGGCGCATGGCATACCAGCGCGATGGGCTTGTCAGCGGCGAGGAAAGACTCCAGTAGTCTGATCGAGTCCCTGTCCTCGGCAAGATCCCAGAGCGGGCCATGGCCGCCGGGATAAAACACCGTGTCGAAATCCTCCTGGCGCACCGAGTCGAGCCGAACGGTCTCTGCGAGTTGCGCGCCCGCCACCGGATCGGACTCGAAGCGTCGTGTCTGGTCCGTCTGGAAATTCGCTTCGTTGCTCTTCGGATCGAGCGGCGGCTGGCCGCCCTTCGGCGAGGCGAGCGTGATCTTCGCACCGGCATCCTTGAACACGTAGTAAGGCGCGGCCAGCTCCTCGAGCCAGAAGCCGGTCTTTCGACCGGTATTTCCCAATTGATCGTGGGATGTGAGAACGAACAGAACATTCATTGCATTTTCCTTGTGTCATTGAGGGAACCAACGACCGCCCTCCATCGCCGCCATTGGTGCGGATTGGGGCGACGGTCCGAATGAGCTCTGAATTGCATTGCGATGCTGGCCGGAGTTGTGCCCCGCGTAGCGGTTCGTAGGGACGTCAATAGAGACCGTTGACGCCTCCGCGCAGCCCTCGATACAAGGCGAAGGGGGCAACACTCAGGGTATGCGTCCCCTTGGTGCAGCGCTGCGCGGAACCTCGCGCCTGCCGGCCTAGATGTTCGGGCGAAGATCGCGAACAGGGCTCACGGTCTCCAGCAACGAAGCGAGGTGCAGAACCGTCGACTCGGCCCACCAGTTGGCTACCAACTGCACCCCAATCGGCAACCCGTCCCGGCTCGTGCCGAACCTGATCGACAACGCCGGAAGCCCGGTCACGTTGAACGGCACGGTAGCGCCTTGGATCTGCACGGCAGACACCGATTGGCCATTGATGACGATCTCCGACAGGCCATGCTTGTGTGCAGGGATGGGCAACACAGGGCAGAGCAAAGCATCAAAGCGCTGGAAGTACTCGGCAAAGCCATCCCTCAGCCGCTCCGCCGCTTGCTCCGCTTCGATAAAGTCAGCCATGGGCGTGTCGGGCGTCGCCAGCATTCCCTTGGAGATCTTGAACATCTCGTTTTCGTGGCCGGCGGTCGCTTCCTTGAAAGCGGGCTTCATTTCCATCACGTGCAGGCGATTGAATACCTCGAGGCTGTTGTCGCGCTCGAGCGCCGGGATTCGCACGGGCTCGACGATGACGCCGACACCCTGAAGCGCTTCGGCCGCCGCCTGCACGATTGCTGCGACCTCGGCGTCTATCGGTCCAAAGCCTGGCTCGACCAACCAACCCACGCGAAGCGGTCGAGCAGGCGACGCGCCCACCCCCGTGTCGAATTTGAGGGGACTCGTGGAGAATCCATCGGCGCCGTCCGGCCCGGCAAGAAGCGAATAGGCCAACGCGATGTCGCGGACGCTGCGCGCCATGGGGCCGACATGCCAGAAGCGACGTGGAGCCCGCGACCAGATTCCCGTCATCGGGATGCGCCCATGCGTGGCCTTGAGGCCGATGATGCCGGTCTGTGCCGACGGGCCGCGTATGGAGATGGCGAGATCGCTGCCGAGGCCGAACGGCGAGAGTCCCGCCGCGATGGCGGCCGACTCTCCGCCGCTCGACCCGCCAGGCGTGCGATCAAGATTCCAGGGGTTGTTCGATCGTCCGGTCAGCAGGTTGTCGGTTTCGGTCGAGTATGAGAACTCCGGAAGATTCGTCTTCGCCAGCAGGATCGCACCGGCGCCCTTCAAGCGCGCGACGCTGGTCGCATCCGTCTCGGGGATGCGGCCCTTGAAGATCGGCGAGCCGCGTTGTGTCAGTACGCCAGCGGTGTCGATCGAATCCTTCGATGTGAAAGGAACTCCGTGCAGCGGGCCGAGTTTGGCGCCTGCCAGGATGGCTGCTTCGGCGGCCCGTGCGGCCTCGAGCGCACCATCCGCAACCGTGACGATCGCGTTGATCTTGGGGTTCACGGCTTCGATGCGGTCGAGATACGCCTGCACCACCTCCACCGGCGAGATCTCACGCGTCTGAATCAATTTCGCCAGCTTGGTGGCGTCGAAATAGATGAGGTCGGAATTCATTTTTTGCACCTTTGTGTCTGTCAATTTCATCGGTCGAGCGCGCTCGATGCCGCTCAATAGCGAGGCATCGAAGCTCTGTAGCCCCCTTGTTCAGGGCCGCGAGGCTCGCAGGTTCAGAGGTTTCTTGCGACCAACCTAGCGCATCGTTTTCAGACCGTCTGTTCGCTGTCGCACCCATGGCAACACCAGTCGGCCAAAGAGGTGGATCCGCCTGGTTGATAAACGCTTCACGTCGATAGAGTCATTCGACGATGTCGGCGCAGCTCACCCGCACACGCCAGCTTCAGACTGCTGCGAGGGCCACTTCCCGGAGCGGCGATTTCAAGCGGATGCCCCGGTTCTCTCCGACATCGTCACCCGGTGCCTTACGCTGGGACGCTCTTGCATCCTCGCGTACCAATCCTGGAGGGCATCGCACTCCGCTGGCAGCGCTAGTTCCACAAGCTCCGCAAAGATCAGACCGCCGATGACCGTGATGTCGGCCATCGAGAAAGCGTCGCCAGTGACGAATGGCTGTTTCCTCAGGATTCCATCGAAGTAGTGCATACCCCGCAGAGCTTTGTCACGCTGACGGAACCCCCACTCGGCGTTCTGATACAGCTCGACATCGGGTCCGAGCCCCGGCGTGGCGTGGTGGAAGTAAACACTGACGGCGTCGAGCAGCTCCAACTCGGCGCGCTTGCTCATCATGTGGATCAAGCCCTTCTCGAGCGGCGTTCTACCGGTGAGCGTCGGCTCGCCGGCCAGCGTGTCCAGGTATTCGGTAATGGCGGTGCACTCGGCGATGAAGGTGCCGTCGTCGAGCTCGAGCACCGGCAGCGTGCCTGAGTAGTTCTTGGCGAGGAATTCGGCCTTCTTGTGCTCGCCCTTCCAAAGATCGACCTCCACGAATTGGACGCGCGATTGCAGGCTCTTCTCGGCCAGAGCGATACGGACGCGAGCCGGATAGGGCCCGGTTGGCCAGTCGTGAATCTTCATTGCAGCCCGCGTGGATGCGTGTGATTCGATGATGTCGGAAGTCATTTGGATCCTTCTATCTGCCAGTTGATAGATGAATCGTAGGCCCTCGGGCACGCTTAGTCAACACCTATCTGTCAGTTGATAGGTTACAATTGATCCGTCCAACGCTTCTGTTGCTCGCACAAACGAAAGGTAGTGAGGCGAAATGAGCTCGAACTCGAGGGAAGCCATCCTGGCGGCAGCCAAGAGCACCGCGCAGGCGCACGGCTACAGCGGCTTGAACTTCCGTGATCTGGCGCGTGACGTGGGCATCAAGAGCTCGAGCGTCCATTACTACTTCCCGAGCAAGGCCGAACTCGGCGTCGCCGTCGCCAGGCGCTATTGGGAGGACACAGCGGCGGTTCTGGAGGCCATGCTGGCGGAAACCGCGGATCCGGCCCGCTGCTTGCGCCAATATCCCGAGATCTTTCGCAAGTCGCTCGAGAGTGAGAACCGCTTGTGCCTCTGCAGCTTCATGGCGGCCGAATACGACGACCTGCCTGAGGCGGTGAAGAAAGAGGTTCAGGCCTTTGCCGATGTCAATGTGGCATGGCTGAGCAAGGTCCTGTCCGCGGCGTCCGCGATCAGTTCCCAGGAGAGCGAACTGCGGGCTCGTGCCATCTTTGCCGCCATTGCCGGCGCGCAGCTTCTTGCGAGGAGCCGCTCCGACATCGCGCTCTTCGACGAGCTCATCGAGAGCTATCGCGTGACCGGGCTCCTTGGGCTTGCCCCTGTGCTGTCCGAAAGTTTGCCTAACGGTTCGAGCGTTGCGGCGCAGACTGAGGTGGGCTGAGGTCGTTCAATTGCCATGTCCAGCGAGGCCCCTCGGCAGACATGTGATTGGCCAGCAGAACAACCAGCAGTACCGCCCCGACGATGACGTCGTCGCAGGTTCCGAAACCGCATCACCTATTCAAGGGCAGAGACATGACACAAGCGATTCGCATGAAGGCAACTGGTGGGCCCGAGGTACTGACTTGGGAAGACGTTCAATTGGGAGCGCCGGCCAGTGGTGAGGTCCATGTGCGCCACAACGCGGTTGGGGTCAATTACATCGACATCTACCATCGCACCGGTGCCTACCCACTGCCGCTTCCGAGTGGCCTGGGAGTCGAAGGCGCCGGCATTGTCGTCGCGGTGGGCGGTGGCGTTACTGGTTTCAAGGCAGGCGACCGCGTCGCATACGCGGGCGGCCCTCCAGGCGCGTACGCCGAGGAGCGTTTCGTGCCTGCCGCGCGCGTGTTGAAGCTGCCCGACAGCGTCGGCTTCGATGTAGCTGCCGGCCTGACCTTCAAGGCACTGACAGTCGAGTACTTGGTCCGTCGCTGCTTCAACGTGAAGCGCGGCGACACCGTTCTATTTCAAGCCGCTGCTGGCGGTGTCGGCTCGATCGCCTGTCAATGGCTCAGCGAACTGGGCGCAACAGTCATCGGCACCGTCAGCGGTGAAGCCAAGGCCGTCCATGCACGCGCGAATGGATGCCATCACACGATCGACTACAAGCGAGAGGATGTTGCGAAACGCGTTCGCGAACTCACGAATGGCGAGGGTGTGGTTGTCGTGTACGACGCCATCGGCAAGGACACGTTTGCGCAGTCCCTGCAGAGCTTGCGCACGCGTGGAACACTGGTGAGCTTCGGCACGGTGTCTGGCCCGACGCCCCCGGTCGACCTCGCGGAGCTCGGAGCGAAAGGCTCGTTGTTCGTCACGCGCCCGTCGATCGCTCACTACACCGCGAAGCGCGACGAACTTGAGGCCGCGGCCAAGTCGGTTTTCGAGATGATCGGATCCGGAAAGATCAAGGCCGGAAAGATCACGACCTTCGCCCTTCGAGAAGTGGCGCAGGCGCATCGCGATCTGGAGGGCGGCAAGACGACCGGGTCAGTCATTCTCGTGCTCTGACGCACCACCGCTACCGCGGCACACAGCGCGTGTAGCGTTGCTTCATGCGAGCCGATGGCGTGGCTGGAATCTGCCTGGCATTCAAGAACGACTCTCATATGAGCTTGACCGGGGCGTGTTCCGGCGAGTCCGCGAAGGCAACATAGTCTTGCCCCGGCAGGGGCTTCCATGACGAACGAGCGGCAAACAAACTGGGAGCATGGAAAACCAACAGATCCCCCAAGCCCCAGCCGTCTCGCGCCGATCCGTCGCCGCGGCCGCCTCGCTCGTCCTTGCCGGTTGGCATCTGAATGGCCCAGCGGCAGAGCCTCCCATCTCCAACCAATCCGGCGCGGGCTCGGATCCCCGTATTCGTACCTATGAAGCCTACTTGGCCGCCTGGGCCGCGAATCACGACGACGAGCGGGCAAGACTTCTTCGAGAAGCCCTCTCCGACAGCATCGTGTTCACCAACCCGACGCAGACGCGGCGCGGCTTGGCGGACGTCGGCGTGCATCTGAGGGACTTCCAGCAACGCAACCCGGGCGCATCGTTCCGACTGATCGAGATGCTCGGCTGGAGTTCTCATGGGATGGCGACCTGGCAGTTGATCGATGCTGCGGGTCGGCCCGGATTCTCCGGCTACGACGTGCTCGCCTTCGACGCGCAGGGACGCATCGAGAGCATTCTGATGTTCACTCGGGTTGAGAAGCAGATCGTGAAATAGCGTCTGTCGCCGGCTCAGTTCAGATCGGCCAGTCGGGGTGCGTGCCGGCGTAGGTATTCCATCACGCAGTCGACCCGCTCAGGCGCCAGCCGACGGTCGCGACGCAGCAGGCTCACAGTCATCTCGATGTCGCGCCAATCGCGGAGAAGTTCGACGACGCGTCCAGCCCTGAGGTCATCGGCAGCCAGCCACAAGGGTGCGCAGGCAATGCCCGCGCCTCGCAGGACGGCGCTCCACGCCGAATCGCCATCGTCGAAGATGCAAGAGGCTTCCGGCGCGACCTGGACGACATCCCCCGTGTTGCCGGCCGGACGAAACGACCATGGACGGAGCTGGCCCGTGCGCTGGTTCCTGAAGCCGATGAGCCTGTGGGTTGCCAGGTCGCCGGGGCGTGCCGGGGTGTCCCGCCCGTCGAGGTAGGCGGGAGAGGCGCAGACTACCCACGGGAACTTGAACCAGGTGATTTGCGAGTGCCCCGGGATACGCTCGAGCGGGCCACTGCGGATAGCGACATCCACCGCTCCCTTGGCTAGATCGATCAGTTCGTTGCTGGCTCGAACATCCAGCCGCACAGTTGGGTTCAGCAGACTGAACTCCGCAAGAAGCGGTGCGAGCACGACGCGCATCAGGGCAACAGGTGCGGTGATGCGCACCCAGCCAGGTGCGCCGTCCTGGTTGCGCGCCGCCGCGGTGCCGCTGAAGATGCGGGCAGCACTTACCACGTCACGGGCGGACTCGATCAGTTGTTCGCCGTCGTCGGTCAGCGAGACCGCATGGGTCGAACGATGCAGGAGCTTGACGCCCGACGACTGCTCAAGACGGACAAGGGCTTTGGAGACGCTCGCCGCCGACATTCCCAGTTGTCGACCTGCTTCGGCCAATGAGCCGGCATCCACGACTGCGATGAAGCACTTGAGTTGCGAAAGCGAAAGGTCCGATTCAGAGGAGGCCATGCATGCGGTTTTACCACCCGTCCCGGTCCGCGGCCTTCTCGGGAACGTCGTTCAGATCGGTGGCGCGCTCGAAGAGCCGGCGCGCCGCCGTGACTTCGCGCTGGCCATGGGCAGGAAGTCCACGGTTTGGCCAAGATGCCAGTCACGGCCGCTGGGCGCCCGCAAGTACTTGACGGACAGGGAGTCGGCAAACTCCTCGGTCAGGGGCGCGTGTCGCATCAGCAAGTTCGCCCAGCGTGTATTCACCACCCTTTAAATCTTCATTCGGCGCGCATCCGGCCACGAGATTTCAGGCGCTCGGTTTGATTGGCTACACGAAGTCCCTAGGCTATTTTTAAAGGACATGATGGACTTCATAGACGAACTGGAAGCGGTGAGCCGCGTGCGCGTGGGCTCGGTAATGGCGCCGGAGGCCGTACGTGCGCAGGGTGCTCAGTTCCTGCCGGCGGCCGAGATGGATTGCTTCAGCTTGGGTGTGAGCGTGCCAAACTGGCTCGTGTGCGCGCTTGAAGCCGGCACCAACCCATTCACGCAATTTGGTGTGATAAGCGCCAACGACAGCCCGGACCTATTCGGTCTCGTTACTGCCCAAACTCAGGGCACGCAGTTGCGGGTACTGATGTCGCTGCATGCGGCAGACGTTCGGAAATATCTCCGGGACTGCTCCCGTCGAGGGCGCCTTCATATACTTCTCGCTCCCGAAAATACTTCCCAGGTGTTGGCGCTAGAAATGCCGGGGAGCTTTTCGAGTCCGGCACTTCTTGAGAAGATTTTCGGAGACTGCCCGCTGGGGAAGACCAACGCGGAGTCAGTAGCCGAACTCACTCGGGTAATAGCTGACATCAACGCCGTCCCTTCACTTCTCGAGGGTGTCAAGGTGACCGACGCAATCGCTGTTGTCATCGCGGATGTCGACCTCTTGCGAGCGCTGCAGGTTCTGCGAGACGAAGCTTTGGGGCAGGCCGGCTCGTCAGCCCTCCATTGACGGCGTCGCCAAGTTACGTGGGTCATTCATAGGGGGCGCGGCAACTAGCCGCGCTCCCTTTTCCTCGGCGCGAGGCAATTGGCACTCGCACCAGCTCATCGGCATGTGCGGAATGAAAAAATCGCTGTCGTTCACCTCTAGGAGCAACTTCTCGCCGTCAATCATTCGAGCAACTTGCGTCTGAATGAAAAATCGCCTACTGTTGGGGGATGGCGTCAACATCCGAGACTGTTTCATTCAAAGAGGTACTTCGAGCTCATCCGCGAGGCGAGCCCCTCGGGATAGCCGCCCTCAAGCGCCTCGGAGTCACTCCTTATCGCGCCTCAGCGCTTGCGCGAAGCGGCTGGCTGGACCATCTGGCCCGTGGCGTCTACATGCTGCCCGGCGACAAACTCAGCAGAGACGGCTCGCTGGCCTTTTTGTCCGAGCAGGTTCTTGGACTGCACGTTGGCAGCAAGACGGCACTGGCGTGGCGCGGTGTGCGACAGAACATCGCGTTCAGGGAGACGCTGACGCTTTGGGGTGACCGCGCCAAACCCCTTCCCACCTGGTTTACCGAGCGGTTCCCGGCTCGCTATCAGGCGACCCAGCTCTTCGAGGACAAGCTGCCGCCAGGGCTGGGCCTACAGCCGCTACCGAACGGCGACGCTCGCGTCCTGGTTTCGGTACCGGAGCGCGCGGTGCTGGAACTGCTGAGCGACGTCGGCAAGACCCAATCCCTGAGCGAGGCACGCGAACTCGTCGAAGGCCTGCAAAGCCTGCGTCCGAAGGTGCTCGATGAGCTGCTGACGCACACGACTCGCATCAAGGTCGTTCGAGCCGCAGCCAGTTTGGCGCATGAACTGAGCCTGCCCTGGGCGGCGTTGGCAAAGCAGCACAGTCAGCGCATCGGCGGTGGCGAGCGGTGGATAGCCGTCTCGAAGACGGGTGAGCGACTGGATTTCAAGAAATCATGACCGACGACTACGTTGCCACCGCCCAACTCCTGCTGGACATCGCCCCGACCGTGTTTCGCTCAGGCCTTTTTGCGATGAAGGGTGGTACCGCACTCAACCTGTTCGTGCAGGACATGCCGCGCTTGTCAGTCGACATCGACGTCGTCTTCATCGACCACGTGCCTGACCGCGAGGCCGCGCTCGCAGCTATTCGCGCCGAGCTGCGCAACATTCAGCAAGCGCTCCAAGACCGAGGCCTAGAAGTGCGTTTGCCAGGCAATGCGCAGGGCGACGAAGTGCGTCTGTCGGTCAGAAGCGCCGACGCCCAGGTCAAGGTGGAGGTGAACTTTGTCTTTCGAGGCACGGTGCTGATGATTCACCTGCAACCCTTGGCACTCAGCGCCCAGGACTTCTTCACCACGAACGTGATGTTGCCGGTACTCGCCACACAGGAGCTCTACGGCAGCAAGCTCGTTGCCGCGATGGACCGGCAGCATCCGCGCGACATCTTCGACGTGATGCACATGCTGCAACGCTTCGGATGGACGTCAGACGTGGTCGACTGCTTCGTGGCGTACCTCGCGGGCCACAACCGACCCGTGCACGAAGTGCTATTCGGCCCCGCCAAGCCTCTGGAACCGGCGTTCACGAACGAGTTCGTCGGGATGACCCGAGACGAGGTCTCGCTCAAGATGCTCACGGCGACCCAGGTGCGGCTGCGCCATGAGCTGCCGCGGCAGCTCACCGCCGACCACCGCGAGTTCCTCCTGTCTCTGGTTCGAGGTGCGCCCGCCTGGCAACTGATGCCGTTCGAGCAACTCCAGGCGCTACCGGCCATCCGCTGGAAGCTACAGAATCTCGAAACGCTCAGGCAGCGCAATGCGGCAAGGTTCGCCGAGCAGGAAAGCCTGCTGGCCCAGGGATTCGCCAACCTATAGCGCACCTCATCGCGCCCACACCACGCGACTCACACGATTGGCTTTCCGAATGGGCCATACCAGGAGCCGGCGTCAGAGGGCTCACGCAGCACCGCGATGCGCCGGCCAATCGGGTTCATCGCGCCCACGAGTTCCGTCGCCAGGGCAAGCCAGGCCCGCGCCTCCGGCGGAATTTCTGCATCTCCGATTGTCTCGTTGAGTGCCTGCAGGTAGCGCGCAAGGTCAACATGCTGCTGCCAAGCCTACGCCTCCTTGGTCAGGCCTTCCGCAAAGCTCTTGCGTTGCTGGCGACGCTTCTCCGCGGCTTCCCAGATGGCGCGCTGCTCCGCCCAGTGCCGGGCTTGGGCCTCTCGCTCCTGACGCAACCGCACGACTGCCTCAGAAGCGGCGACCACGCCTTGCACGACGTGCGCGAGCTTGTTCTCCAAACCGCCCTAGGGTGCCGTCCGACCAGCTCTTGCGCCCGGCGTAGCTACCTTCGAGGCTGAGCTTCAGCTGCCCGTTGAACTCGTACTGGTACTCGCGCCGGTCGAGGTAGCTGTGTTTCGGATGCTTGACCACCGTCTCCGTGCGCTTGTAGCCCTCGGTCAGGCTGAGTCCCAGGAGCTCGCCACGCACTCGAATGGCAACGCGTTTGCCTTCCTTGTCGTGAACGAGGGCGGCGTCGACCTGCGGCAAGGCGCGCTCGAGCGCGTCCAAAATCTCTCCGGTGCGGCGAATCATCTGCGCCGACACGCTGCAATGAACGAGCTGCGTCGAGCCACAGTTCACGAAGCCCGCTTCGGAGGGCTTTGCTTTCGAGAGCGCGGCAAACGTCGCCGCAGCGATTGGCGCCAGGGTTTCGGCTGCCGGGTCTCGGACATTGACGACCACCGCAGCGGCGACCAGCCACTGCCTTCCTTATACGGCTCAGCCTTCTTAGCCATGG
>FTIP01001149.1_pt2 | contig 11314 bp, 20 predicted proteins | sample 1658301 | NCBI WGS metagenome assembly FTIP01 (sample SAMEA3914813, study PRJEB12502) | metagenome | biome: forest; material: soil | place: Canada | collected 2011-07-07 | depth 0.3 m
GCGCATCGCGCTCGACACGATCGGGCGCTTCGCCAAGGATCCGAACCTGCTCGCCAAGCCGATGGACACGGCCGAACTGGTGCCCGGATCGCCGCGCTCGCTGGCCGAGGTCACTGGCGACCCCGGCGTCGCGCAGCTGCAGCGCGCGGCGCAGTCGGCGTCGCCCGAGACGGCCAACGTCTTTGCGGACGCGCGCACGGCCCGGCTCCAGGCTCGCAAGGACGCCCTGATGAACGTTGCCGGCGACTCGCACGAGAAGGAGTTCTTCGAGGCCGCGCGCGAGGCGACGGCGCAGCGCCTGTACGGCCAGGCCTTCAAGGCACCGATCGACCAGGCGGCAGCCAAGGCCGCTGCGCCCGACATCGCGGCGCTGCTCAAGCGCCCGTCGATTCAGGCCGCGCAGAAGGATGCCGTGCGCATCGCGCAGGAGGAGGGCGTCAAGCTCACGCCAAAGAAGTTGGGCGACGGCTCCATCGAGAGCCTGCACTACATGAAGAAGTCCCTCGACGGGATGATCTCGAAGGCCAAGACTGCAGGCGACGCACCCGAGGCCGCCCGTCTGCTCGAGACGCAGAAGAAGCTGCTCGGGGTGATGGACCAGATCTCGACCGACTACAAGGCCGCGCGCGTGACGTATGCCGCTGATTCGAAACCGATCAGCCGCATGGAGATCGGCCGCTATCTCTACGGGGAACTCTTTCCTGCAGCGAGCGACGTCGGCGCGGAGAAGATGACACCCTCGAAGTTCCTGGCGACGCTCAAGAAGGGTGACGAGATCGCACAGCGCGCCACCGGCTTCAAGGGCGCCAAGCTCGCTGACATTCTGACCACCGACGACATGAACATGCTGGTTGGCATGGCACACGATCTCGGCGGCGAGATGGGCGCTCTGGAGCGTGCCAAGGTGCCTGGCAGCCCCACCGCGCAGTATCTGGCGGGCCAGAACGCGATGCGCCAGGTCGCCGGCCCGCTGGGCATGCCCAAGTCGTTCGCCGAGTCGGTCGTCGCGCACACGCTGGCCAACCGCTGGGTGAGCCTGGCCGCCAAGCCGGTGGAGGAAAAGATTCAGCAGCGCTTGGCGCAGTTCCTGACCGACCCGCAGTCGGCCGCTGCGGCTGCGGCGCGGCGCGCTGACCTGCAGCGAACCATCCCCATGTCCGCGCTGAACTTCGGTGGCCAGCGTGCGCTGCCGGTCGGCGCCGCGGGCGCCGCAACCTACGGAGTCAACGGTGGCAACCAGTAGCCTAGCGCCATGCCGCCCAGCCGAGCGCGGCGTAGAAGCCCACGATGATCACGACGGCCGGCACGTTGTAGCGCCAGCCGTCGCGCTCACTGTTCAACAGCAGGAACGTCTTCACGGCGCTTGTGCGCATTCGACGCCGCACCAGGCGCGCGGCCGGGCGCGTTACGCACCAGGCCATGAGAACGAGGACGAAGGGGGCAAGCACCTTGCCAAGCAGCCAGTACGACATGGCTGGACTCTACGCCAATGACGAGCTCGGACGAAGACCGCCTCGCGCGGCTCCAGGCGCAGGTCACCGACCTGTCAGAGCTGGTATTGACCCTGGGCGGGCGCTGCATGGCGCTCGAGGTCGCAGCCACGAACGCCATTCTCAACCCCGGCACGGGCATCAAGCTGTCCACCGCCGATCTTCTGGATTGCGTCTACGCCACGCTGCTGGCGACGTCGACGGGAGCGCCGTTCCTCGAGGGCTTTCACGAGACGGCTGAGGCGATCCGCACCGCGCGCGACGTCGTGGAGGCAGTCACCGGCGGCGAGGCAGTTGGGAGAGCGCAGTCTTGACGCCGCGCGTGACGATCCTGACCTACTGCGCGCACCCGGCGCTGGCCTACGGCACGCTGTTGGTGTTCAAGACCATCCGCACCGGCTTCCCGGACGCCCGCATCGAGGTCTTCGACAACGGCAGCTGTGCGGAGATTCGCGATCAGGTGGGCGAAGCCGCGGCGGCGGTCGGTGCCGAGTTCACCGCGATGGCGCCGCGCCACTTCGCTGACCACTATCGGTGGTTGCTGCTCGAGCGCGAGCACGACGGTGGGTCGCTGGTCATCGTCGACCCGGACGTGATCTTCTGGGAGCGCGTCGACGGCTGGAAGTTCGGCGACGCGGTCATGGCAGGCCGGCTGATCCCCAGCATGGTCAAGGACGGCCTGGTAGGCCTGCCGAGGCTGCACCCGAGCCTGCTGTGGGTGCCCGACGTCGCCCGGCTTCGCGCCGAAGTGCAGCGGCTCGCGGTCGGCAGCTTCGCCTGGGACGGCATCGGGCAACGCACCGGCTTCGTCAACGGGCAGCGCTTCTTCTGGGACACGCTGGCGGGCCTGTACCAGGCGATGCCCCATATGTGCATGCCGTTCCGCGAGGAGCACCTGGACGGGTACGACCACCTGTTCTACGGCTCGCACCTGCCATTCATCGACGCCGTGCTGGGCGCCGAGGGCTTCGATCCGATCCGGGTGGGGCACCAGGCCGCGGCGAGTGGCCAGCTCGAGCAACTGCGCGGGATCTGGCGCGCTCAGGAGGCGTTCTTCGCCAACCGCATCGAGACCACGGCGGCCGGCGCCAGCGGTCAGCCGTACCAAGTGCGTCAGGCCGTCTTGGCGGCCGCCCAATGCGCGCAGCAGTGGCAGGGCCTGGCATTCGACGCGGAAAGCCTGGCGGCGGGCCTTGGCGGCCTTGGCGCGCGTCTCGTCGACGCCCCGGGCCGGTGAGGCCTGCCTCGAGGGCGCGTACCATTTCGGCGTGGCGGTGTCCGCCGATTCGGGAGATGGAATGCAGTTCGTCACTGATGTGCACGTCGACGAGCACGGCCGTGTCGACCACGTGCGGTGGATCCCGGTCGACATCCACACCGGCAATGCCACTGGCGTGCCGATGCTCGTTCCCACGATCATGGTCGTCGACCAGATTGGCCGAGGCCGCGTGGGCACGATCTTCCCGGGCGCGCGAGACACTGCGCGGGGACCGTTCCTGCGTGCCACGGTCGATGCGACTGGCCGTGAGTGGATCGAGACCGACAACAGCGGCGAGGACAAGCGCACGCTGTTCGACCTGCCGCGGCTGAAGCTGGCGCCCGGCGAGCGCCTCGACGGCTGAGCGCCCTCGGGTGCTCGATTTGACCTGCGGCGCTCAACGGCGCAGCATGTAGTCCATGAATGCCCCCTCCAAGTTCGCCCTGTACGCGACGCTCGCGAGCGTTGCGACCGAAGCCTTCGGGCTGCCGATCGACGAGGCCTGCGCGCCCACACGCATCGTGTCGCAGTGCCCGGCTCATGAGCACCCGCCCGAACGACCGCATGACCGCTGGCCGGCGCAACTGTCGACGGTCGCGCTCTCGACGTCGACCAGCACGTGATGGGGGCCCCGAACTACGAGGCGTTCCACCGAACCTACGAGGTGTACGACCAGGTGCGGACGGCGCACGAGCAGCTTATGCGCGACATGATCTCCGGCCGAGAGCCGGTCTCCGTGGAGCTGGCCACCGAGAGCGCGCAACGGCAGATGGCGGCGTTGCAGGCTTGGCAGGCGACCTATCCAGGGATCGTCGGGTACAGGGCCTGAGGAGGCGCAAATGGCCAGCACCTGGGAAGATCGAGAGCCGGTCGGGCTCGAAGACCGTCTCCAATGGGCGCAGACGGAGCTGGAATCGATCAGCGGACGACTCGAGTTGATCGACCAGCGCGCCGGCGAGGCTGTCGTGGCCCTGCACGACCTGGCCGCCGAGCAGCGACGCCGTACCGGCACACTCGGCACGATTGCTGTGCTCCTGCTGCTGGTGCTGATCACGCTCTGGTGGAAGCTGTAGCACCCGGCTTCTCCTCGCCGTGCTGCGCACCCTTGGCTGTACGACATATCATTCAGTCCATGCCACGCCGCACGCTGTCTCTGATGCAACGCCCGCCCGAAGTCAACTGGCCGGCGGTGATAGCTGAGCTTCGGGGCTACCGCTACTCGCTCCGCACCATCGGAGGAGCCATCGCGCTATCGCATTCGACGATCTACACCTGGGAGCAAGGTGGGCGTCCGAACTATGAAGACGGCAAGGCGCTGTTGCAACTGCTCGAGCGGACTCGCGCCCAGCGGCGTACTGAGGCTGTATCGAATCCCGTACCCGTGGGCGTGCTGCGCGACACAGAGTCGACCGCAGCGCCGTCCGCATGAGCGCCGACGGCCCCGGCAGCATTGGCTTTCTGTCCCCCGAGCTGGCCGACAGCAACGCTCGAATTCGTTCGGAGTTCCTCCCCTGGTTCGAAACCGCCGAGCAACTCAACCGACTTGCGATGCGCGTCCTGCCGTCTCTGCAGCCGGCGACGACCAGCAACGACGGGCTGGTCGTCGCGCTGCTCTTCGGTCGGGCACTGACGACGTTCCAGGGCGTTCTGATGACCACCTGAGCATGGGGCAATCCAAGCGCAACACCGCGCAATTCCTCCTCGAGAACCCCTGGTGCATCTTCTGCGGGGGATCAACCCCGGCGACGTCGCTTGAACATTGCCCACCGCGCGCGCTGTTCGTTGACAGGGCCTGGCCGGAGGGCTTCGAGTTCCCAGCCTGCGCCGCGTGCAACGGGGGAAGCAGCGACGAGGACTTGCTGGTCGCCTTCCTGGGCCACATCGATCCAGATCCGACCAGCACGAGGAACCCGTCGCCGACCTGGTTGGGCCTGATGAAGAACGTACGCCGTCAGGTGCCGGGCTTCTTGCAGGGCATGCGGATCGAGTCAGCGACGGAGGTCCGACGGGCTGCTCGTCGAATGGGTGTCAAGCCGCTGCCTGGCCAGACGTATCGGGATCTGCCGTTCTTCAACGTGCCACCCGAGCTGACCGAGGCGGTGCAGACTTTCGCGGGCAAGCTCACTAGGGCGACGTACTTCATGGAGACGCGAGAGGTGTTCCCGCGTGAAGGCGGGATCCTGTTCCACTGGTTCACGAACGCCTCTCGGGTCGACGAGAACGGCGTGCCAATTGCGCTGGCCACCTTCGTGCCCCTCGCAGCAAAGCAGCCCGAGCTGACCCGCAACGGGAAGGACCTGTCTGACCAGTTCGCCCTGCGGGTGTCGCTCGGCGAGCAGGATGGCGATCGGCTCTTCGTTCTGCAGACGATGTTCCGGCGTACCTTCGGCTTCGTCTGCGTCGCGGCCACCAGGCCCGGCCAGGCCGAGGGAATGCTGGCAGAGGCCACTGCGTCGGCCGGCACCGCGACCGGACCGTTCGTTCTTCTGCCCGCGCTGCCATGAGCGAGCTCCTCGAGGGATGGAACAGCGACGAGCAGCTGGCGCTCTCGCTTTCAGGACGCTTGACCGATGCGCCGCCGCTTCAGCAGCTCACGACCTGGCCGCCGGGCCTGGAGCCTGAGGGGCAGAAGTGCCACGCGAACGCCGACCGCTGGGTCGTGGCGCACCCGAGCTGGCGCGTCATGCGGGGTTGGGTGCTGCTGTGCAACGAGCCTTTCCAGGGCGCGCAGTACGCGGCGCACTCGGTGGTCGCGGATCTCGCCGGCGTGCTGTGGGACGTGACGCTGGCCGACGGCGGCAACCGGTCGTTCCTCGAGCACGCCGGCGACCTGGCTGTCTTCATGCAGCGTGTCACCGAAGGGCGTTGGACGATCGTCCGCGAGCCACTGGGGTTGGACGTTGATTGGCGTCCGCAGCTGGAGTAGCGCGCCTGGTGAGCCTGCCGCTTGCCACCATGCGGCCATGTCCACTTGTTCCCACCAGCCCCACGGCTACGGCAAAGCGTGCTGGCGCTGCCAGCACTGGGGCGACTTCGCGCACGGCGGCGCCACACATTCGCTCTGCAAGCACCCGAAGTCCTCTCGTGTCCAGGCGAGCCCAGCAACCGGATGCGCGTTCTGGAGCGCTGGCGAGGCCGACAGCAAGCCGGCCGACTGGGTGCCAGTAGGCTTCAGGTCGCGCGCCGGTGTGGACCCCATAGCTGCGCGTCGCGAACCTCCGTCACCGCCGCCGCAGCATCGACCGATCGACGAGCGGCCAGCCGGTCAGTCGGATGCGTTCGTGTTCGACCAGAAGGCCGAGACGCACGCCTGGCGCACGACCGACTCGCTCCTCAGTCGCGCTCGCCGGCGGTGGGGCGGCGCGTGACCGCGTCGAGTACGACAGCCCCGATCAAGGTCAAGCGATACGGATCGGTGCCGCCGGGCTCGATCAAGCGCAGTTCGAGCAAGCGGTCGACCTCGTCCTGAAGGCTCGCGAGCGGCACGCCGCCGCGGCCCAGGTGCTTGCCATCTCGGACGCGGCGCAGGATTTCGAGCTGGTTCTGAGCGATTTGATTCATGAGGTCAGCGTAGACCGGGCACGTGCAGTCGTCATGTGCGAAATGTCAGGTTTCTAGACGTCCGGCGGGTGACTGAAAACTTCCCGCGGCTGCGCTTGACCCCGTTTGATTCGTGCATGCTCAAGGCAAACGCGCATCGCTCCAGATGACCCTTGACTGGGGAGTGCACGGCTCCTGAGTCTGGTGCCCCCCAAATTCAAGGGAAGAAACGCTGTTGCATTTGAAGCCATTGCCTTCTTAGAGTGGGGTACGAGATGGAGGGCCAAACATGCTCGACGACATTTTCAAGCTTGGGGAAATCTTGCTCGAACGCTTGGGCGCTCGAACTGAGAAGAACCGCGCCCGTCGGAATGCACGAATTCAGGCCCTTGCAAAGTTGTTCGCTGATACCGCCGACTGTCTCGATGAGATGCGCACAAAGCTTGAGTTGCGCGAGATTCCATATGGCGTCGGAACCCGGCTTCGGACACACATCGTCCAGTACACGTTTGATCGCCGTGATGAAGACTTCACACCGCGAGAGCAGGCGTCGATAAGCGTTGTCCTAGAGAGAATTCGCGGCGCCTTGACCGCCGGTGACTTCGAAGACGACGTATTGGGTGGCCGGGCAGCCCACGAGAGTACGTCAGAAAAGAAGAGAACCGATCTGTTCATCGATCTCAAACGGGCAGCGGCCCGTTTGCGCGGCGAAAGTGACACGTTGCGCATGCATATCGAATGAGCATCAGGACTGTGCGCGGCAGTGCTGGGCTAGGCACGCATCGACAGCTTTAAGTACAGCGACGCCGCGGCCCACCGGAACAGCGAGAACGTGCTGGTCAACTGGGGCAACGCGAAGCTCGCCGAGGTCTACCTGAAGCACTTCGATCGCAACTACGCGCAGGCCACGGCTTACGTGCAGGCGTACTGACGGCCGCGGCGCTCATGGCGTCTCGTCAGGGCCCGCGTCGAAGTCCTCGATCGCCGTGAGCCGAATCAGCGTCTGCGCACCATCGATCGGCCCCTGCAGCCAAGTGTCCCAGTCGGCCGGGTTGATCGCGATCACCGAGCGCTTGTCCTGCTCGTGCGGCGCCAGCTTCGGATCCGGCTTGTGCATCCGGCGCATGAGCGGATGCGCGTCAGCGTTCATCGTGAGCATCGTGTAGCTCTCGACGACCTCGCCGGTCGACTTGTCGAGCCACATGCTCCAAAGGCCCGCCAAGCCCCAGGCCCGGCCGTCGGCGCGCCGGAAGCGCCACCACTCGTTCTTGCCGCCTCCCAGTTCGGTTCGTCGAAGGACTGGGCCGGGATCAGGCAACGCCGGCCGCGCGCCCAAGACTGCTTGAAGGTGGCCGCCGTCGGCGCCGTCTCGATCCGCGCGTTGTTCGTGGAGTACTTCAGCGGCAGTTCCTTCGCGAACCACGGGATCAGGCCCCACTGGCCGACCACGACCTGGCGCTCGCCGTCGGCGCCGGCGCGAATGAACGGACCGGGCTTGCGCGGAAAGATCGGGCCGACCGGCAGGTTCTCCGGCGGCATGGCGCGGAACTCCTCCCAATAGACCTCGTGGCGCGCCGGGTGGTAGCGATTGCACATGGGCGCATCCTAGCGCGCACGCCCTCTCGAGCAGTACACCCCGTGCTCGACGCCGCGGGCGACTCACGAACGGCCATGGCCGGTGACGCCGCGCCTGGCAGCGTCTCGAGCGCCGCCGGCGGCACATTGCAGCACGCGCACTCGGTCGAGATCACGCTGAAGGATCCGAAGGGCAAGGAACTGGCGAAGATCGCCCCGATGCAGTTGCACGACGGCACGCCGACGCCGGCCGGCACGGGAGGCTGACGGTGAAGGCTCGGTAGCCCAAGCGCTCGATCTGGCTCTACAAGCCGCGCGATCGCCAGAATCTCGGCGGTGCCTACTCGGCGTCACACCCGTGACTGTTGCAGCGGCGTGCATGTTGCCCGAGAAACAAGCTCTTGAAGCGGCAGCGCGCGATGCCGTGATCGCCGCTGACGTCTCGGCCCAGGGCATCGCAGGCCAGCTGTTGGCACGATTCCAGAAGAACCAGGTTGGCGGCCGGCTCACTGGCCGGCGTCGTCCTCCAGCCAGGTCGGGACCGCCAGCGTCGTCACGGGGCCGGTGCCGCTGCGCACCTTGCCCGTCCAGGAGCAGTTCTCCAGGTCCGGGCCGTCGGCATTGAAGCCGCCCGGCGCCCAGCCTTCGTCGCCCACCAGAGTGACCGGGAAGACGGTCATCATCGTGCAGCTGCGATGGTTGCCCTCGAGCTTGATCTCGGCGTGGACGCCGTTGCGCAGAATCTGGTCGACGGTCAGGAAATCGAGCAAGTCCTCCCAGCGCGCGAACCGCAGCTTCCCGGGCTTGGCGGAGGTGGCAATGGGCAGGTCCGGGTCTTCGCGGCCAAGCTTCGGCTCGGGCTTGGCCTTGACCGCGCGCTGAGCGTATTCCTCGACGGTGATCCAGCGGAGGAAATCGTCGACCGCTTCCAGAACCTCGTCGACGGAATGGGGCGTGAAGTCGTTCTTGCGCTCGTAGGCCACCCCGTAGCCGCCCTGGAGCCTCTTGCACTCGACGTAGATGAAGGTGAATCCGACCCAGCACGGGCTGCCGTCCTTGAGAGTGACTTCGCACTGGTCGAAGCGCTTGGCGGCCTCGGCGATCGCCATGCACGCGTCGATGCCGGCATGCTGCGCTTCCGGGCCGTAGAAGATGCCCGCGGATTTGCCGCCCGCTTTCTCCGGCTTGACGAATTTGGCCTTGGCGCCCGGCAACTTGATCTGCACCCGGCCCTTCGGGTCCATCGTCAATTCGGTGCCTTTCGTCACCGCAATCGGCTTCTTGGGGTTTTCGGGACGAACGATCGTGTGATCGCGCGTCGCTTTCCAGGAGGGCATGTGACGCGGGGCACCATCGGGCGTCGCCGGGCTGTCGGGAGGCCTGTGCGTGACGATGCGCACGAGCTGGCCGACCCAGCCGGTCTGGTAGCCATGGCGGATGTGGCCATGGATGGCCTTGGTGCCCTTGCGGCGCAGATCGGCTTCGCGCGCGAGAGCCGCCTTGTGCCGTTCCAGCGCCGAGTGCTTCGTCAACAGATGCGCCTCGAGCATCTCCTTCACCTGGGCGCGCTTCTCCGGCGAGAGCGTGGTGATCGCCTTCATGGGTGGCGGATCGTTTTTGGCGGGCGGTGTGAGCGGAATCGTTGTGCACATGGTTCGGGTCCTTGCGCGATGCGCTTTTGACGAAGGGACGACCGGACGCCGGATGTTCCGGTGTCCCGACATGAGAACGCGTTTCGCAGGCCGAACACGACATTCCTCCCTCGTGCGATCCGCATGCCGTGAATCCGAGTGTCGCGCCGACGGGCCCAGGCTTGGCGGGGGGATGGACGACGCCCCTACGTTCGAGGAGCGCTTAGCCGGACGCTGGCTGTGGGGCCGCCTTGCCGCCACCGTCCCGACGACGACCTCGCACGGCGCCATGCTCGCCGCTGCCAGAGCGCCCAGGTCCACCGTCAGCCAGCCGCACTCGCGAAGCCGTGCGGGTAACTTTGCGGGTAATTCGTAGCGCCCCCGCCACGTCTCCATAGGCGCTTTCGGGTGATTCCGACGCTGCCTTGCTGTGCGCTGCAACTCGCCGGATCGAGGCCAGCAGCCACGACCTGGGGGAACAAATGGGGGAACGAAGCGGCCCCGCGATGGAGCCCCTCCAGCATCCATGCGCCCTACAGCCCGATGTTCAATCCCGGCTCGGGTACCACGGCAAGAGATCGCTCGAAATCCATGCGGGCCCGGCCGCCCGGCGCATCGACCACCCGGCGGTTTTGCAGCCCCGACGTCGCGCGGGCAGCCAGCCGCGCCGGCGCCATGGCGCCACTCGCCCGAACGCCAACAACCCCTGGGTCGGAAGAGTCAATGCCCGCTTGCCTTGCGGCCGAAGTACGCTCCGTGCCGCTGCCCGCGCGGGGACTGCCTGCCCGACGGAGCGTCACCGACAACGAGGAGGAGCCAGGTCATGGGAGAGATCAAGCGAACGAAATGCGGGGTCTGCGACGAGGAGGTCGACTTCGACACCGACAAGCCGGCGATGCTGCTGGACCCGAACCGCAAGCGCCCGAATGCGCTGCACATCTGCAGCGGCAAGCGGCGCGAGAAGACGCCGGTCGGCAAATGCGAGGAGAACCTCGAGGAATTCCTGCGGACGAACGTGATCGTGGTCGCCGAGAGCGAACAACGGCCCAATGGCTCAGGCAGCGTCAAGCGCTTCAAGATCACGCCCGGGCCGCACAACGCCTTCTTCCTCGAGTTCCAGACCGATGACGCCGCCGAGGGCCTGAAGGCCTACTGGCTGCCCTGGTACGAAAGCGAAGCCACCACGCTCACGCTCGGCACCGGCGCCAAGTTCTTCTTCACGTCCGAACTCACGAACTGCCGCTTCTCCGTCCTGGATCCCGATACCAAGCATCCGACGGTCGCGCATGTCGCGGGCAATCTCTCGAGCCCCTCGCAGCGGACCAACGCCGCGACCGACAAGGGCTTCGTGGCCACGGCAGCCACCGGGCGGATGCGCAGCCTGTCGGTCTCGGACTCGCGCGACCGCACCAATTTCCAGACGAAGGTGAAGACCCTGGCGCTGCACGAGTACCGCGGCCAGAGGAAAGGCGAAGAAAGCTCGGCGTTCGTGTTCGGGATCCGTGACAAGGACGACAAGTGGGCCTTCGGCGCGCAGATCGTGAAAGGGAACATGGGCGACGTCGGGATCATCAAGCAGACGTTGACGCAGAACCTCGAGATCCTGAACTACTGTCATCGCATCTAGCCTGGCCGCGATTTCCTGCGATTCAGGTGTCGATCGGGGCGAGCTGCCCGATGACGACCTCGTATGCCGTCATCCCCGCCGACGCGAGCAGCGCCAGCGTGACCGTCAGCCAGGGCCCGTTCTCGCGCACCGAGAAGTCGTGCAGCCACTCGCGCGAGGCGGGCGGGCGCGCAGACGGCGTGCCGACGAAGGC
>FTIP01000046.1_pt3 | contig 11183 bp, 12 predicted proteins | sample 1658301 | NCBI WGS metagenome assembly FTIP01 (sample SAMEA3914813, study PRJEB12502) | metagenome | biome: forest; material: soil | place: Canada | collected 2011-07-07 | depth 0.3 m
GCGCGCGCCAGGCGTCGAGCACGGGTCGCGGCCGGCACAGGCGGCCGTCCTCCAGCGCGGCGAGCACGGCGCCCTGCGCCGCGATGCCCGGCATGTTCTCGGTGCCCGCGCGCAATGCGTCCTCCTGGCCGCCACCGGCCATCAGCGGCGTAATTGGCGCGCCCTGACGCACGTGGAGCACGCCGATGCCCTTGGGCGCATAGAGCTTGTGCCCCGAGAACGGCGCGTAGTCGATCGGTCGTTCCGACAGACGCAGGTCGAGCTTGCCGAGCGCCTGGACGCTGTCGACCAGCCACAGCGCGGGACTGCCGGCCAGCGCGTCGGCGATCCCGTCGAGGTCGCTGATCACGCCGGTCTCGTTGTTCGCGGCCATCGTGCACACGAGGCCGGCGTCCGTCGCGTGCGCGCGCAGCCATGCGAGGTCGTGGCGACCGTCGCGCCCGACCGGGATCGCATGTGCTTGCAGGTCGAGCCACAACAGCGCGATCCAGTGCCGGATCGCCTCGGGCACGGCCTTGTGCTCGGTCGCGCCGTACAGCGCGAATCGGGGCATCCGCTCGCCCCGGTCGCGGCGTTCGGCGATCGCGCCCAGGGCGGACAGCACCGCCGTCTGGATACCCTCCGTCGCACCGCTGACGAACAGCACATGCCCCGACGCCACGCCCAGCACGCGCCGGGCGCGGGCACGTACCTGGTCCATCAGGGCGCGCGCCTTGAGGCTACGACGCGTCGATACGCCTGGGCGAGCTCCCCGATGCACGGTTGACCGCAAGGCTGCTCGCGCCCAACAAGCGCCTCCTGTGCGCGTCGCCGGCCTATCTCGACCAGGCCGGTGAGCCGACCCAGCCCAACGAGTTGCAGAAGCACCCGTGCCTGTTCATCCGCGAGAGCGACGACACCTTCGGCACCTGGCACCTGCGATCGGGCACGCGGCAGGAAAGCGTGAAAGTGCGCGGGCCGCTGAGCAGCAACGACGGTGACTGCGCGCTGACCTGGGCCCTGGACGGGCACTGCATCCTGATGCGGTCGCAGTGGGACGTGGCGCCGTACCTGCGCTCGGGACGCCTGCGGCCCGTTCTCGCCGATTGGAATCTCCCGTCGGCCGACATCTACATCGTGTTCCCGACCAAAGCCAACATGTCGGCCAAGACTCGCGTGTTCGTGGACTTCATGCTGCAGTCGTTCCCGGCGCATCGCCATGCCGATGGAGACGATGCAGGCTGGTAGGCCGGATCGTCAGGCCAGCGCAAGACGTTTCAGTTCCGGGACTTCGAAGGAACGGCTGCCGTGCTCTACATGGCGGTGACCGCCGAGGCGAAGAGGTGTTTCGGCTCGCGTGGCGGCCCGCGCCAGACCTGCCGTTCGGCGATGCAGGTCGTCACACACCTTCGCGTGCCAGCTTCAGCGCCTTGGCCCACCATGACATGTCGTCGAGCAGCATCTTGGCCGCCTGCGCCAGGTGCGGGAAGTCGTCGAAGGTCTTGCCCTGCTGCATGATGCCGAGGGACTCCACCATGCCGATGTGAACGGCGCGGCTCACCGGTGCCATCTGTAGCTCGATTGCAACCAGCCGCAGTTGCTCGATGGCCCGTGCTGCCCCGACCCCACCATAGCCCACGAAGCCGATCGGCTTGTGGCCGAACTCCTTGTAGGCGTAGTCGAGCGCGTTCTTCAACACCGCGCTCGGGCCATGGTTGTACTCAGGCGTCACCACGATGAGGCCATCGAGTGTCGCGAGTTTGCTGGCCCAGAGTCGAGCCGCTTCGTTGTTGACCGGCCCGTAGGCCGGCGACCGCGGCTCGTTGAAGAACGGCAGCGGGTGATCGCGCAGGTCGATCAGTTCGAAGGCAAGGTCGGTGCGCTGCTTGGCGATCTCGTGGATCCAGTGCGCGGGCTTCTCGCCGAAGCGGCCCTCGCGGGTCGAGCCGATAACGATCCCGATGCGGGGTTGTTGCTGTTGGGTCATGGGTGCTCCTGCAAGCCCGAGGAATTGAAGCGTCAGTTGGGATGGTTACTCTCCAAGCCTCCAAGCCGACCACACGAACAATTTGTTCGTTGAGCTATGGTAGGGTGCGTCTGCGATTGCACAAGGAGGCACTTTTATGGTCGATACGAACATCGCTGTTCGTGCCCTCGAGGCATCTCATTCCGACGAGAGCTGCAACGGTGAGAATCGCAAGGCGGTCGTCGAGGCGCTTGCCCGCATCGGCGACAAGTGGACCGTGATGGTGGTGGGCGCCCTGTCGCAAGGTCCAGTCCGCTACAACGAGGTTCATCGCCGGGTCGAAGGGATTTCGCAGCGCATGCTCACGCTGACCTTGAAAGGGCTGGAGCAGGACGGGCTGGCTACCCGCACGATGTATCCGACGATTCCACCGCGCGTGGACTACGAGTTGACCGAACTCGGGCGCAAGTTGATCGTGCCGTTGAAAGCGCTCCATGACTGGGCGCTGCAGAATCGGCCGGCGATGTTGGCAGCACGGGAGGCGTTTCAGACAGGGCATCAGCACGGCTCGCCGCGCGCGAGCTTCACAGCGCCGAACTAGACCCTGGTCACGAGGCGGGCGATGTGAAGTCGCAGTCCAACGCGCTCGCACGTCCGACTGCTCGCGCTACAAAGCGCGACGACGCGTACGCATCTGCGTGTCGTCCTACGAGAGCGAAAACCGGGCCAAGCGAGATCTCTCCAGGACCGACGTGGCGAAGGCGAATGCCCCTGAGCCAACCGCGCGTTGGCACACGGCATTGCGTTCGAGAGAATTGCTGAATCTCGTTAGTACCGGAGCGCTGCGTCAGCGGGACTCGTCTGGGATTGGGAAAGTGTCTGAACCGGCGCCGACGTCAGCCCTTGTCCGTAGCGCAGCAATAGCCAGCATTCTTTGCGGTTCGCTAGCCGGGAGCGTACTCACCCGCGCTGCAGCGCCCAAGCCCCTTACCTCGCCCAGCCGGGCTGCGGGTTTGCCATGGATGAGTTCCACACCCAGTGAACAGAATTCCAAGTTCAGCGGTTATCGACTGTCGGTTCTCATTCAATCCCGGATCTCCGCATTGAGTCGAAACAAGAGCTTAGCGGATTTGCTCTCATGACATCCCGAACGCCATCCTCATTGGAAACCGGATTTTCGGGCGTCTTGTTCACTGAAAACTGGATTTTCGGAACGCCCCCACCCTGCGCAAGTGCGGCACCCGAGGAGCATGGTGCCGTTACACGAGCTCACGGAGCGAGCTTGTGACCGGACACCGCCCCGGTTGGTGCCCATTTCAAAATTTCGGGCCGGCAGCGTCCTCAAGAGCGAGCTGGGCGACAGCGACGGTGAGGTCGCTGCCCATCCAGCTGATGTCAAGCAAGTGCCAGGCGATGCCTTGGCGCCGCACCCTCGCTCGATCGACGCGAGCAGGCGCGCGGTTTGAAGGGGCCGGACAGTCTTCAGACGAGTTCGCCGAGCGCTGCCGCGGTGAAGTCCTTTAGGCCCGCGGCGTTGCCGATCCGCACCTTGGTCACCCAGTCCGGGTCGCCGAGCAGCGCGCGGCCGACGGCGATCAAGTCGAACTCATCGCGCTCCATGCGGTCCACCAGCTTGTCCAGGCTCGCAGGCTGCGAGCTGTTGCCGCCGAAGGTGTCGAAGAAATCATTGGACAGCCCGACCGAGCCGACGCTGATCGTCACCGCACCGGTCAGCTTCTTGGCCCAGCCGGCGAAGTTCAGGCCGGTCGCGCCATCGAGTTCCGGGAACTCGGGATCCCAGAAACGGCGCTGCGAGCAGTGCAGCACGTCGACGCCGGCCTCGACGAGCGGCAGCAGCCAATCGGTCATGGCGTTGGGTGTCGGCGCCAGCCTCACCTTGTAGTCCTGCTGCTTCCACTGGCTCACCCGCAGCAGGATGGGGAAGTCGGGCCCGACCGCGGCGCGGACGCTCTTGACGACCTCGGACGCGAAGCGCGAGCGCTCCTTCAGCGTCGCCCCGCCGAAGCGGTCGGAGCGCTTGTTGGTGCCCTCCCAGAAGAACTGGTCGATCAGGTAGCCGTGGGCGCCGTGCAACTCCAGCGTGTCGAAGCCCAGCCGCTTTGCCTCGGCGGCCGCTCGGCCGAAGGCCGCAATGGTGTCGGCGATCGCCTCGTCGGTCATCGTGACGCCGCGGGGCGTCTCCGGGGCGAGCAGGCCGGACGGACCTTCGACCGGGCCGGACGGCACCCATGTCGTCTGCGGGTTGGCGACGGTGCCCACGTGCCAGATTTGCGGGCCCATCTTGCCGCCTGCGGCGTGCACCTCGTCGATGACGCGTTGCCAACCGGCGAGAGCGGGTTCGCCGTGGAAGAACGGCACCTGCGGATCGTTCTTGGCAGCCGGTCGGTCAACGACCGTGCCCTCGGACAGGATCAGGCCGACCTGCGCCTCGGCGCGGCGGCGATAGTAGGCAGCGACGTTCTCGCCAGGCACCCCATCGGGCGAGAACGATCGTGTCATCGGGGCCATCACGATGCGGTTCTTCAGCGCAAGCGACCTGATGCGGAGGGGGCGGAAAAGCGTTTCGGTGCCGGGGGTGGGAGTCATGCAGGGTTCCAGTTCGTGGTCTGTGAAAAATCCAGTATAGAAAATAAACCTGGGATAAAATAGCCACTTGGATGCCACCAGATAGCCTCGGAGATACCGCATGTCGGCCTGCCCGTCCGAAGAGTTCGACGCCAACTGCCCGCAGCGGCTCCTGCTCGACCAGTTAACGGAAAAATGGTCGATGCTCGTGCTCAAGGCACTCGATGGGGGGCCGCTGCGTTTCAACGCCATCAAGCGGCAGTTGGTGGGCGTCACGCAAAAGGCGCTGACGCAGTGCCTGCGCCGCCTTGAGCGCAACGGCATCGTGACGCGCCGTGTGGTGCCGGCGTCGCCAATCGCGGTGGAGTACGCCATCACGCCGCTGGGCCGTAGCGTGCAGCGTCCGCTGATAGCGATGTACCGCTGGACGACCGAGCACCTGGCCGAGGTGGAGCACGCACGCGCGACGTTCGATCGCGGTGCGCTGGGCGATGTCGATGAAGGGCGCAACGAGTCTGCCGCAGCAATCGGTTGACGAGCGCTTCTATCCGAGTGTCGCTCTGCCTCTCTCGAGGCTCTTCCGCGTTCGGATGGCGAGAGGGTCAGGAGTGCTCATCTACAAGGTCGCTCGCAACGGCAAGCCCGAGGGGGAAGGTCGAATGACTTTGGTAGAAAACGGCAAGGCTTGGGTCGATATCTCATGGCCGGCAGGGCAGCCGCGACGAGTGCTTTCCCGAGCTTGAATCCGGCGAAATTGAGGCGGCGCTCCGAGCGGATGCTCACAAAATCTGCAACAGCCTGGTGCCCAGGACTCGGGTCGCTCCGACTACAGAGCGTCGGCCTCGATGTGCACACCAGACCCGCGAACAAACGAAGCCGGTTCAGCCTGCGGCACACCGTCAAAGCGGGCACGCGCGACGTGGATGTCGGAACAACGACGGTCGGCCCAATCGATGAGGCTCGCCATCGGGTCCAGTAGTGATTGACCTAGCGGCGTCAGGCGATATTCAACGCTAGGGGGCTTGGTCGGAAAAACGTGACGGCTAAGCAGTCCGTCGCGTTCCAGGTCGCGCAGGGTCTGCGTGAGCATGCGCTTTGAAATGTCGCGTATTGCGCGGTGAAGCTCACTGAAACGCTGAGGTCGCGTCGCCAGGGTCATGACCACCAGGATGCTCCATTTGTCGCCAATGCGGTCGAGCACATCGCGCACTGGACAGTGCGCCCCGTCAACTGACTGCGCGTCGTCCGTTTGATAACGGCTGAATCTCTCGATCGCGCCTGATGCGGTGCTCATTCGGGTTCCCCTCGCCTCTCGTGGTTACCTAAAACTGCCTCCTTGCGGCGCAGGATCGAGGTCTCTATATTAGACCTTCTCTCAATTGTAGACCTTATGGGTTCAGGTGAACAAGCATGTTTTTAGTCATGGGAATTACGGGACAAGTCGGCGGCGCAACGGCAAGGCATCTGTTGGCGCAGGGCAAGGAAGTACGCGCGCTGGTTCGTGACCGCGCAAAGGCGGCCAGTTGGGCGGCCCAGGGCGTCGAACTCGTTGACGGCGATTGGAACGATGCGGACACCATCGCGCGGGCGCTCGACGGCGTCGAGGGCGCGTTTGTCATGTTGCCGGTCGTCTGGACCCCTTCTTCGGATTTCAAGGAAGCCAAGGGCGTCATCGCAAACTTTGTCAAGGCTCTGACCGAGGTCGAGCCGCCGCGCGTCGTCGCGCTGTCGTCGATGGGTGCGCACAGATCCCAGGGGCTGGGGATGATCACGGCTCTGTCGTTGCTGGAACAAGGATTGCGCAACCTGAAATCGCCGATGGCCTTCGTGCGCGCCGGCGGCTTTTTCGAGAACTTTCTTTTCGGCCTGCACGTCGCCCAGGGCGGCACGCTCCCCGTCTTCTACGACCCGACCAACCGAAAATCAACCATGGTCGCGACCAACGACATCGGCGCCGAGGTAGCGACGCTCCTGGCCGGGCCGACGTGGTCGGGGCAGCGAGTCATCGAGCTCGGTTCGATGGTCAGCGCCGATGAAGTCGCCGTGCAATTGGGCGAGGTTCTTCAGCGCGACGTCAAAGCCTTTGCCGTTCCGCGGGCTGGGTGGTCGGCAGCGTTCGAGCAGTTTGGCATTCCCAAGGGACAGACAGCGCAGGCCGAAGCGATGTACGACGCCGTCAACGCGGGCTGGATGGAACTCGGCGTCGAGGGGACGGAGCACGTCGCCGGCACGACGTCCGCTCGCGACGTCTTTGCGGCGGCCCACAAGGCTGCTACGGCATGAACTGCGGCATTCACACACAGGAAGTTCGAGGTCTCACATGAAGGTACTAGTTCTGGGTGCAACGGGCGGGACCGGACGACTGATCGTCCGCGACGCCCTGGCGAAAGGCCATGTCGTCAAGGCGCTGGTCCGCTCGAAGGCGGGAGTCGATCTGCCGGGAGCGGATCTGATCGAGGGTGATGCCCGCGACGGAGGCGTGCTCCAGCGCGCCCTGGAAGGATCCGATGCCGTCGTCAGTGCGCTGGGCACCGGCATGGGCTTCAGCGAGGTCACTTTGCTGACCGTCGCGACAAGGGCCCTGGTCACCGCCATGAAGCATGCCGGCGTGCGCCGTCTGGTCTGCATCAGCGCCCTGGGAGTCGGGGACAGCAAGGGCCACGGCGGCTTCGTGTTCGACCGGCTGTTCCAGCCCTTGTTGCTGAGCCACGCCTACAAGGACAAGGAAAGCCAGGAGGCCACGATCCGAGCCAGCTCACTCGATTGGGTCGTCGTTCGCCCCACTCAGCTCACCAACCACCCGGCGCGCGGCAGCGTCAGGGCCCTCACGGAGCTCACGGGCTTTCACGGGGGCAAGATAGCCCGCGCCGACGTCGCGAAGTTCGTGGTGGAGCAACTGACAACCGACACGTGGTTGAGGCAAACGCCGGTTGTCACGTGGTGAACGGTGGTCTCGTCGACCACCTTTTCGAGCCGCAGCAATCAGCGGTTGGGCCCGCGCGTCGACCAAGCTGGGCGGACGGCATCTAGTCGATGCAACTGCCGTGGCCGTGGGCCGTCGGGTCTCGCCCCAGTTTTCCAGGAGCACCGCGGACCGCGGGCAACCAAATCGGGATCTCATGCACAACATTTCACGTCGCGCATATCTGGCGCTCGGGATGATTTTCGCGGCCCTTTCCGGGCACGCGTCCGGAGCCGTGCCCATCAACGTGCCGCTGACCGCGGCAAACTGGACGACCAAAGGCGATGTCAAGTTCCAGAAGATCGAAGGCTTCCCCAACGGATTGATGGAGAACAAGGGCGGCGCCATCTTGAACGGACTGGTCTTCAAGAACGGCACGATCGACGTCGACGTGATGTTCGGCAAAGGCATCTCCACGATCATCTTTCGCCGCGATGACGATGCGGGCGAGGCGCTCGTCCTCAGGCCTCAACCGAACTGCCCCGCATCGAACGATTGCATCCAATACGCGCCGGTGATGCATGGCGCCTTCCTTTGGGATCTTTATCCGCAATACCAAACAAAGGCGCCGTTGTCGGACAAGGCATGGAACCACATTCGCATCGTGGCTACGGGCAAGAGGATGAAAGTGTTCATGAACGGACTGAGCCAGCCCGTTCTGACCATCGACAGAATGGCGGGAACTCTCGGCGAAGGCTTCTTGCGACTCAGCGGCCCGGCAAGTTGGGCCAACCTCGTGATCACGCCGGATGAGAACGACGGTTTGCCGAGGACGCCTGCGCCCGATCCGTCCGCATCCGACCATCACCTTGTCCGAACCTGGAATGTCTCTCAACCGGTTCACGTCGCGACGACCGTCGACAAGAAGGTGGATGGAAACATCGGCACGCTGCCGTCCAGCGAGCCGGGGGACGAGCCGTCCTGGAAGTGGCGGCATCTGGTCTCCGAGACCGACGGTCTGGTCAACCTGAGCCGCGAGGTCGGCTCGTCGAAAAAGAGCGACGAAGTCTCCGGAGTCTGGTTGAGCACGATTGTGGGTTCCGACCGGGATCAGACCAAGCATGTGCATCTGGGCTGGGTGCGAGAGATCGCCGTGTTTGCGAATGGCAAGCCCGTCTTTCAGGAACGAAATCTATACGGCTCGCCGGCGCAGAAAGAACCGGACGGCCGCCTGGGATTGGAAAACGGCCAGTTCGACCTGCACCTTCGCAAGGGCGACAACACTGTGCGGGTGTTCGTCGATGACAACTTCGGGGCGGCTCAGCATTTTGGATGGGGCATGAAGATGCGACTCGATGACATCAGCGGCGTTCACTTCCAAAGCTAGAAGTTGGCGCGTTCATTTTCCCTGGAGAATCCTTTGAAACTTTTCATAACAGGCAGCACGGGCTACATCGGGCGCGCGGTCGCTCGCAAGGCAATGGGTGAAGCGATTCGGAGTTCGATCGGCGCCGATCGCGTCGAATCCTGGCCGCTTGACGACGCCCGCAAGTCGCTTGACCCGTTCGCTGACGCACCTGCCCTCGATCAGGCGGCAAGCGGCCAGCTTGGCCGACGCGTACTCGCGTGGAAGCCCCAGGGCCCTGGTCTGATTGCAGACCTGTCTGCGCCAAAGCCGTACCAGCAAATGAACGGAGCGTGACATGGCATGGAACAACGCATCCGTCGATTCGATTCTTGCGATTGTCTTGACGCTTCTTTTCGCAGTTGCCGGAGTGATCAATCTCGCAGGACTCGGCCCGGTAAAGCGCGACTTTGCACGTTGGGGGTATCCGACATGGGTTCGTTTGCTTTGCGGGACCCTTGAGATATCCAGCGCGGGCTTCTTGCTTGGGCAACAAACCAGACTCCTAGGCCTGGCGCTGGCCGGCGTGGTCATGATCGGCGCGCTCTTCACGTTGCTGCGGAATCGGGAGCCGTTCCGACATTTGGCACCGGCGCTGATATTCTCGGCTCTCGTTGTGCTTTGTGCCGCGCTCCGTAGTTAGGCCTTCTTCGCTAGCAAGCAAGCCGGCTCCGAAGGTAGCCGCGCAGTCCCAGAAGCATGGTGCAGTGCCATGCTGTGACCGCTCCGTTGGCTCATTGCGGCACGTGAGTTCACATCGCAAAGCTGCAGCATGCTGAGGGGAGTTTGAACGGCTTGGGTGTTCCGCGCGGTGCTGCACGCACTCCTCAGCGAGGTGCCCACTTCGTGTCGCACTGAGGCGCAAGGCTGTCTTCTGACGAATTGCCGCGCGTGACAGGCGCCGCGAGCGGCATTTACGAATAGGGCGCCTATGATTCGCACCATCCTCCAACCTGAGGCAGCTATGTCCCCCGCCGCGTCATCCGCACGCGACAAGAGCGAGCACCAGGACCTGCTGCTCGACGAAATGATCGCCTTCTGGCGTGTCGTCCAGCACGGCGGCTTTTCACAGGCTGCACGCGCTTACGACGTCGAACCGTCATCGATGAGTCGGAGCGTCGCTCGGCTTGAGAAGGCGCTGCGTTCCAAACTGCTGGTTCGCAGCTACCGATCACTGGCGCTTACCGAACTCGGTGAACAGGTGCTGCGTGAATGTGCGCAGATCCGCAGCGCCGCCATTACCGTGCATGGTCTTGCCGCCCGCTACGGTGCTCGACCCGCGGGTGTCCTGCGCGTTTCCGCACCCGTGGTGCTGGGGCAGTTGTGGCTGGCGTCTCGCATCGCCGGATTCGCTGAAGCTTGCCCCGAGGTCGATGTGCGTCTTGAACTGAGCGATCGGCCCATCGACATCGTGGCGGAGCGCGTCGACGTCGCACTGCGTATCACCGCGTCTCCGCCGCAGGATCTGGCGGCCCGCAGGCTTTTCGAGACCCCTTATGTCCTGGTGGCCTCTCCGGGCTATCTGCGGGCGAATGGGACGCCGGACGGGCCTCAGGCGCTTGTGTTGCATCGATGCATCCACCTGGGCTACGGTGCGTTCGACGCCAATTGGCCCTTTCGGCGTGGAGACGAGCAGGTCGTGATTGCCATTGCGCCGCGCCATGCGATCGGCAACAGCCTGGCCCTGGCCACGGCCGCGGAACAGGGCGCAGGCATCGCGTTGATACCGCGGTTTTCTGCGGAGGCCGGCATCGAGGCCGGCCGGCTCGTCGTGGTGTTGCCCGATTGGGTACCCGACGGCAGCTACGCGCGCTCCGCCTATCTGCTGTACGCGCCAGGCTCTCGCGTGCCTCCCAAGGTCCGTGCCTTCATCGACTATCTTGTCGCGACGTTGTAGGCACGAGCAGCTGCGCAGCGTTGTCCTCCGCGCAATGGACCTTTGAGTTCCAAGGGGGTTCTGTCTCGTACCCTGCTTTGGCAATATCACCAGTTCGGTCGCGCCTGCCATCTCGGCACCGGCCACGGAGGACATGCGTGAAATTCTTGATGACGACGATGGCGCTGGCAGCGATGCTTGGCGCGGCCGCCTGCGGGGCTGCAAATGGGGCGACTGCTGGTTTGCAGCTTCCGCAGGCGACTCCGGCACCACCGCAGATCGCGCCGCCGCAGGATGTCGCCTATCCCGGCACCCTTCGCCTCGAAGTGGACGCCACCGACGCCATGCGCGGCATCCACCGCATCCACGAAACCATCCCCGTACGCGGAATGAAGCAGTTGACGCTGCTGTTCCCCCAATGGATTCCGGGCGATCCCGTGCCGCCCAACGTGCTCGACCAGGTCGCAGG
>FTIP01014241.1_pt1 | contig 11167 bp, 10 predicted proteins | sample 1658301 | NCBI WGS metagenome assembly FTIP01 (sample SAMEA3914813, study PRJEB12502) | metagenome | biome: forest; material: soil | place: Canada | collected 2011-07-07 | depth 0.3 m
CCGACGTGGCGCAGCGCCTGCACTGGGACAGTTCCTGGGCCCAGGCCATCGGCAATCCGATGGCCTACGACTACGGCGTCATGCGCGAGAACTACCTGTTCCGCTACCTGACCGACTGGGCCGGCGACGACGGCTGGGTCGTGCGCCAGTACGACGAGATCCGCAAGTTCAACTACATGGGCGACACGCAGTTCATCGCCGGCGCGGTGGTGGCCAAGCGCGAAGAGAACGGCCGCAAGCTGGTCGACCTGAAGATCACCATGACCAACCAGCGCGGCGAGGAGACCGTGCGTTGCGATGCGACCGTCGCCCTGCCCGACCGCGACGGCGTGCTGCTGCTGCCCGAAGCCGGCGACGACCTCAAGCGCCGTGCCGCCAGGATGATGGCGCGGCACTGGGAACTGAGCGTGGCCAGGAAGCGCGGCTGATCGCCATGGACCTCAGCTACAGCGAAGAGCACCAGCGCTTTCGCGTCGAGGTGCGCGCCTTCCTGAAGGCGAACTGGCCCCGGCGCGAGGACAAGCCGACCAGCGAGGAGGTCAAGGCCTTTCGCGCCCAGGCGATCGCTGCCGGCTACCTTTACCGCGGCATCCCGCGCGAGTTCGGCGGATCGGAGCAGGCGCCTGACGTCCTGAAGGGCCAGATCGTGCGCGAGGAATTCGCGCGCGCCAAGGCGCCGGGCGAGATCAGCAGCGTCAGCATCTCGATGGTCGTCCCGACGCTGCTGGAGCGCGGCACGCCCGAGCAGAAGGCGCGGTTCATCCCCCCGTCGATGGCGGGCAAGATGATCTGGGCGCAGGGCTACAGCGAGCCGGGGGCAGGCAGCGACCTCGCCTCGCTGCGCACCCGCGCGGAGCTGGTCGACGGCCACTGGATCCTCAACGGCCAGAAGACCTGGAGCTCGCTCGCGCACAAGGCCACGCACATGTTCGTGCTGGCGCGCACCGAGCCCGATGCACCGAAGCACCAAGGCATCTCCTACCTGCTGATCGACATCAAGCAGCCCGGCATCACCGTGCGCCCGATGAAGCAGATCACCGGCGAGTCGGAGTTCTGCGAGGTGTTCTTCGACGACGCCCGCACCCCGGCCGACTGGATCGTGGGCGAACGCGGCGATGGCTGGAAGGTGTCCAAGACCACGCTGGGCCATGAGCGCGCCGGCTTCATGGGCAATGCAGAGGCTTCGCTGCAGATGTTCGAGAAGCTGCTCGACCTGGCTCGACGCTCCACGTTTCTGGGCACCAGCGCCATCAAGCATCCGCTGATTCGCGAACGGCTGGCGGCGCTTCACGCGCTGGTGCTGTCGGCCCGCTACGCGGGGTATCGCCAGCTGTCGATGATGTCCCACGGCGAGGACCCCGGCATCGCTCCGATGCTCAACAAGATCGGCGCCTCCAACATCTACGCGGAGATCTCTGCCATCGCGCGCGACCTGATGGGCGACGACCTCCTGCTCGCGCCCGACCCCGGCGCCGGCAAGGTCGGCAACGAACGCTGGACGGGCCAGTTCTTCGGCTCGCTGGGCATGGCCATCGCCGGCGGAACGTCCAACATCCAGCGCAACCTGATCGCCGAGCGCGGTCTCGGACTTCCGCGCGACAAGTCGGGAGCCGCCGAATGAACTTCCTCCTCAGCAGCCAGCAGCACGAGATGCAGCGGGCCGTCGAGCGCTATCTCGACGAGAACATCGACACCACGGCATTGCACAAGCTCTTCGACGACGAGAGCGAGACGGGCGGGCACGACGCCAGGCTCTGGGCCGGACTGGCCGAGCTGGGCATCCTGGGCATCGCCGTCCCGGAAGAAGACGGCGGCCTGGGCCTCGAGATGCTCGACCTCGCGCTCGTCGCCGAGACCATCGGCAGCCGCGCCGCGCCGGTGCCCTTCATCGGTCACGTCCTGGCGATGCTGGCGATCGCGTGGGCAGGCAGCGCCGAGCAAAAGGCGCGCTGGCTCCCCGCACTGATGGACGGCAGCGTGATCGCGAGCGTGGGCTTCGCGGGCGGGCAGGGCCAATGGGAGCCGTCGGGCTGGCCGGTGGCATCCTCGGATCGACTGAGCGCCCAATGGACGCTGGTGCCGGGCGCGCCGGTTGCGCAGCTGTTCGTGCTCGGCCTGGCCGGTGGCGAATTGGCGATCATCGAACGCGGCGCCGCGGGTGTCAGCGTCGCGGCGCGCGCCTCGAGCGACCGCACCCGCCGGATCGGGACGGTCACCCTGACCGACGCACCCGTGGAGCGACTTCACGGTTTCCTCGCACAAGCCGAGCGCCTGCGTGACGCCGCCCTGATCCTCCTGGCCGCGGATGCCTTCGGCGGCGCCACGCGCTGCCATGAAATTGCGGTGGCCTATGCCAAGGACCGCGTGCAGTTCGGCCAACCGATCGGACAGTTCCAGGCGGTCAAGCATCAACTGGCCGACATGGTGATCGCCGTCGAACCCGCACGCGGGTTGCACTGGTACGCCGCACATGCCTTCGACCATGGCGAGCGCGCCGAGGCCGCGCACATGGCGGCGCTGGCCAAGGCCCACCTGGCGGACGTCTATCTCGCCACCGCTCGCCGTTGCGTCGAGATCCATGGCGGCATGGGCTATACCTGGGAACTGGACGTGCACATCTTCCTCAGGCGCGCCATGTTCGATCACGCCTGGATGGGCATCCCGTCCCATCATCGCGCGCGCGCCGCCGATCTGGCGGGCTGGTGATGCATCCCGCGGCTGCACGAATGAATCTCTCGAAGGAAGACGGCATGGCCTCGCTGGCCCCCTTGTTCCGCCTGGATGGCCGGCAGGCCCTGGTCACCGGCGCTTCCAGCGGCCTCGGCCAGCACATGGCGCGCACGCTCGCACTCGCCGGCGCACGCGTGCACCTGGCCGCGCGCAACACGGACAAGCTCGCCGCCGTCGTCGATCGTCTGCGCGAGGAAGGGTCGCAAGTCCAGGCCTGGGCGCTCGACGTGCGCGATCCTGCCGGCGTGGAGGCCACCTTCGCGGCACTGCACCGCGAGGTGGGCCCGCTGGACATCGTGGTCAACAACGCCGGCGTCACCAACACCCGGCCGCTGCTCCAGCAAGACGTGGCGGAGTGGGACGCGATCCTGGACACCAACCTGCGCGGCGCGTGGCTGGTGGCCCGCGCGGCCGTGCAGGCCATGGTGCGAGCCGGGCGCGGTGGCGCGGTGGTCAACATCGCGTCGATCCTGGGCGAGCGCGTCGCGGGCGGCGTTGCACCCTACAGCGCGTCGAAGGCGGGCCTGATCCAGCTGACGCAGTCGATGGCGCTCGAATGGGCCCGCCACGGCGTGCGCTGCAACGCCCTGCTCCCCGGCTACGTCGCCACCGACCTGAACCGCGAGTTCCTGGCCAGCGAAGCCGGCGAGAAGTTGCGCCAGCGGGTGCCGACGCGCCGCTTCGGCGAAGCCGCCGACCTCGACGGCCCGCTGCTGCTGCTCTGCTCGGACGCGGGCCGCCACATGACGGGGGCCGCGCTGCCCGTGGACGGCGGACACCTGGTCAGTTCGTTGTGAGCGGCCGATTCGAGGCCACTTGAGGAGACGGCAGGGCCCGCGGGCTGCCGCCCTCAGGTTCTCAGGCCTTCGCCACGAAGACCGACCTCGCGTTCGACAATTCGCGGAATCCGTGGACGCCCTTGTAGCGGCCCATCCCGCTGGTGTTGCAGCCGCCGAAGGGCAGCCGCGACTCGGCGTAGTGCAGCATCACACCGTTGACGGTGACGCCGCCTGACGAGCTGTTGAGCAGCATCTCGTCGACGAACGCCTGGTCGGGACTGAAGATGTACATCGCCAGCGGCTTGCCGGTCGCGTCGACGTGCGCGGTGATCTCCTGCGTCGATTGGTAGCCCATCACCGGCAGGACCGGGCCGAAGATCTCGTCCTGCATGATCCGCGCGCCCGTGGGCACGTCGACCAGCACGGTCGGCGAGATGGTCAGGTCGTCCGCGTCGAAATCGCCGCCGACGACGACGCGGGCGCCCGCGGCCACGGCCTCGTCGACGGCCGACTTGATGCGGTCGAAGTTGCGGCGATCGACGATCCGGGCGATGCGGTCGCGCTGCAATCGACCGTCCACGTAGAACATCTTCGACACCACGCCGCCGAGGATCTGCACGAAGGTGTCGCGCTGGGCGGCCGGCACCCACGCGTGGTCCACCGCCAGGCACAGCTGGCCTGCATTGCGGAAGCGCGCAGCGGCGACCATGCCCGCCGTCCTGATCCAGTCCACGCCCTGGTCGACCACGGCCGGGCACTTGCCGCCCAGTTCCAGGGTGACCGATGCGAGGTGCCGCGCGGCGGCGGCCATGATGCGCTTGCCCACCGCGGGGCTGCCGGTGAAGAAGATGTGATCGAAGGGCAGCTCGAGCAGCTGCTCGGCCAGGGCCACCCCGCCCTCGACCACCGCGACCTCGGCCTCGTCGAAGACTTCCCGGATCAGCCTGGCCGTGATCGCGCTGACCCGCGGCTGCATCTCGTTGGGCTTGACGATGCACGCGTTGCCCGCCGAGATGATCTGCACCAGGGGCGCGAAGACCAGGTTGAACGCGAAGTTCCAGGGCCCGAACAGCAGCACGACGCCGCGCGGCTCGTACATCACGTAGGTGCGGTTGCCGGCGAAGTGCGGGGACGGCGTCACCTCTTCGGGCGCCATCCAGGTGCCGAGCTCGGCCACCGCCGTGTCGATCTCCTGAAGCACCGATTGGATTTCGAAGTGCTTCAGGCCCTGACGCTCCTTGCGCAGGTCCAGGTGCAGCGCCTCGTCGATCTCGTCGGCGTGCGCGACGATGGCCTCGCGCAGTCGGCCCAGGCGCTGCAGTCGGTCGACCGCGGTGCCGGCCTTGAGCGCCGCACGGCGGCCGCGCTGCAGCGCGAACAGGCGCTGGATCTCGGCCGGCGATACCGGGGCGGCGCTCGGGGTGCTGGGGGTCATGGTTTGTCTCCTTGTCTGTCTTGGCTTCAGGCGGTCATGCGCAGCACCGGCTTGATCGCCAGGCCTGAGCGCGCGTCCTGGATTGCCAGGTTGATGTCTTCGAATGCGTAGAACTGCAACAGCCTGTCGAACGGGAATCGGCCGGCGCGCCAGTGCGCGATCAGCTCCGGGATGAAGGTCCGGGGCAGCGCGCCGTCGCCGGCCATCATGGAACCCTTGATCGATTGATGCTTGCTCTGGAGTTCGGTCGGGTTGAAGGTGACGGACGCGGTCGCGCCCGCCGCGCCGACCAGCACGGCGCAGCCGTTGAGTCCCAAGGCGGCGATCGCCTGCGTCATCACCGCGGGCACGCCGGTGGCCTCGATGCTCGCATCCACGCCGCCGCCGGTCAGCTCGTGCACCGCCGCCACGCTGTCGACGAGCGAGGCGTCGATGAGGTCGGTGGCGCCCAGTTCGCGACCCAGGGCCAGGCGCCCGGGCAGGCGATCGACCAGGATCAGGCGCGAACAGCCGGCCAGGCGCCCGGCCATCAACGCAGCCAGGCCGACCGCACCCGCGCCGAAGATCGCCAGCGTGCTTCCGGCCTGGGGCCGCAGGGTGTTGAGCACGGCACCGGCGCCGGTCTGGATGCCGCAACCCAATGGCGCGAGTTGCTCCAGCGGCAGCGTCGCATCGACCTTCACCACGCTGCGCCGGTGCGCGAGCACATGGGTCGCGAAGGAGGATTGGCCGAAGAAGCGCCCGAACAGGCGCCGCTCGCCCTGGCAGTGCGAACACGAGCCGTCCGGGCGATAGCCGCCCGACATGTTGAGCGCACGAAACTGCTGGCAGTACGACGGTTGGTCCTGCAGGCAGTTGACGCACGCGCCGCAGGACATCGTGGTCAGGACGACCGCATCTCCGGGCGCGATGCCTCGCACGTCGGCGCCGACCCGCTCGACGATGCCGCAGCCTTCGTGCCCCAGCACCGCGGGCCATGGCAAGGGTGCGTGATCCAGCACCATGAGGTCGGTATGGCACAGGCCGGTCGCGGTGATGCGAACCAGCACGTCGTCGCGCTGCGGGGCATCGAGCTCGATGTCCTCGATGCTCAGCGGCGACCCGTTCGAATGGGCCAGGGCGGCACGGATCTTCATCATCCGACGATCTCCACGGCGCGGCGCGCGAACGCGGAGGCCTGGGCACCCACGTCGGCCGCATCGTTCGATGCGGCATTGCCCGCGCGCGCCCGCGCCGCCACACCTTCCAGGATCACCGCGAAGCGGAACATCGAGAAGGCCAGGTGGAAGGGTTGCAGCGGCTCGGCGTGCCCCCCGCAGCGCTGGTAGTGCGCGACGAATTCCTCCTGTGCGGGAATGCCCTCGGCCGCGAGGTCCATTCCCCGCATGCCGTCGAACTCGTGCGGCCGCATGTGCCAGGCCAGGCAGCAGTAGCTGAGGTCGGCCAGCGGATGGCCCAGCGTCGACAACTCCCAATCCAGGACGCCGACCACACGCGGCTCGCTCGGGTGGAACATGAGGTTGCCCATGCGGAAGTCGCCATGCGCGATCGTCGTGGCGTCGCCCTTCGGGATGTGGCGCGGCAGCCAGTCGATCAGGTGCTCGATGTCGGGGTTGTCCTGGCCCTTGGAGGCCTGCCACTGGCGCGTCCAGCGCGCGACCTGGCGCTCGAAGAAGTTGCCCGGCTTGCCATAGTCGCCCAACCCGGCGGCTTGCCAGTCCACGGCATGCAGCCTGGCCAGCGTCTCGGCCATGGCCAGGAAATAGGCGTGGCGCCCGGCGGGCTCGATCTCCGGCAGCGATGTGTGCGCAAGGACGCGCCCCTCCAGCTTGCGCATCACGTAGAACGGCGTCCCGATCACCGCGCGCTCGTCGCAACAGGCCAGCACCTCCGGCACCGGAACGTCCGTCGGAGCGAGCGCCCGGATGATGCGCGCCTCGCGATCGACGGCGTGGGCCGACGGCAGCAAGGGTCCGGGCGGCTGCTTGCGCAGCACCAGCGAGGGCCCCTCGTCGAAATCGACGAAGAACGTCGGGTTCGACTGCCCTCCGCCGATTCGGCGCAGGCTCATCCGACCATCGAGACGGCCCGGGACATGCCTCTTCAGCCATGCGTGCAGGGCGGCGGGATCGAACTCTGCGGCGGGGGCGTCGACACTCATGCGGTCTCCATGGAACGACCACAATCATATATACGATTTTATGGTTTGGGTCACACCCAGGAGTTAACCCCAAGTGTCCGCTCCGGACGGCTAGCCCGATGAGTTAATTAGATATATGATTAAGCTGATTGAATCGAAAACAGCGGAGACAAGGATGAGCCAGGCGATCAGTCACGAACCCCGGTTGCTGGTCACGCGCGCCGACGCCGTCACCACCCTGACGCTGAACCGCCCGGATCGCCGCAATGCGCTGACCCTGGACATGTACAGGGCGCTGACGGACGCCATTCGCACCGCGCAGGCCGATCCCGCGACGCGCGTCCTCGTGCTCAGTGGTGCCGACGGCTATTTCACGGCCGGCAACGACCTGGGCGACTTCGTCGGCTACGAGAAGCGCGGCGAATTCGTGGCGCTGACGTTCCTGCAGTCGCTGGCCGCGTGCACGAAGCCCGTTGTCGCCGCCGTCGAACGCGGCGCGGTCGGCGTGGGCGCCACGCTGCTCCAGCACTGCGACTTCGTCTATGCCGGCCGCAGCACGCGCTTCTCCCTGCCCTTCATCAACTTCGGGCTGTGCGTGGAGGGCGGCACGAGCCTGGCCGTGGCGCGCGGGCCGATGGCGCGCCAGGTGACGCGCTGGCTCATGCTGGGCGAGCCCTTCACGGCCGACGAGGCCCTGGCCGCCGGCCTGCTCACCGAGGTGCTGGACGATGACGCCACCCTCGCCCGCGCCCGATCCACCGCAGCGCGCCTGGCGGCGCAGCGACCCGAGGCCTTGCAGGCCACCAAGGCGCTGCTGCAAAAGGCCAGGGGACCGATGCACGACACTTTGGCCGAGGAGATCGCCCGGTTCACCGACCTGCTCGAAGGCGAGTTCGCCCAGGAGCAGCTGCGCAAGTTCACGTCGAAAGCCAAGTGATGACCAGCAAGCGAACGATCTTCGACAGCGACCACGAGACCTTCCGGGACAGCGTGCGCCGCTTTGTGAGCAACGAGGTCGCGCCGCACGTGGAGGCCTGGCGCGAGCAAGGCAGCGTCAGCCGCGAGGCCTGGCTGAAGGCCGGCCAGCAGTCGCTGCTGTGCATGTGGGCCGACGAGCAGTATGGCGGTGCCGGCATCCAGGACTTCCGCTACGACCAGATCCTGGCCGAGGAGCTCTATCGAGGGGGCGACCCGGGCTTCTACGTGCCGTTGCACAACCGCATCGTCGCGCCCTACATCGGCCATTTCGGCACCGAGGAGCAGCGCCAGCGCTTCCTGCCGGGCGCGGTGAGTGGCGAGCTGATCCTGGCGGTCGCCATGACCGAACCCGGTGCGGGGTCGGATCTCGCCGGCATGAAGGCCACGGCCAGGGATTGCGGCGACCATTGGCTCCTCGACGGCAGCAAGACCTACATCTCCAACGGGATCCTGGCGGACGCGGTGATCGTCGCGGCGCGCACGAATCCGGAGTCCAGCCATGGCCTGAGCCTTTTCATCGTCGAGCGCGGCATGGAAGGCTTCGAGCGCGGGCGACGCCTGGCCAAGATGGGCCTGGATGCCCAGGACACCGCCGAACTGTTCTTCACCAACGTCAAGGTCCCGAAGGCGAACCTGCTGGGCCAGGAAGGCAAGGGCTTCGTCATCCTCGCGGGCAACCTGGCCGAGGAACGCCTGATGTGCTCGGTGCAAGCCCTGGCTCACGCGCAGACCGCGTTCGACCTGACGCTGGACTTCGTGAAGGACCGCCGCGCCTTCGGCAAGCCCATCGGCGCATTCCAGAACACGCGATTCAAGATGGCCGAGATGCGCGCCCAGCTGGATTGCCAACAGACCTGGATCGACCAGTTGGTCCTGCAGCACAACGCCGGCGAACTGGATGCCGTGGCGGCCTCCTCCGCCAAGCTCCTGACCACCGAGCTGGAAGGCCGGGTGATGGACGAATGCGTCCAGCTGCACGGCGGTGCCGGCTACATGGAGGAGTACCGCATCTCCCGCATGTACCGCGATGCGCGGATCACCCGCATCTTCGCGGGCACGTCCGAGATCATGAAGGAAATCATCGGCCGCTCGCTCGGCCTCGACGAACGAAAGCTGAACTGAGGAACCAACAGATGAGCCATATGACGATGAAGACCCGCCTGACCGAGCTGCTCGGTACCCGCTATCCGATCATCCAGGGCGGCATGCAGTGGGTCGGCTTCGCGGAGATGGCTTCCGCCGTGTCCAACGCGGGGGGCCTGGGGCTGCTGACGGGCCTGAGCCAGCCCACGCCCGAAGCCCTGGCCTCGGAGATCGACCGCTGCCGCGCGATGACCGACCAGCCCTTCGGCGTCAACATGACGATCTTCCCGACGATCAAGCCGCCGCCGTACCAGGAATACATCGACGTCATCAAGGACAAGGGCGTCACCATCGTCGAGACGGCCGGCAACAAGGCCCTCGACTACATGCCCGGCATGAAGGCGGCCGGCATCAGGATCATCCACAAGTGCGTCGCGGTGCGCCACGCGCTGGCCGCCGAGCGCCTGGGCGTGGATGCGATCAGCATCGACGGCTTCGAATGCGCGGGCCACCCCGGCGAAGAGGATGTGCCGGGCATGATCCTGATCCCGGTGGCGGCCCGCGCGCTGAAGATCCCCATCGTCGCCTCCGGCGGCATCGGCGATGGCCGCGGCCTCGCGGCCGCCCTCGTGCTGGGGGCGGACGGCATCAACATGGGCACACGCTTCTGCGCGACCAAGGAGGCCCCGCTGCACGAGAACATCAAGCAGGCCCTGGTGAACGGCACCGAGCGCGACACCCAGCTGATCTTCCGCTCGATGCGCAACACCGCGCGGGTGCTGAAGAACGTCGTGTCCGAGGAAGTGGTGGCCACGGAGCGCCGTCCAGGCGGCTGCGACTTCTCGGAGATCCGCCACCTGGTCGCCGGCTCGCGGGGCAAGGCGGCGCTGGACGCGGGCGACCCGAACGGCGGCATCGTCACGGCCGGCATGGTGATGGGGCTGATCCACGACATCCCGAGCTGCGCCGAACTGCTGGACCGCATGGTCGCGGAGGCCCGCGAGCGGCTCGGCGCCGCCAGCGCCTACTTCGGCTGAGACCATGGAGACCCGACGTTATGCCGGTCATGGCGGCCTGAGCCTGGCAGCCGTCGTCGGCGGCGACCCCGCAGCACCGCCGGTCATCCTGACTCATGGCGCAGGCCAGACCCGCCACTCATGGCGACGAGCCGCGCGCGAACTGGTGAAGGACGGCTTCCACGTCATCGCGCTGGATCATCGCGGCCACGGCGACAGCGACTGGTCACCCGACGGCGACTACTCGCTGGACGCCATTGCGAGTGACATCCGGGCCGTCGCGCGGACCTTGACCCAGCCACCCGCATTGGTCGGGGCGTCCCTTGGAGGCGCGGCCTCGCTGATCGCGTTGGGCGAGACCCCCGCAGGCGAAACGCCGCTGGCGGCCAGCGCGCTGATCCTGGTGGATGTCGTCTCGCGGATGAGCAGCAGCGGCGTCTCGCGCATCCGGGAGTTCATGGACGCCGCACCGGCAGGCTTTGCCACGCTGGAAGAGGCCGCCGACGCCATCGCCAGCTACCTGCCCCATCGTCCCCGGCCCAGCAGCCTCGACGGCCTGCGCAAGAACCTGCGCCTGCGCGACGATGGCCGCTGGTACTGGCACTGGGATCCGGCCTACATCACTTCCCGCAGCCACGCCGCGGGCTCGCTGGGCGATCGAATGGAATCCGCGGCGCCCAACGTGCGCTGCCCCACGCTGCTGGTGCGCGGGGCACGCAGCGAACTGGTGGATGCCGAAGGCGTTCGCCATCTGCTCGAGTTCCTTCCCCACGGGCAGGCCGTCGACGTGGGCGGCGCACATCACATGGTGGTCGGCGACCAGAATGACGCCTTCAACACCGTCATCGAAGATTTTCTCGGTCGCTGCCTGCGACCCGCATTCCAAGGAGCATGAATCAATGAAAGCACTTGTCGCGGTCAAGCGCGTCGTCGACTACAACGTGAAGGTTCGCGTGAAGTCGGACGGCACCGGCGTCGACATCGCCAACGTCAAGATGAGCATGAA
>FTIP01388729.1_pt1 | contig 11154 bp, 8 predicted proteins | sample 1658301 | NCBI WGS metagenome assembly FTIP01 (sample SAMEA3914813, study PRJEB12502) | metagenome | biome: forest; material: soil | place: Canada | collected 2011-07-07 | depth 0.3 m
GCCAGCGCCGCGAGGGCCACGGCGGCACGGGTCGGAACAAGGGAAAGGTGCGCTTGGCGGCGCGAGCTCGAGCGGTAGGTCTTCAAGATATTGTCTCCATGATGACTTGCTTCGAATGAGTCGGTCTCGCCGCCGGCATCGCCAGCGGTCGGGCGGGGGCGCCCCTCAATGGGACGTGGCGGTTCCTCCACCGGCTTCGCGCAACGAGTTCAGGAACTCGTAGCGCAGGGAACCTTCTTCCGGAGCCGGCGCGGTCACCGCGCCGAGCCGTTGGGTCTGGCCGCCCGCGCCCAGGTAGCCGGGCCAATGGGGCAGGCCGGTCGCATTCGGGTTGCCGGTGCGCGCGAACTGCGTCCAGTAGGTCTGGATCGCGTCGGAGAGCGCCCGATCCTGCTCGCCGACCGGCCCGGAGGGCCCCATCGGGCCTCCGAGTCGCGGCGCGAGATTGCCGAACACATACGGGACGTCCGTGGTGTGCGTGGCCACGGGGCTGTAGGGCGAAACCTGCTCGAAGTGATAGACCCAGACCGGAGAACGTCCCGTGCGAACGGCACTGGCGGCCCAGTTGCGCGTCTGCAGCTTGATCACCTGGTCGCCGACCAACATTCGCGCAGATTGCTGCGCTTGCTGTGGCGTGGCCGCGGGATACAGCGCCAGGAACTTCTGCAGCTTCTCGGCGCCGACGAGCTGGCGTGCGGCAGCTTCGAATGCCTCGGTTGTCGCGTGCGGCAGCGCGCGCGGCATGAACAGCAGCCCCTCGTCGGTGTTCCAGCCGACCAGCAGCGGGACGTCGTTCTGGCGCCCGGCCAGGAAGGCGGTGTAGGGATCGGTGGAGAGAACGTGTCCGTCGACCGCCGGCGCGAAGCTGTCCGCCGCGGGATCGGTCGCAAACGTCCAGTTGGTGGCGACCTGGAGTTCCTGCGCCGGGATTGCGCGCAGTTGCGCCAAGTTCCTGGCCTGCAACCGTTCGCCGAGTGCCACGCCCATCGCACTGGCTTGCGCGTGGTTCTTCATGGGACCGCCTTCGCTTTCCCAAAAGGCGCCGCTCTGGCCGATCGCCTTGTCGAACGCACCGGCGGCGGCTGGCGAGGCCATCAGGATTCCGACGGCATGCGCGCCTGCGGATTCGCCGAACACCGTGACGTTGGCCGGGTCGCCGCCGAACGCAGCGATGTTGCTCTTGACCCAGCGCAGCGCGGCGATCTGGTCCTCGATGCCGAACATCCCCGATGCGCCGTGCCCCTCGGCGTCGAGCTCCGGATGCGCCAGGAAGCCGAAGACGCCAAGGCGGTAGTTGATCGTCACGAGCACCACGCCCTTGCGCGCCAGCGACGCGCCGTCGAGCGCGTTGTCGGATGCGGTGCCGAACTGGAAGCCGCCGCCATGCAGGAACACCATCACGGGAAGGCGCGCGCCCGTCGTCTTCGCGCCCGTCCATACGTTGAGGAAGAGGCAATCCTCGCTGGCGTCCTTCGGCGAGACCGGGCCGCCGAACGGCGCGGACGCCCAGCAGCGCGCGCCGAAACGCGTGGCATCGCGGACACCGTTCCAGGGTGTCGCAGGCTGCGGCGACTTCCAGCGCAGCGCGCCGACTGGCGCCGCCGCGTACGGGATGCCCCTGAAGGCGAGGATCCCGCCGGCGTCGGCGGGCGCAGTCTCGAGCCGGCCCGTTGCAAGAGAGATGTTCGGTCCCATCGGGGTATCGGCGCGTGCGGGATCCATCAAGATCATGATCGAAAGTCCGAAGGTGATGAGGAGACGAATGGCGTTCATGCGGAGACTCCGTTCCGATGGGTGGGGTGTTGCATCGGCATGAGCCGGCGTGTCCCCTGGTGGCCGTACAGGCGCCCGCCGGCGAGCATCGCGATGGCAGCGACGATCGTCGGCAGCGCGAAGATCAGGAAGGCGACGCCGATCGAATGCAGGGACGCGATCAACAATCCGCCAGTCATCGAGCCCAGGATCGAGCCGATGCGACCGACTCCCAGCGCCCAGCTGACGCCGGTCGCGCGCGCACCGGTCGTGTAGAAGCTCGCCACCAGCACGTTGGCGCCCGTCTGCGCGCCGGAGAGGCCCAGGCCAGCCATGAAGACAGCCAAGTACACCCACAACGGATCGGCGAGCGAATAACCGATCAATCCGATGGAGATCGCGGCAACGACATAGGAGCCCGCCAGCACGAAGAACGGGTTGAGCCGGTCCATCAGGCGTGCGTTGATCAGCGAGCCGATCGTGCCGCCGATCGGCAGCATCGCGCCGACGCGCGCGGCATGGGCGGCGTCGATACCCGCGTCCGTGATGACCGTCGGCAGCCAGCTGCTGATCTGGTAGTAGACCCACAGGGTGCAGAAGAAGGTCAGCCAGAACAGCAGGGTGCCCGCGCGGACCTCGCGTACGAACAGGGTCTGGATGGCGGGCTGCTTCGGGACAGCGGCGACGGCCAGGCTGGCGCGCTGCACTTCCGCCGCATTGACGCCAAGCCGTGCGACCAGCGCCTGGCTGCGCTGCGCGTAGCGAGGCTTGCCGGCCATGAACAACAGCGACTCGGGCAGCCACCTCCACACGATCGGGAAAAGCACGAGCGGGAACACGCCGCCGAACACGAATACACCGCGCCATCCGAACGACGGGAGCAGGAACGAAGCGACGACGCCACCGAATGCCAGGCCCAGCGTGAAGCCAGCGAACATCAGCGTGACCAGGAACGCGCGATTGCGCACCGGGCTGAATTCGGACGACAGCGTGATCGCGTTGGGCATGGCGCCGCCCAGGCCTGCGCCAGTGAGAAAGCGCAGCGCAATCAGCCAACCGACCGTCGGCGCCTGGGCGCACGCCAGGCTGCCCAAGGCGAACAGCAGCAGCGACAGCGCGATGATGCGCTGGCGGCCCAGGCGGTCCGCCAAGGGGCCGAACAGAAAGCTGCCGGTGGTGAGGCCGAACAATCCGGCGCCGAAGATGGCGCCGAGCTGGGAAGGCGCGAGCGCCCATTCGCGCTTGAGCAAGGGGGCGACGTAGCCGACGGACGCGACATCGAAGCCGTCGGCGGCGACCACGAGAAAGCACAGGCATAGCGTGAGCATCTGGACGGCGGCTATGCGCGGAGGCACAGTGGTCGGCGAACCCGGGCTCTGGGGAGTCTTGGTCACGGTCTTGTCTCCTGGTCGCTCGAGCGACACGGTTTTCGGTTCGTTCTTCAAATCCCCACAGCAGGCGCTTCGCCTGGCTCCGCGAGGTAAATTCGGGCGGCGACGGTCAGGCGTTGATCGGGACGGTGGCCGGCGTATGCGAACGCGTGGTCGTTCCACATCGCCCGGAGATGCGCGCGAACACCGCATCGAGCTGGTTCGGCAGCACGTCGCCGCGCCAGGCGACGTGCTGGTCTGGGCGAATCAATACGTAGCGTGCGCGATAGAGCGTCTTGAGCGCCGCCTCGCGCGGCTGGATCACGGTGAGCGGCACGCCCAGTCGATCGGCGGACTCATGTGCGCGCGCCGCATCGCCTGGCTTGCCGTCGCTCGTGGCGAGCAGCGTGAAGCCGGGGCCGAAGTGGTCGTACAGCGAGCTGCCATCGTGCAGCCACGCATGGGGCGCGAGCGAGCCAGGGCGTGCACTGGGCACGTAGTTGAGGAAGTCGCGCGGGGGCGATTCGGTGCCGTCCTCGATGATCACCGGCGAGTCCTCGACCTGGTAGCCGAGAACCACACCCAGCGTGTTGAACTCGCGCAGCTTGGCGGACTGGATACGCGCGCCGACCTTGGCGCGCAGGCGCTTCGCCTCTTCGCCGTCGTCCTCCAGGCCTGGCTGCCACAGGTTGCCTCCAAGCGCGGCGTGATTGGCCATGGCCTCGTCCATCACGAGCTCGTGCACCGGACGGCGTTCCTGTTCGTAGCTGTCCAGCAGCCTCGTGCCACCCCAAGCCTGCAGTACCGCAGCAATCTTCCAGCCGAGATCGACGGCGTCAGAGATTCCCATGTTCATGCCGTAGCCGCCGAAGGGCGGATGCAGATGGCAGGAATCGCCGGCGAGGAACACCCGGCGGTCACGATACTTGTCAGCGATCAACCGGCTGGCAACCCACTCGTCGGTACTGAGCACTTCGATCTCGAGGTCGGGCATGCCGGTGGCGCGGCGGATCAGTGCCGGCGCGTCTTCCGCCGTCACCTTGACGCCGTCCGGCAATTGCGTGGGCATGAAGAACCACTTGTCGCCGCGATCCATCGGGCCGATTAGGCTGGGCACATCCTGGTTGATCTGCCAGTACATGATGGCCGGGCCGTGCGCATGGCGTGCCGCCAGGCCCGGGGAGCGAAACACGATGTTGTAGTTTCGCGAGAGCCCGTAGCTGCCTTGCATGCTGGCCCCGATTGCCGTGCGCACCGTGCTGCGCGCGCCATCCGCGCCGACCATGTAGTCGCACCGCAACGTGCCCGTCACGTCGCCATGCACGGTATGTACGGTGACACCGTCGTCGTCCTGCGTGAACGAGGCCAGCTCCGTCGCGAACCGGATCTCGACACCGGGAAGCGAAACGGCATGCGCTCGCAGGACTTCCTCGACGGCGTATTGAGGAATCCATTGCGCGTGCTCGGAATAGAACGGGTTCTTGCCTTGCGCGCAGTACATCGCGTTTTCGATGCGCCCCAGCGAGTGACCACCCAGGCGCGTGACAAACGCCACGTGGGACGGATAGTCGAGGCCCAGCGGCGATGCTTGCCCCAACGCATCGGCGATGCCCCAACGGCGCAGATGCTCGCGGGTGCGCACGTTGGTGGTCTTGGCGCGCGGCGCATGCCCCACGCGGTCGTTGCGTTCGATCACGACGCACGGCACGCCGCGTTGTCCAAGTTCGATCGCAAGTGCCAGTCCGACCGGGCCAGCGCCCACGATCACGACGGCGGTCTTGCTGTCTTTGTCAGCCATTTTCAGTTGTCTCCAGTCACCTCGATCCCCCGTCATTGCCTGCGAGGCGCGGAGGATTCGGGTGAGTGGACTCATGGTATTTGCCGTTGCAGCAATCCAGGAAGATGGCAAACATGACCAACCGATACCTTCTGGGCATAAGTAGTAACGCCAATGAAACTGCATCACCTGCGAGACTTCCTGGCTGTGGCCGATCGCGGCAGCCTGCGCGCCGCAGCGCGCGAACTGGGCATAGCGCAACCGGCCGTCACGCGCAGCATCCAGGAGCTGGAGAAGGAGCTCGGGGTCCCACTGTTCGAGCGCCACGCGCGTGGCGCCGTGCCCACGCGCATGGGCCTCGCGTTCATCCGGCGTGCGCGCAGCGTGCACAACGAGCTGTCACTCGCCCGCGACGAGATCGCACAGATGCGCGGCATGACGCATGGCAGCGTGCGTGTGGCCTTGTCGATGGTGCCGCACATGGCACTGCTGCCGCACACGCTCAGACCGTTCCGCCAGCGCTATCCCGACGTCCGGTTGGACATCATCGACGCCGTGTTCCCCACCATCGAGGCGGATCTGATAGATGGCACCATCGATTGCTACATCGGACCACCGCCCGAGCTGATGCCAGATGGGTTGGTGATCGAGCAGCTGTTCCTCAACACGCGCGTGATCCTGTGCCGCAAAGGTCACCCAATGCGCAACGCGACATCGTTGCGCGATCTCACCGAGGCCGAATGGGTCACGACGTCGATCACCGCAAGAGCCGAACACGAACTTGGTCCGCTCTTTTCGCAGCACGGCCTGCCGCCGCCACGGCTCGTGATGCAGGCGCACTCCGCGCTGACATTGATCACGGCCTTGCTGTACTCCGATCTGCTCACGATGCTGCCCGTTCAATGGGCGGATTTCGAGATCATGAAGAATGCAGTCGAAGCGATTCAGGTGGTCGAGCAGCCGCTCGCTGCGCCACCCATTTCGATCATCCAGCGCGCCGGGTTGCCGTTGACGCCAGCGGCCGAACATTTCTGCGACCTGATGCGGCGCGCCAGTGGGCACCTCGTCAAAGGCGGCTGACGACATGGACCGGCCGCTCATTCTCAGGCTCGTTTTGGCGAGGCAAGCCACTGGGTTGCTGAGTGACGGCTAGATGAGTGAAAGGTGCGCTACCGAGGACTCGCCAAGAACACGGCCCAAACTGCACACGCTGTTCGCGCTGACGAACCTGTGGATGGTTCGAACAAAACTGCTGGCACTGGATGGAACAATGTGCCCGCTGCGCGCAAAAGCGCCGTGAATCGGGGCCGGGAAACCCTGATGATCACGCGTAACGGAGGCCGCTTCGGCACCGCGCACCCCCGACTCAACCCCACCCGGCTCTCTGGCCGGCGGCAGACTTCAACGTGCTATTGCAGGCTTTCAGGGCCCGTGGCGTCCGCCCCAGCACCGCGTGGTACCTGAACGATGACGCCAACATCGCCTACTCTCGCGAGGCGCCCCATGCCGGCCACCTGTCTCAGCCGGTGTTGTGCCTCGGCGGCGACGGGGATGCGATCTGCAGCATCATCGGAAATCGCCAAGGCGACCGATGCGCGCCCCGCGCAGACCTGATCGTGACGAATGTGCCCTCGGGACATTGGCTGCCGCTGGAACGCAACGCAGAACACATCGAGGCCATCCGCACCTGGCTCCGCAGCAAAAATCTTTGACGACGCAATTGGGACAATGAAGTCCCACATGCTGCGAGGTTGGGCTCAGGACTGATCAGCGGACCTCAGTTTCCGATTGGAACATCCGCATTCAACGCTGCCCGAAACGCCGTCCTTCCCGGCCCTGCAAGCCAGGACTCCAGGTCTTGCAGCGCTGGATTGATGCCACGAAGTACGGTCAGATCGGCGGATCCGGTCAGGCGGCCCTCGTCCAGCAACTCCGTGAGCCTGCGGAGAAACGGATTGCCCGCCAGCAACTCGTCGGAGAACCTCGCGTAGCGGATCGGGTACCCGGCGGCGGCCGTGAAGAGTCGCTGGATGTCGAGGCCCGTGACAGTGTCGCCGGCGATCTCGAAGGTCTTGCCACCGAGTGCTGACGCGTCGCTGAAGGCCGCTGCCACGAACCTTCCGATATCCGCCACGGCAATGAGTTGGAGCTGCTGCTCCGGCCGCAGGAAAAAGTCGAAACGCCGTTGGTCGAGGCCAAATCCGGGCATCACGAGCATTTCCATGAAGGTCGCCGGCCGCACGATAGTCGACGTGATCGGCAACGTGCGGATGTGCGCCTCGATCCGGGCCTTGGTGTCGAGATGTCCCATGCCGGTCGGTGTCCGCCCGACGGCATTCGTCGAGGTGTAGACGAGGTGCGCGGCGCCGCATTCGACGGCCAGTTCCGCCACGGCCATCCCGTAGCGTTCCTCCTGCTCGTCGGTGATGCCGAGCACGGGCCCCCCGCCGGAACTGGGCTGGATGCTGAAGACGCCATGGACGTCGAGCATCGCACGCCGCATCGACTTGAGGTCATCGAAGCTGCCGCGCACCAGTTCGACGCCTGTGTCCCTCAGTGCCGCTGCCTTTGCCGAGTCGGGGTCGCGCACGAGCGCGCGCACGGCCCACCCGGCTTCCAGCAGTGCAGCGGCGGCCGAACCACCCTGCTGGCCGGTGGCGCCGAGCACAAGGACTTGGCGATGGATGTCCGACATGCCATCTCCCAGGGTGTCGCGCATCGACGCCTTCATGGCGCCGAGCAGGTGTAATTGCTTGCGGAGGCCGCCGCTGCGGTGTCGCCAGCGGGGCCGGTGTAGCGCGGATATTGCGGGTACTGGCAGAGCGGGCGCGTGAAAGCGACGGCGCCGCTTGCGTCCAGCTTGGCGGCGCTCAGCGTGCCGGGCGGCTTGGCCGCCGTCACCCATTGATCCATGGCTTCGAGCAGGTCCGATGTATCCGCGCCAGGGCCGCCGCCGCAGTGCGTGACGCCGGGGGCGACGTAGCTCCGCACGAAAGTGTCCGCCTGCGCCTGGCCGCCCGTCGCACTGACGACGCCGTCGTAGTACGCCTCGGTCGAACGCGGGCTGAAGGCGGAGTCGGCGCCTCCTTGCCAGAGGATGAGCTTGCCGCCGTTGTCGCGGAAGCTGGACAAGTCCGTCTTGGTGGCGTCGGCCGCGGTCGACGCGGCGAACAGTGCGGCCGGATCCTGGTCATAGGGCGCATAGTCGATCGAATCCGCCGCCGGATCGCGGGCAAGAAAGTACTTCACGAAGCCGTCTGCCAGCTGGAACTGCAGGCCGCTGCGGAAGTTGCCGCCGCCGCTGATCCATGTCGCCCAGGCCTGCGGATCGTCCTCGTTTCCGGTGAAATAGGCACCCGCGTTGACGTAGGTCGGATAGAGCGGCGAGGTGCCGAAGGTGACGGGATCGATCCACGAATGCACCGCAGCGAGTTGCGGATCCGAAAGGCACGAGTCGCCGGTATCGGCACCGCCCGGGCAGCGCAGAGTTGCCGGATCGAAGGCCGCCGCACAAGCTTTCAGGTTGGACACCACGCCATCGACGACACCGTCGAGGCCGTCGCAGGTAGAACGCACCGCTGCCGCGAGCGTTGCGACCTTCGCGTTGGTAAGCTGGCCGCCGGGGACGGCTTGCGCCTTGTTCGTACGGTTCCACGCACCAAAGAAACCGACGATGTTGTAAGCCGGCGCGCGAACGACGATGCCGTCGAAGAGGTTCGGGCTGCGCTGTGCCGCCATGAGGCCTTCGCGTCCGCCGTTGGAGCAGCCTTCGTAATAGGATTTGCTGGGGCTGGCTCCGTAGGTCTTCTTGACGAGCTCGAGCGCGCTCGACATCACGGTGGGCACCGACTGGCTGCCCCAGAGTTCGCGCGCATAGGAGTCGAGAGCGAAGCTGGCGTCCACCACGGAGCCTTGGTGGCCCGAGTCGCTCGCCGCGACGACGTAGCCCTTTCCGAGCGCCGTCGTCGCGAGGCCTGCGATGGACGGAATCGAACCGTCGAAACCGCCGCCGCCCTCGTAATACAGCTTCCCGTTCCAGTGCTCCGGAAAACGCATCTCGAAGTTCAGCGACGGTGGGATCGTGCCATTGACCTTACAGTAGGCTGGCGTCGCCCCGGAGGCCGCGACGAGCGCAGCCGAGACATTGACGGCTCCGGCCGTGGTGCCGGTCGCGACGCTTTCGCAGGCCTGGGCAGCGCTCGTCGCCGGACCGGCCGAGCCGTCGCCACCGCACGCCGCGAGCAGGGAAGCGGCCAGTGCGGCCACGGCGAGAGTCGTTGAACTCATCCTGTACATAATTTGTCTCCGTTCATCGTGTTGCTCTTGCCCATTGCTCTTCGCGTCGCCGCCGGCGGTCGGCCGGCGGTCGCTCACGGATCGACGAAGAGGTCCAGTGCCAACGCTGTGCCCGGGCGAATGGCGTAGCGCTCGAAATCGGTGATGCCTTCTTCGGTCAGCACGGCGTCGTCAAGATGAAAGCCGCCGGTCGACGTCGCGCTGTCGCGCGTGAGGATGGCGTGGGCCGCATCCGCCATGATCTCCACGGAGCGGCACCCGGCAGAGGCGACGCCCATGATGTCGCTGGCGGCGGTGGCGATCATCGTGCGTGGCCACAGCGCGTTGACCGCGATCCGTTGTGCCCGGAACTCCTCCGCCATGCCGAGCACACACATGCTCATGCCGTACTTCGATATCGTGTAGGCACAGTGCGCGGCGAACCACGACGGCTCGAGCTTGAGCGGCGGCGACAGCACGAGCACGTGCGGATTCGACGCCTTGGTCAGCCAGGGATGACATGCCTGGGTGGCGGCGAACGTGCCCCGGACGTTCACCTCGAACATGAGGTCAAAGCGCTTCATGGGCGTCTCCGGCGTCCTGGCCAGATAGAGCGCGCTCGCGTTGTTGACCAAGGCGTCTATCCCGCCAAACGTCGTGGCGGCAGCGGCGACGGCCGACTGCAACGCGTCGTCGTCGCGCACGTCGAGCACGAGCGGCAGCGCCTGACCGCCCGCGCGTCGAATCTCCTCGGCCACGCTGTGGATGGTGCCGGGCAGCGTCGGGTGTGGATCGCTCGTCTTCGCCGCGATGGCGACATTGGCGCCATCGCGCGCGGCGCGCAATGCGATGGCCCGCCCGATGCCGCGCGTTCCTCCGGTGATGAACAAGGTCTTGCCCGCGAGGGTGCGTGATGCGTCCATGAATGCTCCGTGATGATCAGGGTGTCCCGAGCCACTGGGCTCGGAGGGCGAACTTCTGGACTTTTCCGCTGGCGGTCTGCGGAAAGCTCTCGACAAACTGCCACTGGCGCGGCACCTTGTACGAGGCCAGTCGCGTTCGGCAGAACTCTTCGAGCTCGCGGGGGGTCGTTGAATTGCCTGCGCGCAGTTGGACGAAGGAGACGAGAACTTCGCCCCACTCGACGTCCGGAACGCCGATGACGGCCGCGCCGGCGACGGCCGGATGCGTGAACAGGACGTCCTCGATCTCACGCGGATAGATGTTCTCGCCGCCGCGAATGATCATGTCCTTCAAACGCCCCTGGATCCGGAGGTAGCCGTACTCGTCCATGCTCGCCAGGTCGCCCGTGTGCAGCCAGCCGTCGGCATCGAGCGCGCGTGCAGTCGCCTCAGGATCGAGGTGGTAGCCCCGCATCACGCAGCAGCTGCGCGCACAGATTTCGCCGACGACGCCGCGCGGCACGACGGCGCCCGTGTCCGGGTCGATCACCTTGACCGCGGTGCGCGGCAGCGGGCGGCCGACCGTCAGCCACCACTCGGGATGCGGATCGGCCGGCGTGGTGTGCGTGATGTAGGGCGACGACTCCGTCTGGCCGAAGCCGATGCAGACCTTGAGCGGCCCAAGGGCCTGCGCGCGCCGAACCAGTTCGGGCGGCACCGGCGCGCCGCCAAGCGTCGCGAGACGCCAGGTCGACAGGTCGCGTTGCCGGATGCCGGGCTCGTCGAGCATCCTGATCAGCATGGTCGGAACGCTCAGGACAATGGTGCCGCGTTCGGATTCGAGCAATTCCAGCATCAGTGCCGGGTCGAACGCGGGGGGCAGGACGTGCGTGCCCCCGGTCTGCAGGGCGCCGAGCGTGACGAGGCCGCAGCCAGCCGTGTGGAACATCGGCATCGGGTTGATCCACACGTCCCCAGGCACGGCTCCGATGGCCGCTGCGTAGAAGCGCGCATCGTTGGCGAGCCCGCGGTGCGTCAGTTCCGCGCCCTTGGGAAAGCCGGTCGTGCCCGACGTGTA
>FTIP01001364.1_pt1 | contig 11143 bp, 6 predicted proteins | sample 1658301 | NCBI WGS metagenome assembly FTIP01 (sample SAMEA3914813, study PRJEB12502) | metagenome | biome: forest; material: soil | place: Canada | collected 2011-07-07 | depth 0.3 m
ACTGCCTTTGCCTGTCGGACAGGTGGACGTGATCGAAACTGTCGCCCACCCGATCCATCTCGTCAGCGCATCCTCGTAGGAACTCCGCCATCGCGCGTAGTTCGTCTACGTCCTGACACCATTGGTCGGCGAATGATCATCGCGCGGTCATAACTGCGGCTCGATCTGTTGATAGATTCCGTACAGATCGGGGGGCGGAACCGTCGCGCGACCCTGTACATCGACGGCCTCGACTGCTTCGCCAAGTGAGTCAACCGCGGAAGGCCGCAATCTCATCACCGTGCTATCGGAGCGAGGCAGGCCCTGCGCCTGGCTGAGCTTGGCGTGGCAACTACTCTGCACTTGCGAAATGACCGCTTACCTGTCGACCACCCTCAACTTGGGGCGCGCGCTGCTCCTGTTGATCTCCACCGTGCTCATCGCTTGCAGTGACCAGCAAACGGGAAGCGATGATTCGGCGGGAAGCGGGAGTCCTGCGGTGAGCCAAGGTTCGCCGGCGAGCGGCGCGGCGGGAAGCGGACCTTCGACGGGAGGCGGGAGCTCACAGCAAGTTCGTGCATTCACGCACCCGGGTGCGCCGCTCACACTCTCGGATCTCCAGACGCTCAAGGCGTACGTCGATCAGGGCAAGGAGCCGTGGAAGTCCGCCTTCAATGACCTGGCGAACAATCCCATGTCCAGGCTCAGCTATGCAGGACATGGCGGCCCGTTCGCGAAGGTGAGCCGCGCTCCCGACGAGAATCTCTGGGCCTGGCGCGACGACATGGTGGCCATCTGGAATCTCTCCCGGATGTGGTATTTCACTCGTGACGAGCGATACGCGGAGCATGCGCACGCGCTGCTGCTGGGGTGGGCCAACACCCAAGTCGAGTTCTCGGGCCGCGAGTCGATGCTCGACCTGGGCGACTACGCCTACCAGTTCGTGGGCGGCGCGGACATCCTGCGCAGTACCTGGCCGGGCTGGACGGAGGCCGACACGGCGACCGTCAAGAAATACTTCAAGAACGTCCTGGTGCCGGCAGCGAATCCCTATGGCGACAGCTCGTACGGGGCCGCCAACAAGGGCGCGCTGGCCCTTACCGCTCTTGGACTGATGGCGATCTACGACGACGACGCCGAGGCATTGGACAAGGTCGTCTACCAGACCCGCACGCTGGCCCATATCGGTCTGCGAAATTCCAACGACATCGGCATGCTGGGCGACTACCTTCGCGACCAGGGGCACTCCTACGGGCAGCTCAAATCACTGACCATGCTCGCCGAGGCGCTCTGGAGCCAGGGCATCGACATCTATTCCGACCTTGACGACCGCCTGCTGGCGGCGGGTGAGTATTTCGCGCGGGTGAACGAGCTCGTCCCGACGACAGCCCTTCCTTTCGGCACGACCGATCGCTACTACATCGCCGACGCCACCGGGCACGGCTGGAACGGCGCCAACGGCGGGAACATCGGGCTCACCCAGATATACGGCGCCTACGTCCTCCGCAAGGGTCTCCAGGCCCCCTTCATCGCTCAGAGACGCGGCTGGATGCCCGTGGACGGCGACAGCTTCATGTTCCTCAAGGACTCCGATACCTCGAAGGCGACGCCGCCGCCGGCGCTCCCGATTCCGTCGACCACCTCGATCACCTCGGGGTTCAGCAATGCGGACATCGGGGGCGCCTCCCCGGCGGGCGTGTCCACCTACGCCGACGGCAAATGGACGATCCAGGGAGCGGGCAACGACATCTTCTGGGGCACGCAAGACGGTTGCCACTTCACCTACAAGGCCATCGCCGGCAACAGCGCCATCATCGCGAAAGTCGAGTCCGTCCAGAACACCAGTCCGGCCGCCGTGGCGGGCGTGATGATGCGAACCAGCCTGGAACCAGGCGCTCCCCGCGCCTGGATGGCCGTCGCCAGCCGAGGCAACGCCGAACAGAACATGCAGAAGCTCGCGGTGTATGGCGGCGCGAACTATGGCACCAAGGCCTTCGACATCGCCAGCGCCACGCCCTCGTACTGGGTGAAGATCGAGCGCATCGGAAACATCATCACCGGCTACGTGTCTCCCGACGGCACCAATTGGGCTGCCACCGATGTCGGCCGCATCGACGCACCCGTTCCCGACACGATCTATGTCGGCCTGGTGGTCTCCTCCATCACGGGCCTGAACACCTCCATCTTCAGCAACGTCCAGATCACCGGCGGCGACGGTGGTGCGCCCAGCGTCGTTCCCGCGGCGCCCGCCATGCTGCTCGCCTCGCCGGGCGATGGCGCCGTGCCACTGCGCTGGCAGGCGTCCTTCGGTGCCGCCAGCTACACGGTCAGGCGGGCGACCTCCAGCGACGGCCCCTACGCGACCGTCGCGTCGGGCGTCACGGGCAGCGGCTACACGGACAAGTCCGTGACCAATGGCATGACCTACTACTACACCGTCACGGCGACCAACTCCGCCGGAACGAGCGGCAGTTCTCTTGCGGACACCGCCACCCCGGCTCATCCGATGGTGAACGTCGCCACGGGTGGCACCGCAAGCGACAGCGGAAACACGAGCGGCGCCATGAGCGCCTTCGACCAGAACACGGGGTCGGGATGGTTCTACAAGGGCACGACCGGCTGGCTGCAATATGACCTCGGCCACACGGAGCGCGTCCAGCGCTATGCGATCACCAGCACCAGCGGCCTGGTCCCCCGCGATCCGAAGGACTGGCAATTCCAGGGCTCCAACGACGGCACCACCTGGGCCACGCTCGACACGCAAGGCAACCAGGCGTTTGCCCAACGCTTCGAGCTGAAGACCTACGCGATCGCGAATCCCGGCTTCTATCGCTACTACCGGCTCAACGTCACAGCCAACAATGGCGACAGCGCCTTCACGGATCTTGGCGAATTCAGGCTGCTCGCTTCCAAGACGCAGTGAACCCGGGAATGGGAATATGAACCTGGAAGCTGCAGTTGTCTGCCGCTGGCCGCGGCTCGCGACGCCGCCGGGGTGCTGAGCCACCGAATGCCCCGTGATCAGCTCCGCCGCGCCATCCCATCATCCAACGAGTCCCGTCTATCCTCACCGCGAACAAGCCTCAAAGAATGCTCCACCGCTGCACGACCCCGCCGGTGCACGTCCATTGCCGCACTTCCGAGCCCGGGGCCGTCTGGAAGTTGTAGTCGTCCAGGCAGAGGCTGCTGTTGCGGTTGACGATGTTGACCTGGCCGCCGCCAGCGTCGATGAGGCGCCATTGCTGGACGGGCAGGCCGTTGCAGGTCCACTGCTGGATGGTGGAGCCGGGGGCGGTCTTCCAGTCGGTATCGTCGAGGCACAGGCCGCTGTTGACGTTGACGATCGTGACGTAGCCGTCGGCGGTGGGCACGATGTTCCATTGCTGCACCGTCAACCCGTTGCACGTCCACTGCACGGCGGGCGAGCCGGTAGTGGTGGCAAAGTTGTAGTCGTCGAGACAGAGACCGCTGTTCGAATTCCTGATCGCACGGTTCGTCTGCGTCGTGGTGGCGACCGCGTACTTCGCCGCGACGAGGTTGGCCTGGACGGCGTTCTCGGTCGCGTCCGACGGATAGCCCGACGTCATCGCGCCCTCGTAGAACGTCCCCTGCGCCCCGTTGCTGTTGTCGCCACCGATGCCCAGCACGATCGCGCCTTCCTTGCTCATGGGCGAATACCCGCCGCTCGGGCGCACGCCGTCATAGAAGGTCGACAGCGAACCGGCCTGTGCGTTGCCGCCGCGGATGGCCCAGTGGTTCGGCTCGCCTTTGACGATGGCCGTGACGAATCGGTTGCTGATCGTGGGGTCGTTCGCGTTGAGGTGCGGGTCGCTGCCCGAGAACAGGCCGTTCTCCTGGTCCGCCATGATCCAGGGGCCCGCGCCCGATCCGCTGCCCCAGTAGCTGGCGGTGCCGAAGTAGATCGTCTCCATGTGGCCATTGCCCGTGTCGGTCGCGCTCGTCTCGGCATTGCCGTAGTCGAAACAGCATTGGTTGTTGAAATGCCACCCATCGAGGGCGGCGTACATGCCTTCGGGCTGGTCGGCTACCGCGATGCCGTGGGTGGCGTCGTTGCGGTAGCCGCCTCCCGGCGCGATGAAGACGCCGTAGACCTTCTGGCCCGAGAGCGTCAGTGGCGCTGCCGTGGCGACGGAGAGATTGTCATAGCCGCCGGCCGCCGGCCCCTGGAACCCGCCGGGAGGCGCCTGCGTGAGGTGGTTGTCGTGCCCGGATTGGTCGTAGATGACGGTGATCACGCAGGTCGTGCCCGTGCAGAAGGCGTCCTGCAGCGCCGCGTTGGCGATGCCGCTGGCCAGCGCGGTGACGTCCCGCGTCGCGTTGTCCGATTGCCTGCGGATCTGGTACAGCGGGCCCGTATAGGTCGAGAGCAGGACCCGCGTCGTGCTGTGCGCCGCGACGCACGGCGCGCCACCGGCGGCGTAGATGTCGCAAGGCCCTTGCGCAGCCGCGTGTGCCGAACCGGCACCCGCCGCAAGCAGGACGACCGCACCGGTCGTCCTCGCCGATCTGCAGAGTCGCGCAGCTGCCCGCTGCATCGATGCAAGAAATGTCTTCGGTGCTGCCGTGTCCATCTTGTCTCCTGTCGTTGAAGTGATTCGGCTACTGCCGAGGATTCGCGCAGACACCACTCTGGGAAACCTCGCCGGGGGCTCGACCCATCAGGCGCAGGTCGCATGACTTCGCGGGATGAAGCAATTCGTTCAGCCAACGCTCGGCTGAAGCGTCACCACGGAATTCGACGCGTGCACGTCCATTCATCGACGGACTCATGCCCGTCTTCTGAATGCGGCGCAATTCGCCGCAACTCTTGTTGCCGAGTTGATGAACCCGAACGAATGCCTGGCATGCTAGCGAGCCGGGCTGCCGGCAGTCCAATCGAATATTCGTTGCTACACATATCGAAATCGGACTCGGTCTAAACCCCTAGGGGTATCGGCGTCGCAAGCCGCGCAACGGTGTCCGATGCAACGAGGTGTGGCAGCTCCGGCGTCCGTCATGGCGACGCAACGTGCTCGGCCTCATCGATCTGACTGTCGTCCAGGAAGTGGTTGTCCGTGAATGGCGCTGCGAACTCTTCAGGCAGGTATTGTTTGCCTTCGCGCGTGCGGCATCCTTCTATCGGAACCGCCGATCGACAATCGCCCTGCCGAAGCATTGAAGAGATCGAGGGTCTCGCGAAGCGCCGCCGCCAATCCGGCGGCAAAGTCAGAAAGTCTTGCACTGGATCAATCGATCCTTCGCGACGTCGTCTCTTTGCGCGCATGGCAGACGGCGTACTCGGCGCGGTCTGACGGCACGAACGGATTGGTCGGGCGTCGTCCCTTCAGGCATTCAGACATGCCAGGCGATCGCGAGCGTCAGCGCCGAACGCCCTCAAGCATGCAGCGCCGCGCCGCTCCGCCGCCTGCCGATCGGGCGAAACATCAGCGCGACCGCGGCGACGTGCGTGATCATCAGCAGGGGCACGTAGATGACCGGAATCGCGTAGGCGGCGCCCAACTCTCCCGGCGCCGCAGGAACGCCGGCCTGAATGGCGTGGGCGTAGTTCATGACGAGGTCGACGAGCCCCACGATATTGAATGCAGAGACGAACAGCCAGAACAGCAGGCGTTTCCTGACGACGAGAAGCGCGAGCATGGCCAGAACGGAGGTCGCGAGATCGCCATAGGCCGCGGACGTGGCGAAGCTGGCAGGCAAACCGGAGCCGACCACGCCGGGCAGGATGAAGACAAGGCCGAAGAAGCGGAAGCTGTGCAAAGTGGCGATGGCGCGTTGTGCGTCGACATGATCCATTGCCTTGAGCCTTGGCCAGAGATAGACGCCGAAGCAAAGCAGCCAGGCGACGTAGCCCAGCAATAGATGCGTTTGGAACAGTACGGTTGCGGACATGTCGGTGAACTCCTTCGCCACGAGGATAGAGCGGCTTTTTTCCGGCGATAAGCACGCATAATCTTCATGAACCATGAAGCAGCCCTACACAGTAGCGCGCGGCGTATTGGAAGGTGTCGAGGCATTCCTGCGTGTGGCGGCTCGCCGCAGCTTCCGTCAGGCCGCCGACGACTTCGGGATCACGCCGTCCGCGATCAGTCAAACCGTCCGAAGCCTGGAAGCGCGGCTCGGTGTCGCGCTGCTGACGCGCACGACGCGCAGCGTGGGCCTGACCGAGGCCGGCGAGCGGTTCCTGGAGCGTGCACGGCCCGCCTTCGACGAGATCGTCGCCGCCGGTGATGCGGCTCGTGGCTTGGCGGAACGGCCGTCAGGCCTGTTGCGTCTCGCGGTCCCCCGCGCCGTCGTGCCGCTGCTGTTGCAGCCTGTGCTCGCCTCGTTCGCGGAGGCCTATCCCGACGTGGTGGTGGAGATCGTCGCCAGTGAGGAACTCGTCGACCTGGCAAAGGATGCGTTCGATGCGGGAATCCGGTTGGGCGAGTTCATCGCCGCCGACATGGTGGCCGTGCGGCTCGCCCCCTCGTTTCGCTACGCGATCGTCGCCAGCCCCGGCTACCTGGAACGCCGCGGGCGACCCGAAGTGCCCGAAGACCTGCAGCATCATTCGTGCGTCCGGATGCGCCGATCGAGCGGCGCGATCGCGCCCTGGCGAGTGGAGTCCGGCGGACTTTCCATTGATCTGGCGGTGAGCGGGCCGCTGGTCGTCAATGATTTCCCGACCATGCTGGGCGCCGCGCTTGGCGGCGTCGGGCTGGCCCAGGTGCCGGAGCCGATCGCCGCCAAGGGCGTGTCTGAACGGCGGCTCGAGGAAGTGCTGGGCACCTACGCCTCGAGGTCGCCTGGCGTCTTCCTCTACCATTCAGGGCGCCGCCAGGTACTTCCCAAGCTGCGTGCGTTCATCGATCATGTCCGACTCCATTCGGCAGCCCTCGGCACGCTTGCCAACGAGTCAGGACACGCGACAAGCTCCCGGTAACCCGGCGATCGTCAGTGACGACCCCCGGCGGGTACCGTCAGGCGCGAGACCGCCCCCGACTCCGCCAAAGCAGACTTGAGCCTCAGACAGGTCATGGCCGTGCACGGACGCGGTGGCCCCCATCGGTGGCCTGCACCACGGATACCTCGTGGCGTCCCACGCCCGACCGTGGACGTCGTTGTCCGTCCGGTCGAACCGAGCGAGGTCCTGCCGGAGGCGTTGGCTGGCGACGGACAGAGTCGGGCCGCGAACTCGCCCCGACGTTCATGACCGGTCAGGCAACGCCCCCTGGCGGCCTCGCCATCGCTCAGGCAATATCGGACTCCCGCCCCATCCCACGCGCAGCCGCCCGGCTGTTCTTCATCCATGGACACGCCTGAGACGCCGACGGTGTTGCCGACGACCTTGCGCGAGTTCGACGACTTGCCGGGGCCTCGCGGCGTGCCCGTCTTCGGCAACCTTCTGAGTATCGACGCCGCTTCCATGCACCTGCAGCTGGAGCAGTGGTGCGAAGCCTTCGGCCCCGTGTTCAGGTTGCGGCTCGGTCGTCGTCGGATCATCGTCGTGGGCGACCACGCGCTCATCGCCGCTGCGCTGCGCGATCGGCCCGACGGATTCCGGCGCACGACAAGGTTCGAGCAGATCTGGGCCGAGATGGGGCTGCCCAACGGCGTCTTCGGCGCGACCGGCGACGAGTGGCGGAGCCAACGTCGCATGGTGATGGCCAGTTTCGATCCGGCTCACATCAAGCGCTATTTCCCGTCGCTGCAGCGGGTCGCGCTGCGGCTGGTCGAGCGTTGGCACCGGGCCGCGCTTGGCGATGCGGAGATCGACCTGCTGGCCGACCTGATGCGCTACACCGTCGACACCATCGCCGGTCTGGCATTCGGCGCCGACGTGGACACGCTCGCCTCGGACGAGGACGTCATCCAGTGCCACCTGAACCGGATTTTTCCCGCGCTGACGCGGCGCATATTCGCTCCGCTGCCGACCTGGCGCTGGTTCCCGTCGGCCGCAGACAAGGCGCTGGCGCGCAGCGTGGTCGAGGTCAACGCCTCGGTGGCCGGCTTCATCGCTCAGGCCCGGGAACGCATGTCGGCCGATCCGACGCTGCGCGGCAGTCCGCGCAACCTGCTGGAGGCCATGCTCGTCGCCGCCGACGAACCGGGCAGCGGGATCAGCGACGTGGACGTGTCAGGCAACGTGCTGACGATGCTGCTCGCCGGCGAGGACACGACCGCCAACACGCTGGCCTGGACGCTTCATCTGCTGTGGACGAATCCCGCGAAGCTCGCGAAGGCGACGGAGGAAGTGCGGCGCGTGTGCGCGGAGGTCCGGGTGCCCACGCTCGAGCAGATCGCGCAATTCGACTACCTCGAGGCCTGCGCCAACGAGGCCATGCGGTTGAGGCCGGTGGCGCCGATCAACGCCATCGAGGCGCTGCGCGACACGGCGCTCGGCGACATCCACATTCCCAAGGGGATGGTGGTCATCGGCGTCATGCGTCGGGACGCCACCCGCGAGCAGCACGTCAAGAACGCCTCTTCCTTCGAGCCGGAGCGCTGGCTTGGCGACGCCTCGTCCACGGTGAGCTCCGCCAAGCGCATCTCGATGCCGTTCGGCGCCGGCCCGCGCATCTGTCCCGGACGCTACCTCGCGCTCCTGGAGATGAAGATGGCGCTGGCGGTGCTGCTCATGCACTTCGACCTGGCCAGCGTAGGAACGGCCGACGGGCGGCCGCCGCGCGAGAGGCTGCAGTTGGCGATGGCGCCCGTGGGCTTGAGGATGAAGTTGCGCCAACGCGCTCGCGACGGCGTTGCGAGCGGCTGAATCGCGGGATCGAGTCGAGCAACGGCTCCAGCAGCCTACGCGAAAGCAGCCAGTCGACAAAGACTGCTCTCGGCAAAAGGCCCCGTCGTTGAAGCTGAGTGGAAATTGGGACACGTGAACGACGCCGTCGCGGTCCGAGTTGCCGCCCGCCGGCACTCAGCCATCGATGTGCAGCAACAGACCCGTGGCCGTGTAAGTCGGCGTGACCTTGAAGCCCGTCACGCTGATGGTCGTGAACCGGCCCTGGAGCTTGCCCGCGCCGATCACGTCCAGCGTGTCACCGACAGACGGCACATGGCCAGGGACGAACACAAGGTCGAGCGTGCCCCCCGCCAGCGTCACGGTGCCCGCGACCGCGAGCCGGCCCGCGCCGCCGCCGCCGATGTCGAGCTCCAGCGTGCCGGCGGAGAGCGCCGTGAAGCCGCCCGCGATCACGAGCGGGGCGGCCGCATCGCTGACCAGCGTTCCTCCAGCCAGGTAGACATCGCCGGTCCCCAGGGCGTTTGTCGACGCGGCCTGCAAGACACCGCCGTCGATCTCCGTGCCGCCGCTGAAGGTGTTGCTGCCGATCAGCGCCAGCGTGCCGCTGCCCTTCTTGGTCAGCTTGCCTGCGCCCGAGATGTCGTTGCGCCAGCTGTCGGACGCAGAGAAGCCGCCCTGCGTCGCATCCATCGTCACCACCGTATCGCCGTTGAATGCGCCGAAGCCGTCGGCGGCGGCAAACAGGTTGAGGCGACCCCAGCCCTCGGCGTCGTCGAGCACCGGATAGCCCGACGGCAGCGCGGTGGTCTTGAGTACCACGCGGCGCTGTGCTGCGTCCAGGTAGGGCAAGCGCGTCTCGAGCAACACCTCCGCGCCCTTGGGCACGACGGCGGGCTTGGTCTTGTCGCCGATCTGCGTGAAGCCATAGGTCAGGCGGCGCAGATAGTTGGCCTTGTTGGCCGCATGGTCCGCAAAGCGGTCCGCGCTCGTGGCCTGGGAATGAGCGTAGGCGTTGAACGCTGCGGGACTGCTCGCGCCGACGGCCGCCATCAGCACGGTGTGCGCCTGAGCGTAGGCGGGGGCGCTTGCCGTGGAATCGGCGCCGGTGGCGATGCTCGCCGTCGCGGCAGCCTGGGCCTGGATACGGCCGCCGATCACATCCAGCGGCGAGTGCATGCCGGCAAGGATGCGGTTCTCGCCCAGTTCGAGCGCGCGGCTCAGCAACTCCTGGTAGCGCTCGGGCACCACATAGGCCATCGCGATCGCGTCGCGTGTGGCCTCGGCCGCGTGGCCGCTGATGAAGCCGCCATCGGTGGCGGGCGTCGCGCTCTCAGCGGGCACCAGGGCCGGCGCCACCTGCACGCCCGTGCTCCAGCGCCACGGGCGGGCGTACTTGTAGAAGCGCTTGGCGGGTTCGGTCGATGCGTTCTGGCCGGCGTTGTTGACGAAGTCGACGACGCCTCCAAAGCTCGCGTTGCCCGACGCACTGCCGACGCCGGTGTTGTTGCCGCTGTCGTTGTACAGCACCGTCGTCGCGTCGCTCGGCACGCCGGTGATCGATGTCGTCTGCTGAGCCGCCGCACGCCAGGCCGCAGTCAGCGGGCCCAGGCCGTCGGTGACGCTGTAGCCTTTGCCGCGCCGGTCATCCAGGTAGGCGGCCACCGCCTGGTCGGCGCTGCGGCCGCCGGTCGCGGTGACGACGTACTGGATGTTGGCGCCCAGCACCGCGCTGTTCAACGCCGTGCCGTCGGTGGCATCGCCGGGAATGCCGCTCCACGTCGACGCAGTGATGGCGGGAAAGCTGCCGTTCGCTGCAGCGGTCACGCCCGCGTCCACCAGCAGCGTGCTGGGCTTCCACAGGTCGAGAAAACCGGACACCACGCGAACGCCGGCGTTCGTGGACAGCGTGGCATAGCGCGCGTCGCCGCGCTGGTTGGTCGCTGCGTAGTCGACGTAGGGCAGCACCGTCGTCTCGTCGGAGACCGGCGCGCTGTCAGTCGTGCCTGAACCTGCGGGAGCCGCGGGAACCGTCAGCGCTGCGTCGTCACTGCCTCCGCAGGCGGACAGGGCGGCGACGGCAACGAGGCAGGCGGCGAAAGGAAAGGCGACGCGTTTGGACATGGGCGATTCGAGGAATGGAGGAGCGGGAGTCGAGACGAAAGACACGCCGCGACCTGACGGCGACTCGGCAATCTATCGCCCAAAAAAGTCATACTTATGAATCCCGCCACTCCCGAGGCGGCAGTGCAACGCGCTTGAGCGCGCGCCAGGTGCGGCCGTCGCCGCACACGGCGCGCGGTCGCACTCGCCATACCGGACATCCGCGCAGTTCTGCCGCCGGCCGTTGCTTCATGTGCAACACTCCTTCTGCCGACGCAGTTGTCAGTGTGTTGCATCGACCAGTTGAAT
>FTIP01004039.1_pt1 | contig 11063 bp, 10 predicted proteins | sample 1658301 | NCBI WGS metagenome assembly FTIP01 (sample SAMEA3914813, study PRJEB12502) | metagenome | biome: forest; material: soil | place: Canada | collected 2011-07-07 | depth 0.3 m
TGCCGAAGTGCTTGAGCAGGTGGCCGTCGAGGGTCGAGCGCAGCACCTTGATGTGGGAGCGACGCCATTCGACCTTGTGCTCGGTGAACCACTGCTCGGCAAACACAGTGAACGAGGGTGTCGCGGTGGGTGCCGCCACCGGCTGATGTGGCGCCGCGGCCGGGACGTTTGAGATCGCCTCGCTGTTCGTGCCATCGAAGCGAGCTGCCATGGCGCTCTCTGGGAAGTACGCACGGTACGAGAACGTGCCGGCGACCTGCTCCGACTTGATGCGATCGACGATCGACAGCAGACGCTTGCGATTCGCTGCCGTATCGGCCAGCGAAGTCTGCTCGCGGCAGCGAACACCACGGAACGTGAAGTCGATGACCAGCTTGCCGGTCTCCTTGCGTGCTGTGACCTTAGCCACGGAGCACCCCGCCATTGGCCATAGGGATGGCGATCGGGCTGTTCGCAGCCGCCATGCCCATGTCGCGTTCGATGTTCTCCCAGAGGAACAAGATCTTCCTGCCACCGAACGGACGCAGATAGTGTGTGCCTTCCAGCAGCACGCTGTCCTTCAGGCGTTCACGAATCGTGCGCGCGTCGTACTTGATGCGCAGGGCAAGCTCGTCGGTCGTGAGATACGTCCGTTCCATGCTACTCTCCATTGCAGTTGATGATTTTGATGATCAAACGCCGCTTTTCTGCTGCGCTTGATGCTCATGATAACCATCTATCGACAACTTGCAAGAGCATTTGATGCTTTTTATTATCGTTCGAGTCCGAAAGTCATCACGTGATCAGGTTCAAGCTCGCCGAGCAGATCGAGAAGCGCCAGTTCGCTGAGGGGCGTCGCATCACCATTCAGGAGATCGCGACCGAGACTGGGCTGAACCGGATGACGCTGTCGAAGCTCCTGAATCACAAGGGGCACAGCGCCGGCACGGACGTGCTCGACAAGCTTTGCGGTTACTTCAGCTGCAAGCTTGAGGACTTGGCCGAGTACGTTCCTGATTGACGTGAGCGTCTTCGATTCGCTTGTCTTGCCTGTCGAAGTCTGGAGCTGGAAGGCGCACTTCATGCTGAGGCCATGAAAACTACTTCACGGCATTCGAACTCGCGCGCGCGCATCCACGAAGCCGACACCGACCCCCGCTTGTGTAATTTGGACGCCCAATCGATGACGTCCAGCGATTCGGCGGGCGAGCGAGCGAGCGATCTGGTACTCGAAATTCCCGGCGTGAGGCGCCCCATTGAGAGGCATTGCTTCGATCTTCGCATCGGGCGCTCAATCGATCTGCAATTGAATTCGAGGAGAGGTGACATGGTCGATCCCGTCACGATCGCTTCCATCGTCTTGCGCCACGTCGTTTCTCCCTCGATCGTCGCGTTGCCCAAGCCAACGCTCCAAGGCGTGCCGCCGCAGCGCTTGGCGCGACGGCACGAGTCAGAGAGCTCCGCGTTTGCGCGCCTGCGCAACCTCGTTCTTCGCAAGCGTACACAGCGCAATCAGTTCGCGGCTCTTCGACACGGCGGTCGGAAGCAACGGTTCTCCGTCACCGGTCAGCACCCAGTGCAGGTTCGGGTACGCAAGCGCCCGTACTTCGTACCGGCCAAGCTTGGCGAGCGACTCGCTGTCCAAGAACGATTCACCGTCCCTCAGGCGATTCAGCGTCGAGGAATTCGCATGTCCGAGGTACTGGCTAATCTGGACATCGGACTGTTCCGCGAGCGAAAGCAACGCGGCCACGCGCGAGCATTGCTCGCGCAGCAGCGTAGGGTCGCGCTTGCGTCGTGGCATTTGACATTATCATAAGAGTTTTGATAATATCTTGCAAACTCCATGGAGAGGTTCATGCAGGACATCAAGTTCTACCGGGCCAACGAAGAGCCCTACGGAGCGTTCAGCAACCTGCACAGGCGCCCCGTCGAATTCGAAGGCGAGACCTTCGAAACTTCGGAGCACGCCTACCAAGCAGGCAAGGCTCGCAAGCCGCAGGTGAGGCAGTGGATCCTGGCGGCGCCAAGCCCGGCGCTCGTTGCCATGGCGGCGCACGGCCTTTACTGGTGGGACATCCGCTCCGACTGGTCGAAGATCAAGTTCGACCGTATGCGCGACGTCCTGCGCGCGAAGTTCACACAGCACGACGACTTGCGGGAGCTACTGCTTGCGACGGGGGACGCACGCCTGGTGGAGGCCGCGACCGTCGACAACCCGGTGAATCGCACTTGGGGTGAGGTCAACGGCGTCGGCAAGAACATGCTGGGCAAGCTGCTGATGGAAGTTCGCGAAGAACTCCGCACCACCGCGCCCAAGGCGGCGCCGGCCAAGCGTGTCAGAAAGTCAGCGGCAAGCGCTTTGGCTGCGGCTTGACGTAGGACGCGAGGTCCTTGCAACACACGGAGTCGAAAGTGCTGCAGCTGCGAGCAGGCTCGGCCGCTTGCGCACCGTACGCGCCATCCAGCATCTTGCGCACGTTTTCGAGGGTCACCTCGGATCGACACGCGCGCATCAGACCGCGCGCGCCGATGTGTGCGACGCTCAGCGCAGCGATCGACTGCCCGACGCGCAACGAGTGGTAGATCTCGTTGTAGCTCATGTCTTGAAGCTCGCTACCGCCAAGGCGGAACGCCTCGAAGGCATGCAAAAAACCCGCCGTGCACCAGTCGCCGGCTCCGGACGTGTCGGCAACCAACCCGGTGCGAAGCGCCGGTAGTTCCACCCAGTCCGACGCCAAGCAGTGCTTGCGAAACTTCAAGCCGCGGGCACCCATCGTTTGGATCTCGACCGCGCCCCACGGCAGCACGTCGGTGAACGGATCTCGAATCCGATCCGCCGAATACTTGACCACGTGAGCGCTCTTGAGCGCCTCGTTGAACAACGCCCGGTCGGGCGACATGGCCGAAGGCTCGAAGAAGACGAGCGCACCGCCCGCGCGGGCGGCAAGGGCCATGCGCACGGTCCCGTGCGTGACGCGGTCGAAGAAGAAGACGTTGGCTTCCGCGGCGCACTGCGTGAACGTCTCACCGCCGCTGTCGACCAAGTCTTCGTTGAATCGACGAGCACGACCGCAGACGGGACAAGCAAAGCTGTAGCGCGGCGCCTCGTGCGGACTGCCTGCGAACTGATACAACAGCGGGCTCGTGAGGTTGCGGTCGAGCTTGATGTGTCGCACGTCCGCGCCGACCTCAGCGAACTCTCGGTGGATCGCAGCCCCTACGCGGTCGCGGCCGAGGTTGACCAAAGGCACGCTGTCCCAACCAAGGAACGCCATGATCGACAACACGTTTCCTGTCGAGCCGCCGATGCCTGAGTAGGCGAGCTTGTCCTCTGCGCCGAGCAACACGTCCAGCGTGACGAACCCCGCTCCGGCAACGCGGGAGCGACTTCCTTCATGCGGGTGGAAGAACGAGTTGGTCAACACGGAAGTGCCATCGGTGGGTGGGAACGCTCGGGGTGCCGGGATCCAAAGGCCCGGTCACGTGGTAGCCGACGGTCTCCAAGTAGAAGATCGGCAAACCATAGGAAAGCGCAGCCAACAGCATACCAACGCCTGGCAGCCGACGACCCACCGGGGACAAAATCGTTTGTGACATCAAGCCGGGTCCAGCGAGCGCTTCGCTGCGAGATTCATGCAAGCGGCCTATCGAACGGAAAACGTCCATAGGATCCGACTCGTGCGCTCGGATGAAGCTCGACGGCGTTTCGAACCACTCACCCTGCCAGTAGTCCCGGTGTTCAAAGAGCAGCTGATCAGCGCGGCGCGGATCCGCCGCCGGAAACGGGAGCACCGGGCAGACTTCTTCGGGTGTGCTCAGCTCCCGAAACATCGTCTGAAGTGCCACCCCGGCTTTTTCAGAAAGCTGCACGATCCAGAGCTTCAACGCCGAGGCGCCGTCGTCGAGCTCGGACAACGCCGGAAAGCCGTGCATCCAATCGGCGCGGTCGTTCGAAATCGAATGTACCTGCGTGAACGGGTGATTGCCGTCGGCAACCAGCAGGTGAACTCTGAGCGGCCGCGCAGTCGCGATCTCGTGTAGCAGCTTGACGACCGGAAAGGCCGTACATCTGGACATGCCGGTGGCGTCCACGACCACGTCGGTATAGACCTTGCTGCCGAGCCACTCGTCCACCTGCTTGCAGGCGTTCCTGCCTCCCACTGGCGCGCCGTCGTCGGCGAGGATGTCGATGCTGGTGATCTCCACCGGATTGGCGGCCATGTCGCGCAGCTGACGCTCTCGCTCTCCCGCCACGTGAGAGATAGCCGCGGGCACTCCGGGCCGATACTCGTGGAAGAAGCGCATGTCCACGTTCGCGTGGCGCCCGAGCAGAGACGGGAAATACAGGACGTCGGGGCTGAAACCCACGTTGCCGACGAACAGCGTTCGCCCTGCGGTTGGGAAGTAGTGGTCGATGAATTCGTCGACGTCGGTGCAAGACAGGTACGGGATCCTGCTCACGATCCGTCCTCCAACGCGGTCTTGAACTGCGCGAGCGTGCCTTCGGCGAATCCGCCTCGTGTCAGCGTCAACCCGTTGGCGACGATCGGAAGGCCGCCCAGCTCGAACAGCGCCCAGGTTTTCCCCTTGCACTCGTAAGGCTCGACGAGAACGAAGGCCTGGTACGACAGCGCGTAGTGCAGCACCCGAGCCAGCTCGTCGGCGGGATCGAGATTCGACAGATCGCTCAGGAGCACGCCGAACGCGTTCGCGCCGTCCGCGAGCGGCGCATTCGGCCGCAGCGTCAGATCCAGACACCGCGTCGCCACGTAGTCCACGAGCCGCCGGACCTGGGGCGCGTACGGGAAGTCCCACTGCTTGATCAGGTCGACGGCGTGGTCGTGCACGGCCTTGTGCTGCTCCTTCGCGTCGAGGGAAATCTTCTTGCCGCGAATCGCTTGCGTTTCGAGCTGGTCCACCAACACGCTCGCCAATGTCACGAACTGCTCGATGTTCTCGTTTGCGGCGTCCGCCAGCCTGTCGAAGCCGAAGAAAAACGGCCGATCGAACCGGTGCAACAGCTGGAGCTCCGCGCCCACCGAGAGGGCACGCTGAATCTTGGGCAAGTCCTGATTCGGCGCGTCTTCCTGAATGCCTCCGAAAAGCGACTTCTGCGGGGTCCGGCGCAACTCTCGGTGAAGCAGGATTTGCGTCACGGCCGCAGCAACGTCTTTCGGGAGGTCGGACGGGTAGCTGGCCTCCATCGTTGCGACCTGCGCTGCGGATAGCCCGCTCTCTTCGGCGATGCGCGCGTTTTCGGCGCGGATCGTGCGTAGCTCGCCGTCGCTGATATGCGCAGGTGGGACGCCATTGAGCAACGTTTTGAGGTTGAGGGGGCCGCGACGGTTCAACGTCGCCAGCGGCTGCAGGTAGCGCCGGGACACGTCCTCGGCAGTACTCTTGAACGCCACTCGGTCTCGATTGTCCGTGTCCTGCAGCAGGATCCGCACACGATCGCGGCCCGGCTGTGTGCCGGGCGAAGCATGTTCCTCGGCGCGTAACACTCGCCTGAAATCCTCCAGATCGAGCGAGTCGGCTCGCATCAGGATCCAGCGCGCGACCTTGATCTCGCGGTCGCGCAACCAAAGATCCACGTCCTGCAGTTGGAGCGGGTGCAGCTCATGAGCATCGTCCAGGATGATCATGGGTTTGAGCCGCAATTCGGTACCCCGCCAATCCACGGAGACCTCGATCGACTCGATGATGGCGAACGGCTCATAGGCAGCACCGGACAGCAAGTCCTCCAAACTCGACTGCGCTGGCGCGACGAGCGCGCTTGTCAGCTTAAAGATCGCGCGCTCGGTCGCCCGAGCTCGCTCGCGAAAACTCGGCACATCGTCGGCGCTTACCGCTTCGCGCGCCGCTTCTGCATGAGCGGTGGTGATCACCCGAATCCAACCGAGATCGACCCCGACGTCTTCGAGCGACCGCAGCCATCCCAACACCGCCTTGGCCTGGATCATCGAGCGCAGAAGCCGATGTCGAAGGCGCGCGTCGTAGGGCAGTTCCCATATCGATCGCAACTGCCCACCGGTCGGAAGCCGCAGTGCCAAAACGGCTGGCTGCAGGTCATTGAGAACGTTCGCTGTCGCCAGCGAGGCCAGCAGGTCTCGAACGTCGCCGTTGCTGCTGAAGTCCCGCACAGCGGCGAGCGTGCGCAGCTCCAGCAAGCGTGCGAGCGTCGTCTTGCCCGAGCCGGGCGAACCCGCCACCACCACCAGCCGGTCGAAAAGCCGCTCCGGCTCTTTCTGGAAGAACTTTCTGATGGGTTGCGGACTCACCAGCGGCAACAGCTCGCCGGGGTCGCGAATGAATTCATTCGCCCGCTTGTGCCAGGGATTCATGGTCGAACGTCCGAATGTCTCTGCCGGCGCGGGAATAAGGGTGACATTTGCTTTTCCGGGATGTAATTCGGCGACTTCGTGTCGCTGCGTGCCCAGACCGTCGCGACGGTATTGTTGGGCGTGTTGTGGTACAGCACCAAGGGCAGCCCACCGTTCTTGTACCCAAGCGCTATGCACGGGCCGGTGTGGCTGGTTTCGATCCCGGGGTCATACCGATCTTCCAGGAGCAATGAGATCTCCGTGTGCGTCGAGCGCGTCACGACAATCTCCTGCGGCAGCACGTAAGAGAACGACGGGATAAAGCGACGGCTGCCCTGCTCGCTTCCGAACTGGGCGAGTCGTTGCGTCACGTTCTCCTTGGCCACGTGCGAAGCGAGGTAGTGGTGAACCTGAATGTGGGCGTCCTCGCTGATCAGCGGAGCCTCGTCGTTGGTCATCTTCACTTCGTCCAGGAATCGACGTACTTTACCGTCCCACTCCCCGTCCTCGAACCTGATTGAGGTCGTTCCGGAAGCAGTGAAATCGTCGATCAGGCAAACCCATGCGAACGTGTCGGGCGCGGTCGACCCCATGGCGTCGAGCCGTTTTCGCAGCTTCTTCTTGAGACCCTTCTGCTTGTTGGCCGAGATCTCGATCATCGCAACGACCTGCTCGTTGTTGACCGTGTGCTCGTTGAATCGCCGGTACACATCGATACGCGCGCCGTCGCTGACGCCGACGTAGAGCGTGCGGCAACGCATCTCCCTAAGTAGCCGCTGCGCTTCGGCGTCCTGCTCGACCATGTAGACCGGGAGGGCGAGGCGACCGGCGACAGCCGCGCGCATCTCGCGCTCGATCACCGGACCCGTCAAGCTCACGAGATGGTTCATCTCTTCCTGGTTGAGGTAGATCAGCTCGTCACGCAGAAGCCTCCACGCCCACTCGCGGTCGCCACCGGACGGGTACTGCGAGAGCCACCTCAAGAGGTACACGTAGAACCGGTTACCGGGACCGTACTGCTGGTAATCGTCGAACTTGTAGTGAACCATCAGCTCGAGCCAGGCGAACTCTTGCGTCGCGCGTTCGAGATTCCAATTCATCATGTCCGCGACCAGGCGCTTCGCGAGCTTCTCCTTCATCCGACGGTCTCCCCTTGCGCGTTGCGCATCTTGTTCATTCGGATCCGTGCCCGAGCCCGGTTCGCAGCACCAGATCGGCCTGCTTCAAAAACTCTTGCCGAAATCGCGCATCGCCACCTTCGACAACGAGAGCGCGGAGGTAGTGTTCGGTGCCGCGGACGCCCGTCAGCGTGCGCGGCAGGAAGTTCCAGCAGTGCTCAACGCTCGGTGGAACCGCATCGACGCTGAGCGAAAGGCCTTCGGACAGCAATTCGTAGTCGTTGCCACCGAAGTCGCCCGCGTCGCCGAGCCTCAGCAGCTGAGTCGCCGGGTCGATCCCCAACACGCTCCGGAGGTGATCGACGACCAGCAGCTTGCCAGCGTGCTCGGTGAGCACATCCACCGAGTGCGCGGAGCAAAAGACTCGCCAACCTTCGTGGCCTTTCTGCGCGATCCATTCGTGGATCGCCGCCATCAAATGGACCTTCCCGGTTCCCGAGATCCCACGCAGGCCGAGCTGGCTCGCATCGGGATTGGGCGTGATCGCGGATGGCAGCACTCGCTCGTAGACCAGCCACTGGGCGAGCTCGCTCAAGCGCACGTCCGCCAGCGGAGTGCAGGCCACCTCGTCCCCCAGCGAGAAGATGTGCGAACCGCTGTAGCAGCCCACCGTGACCTGAGGCCAAACGTCCGCAGGAAGCTTTTGGCGGAGCACCTTGCCGAGCTTGGCTCCCCGCCCCGTTGCGAACGCGAGATGGATGCCCCCGCGGGCCAGACGCACCAACTCAGGAACCACCTGCGCGTCGATTCCTTCGAATCGCTTGACGGTGTCGCAGAACGTTCCGTCGAAATCGCACACGAGGGCCTTCAGGCGTGAAGCCTCGAGCCGCTCGAGGTAGCGCCGACCGTGGGCCAGAGTCTCGTCCGGTGTGTCGCCGGACTTTTGCTTTCGCATGAGCGCGGGCGCCGGCGGCAGCGGCTCATCGACATAGAGTGACACGTCCAGGAAGTGGATGTCTCGTCCGAACTGCGGCACTTCCGGTCGCCCCGGGTCTCGGCCGTTCCCGGCCCAGGTTTGCGTGATGAGAAACGCGGCGAGCACAGCCGCGACCTCCGAACCCGGAAACCCGATTCGGGGAAGCGCGACATCGAGCACCGGACCTGCAGACTCGGGCAGCAGCCGCCGCGTCGCGCGAAAGAGAGGATCGTCTTCGACGCTGAAACTGACGACCGTGATCGGCTCTGCGGTCACCTGGAGTTGCAGGTGCCGACCATGTGCGAACTGTCGGAAATTGCAAACCTGGCCGAAGGCAAGAGCACCCTCGGTCAACTTCGATTCCAGGTCTATTGCGCCGATGCGGCCTTCGACGCCGTGCAGGATCAACGCACGGCCCGACGGCGACACCGAGCGCGCGCTCTGAACCAAACGTTGCGGAAAGCCCTCGTACCAGTCAAGGAGCGAAGCGACTCCGATTCGGAATTCGGAATCTTCGGCATAGGCGCGCCATAGCAACACCAATGCGGCGATCAACGAGTTCGTCGCGAGGTACCCGTCCTTCTGCCACGGCATTTCGTACACGGCCAGCGAGGCCGCTCCGGTCTCGTGGCACAGCCTGACGAGCGGGCTGTCCTCGCGCAGGGTCAGCCCAATGGATGGACACCCTCGCAATTGCAACTGCTTGGCCGCGGCAAGGATGTCGGGATTCTTGCCTTCGGCGGACAAAAGCAGCCCCGCGGCCATCGAGGACGACGCCGCAGGAATCTGAAACGTCTCGAGCGGGGTGAGAGCTTGGGAGGGCCGCCCGTAGGTGCGCAAATGCAGTTCGGCAGCGAACGCGGCCGCGGTGAACGATCCGCCCGAACCCACGGCGAGAAGACCACGATCAGAGTAGAGCTGAACGGCACGCCGCAACAGATCCACGTCTTGCTTTGCCGCCCAGCGAATCGTGCCCGGAAGCTGCTCCATCTCGTCGCTGTACGCCTTGCCCATGTTCTCGCTTTGAAGTTCGCTTCTCGATTGTGCGCCGCTCGACCACGATCGGAATGGCCATCGATCGAGGTAGTCAGCACGCGACGCAGCACGTCTGCAGCCGACGTCCGGCCGCGCGACGTCCGTTCAAGACAAACACCTCCAATGTAAAACGCAAACCGAGGTTGTAACCCGACAAACAGCAGCCGAGTTTTCGTAGCGACCGATTTCGGACTCGCGCGTCGCGCCTTCGCGGAGCCTTCGGGCGCGAGAACACAGCCCAGGCGTGACCGACTCCGCGCGGCCTCGGCACTACGGGCTGAAAGCGTCGGCCTAGCGCAAAGCCCCGCTTGGGCGTCGCACCCCGGGCATCACTTTCGGCCAACCGGTGCCCGAAGGCCCGGCACCGGGCAGACTCATGCCTCGAACGCTCGATCCCACCAAAGCGAATCTCGGTCGGAAACCGTCGCCAGCAACGCCCCATATCCGACCTCCGTACAGATCAGCAGGTGCCCGATCGGATAGGTGATCGGGTATGGCAATGGCTCGCGCGTCGCCGGGTGTATAGGTGCGTGCACTACGCTTCGCCCGAGGTAAAGCGTGACCTCGTCACAGGCCTGGGGTTCTGCTGCGACGCCGTTCGCGTCATAGTCAATCCGCCACAACGCGTCTTTCGACACGACGAGCAACGGCAATACCAGGTGCGCATGCGTCCGTTCGGTCCAAGCAGACGCGATCAGGCCGGAAGCGGATTCGATGGCCTGCGACCACTTCGCGTACGTGTCCTGTTCGGCCGCGTTATACCCACCGTCACCCTTTCGTCCAACCTGCATCGCTGATTTGCCCAAAGGCTGCTCTGCGGGGAAGAGTTGCGAATGTTTGTGCTCTCGAACGGCAGGCGACCCGTTCGGATGAACCAAGATCGAGTGAACGCTTTCGGCCCGTGTGCGCGAAGCACACGACACCACCAACGGGTAGCTTGATCGCAGACTCTTGCATTCCACGGCGAGCCACACCCGACGCTGTCCTGTTGCCTTCGACAGGCGCAAATCGAATTGCCGCCACTTCGCTGTCGCTGGATCAAGGTATGTGCCTCCATGCTGCACTTCGAACCCGAATCCGCGCGCGCTCTGCAGGCATCGCATCTCTAGGGCGAAATCGTCCTTCGATGCGATGTAGGACGCGATTTCTGAGGCGGACATCGGTTCGTCCGATTCAACGCGCTTAGGGGTCCTCTGGGTCATGTGGCTTCGTCACTAAAAGCGCGCTCAGTTTGCCAGTGGGTCCCTGGCGATGTCCCGGCGCCGCATCGATGCCCAGAGCCTCTCCATTTCGCCACGCTCATATGCTCGGTTGGCTACGAACCGCAAACGCGATAGCCAGGTCGGAAATAGCGGCCGGCGCAGGGCGGCCGACTGTTGAGTCGAAACCCGACGGTCGCCAAACAGTCTTCCGACCGCGTACTCGACGCAGTGCCCAACGGTCGTTCTCAGCCATCCTATCCGTCTGTGACGACACAGACCTCGTCACAAACCCCGTCACAGTGACGAGTTGTGCGCCAGAAAGCAAAACGGCGCTCACTGGGAGCGCCGCTTGTTTCCTACGTATTCTTTGGTTGCGGGGGCAGGATTTGAACCTACGACCTTTGGGTTATGAGCCCAACGAGCTACC
>FTIP01010099.1_pt1 | contig 11044 bp, 8 predicted proteins | sample 1658301 | NCBI WGS metagenome assembly FTIP01 (sample SAMEA3914813, study PRJEB12502) | metagenome | biome: forest; material: soil | place: Canada | collected 2011-07-07 | depth 0.3 m
GCCCAGGCGAAGCCGAGGGCGGCCAGCGCGAGGCCCATGCCGAGACGCGCCGGCGCGCGCCGCCGGCATCGCCGCGCCAGCAGCAAGGCGACCAGGGCCGCCGCTGCAATCAGCGGATAGGCAGCGCTCGCCCACAACGCCGGCTGCTGCAACTGCAGCGCGACGCCGGCGACCCAGGCCAGCGCGATGGCCGCACGCCGCCACGCGCCGGAGGCATCCGGATCGGGCGTGGCGCGGGCGGGGTCCATGCGACCCAGTCTAGGAGCGCGGTCTCCGCGGCGCCGGGCGCCGATCGACGGGTTTCAGGGTCGAAGTCCGCCGGAGCCGGGCATCCCCCTCCGCGAACGCCGGGCGCCCACCGCGAGCGCCCTGTCCGCCCCGCCGCTCAAGCCAGGTTCGCCAGCAACGCCGCCACGTTGGGCACGCCCAGCCCGGTCACCAGGTCGTGGCCCGCCGCGGCGTCGTAGGTGCCGTTGGAACCGCTGGTGACGTCGCGCAGGCACTTCCTTCCCTTCGGCGTGTAGAGCAGCGGGGGCAGGAACGGCAGCGGCGTCTTGCCCGCCTTCACGCGGCCGGCGTTGACCAGGGCGCAGAAGCCCGCCCAGGTCGGAGCGCTCCAGCTCGTGCCGCCGATCTCGCGCTGGTGGCCGTGAAGGACGACGCAGGCGCCGCGATCGGGATCGGCCGCCAGGCTCACGTCGGGAATGAGCCGCATCGAGCCCGCGGCGACGCCGCTGCCCTGCTGCCAGGCGGGCCGGCCGAACACCGTGCTCTTGCCGCCCCCACTGCCGGACCAGCCGGTCTCGCTCGCGACGGAACCGTCGGCGGCCAGGACCAGCGTCGTGCCGCCGACGCCGATCACGCACGGATCCGAGGACTCGTATTCGGGCTGCAGCGGGCCGGTGGGACTGTGTCCCGTCTGGTCGGGATTCGAACCCGCGTCCCCGCTGGACACGAAGACATTGACGCCGGCCGCCGCCAGCCGGACGAACTTCGCGTGCTCGGTCTTCAGTTCGCCAGGGGCCATGAAGGTCTCGCCCAGCCCGAGGCTCATGGACACCTGGTTCAGGCCCTCGACCTTGCCCACGTCCGCCAGCACCGCGTCGAGCGCCTTGTCGATGTCGGAGAACTGCAGCGTCCCGGTCGCGTAGATGCGTACCACGGCGCCGGGCGCGGTGCCGCTGCTCCATTGGGCATCCAGCGTCTCCTCCCCGGAGGGCGCCGGCAGCTGCACGGCGTTGACGTTGACGACCTGGATGCGGCTGATGTCGGCGTCCACGCCGTTGATATGCCAGAACTTCTGCATGTCGGCGAGGTTGGGCGCGGCGTCGATGATGACGCCGATTGTCTGCCCCGCGCCCGTGCCGAGGCCGGCGGCGCCATACGCGGACAGGATCTGGCCGATCACGTAGCCTTGGACGGCGGTCGCCTTCGCGGCCCCCGCCTCGAGCGACGTTTGCCTGGATTCGAAGCTTCGCAGGTGCTTGCGGGCCTGGCGCTGCGGTTGCAGTCCGCCGATGGCCCGCACGTTGTCCGCGATCTCGCTCGGCAGGCTGGGCGCGTTGCGGGCACTGGTGTAGGCCAGGCCGTCGCTGGTGACACGGACGAGTTCCACCTGCAATGCGGCGGCGACCGCGCTCGCCTTGGCATGCGCGTAGACGCCGGTGCGGTCGGGCGTGATCTGGTCGATCTCGAAGTGGTTCGCGCGCAGCCAGTCGACGAGCGGCTGCACCTTGTCCGGCGTCACGCCGTACTTGTTGCGGATCTCGTCGATGGGTACGCGCTCGCCTCGCTCGACACGCTTTTCCAGCTCCTCGTTCAGGCTCGCGTCGGGCGAGAGCGAGAAGCTCAGGTTCATCGTCTCGTCGAGATGATCCAGCGCCGCGGTCTGCACCCGCAGGCCACTGGCGGTGACGCCGCCCTGAGCCGGTAGTTCGACGACGCTGTCGTGGAAAAGCTTGCGTGAAGTCATGAACGGATCTCCTGTGTTGCGTGGGCGACCCCAATGTCCGGCGCCGCCGCCGCCGGCGCATCCGTCATCGTGATGACGAACGAGCCGGCGTCAGGCGATCCGTGCGTCGTGCAGCAGCTCCTTCAACAGCGGCAGCGAAGGAACGAAGAAGTAGCCGCCGCCCGTGGGAATGACAAAGGGCCTGGACGCCTTCACCTGCTCGCCCTCATAGTTCGAACCGAACAGGTGGCAGCGTCGGACTCCGTCGGCCGTCGCGGCGTTCTGGCCCGCCACCATGTCATGGCCGCCCGGCCCGCGCGGGCGCGAGGGGTTGTTCATCCAGCGGGCCTGCAGGAACTCGAACTGATCCTCGATGGAGGCCTGGATGCTCAGGAACAGCAGCCCGCGATCGTCTTCGTCGGCCACCACCCCCTCGTAGGGCGGGACCTCGAACTTCTTCCTGGCGGGCACCGGGCGTCCGTAGGGAACGCCCACCCGCAGGATGCGTCGAGACTGCGTGGCGATGGTGCCGCCGATGTCCGAGGCCTGGTCCCGCACGTTGACCTTGCGGATGTGGGCCGCCACCGGGCACACGGGGCCGATGATGTCGCCCTCGGCCGGAGCGAAATCCAGGGCCTTGGGAGGCAGGCCGTGCCGCGCCGGCGTGCGGTCGTCGAAGCGGAAGTCGTTGTTCGCCAGCGGATTCGCCCCGAGAGCGGGATTGTCCTTGTGCGGCGACCGCGACAGCGGCGCGCCGCTCGGCCAGCGTCCCACCATCTTCGCAGCCAGCCGGTCCGGGGTCATGTCGGCGAAGCCCGTCTTCTTGCACAGCGCCTCGGCCTCGTCTTTCATCGACGACCAGAACGCGCCGACGTCCTGTCGCAGTCGCCGGTAGACCAGGAACGATCCGTTGCGCATCCAGGGCCTGTGGTCTCGAACGGGTCCGGGGATCAGGGGATCCGGACTGGAGGCCGGATAGCCCAGCACGAATTCGCCCGGCCAGACCAGCTCCTGGCCCGGATAGCCGAACAGCACCGATTCGGGATCGGTGTCGGGCAGGAAGCGCTGCGACACGTAGTCCTCCGCACGGTCCGATTTCCGCCCGCGGATGGCCGGCTGCGAGATGCCGTCGCTGAATCCGAAATGCTCGTGCCCGGGCAGGTCGTGGCGGATGGCTCCCGTTTGCAGCGTGCAGGTGGCGCCGGCCTTCTTCAGGCGCTCCGCGAGCTCCTCGGCGGGCCCCTTGACCCGCTCGCCGGTGTTGTCCGCGAACACGATCAAGGCGTCGAGTTCGTCGCGCTCGGCGCCGACGACCCAGTTCCGGGCCGCGCCCGGCTCGTCGTGCGCCACCGGGTCGCCCAGCAGGCTCGAGCGGGCGGGCATGCCCAGGACGAAGGCGAGGCTCGGGATGCTGAACGCCTGCGGCGTGAGCTTGGCCAGGCCCTGGTAGGTGAAGGCGATGGCCGACAAGGCCAGGCCCGCGGGCGCCTGCCCGGCCGCGGCCGGGGGCTCGCGCAGCTGATGGTGCACGTCGAACCGGGCCCGGCGGAACTTCTTGCGGTCCACCAGCGTCGCGCGTGCCGACGAGAACGGGCGCTCCGCATGCCAGAGGGCCAGTTGCCTGCAGATCTCGGCCAGCGTCTCGCGGTCGTCGGTGAACTGCACCTGCACCAGCACCTGGTGCGGCTTGATGAAGCCTGGAACGACGATGCCCTGGATGTGTTCGACTTCCAGCACGGGCTCGTCCGGCTTGTCGCGACGGTTCATGTGCGCCTCCGGGTGGCGTGGTGGGGAGGCAGCGGCAGAGGCAGCAGCCGCGGCGAGGCGACGCCGCCGGCGACCGCGCGGTGGCCGAACGCGGGCCGCATGCCCGCCGGTCGCGGCTCGGCGACGGCCAGTCCGGAGAGCGCCTGCGGCTCCTGCGTGGCCAGCCAGGCGTTGCCGGCGCGCTCGAGCGCGCCGTTGCGGACCGTGGTCTTGAGATCGCCCGCGCCCAGCAGCTTGATCGTGATGCATTCGGCGATCTGGCCGCCGTGGCGCACGATTTCACCGCCGATGGTCATGTCACCCAGCAGCACGCCGCTCCCGTCCGGCGCCTCGACGACGAGGCGCTCGATCATGCCCCGGGTTCCGCGCTCGATCTTGAAGCAGTCGGCCCCCTTGACGCCGCCGGGCAGCGACCATCCGCTCACGTCGATGTGGTCCATGTAGACGCCCACGGGATCGGCGAGCGTGAGCTTGGCGCCGAGGCGCGCCAAGGCATTGGCGGTCGCGCCGATGGTCGGGTCGCTGTTGCGATCGGCCTCCCCGAAGCCGCCGCTGCAGATCAGCTCGTCGGCATTGGTCACCAAGGTGGCGTGATCGTGCCGCGCGGCATACGCGCCGTCGTCGTGGTCGGCGTGTCGCCGTCGCAGAATCGTGCTTTCCGCGGCCAGTTGAATTTCCGCGGAGATCGAGTTCGGAAAGTTGGACAGGTGCACGATGCCGTGCGTGGAGTTCCAGCGGTTGAAGCGGTTGTAGCTTCCGTCGGGAAACGCCAGCTGCCTGCGGCGCACGTCCTGTCCCGTCAGGTCGCGGTACAACTGCGTGGCGTAGTCCGGATCGCCGCGGAACCTGAACAGCTTGCCCGTGCGCCCGTAGCGGACCGTTCCTCCGAACAGCGCGGTCCAATATTCCGGCGGCTCGCAGGTGAAGACGACGCGCGCGATCTTGCCCGTCGCCGCATCCCGTTCGACGCGCCACTCGCAATACTCGTCCTGCGGCCGGAAGTAGAACGTCCCCTTCGGGACAGGCCTTCCGTCGGGCACCAACCTGGACAACTGTTCGGCCGGCACCTGCCAGAGCTCGTCGGCGCGAGGCATGGCCCACGCGCGATCGTTCGTCAGCGTCAGCGACTTCGGGAACGCGTTCCAGACGACGGGCGCCGCGATCAGTCCCCGCAGGCCGCAATAGACGGGCTGCTTGGCGTCGAAGAACTGCGGGACGCCGGCGACCCCGTCATGGGGCGGCAGGTCCGACTCGAGGTCGTCGATGGCGGACCGGAAGCACAACGAGACGAACTCGTCCCATTCGTCCAGGCCACCCTCCACGTTCTTGAGGTCCTGCGCCATCGCAGGCGGCGCGTGAGTCTTGAGCCATTCCATGGATGCCTCCTTTGCGTTGCGGGGTGTCAGCCCTGCACTCTTCGGCGGAGCGTGCGCGCATGCGCACCAGCCCGCCACCAAAGACACCGTCCCTGTCCGCGGCCGGAAACGATTAGGCTTGGCGGCATGGGTCGTGTCAAGAAAACCGGGGACGCGCCGTGCAGGCCGTCACTGGAGCGCCGTCACGGGCGGAACCTGCGCCGCGCGCAGCAGCAGGGCGTCGATACTGCGCACTCCCAGCTTGTCGCGCACGGACTGGATCTGCGAGCGCACCGTGGCGATCGCGACGCCGTGCTGGGCGGCGATCTCGCGGGCGGTCCGGTTGCCCAGCAGGGCCTGGAAGACGCGCGCTTCGGCATAGGTCAGGCCATGGCGGCTGGCCAGCATCTCCAGCGCCAGGGGCGAACAGGCGGAACGCCGGCCCATCACCACGAGGGCGCCCGCGATCCCGTCCAGGCTGACGCGCAGGGGCATCACCGCCACCATCCACGGGCGCTCGGAGGTGCCCAGTTCCACGAGGCTGCTGATGTGGCCGACGGCCGCCGATCGCAGCGCGCCGCGCCAGGCCTCCTGGCCGGCGCCCTGACAGGCGACCCGGGCGCCCGCCAGGCGCAAGGCGCTCGCCTCGCGCAATTCGCGCTGGGCGGCGGCATTCGCGTGCAGCAACTCGCCCTCCGGGCCACAGGCCATGAGGCCGCATTCGATGCGGTCGACCACGGCGGTCAGCAGGCCGCTGGTCGCCAGGTTCTCTTCGATGGACAGCGTGGATATCGCGTCGGCCACTCCAAATTCGAACATGATCCGGCTCCTTGTCCGGCGTTCGCGAGGCTTCGCATGCCGGGGTGTCGCCACTGTGGCCGCGGCCGCGCCCGAAGTCCTTTAGCAATCCCTAAGCGTTCCTAAACGTGCGCTCGCCCGCTTTCAATCGCCACCCCGGCCGGTGCATAGTCCGGGAACCCGAAAGGGACGCTCCGATGCATCGCACAGAGGCATCCGGGCGCGGTCCGACAAATTCCAGGAAGGACACAAGCCATGTCGACGAATGCGGAAGTGCGCAACATGATCCTCGCGACGCAAAAGGCAGCCGAGAAGCTGCTCGCGGTGATCAAGGACAACAACCAGGAATTCGATCCCGCGAAGCTGGGTCATGAGGAGGCGGCGCAGCTCAAGGCGTTCAACGCGAAGATGAAGGTCATGGACAACATTCGCAACTCGCCGGCGGTCAACCCCAAGTCGCACCCCGCGCTGGTGGAAGGCGGCAAGAAGAAGGACTGAGACCCCGCGACGCGGGTGTCTCCTCGACGCTTCCCGGCCGCCACGATGCTTGCCGCGCCCCGTGACATCGCACACCTCGGCCAGGAGCGCTCGACCTGGCGCCTGGGCTCCAGCCTGCGCTGCCGCAGCGCCGCGCAGACCCTGGCGATCGCCCGGCCCTGGATGGCGCATTTCCAGATCACGCGGGTGACCGACGTCACGCGCATGGATTGGCTCGGGTTGCCGGTGTGCATGTCGGTGCGCGCGCGCAGCCTGACGCTGCATGTCAACGCAGGCAAGGGGCTGTCGTTGCTGGACGCCCGCGTCGGCGCGCTCATGGAGGCCATCGAGTTCGCGGCCGCGGAGCCGCAGGCGAGCTCCTGGCACGCACGCACGCTGCGCGTGGGCGAGCTCGAGTCGGATTGGGCCGGCCACGCCGGCTTCCACGACCTGTCGTTCGCCATCGACGGCACGCCGCGCGCCGACGACGCGTTCCAATGCGTGCGGTGCGAGGAACTCGTCGCAGGACGGCCGATGTGGATGCCGGCGGACCTCGTGTTCATGCCGTTCGAGTCGCCGGGCCAGCCGGGTCTCCTTCGCGGATCGTCGACCGGCATCGCGTCGGGCAACTCCGTCGACGAGGCGACGCTGCACGGCCTGCTCGAGGTGCTCGAGCGCGACGCCACGACCATGAATGCCGCGCGCGACGCCTCGTGGTGGATCGCGCCGGACAGCCTGCCCGCGCCGTTCGCCGGCCTGGCGCACGACTGGTCGCGGCGCGGGGTCTCGCTGGCCGTGCGCTACGTGCCCAACGCCTTCGGGCTACCCTGCTTCCGCGCGGTGCTGCACGAGCCCGAGAGCGACGACGTGCGGCTGGCGGGCGGCGCAGGGCTGCACCTGGATCGCCACATCGCCGTGTCCCGGGCGATCTGCGAGGCGGCGCAGTCCCGCCTGAGCTCCATCCACGGGGGGCGCGACGACATCGTCCGCTTCTACGACCGCATGCGCGCGACGGATGGCCCGAGCCGGCGCGCGGCCGACGACGCCAACGCGGCCGAACTGTTCGATACCGGTCGCCGGCTCCGGTTCGACGACGTGCCCACCATCGCCACGGACGGGATCGCTCTGGGCAACCTGCTCGGCGGCCTCGTCGAGTCGCTGCCGGCACTCGGCTTCGCGCGGGTCTGCCGCCATCGATTCCTCACCGGCATGCCGCAGTTGCACGTCGTCCGGGTGATCGTGCCGGGCTGCGAGGACGTCGACGATCCGCCCAGCCACATGGGAGGGCGGCTGCGCCGAAGGATCCTGTCGCATGCCTGAGTGCGCGATCTTCGCGGGCCCGTCGACCCACGGCATGGCCCCGGCCTTGCGCGGCGATCCGAGCCTCGCCTGGCTGCCGCCCGTCCGGCGCGGCGACGTGGACGCGCTGCGCGCGCGCGCGCCGGAACCCGGCGTGATGGTCGTGTGCGACGGGGTCTTCAAGACGGCGCCGGCCGTCGGTCACGCCGAGCTGCGCCGGGCGATCGACGAGGGCTGGCAGGTGTGGGGTGTGTCCAGCCTGGGCGCCATCCGCGCCTTCGAGTTGCGCGGCCACGGCATGCGCGGGTTCGGCGACGTGTACGCGCGGTTCGACCGCCACGAGGACTTCACCGACGACGAGATGTGCCTGCTGCACTTCCCGGAAGCGCCGTACTTTCCGCTCTCCGAGCCGCTGGTCAACCTGCGCCACGCCTTCGACCGCCGGGGCGGCGCGCTGGGCATCCGCGCCGCCGCCGCCGCCGCGGCCGTCGATCACCTGCGCGGCCTGTGGTTCGGAGACAGGACACTGGAGCGGATGCGGTCGACCATGATCGACATCGCCGCGATCACGCCGTCGCGCGCCGACGCCCTGCTGCTGTGGCTCACGCAAAATCGAGCGAAGACCAGAGACCTCGAGAACCTGTTGCTGCAGCGCCCATGGCGCTCCCCGCCGACGGCGGGGTGAACACCTTGATCCGCAGCGCCTCGCCGGGCGACATCGCCTCGCCGATGCGGCACAGTTCCTGGCATTCCTGGGCGGGCAGGCCTTGCTGCAGCAGCGTCTTGGTCTCGGCGATGGCGGCGGCTTCGGAGTGATCGGGCTGCTCGTCCCGGGCCTGGCGCGCACGGGTGCCGCAGCCGTGCAGCATCGCCGCGTCGGCGAACCGCCCTTCGCGGCCGGCCGCCAGGGCGAAGGTGTCGACGAGGAAATGGGCGATGGCGGGCATGCTCTCGTAGGCTTCGCGCGCCGGGGCATGGGCCTCCTGCACCCGGCCGAGGCGGATCAGGGCCAGCGCGAGGTTGTGCTGCACGATCGCCCGCGCCCGCGGCAACGTGGCCCGAGACGGCATCAGGCGCTGGGCCGCGGCGACCGCGTCCTCGTTGCGCCCCTCGATCAACATCTTGTCGGTCAGGTTGCCCACGCAGATGGCGGCCATCGCCTCGAAGCCGGCGCCCGCGGCGATGCGACCCAGCACCTGCATGCGTTCCGCGGTGAACCCCGGCCGATTCAGCAGCCCGCACGAGATGCTGCAGAACAGCCGGATGCGCAAGGGCAGCTGGCCGTCGTCCATCTGCCGCAGGCGATCCCAGCACGCCTGCGCCTGCGGCGCCCGGTCGGGGCGGGACTCGAACAGGCGGGTCAGTTGCGCGAGCGCGCGGTAGGCGCGCGCGGATTGTCCCTGGTCCTGGAACAGGTCGAACGCGTCCTGGGCCAGCTGCGTCGCCACGATGCGGTCGCCGTCCAGGTAGTGCTGCCAGCTCAGCTCCAGGTAAGCCGCCGCCTTGAGCTCGGGCGCGGCGCGTGCCAGCAGCTCCATCGGGATGTCCAGCTGCAGCACCTCCGACTGCCGGCAGAGGAACGAGTCCATCATCGCGGTCGCGGTCACCAGGCGAGCCAGGTCGTCGGCCTCGCCCGTCCCGGCGGCCCACGTCAGCGCCGCGCGCGCGTTGTCGCGATCGAGCGCGTAGCGGCGCGTCCACTCGACGTCCTTCATCTGCTCCGCATCGGCCTGCGCGCGGCCGTAGAGGGCGGCGAAGGCCTGCAGATGGCGACGGCGGATGGTGATGGTCTCGCCGGCGCGCTCGAGGCAGCCGCGCGCGTATTCGCGAGCCGTCTCCAGGAGCTGGAAACGTCCCGGCGCACCGTCCACGCGGTGGACCAGCGACTTGTCGACCAGCGCATCGAGCGCGTCCAGCGTCTCCCAGACCCGCAGGCGCGCCTCGCCCTCGTCGCTCGCCACCTCGTGCGCGCGGTCGGTCGTGAAGCCCCCGACGAACGGCTCCAACCGCCGGAACACGGCTTGCTGCGCCGCGGTGAGCAGGCCGTAGCTCCACTCGTAGGTGGCCTCCAGCGTGCGGTGGCGCGCCGCCGCGTCCCGCGGCCCGGCCAGCACCTTGAGCCGGTGCGCGAGATGCTGGCGAACCTCGTGCAGGCCGAACGTGGCGGCCCGCGCGGCCGCCATCTCGATGGCCAGTGGGATGCCATCGAGCTGGTTGCACACGATGGACGCCGATTCGACGTTGCTGTCGTCCAGCCGGAAGGAGCGGTCGGCGCGCGCCACGCGCTGGCACAGCAGCGCGATCGAGCCGTATTCCAGGGCCTGCGCGGCCGTCAGCCCGAGCGGCGGCACGGCCAGCGGTTCGAGCCGGAACACGCGCTCGGTGGGCACGTGCAGCGGCGCCTGCGAGGTGGCCAGCCAGCGGATGCCCGGGGCGCCGGCCAGGATGTGCTCCACGCAGCGGGCCGTCTCGGCCAGCACGTTCTCGCAGTTGTCGAGCACGACGATGGCGACCCGGTTCTGCAGCGCGGGCTGCATCGCCAGCAGCGGATCCGCGGTACCGCCGACCTCGATCGCGAAGCTCTTCGCGAGCAGCGGGGCGACCTGTCTCGGATCGAGGATCGACGCCAGGTCGATCCAGATCGTGTCGATGTCCTCCTGGCGAGCGATCAGGGCCCGCGCGAGGGCGGTCTTGCCCACGCCCCCCGCGCCGACGATGCTCGTCAAGCGCGAGGATTGCATCGCACTGCGCAGTTCCTTGACGTCCTGGTGCCGCCCCAGCAGTTCAGGGAGCTCATGCGGCTCGGCGGCCGCGGCGCGCCCGGCGCTCAAGCGGTAGCCCCGGCCGGCGACCGTCGCGATGGCACCGCCGCCCAGCAGCTTGCGCAGCGCGGCGATATGCACGGAGATGTTGTTCTCCTCGACGACCAGGCCGGACCAGACCGATTGCAGCAGTTCCTCCTTGGTCACCAACTGGCCGTCGCGCTCGGCGAGGACGCACAGGATGTCGAAGGCACGCCCGCCCACGGGCACGGGAACTCCCCTCACCAGGAGAGCCCGCTCTGCCGGGCGGAGTTCCCAGCCTTGGAAGCGATGCGGTGCGGTCGTCATGGGACGCTGGTTGCCTTGGCGTCGGTGTCCCCGCTCAACGGGAAGGTTCAGCAGCGAATGTAAGGCAAGCCCGCACCGACTTCAAATACCGCACGAGGTAGACCGTCGCCGGTCGAACCTGGCGGCGGCGCGGCGCCCCATTGCCTGGTCGCCCTGGATTCGCCCGCGCGGCCGGCGCGTGCGACGCTTCGTCGCGCGCCGAAGCATCGCCCGCCACGCCTGCGCGAGACTGCGGGCTCACCGCACACCGAGCCCGCCATGCCCCTCACCTGCTTCATCCGCTACGA